>SXGT01086151.1_pt1 | contig 22293 bp, 18 predicted proteins | sample 3176221 | NCBI WGS metagenome assembly SXGT01 (sample SAMN11356862, study PRJNA531348) | freshwater metagenome | isolation source: freshwater sample F1-120 | place: China: Fuxian Lake, Yuxi | collected 2017-12-25
ACTTGTGGAAGTTCCATTGCGGGCGCTCGCCGGTGCGCTGTGCGAGCTGTCGGTACAGCGGATGGGCGTCGTTGCCGACCACGCTGGTCTTGCTGAACATCGGGAATTTCACGCCGAAGGTGTTCTCGCAGAACTCGGCGATCGCCTGGTTGCTGCCCGGCTCCTGGCGCCCGAAATCGTTGGACGGAAATCCGAGCACGACCAGACCACGCGCCTGGTATTTCGCATTCAGCCCCTCCAGCCCTTCGTACTGCCCGGTGAAGCCGCAGAAGCTCGCGGTGTTCACAACCAGAACCACCTTGCCGGCGTACTGGCACAAGGTCTGCGGTTTCTCGTCCTGCAGCCGGTCGAAGCGGTGCTGAAGCAGGGCGTGGCAGCCCGGTTCCGCGGCATGGGTCCTGCCCGGAACGGCGAAGCAGGCCAGCGCCATCACCAGCGCGCGGCGCAAGCCGGGGTCGGGCGTGGGGACGGATCCTCTGTTCATGCCTGCAACTCCATAATGACGGGGCTCATTGAAACATTTGTCCATGACAAACTCAAGCTCTCGCAGCGCTGCGTGGCACACCATCGCCGACGTCGAACGCGACACCGGTCTGGCGAAAGACACCCTGCGCGTCTGGGAGCGGCGCTATGGATTTCCCGATCCCCAGCGCGATGCCCAAGGCGAAAGGCGCTACGACGACGCACAACTCAGCCGGCTGCGCCACATCCGCCGGCTCATCGATGCGGGACACCGGCCGGGTCAGGTGGTTCCACTGCCGATCGATGCCCTGATGGAACTCAATACGCCGTCCGGGCCCGGCCGGATTCAAGTCCGCTCCGGCCGGCCGCGCGCACCTGAACCGTCGTCGCCCTCCACCGAGGAGCTTCAGGCGTGGATGCAGATGCTTTGCGGCTACGACGCCCGCTCGCTGCGCCAGGCGCTGGAGCAGACGCTGCAGGAGCGCGGGCTGGCGCGCCTGCTGCTCGAAGGCGTGGCACCCATGAACGAACGGGTGGGCGATGGCTGGCTGAGCGGGCAACTCGCGGTGCACCAGGAACACCTCTACAGCGAGATCGTGCAGTCCTTGCTGCGTCAGGCGATCTCGCAGGTGAATCAGGCACGGGCCTTGTCTGCGCCGCGTGTGCTGCTGACGACATTGCCGGGCGAGGAGCACGGCCTGGGCTTGTTGATGGCCGAATGCTTCCTCGCGCTCGAAGGTTGCGAGACGGTGTCGCTGGGGGTGCAAACGCCGCTGCCGGACATCGTCAATGCGGTGTCGGTCAGCGGCGTGCACATCGTCGCAATCGGTTTCAGCGCCGCCCAGAATCCGCGCGACGTGCTTGGCGCGCTCGACCAGTTGCGCAGCCGTCTGCTGCCCGAAGTCGAGATCTGGACCGGAGGCCACTGCCCCGCGCTCCTGCGCAAGCCGCGCGGTGGCGCGCGATCCGCGGCCGCTTTCCAGCATCTCGACCGCTTGCAGGACATTCCCCTCGCGGTGGCGCGCTGGCGTTCAGTCCACCAGGCACATACCCCTGCGCAACGCGATGATTCTTAAGACTTTTTGCGTCGCCGCATAAAATGGAACGTCATTCGAAAGACCTGCATGCTCTACCCTGAACTCTTCAAGCAACTCGAATCCGTGCGATGGGACATGGACAAGGACATTCCGTGGGACCAGTTCGATGCGGCTTCGCTCACCGATGAGCAGGCTCAGACCATCAAGATGAACGCCATCACCGAGTGGGCGGCGCTGCCCGCCACCGAGATGTTCCTGCGCGACAACCGCGACGATTCCGACTTCTCCGCTTTCATGTCGATCTGGTTCTTCGAAGAGCAAAAGCATTCGCTCGTGCTCATGGAATACCTGCGCCGCTTCCGCCCCGAGCTGGTGCCGAGCGAACAGGAACTGCACGACATCCGTTTCGAATTCGATCCCGCGCCACCCCTGGAAACGCTGATGCTGCACTTCTGCGGCGAAATCCGTCTGAACCACTGGTACCGTCGCGCCAGCGAGTGGCACACCGAGCCGGTGATCAAGCAGATCTACAGCACGCTCAGCCAGGACGAGGCGCGCCACGGCGGCGCCTACCTGCGCTACATGAAGCGCGCCATCGGCAAGTTTGGTGACGAAGCGCGTTCGGCGTTCGCCAAGGTGGGTGTGCTCATGGCCAGCGCTCGTCGCACTGCACAGGCGCTGCACCCGACCAACCTGCACGTGAACAAGACGCTCTTCCCGAACGACACCATCCAGAGCCGCCTGCCGGACCCCGAGTGGCTCGAGCACTGGCTGGACAAGCAGATCCATTTCGACGCGGTGTGGGAAACGCGTGTGGTGGATCGCATCCTGCACAACATGAGCCTGCTCATGGACGAGAGCTTCAAGACCGTTCAGGAACTCAACCGGTTCCGCAAGTCGCTGGCGGTCGTCACGCCCGTGCCCCAGGCCACCTGAGTCCCCCGCCGCCGCCGGCGGACCAGCCCGGCCACCACGCCACCAGCACCCCCAGCAGCAGCCCCCACACCACCCCGCTGAGGTGGGCGGCCTGCACCACCGACATGTCGTTGGCCCGGTCCCACACCACCGGGTTCTGCCACGCGCGTTCCATGGCCGTCTTGACCAGCACGCCGATGGCCAGCAGCGCCCCCCAGCGGCGTGCCTTGCGGATCGGGATGCGCTTGAACATGAGCTGGACGGCCAGCACCATCGCCCCCGCGTGAAGCACGCCCGACAGCCCCACCGCGTAGCCGATCTGCGGCCACAGCAACAGGCTGATCTGGGCGAGTGGCCACGCAGCGACCCAGGCCATCGTGCATCGAAGGTTCGGGCGCACGAGCCAGGCGAAAGCCGTGAGCGCACCGAGCGCCAGCTGGTTGCCGATCAGGTGCGGCGTGTTCAGGTGCACCCAGGCGCTCGTCCACAGCGTCCAGGGGTGATCGTCCCAGTGATCGGCGCGCCAGGTGAGGGCGGCCACCGCGCCCGCCTGGGCCCACCACAGCAGCATGCTCGACACGCCGTGCACGCAGCACACCACGAGCCAGGCGCGTGAAGGGTTCATGCCACCGTCGTGGCGCCGGCCTGCTGCTTGCGACCCAGCACGTGCTGCCACAGGGCGCGCACCGCAGCCGCGGCAGTTTCAACGCGCGCCGGTTCCACTTGCGTGGGCATTTCGTCCAGCCGCGCGCGGTGCTGGATCTGCCGCAGTTCCCGGTAGGCGCGTGCCGCCGCTTCACCCATGCCGGGCGCCAGCAGACCAGCGTGTTCGGCGCGGCGCAACAGGTTGATGTTGCCCGTGTTGGCGCGCAACTCGGGGTGCGCATGGGAATGCAGCAGCACCAGGTACTGCATCACGAACTCCACGTCCACCATGCCGCCGGGGCTGTGCTTCACGTCGAACCCGGTGCCGCGCACCGGGTGCGCAGCGCGCACCTTGGCGCGCATCGCCACGATCTCGGCGGCCAGCAATTGCGGGTCGCGCGAGGCGGTGATGACGGCTTCGCGGATGGCGTCGAAACGCCCCGCCAGCGAGACGCCGCCGAGCACAAAGCGCGCCCGTGTCATGGCCTGGTGTTCCCAGGTCCAGGCGGTGTTGCTGCCGCGCTGCTGCTGGTAGTTGGCATAGGCGTTGAAGCTGGTCACCAGCAGGCCCGAATTGCCGTTGGGCCGCAACGCGGTGTCGATCTCGAACAGGTCGCCCTCGCCGGTCTTCACGGTGAGCCAGTTGATCATCTTGCGCACGAAGGCGGCGTAGATCTCGGACGCGTTCTCGTGTTCATCCTCGTACACGAAGACGATGTCCAGGTCGCTGCCGTAGCCCAGCTCCTTGCCGCCGAGCTTGCCGTAGCCAATGATGGCAAAGCGGGGCTCGTCGCGGTGGCGGTTCTTCAGGCGGGCCCAGCACCACCGCGCGGTGACGCGAAGCACGGAGTCGGCCAGTGCCGAGAGGTCGTCGGCGACCTGTTCCACGGTGAGCACGTTCTCCACGTCGCGCGCCAGCGTGCGGAACACCTCGGCGTGGTGCGCCCGGCGCAGCAGGTTGAGCAGCGCTTCGTCGTCGTCCTCGCCGGTGGAGTGCAGCGCGGCGCGCCGGGCCTCGAGTTCGCCTTCGAACTGGGCCGCGTCGAAGCGGTCGCTCAACAACTGCTGGCTCGCCAGTTCATCGATCACGCCCGGATGCTGAAGCAGGTAACGCGCCGGCCACCGGGCCGCGCCCAGCAGGCGCAACAGGCGCTCGTGCACGGAAGGTCGCTCCTGCAGCAGCGCCAGATAACTCTCCCGGCGCAGCAGGGGTTCGATCCAGTCGGCCATGCGCAACGCAGCTTCCTCGCTCACGCGGCCTTCGTCGAGCCAGGCCCCGGTGCGCTGCACCAGCCGCACCAGGCGAGAGCGGGCGTCCTCGCGCAGGGCGAGCACGCGCGGGTGGTCGCACCAGTGGCCCACCTTGGCCGCAAAGGCAGCGGGCAGTTGTGCCAGCACGCTGTCGAGTTCGTCGGCCGCGCCGCGCGTCCCGGCGCCGTTCTTGCCGTTGCAACCCTTGCCGTTGCAACCGCCGTTGGTGGGGCCGCCCAGCAGGGTGTCGAATTCCTGGGCCACCAGTTCGCGGTGGGCGTCGAGTGTGTGCAGGAAGGCGCACACATCGGGATGGCCCATCGTGGCCGCCAGCCACGCCAGGTCGTCGTCCTGCGTGGGCATCACGTGCGTCTGCTGGTCGTCGAGGTACTGGATCCGGTGCTCCACGCGCCGCAGGAATTCATAGGCCTGCGCCAGCGCGTCGGCGGTGGCTTGCGGCATCAGGCCGGCCTTGCACAAACGTTGCAGCGCGTCCAGCGTGGGGCGCGTGCGCAGCTCGGGGAACTGGCCGCCGCGCACCACCTGCAGCAGCTGCACGGTGAACTCGATCTCGCGGATGCCGCCGCGCGAGAGCTTGACGTCGTTGGAGCGCCCTGGGTGTCCGGCCGCGCGCCTGGCGGCGTGCTCGCGAATCTGGCGGTGCAGGCTGCGCAGGGAATCGAACACGCCGTAATCGAGATAGCGGCGGAACACGAAGGGCAGCACAGTGCCGCGCAAGGCCTGCGCGCCGCCGTCGCGCACACAGGCCGCCGGCGCGATCACACGGCTTTTGAGCCAGGCGAACCGTTCCCACTCGCGACCCTGCACCAGGAAATACTCTTCCAGCGCGCCCAGGGACACGGCGCTCGGACCCGAATTTCCGTTGGGGCGCAGTGCCAGGTCGACACGAAACACATTGCCGTGTTCGGTGGTCTCGCCCACCGTGTTGTAGATGTGCTTGACGACCTTGCCGAAGTACTCGTGGTTGCTGATGCGGTTGCGGCCCTGGGCGTTGCCGGCCGTATCGCCTTCGTGGTCGTACACATAGATCAGGTCGATGTCGCTCGACACATTGAGTTCGCGCGCGCCGAGCTTGCCCATGCCGATCACCCAGAGCTGGGCGCGCCTGGCCTGGCCTTCGGTGTCGTTGCACTGCGGCGCGCCGTGCAGTTCGTCGAGGTCGGTGAAGGCCAGTTTGCAGGCGGCATCAAGCGCGAGTTCGGCCAGCTCCGTCACCGCCCGGGTGACCAGTGCCAGCGGCGCCCCCTGCTCGCAATCGAGCACCACCAGACGCTCCAGCACCAGCTGGCGCAACACGCGCAGCGCGGCAGGCATGGGCAGGCCGCGATCAAGAAGCCTGGCCAGGCCGGTTTGCATGGTGGCCCGCACCGGCGCACCCGGTGGCAGGCAGCTCAATTCATCGGCGTAACGGCGCCGGATGCGCTGGACGAAGCGCGAGCGATCCGCCTGGCGATCGGCGGGCGTCAGCAGCGGGCAGGCGTTCACATTTGATGACAAACCGGAAACTCCCGCTGAGGAACCCGTTGAAAGGCTGGCCGTCATAATTTGCGGTGGACATGAATCAAAGACCGGCTCCCATCGCTGCTGCCACGCGAACCCTGAAGACAATTTCGTTGGCAACGCGGCTCATGTTGTGGCTGGTTCTCGCGGGCTGGAGCCTGTTCGCGCTGACCTGGTTCGGCCTGCACGCGTGGATTGTGCCCCGAATCGACGATTGGCGTCCCGACCTGGAAAGGTGGGCGAGTTCTGAGGTCGGGGTTGAGGTGCGGGTGGGCGAAATCCGTGCCCACGACCACGGCAATGGCCGCACCTGGCTGCCTGCGCTCATGCCCGCCTTCGAGCTTCGCGACGTGCAGCTGATCGATTCACAAGGCCGGGTGGCCCTGCAGCTGCCCGTGGTCCGAACCTCGATCTCTGCACAGTCGCTCTGGCGCCGCGGCTTCGAGCAGATCGTGATCGACCGGCCGGTGCTGGACGTGCGGCGCACCGCGCAGGGCCGCATCGAAGTGGCCGGGCTGGACCTGACCGGACCGGGACAGGGCGACTCGCGCGCCGCCGACTGGTTCTTTTCCCAGAGCGAGTTCGTCATCCAGTCAGGCACGCTGCGCTGGACCGACGACCTGCGCGCCCAGCCCTCGCTGGCTCTGGAGCAGCTCGACCTGGTGTCTCGCAACACCACGCTCACGCACCAGTTCCGCGTCGATGCCACACCGCCGCCGGCGTGGGGCGAGCGTTTGAGCCTGCGCGGTCGGCTGCGCGAACCGCTGCTCGATCTGGACCGCCAGGCGTCGCCCGCGCAGAACCCCTGGCACCGCTGGAGCGGCGAGGTGTTCGCTGACTTCACCCACGTCGATGTGGAGCGGCTGCGCGCGTATGTGGACTTGTCGGACTGGGGCGTGGAGGTGCGGGCGGGCCGTGGCGCACTGCGTGCCTGGGCCGACGTGGCCGATGGCGAAGTCGCAGGCGCCACCACAGACCTCTCGCTGCAGGGCGTGCAGGTGCAGCTCGGCCCCCAGCTGCCGGTGCTCGCCATCGACGATCTGCAGGGCCGCCTGGCCGGCACGTGGTCCCGCGATGGCTACGAGTTGTCGACCGAGAACCTCGCCTTTCGAACGCCCGACGGTGTGGCCTGGCCTGCCGCCAGCCTGCGTCTGGCGCACACGGCCGCGGGTGAGGGCCGAGGCGCCACGCTGGAGCTGAACGCGCAGCGCTTCGAGCTCGCCGCGCTGGCCTCCATCGCCTCGCGCCTGCCCTTGCCGCCGGCCAGCCATGGCCTCATCGAACAACTGCGACCGGGCGGTCAGGTCAATGGCCTGAATGCGCGCTGGCAAGGGCGCCCGGGCGAACCCGCCGCTGCAGTCGCGGGGCTGGACCTCGCCCAAGGCACGTACCAGGCCAGCGGGCGGGTGGTGGGGCTCGCGCTGTCGGGTCAGGCCAGCGGCCGCATGTCGGCCTCCGGACGCTACCCGCTGCCCGGGCGACCCGGCGTCAGCGGCGCCACGGTCGATTTCGATTTCAGCGATCGCGGCGGGCGGGCACAAATCAGCGTCAACGACGGTGCGCTCGAGTTGCCGGATGTGTTCGAAGAAGTCCGGCTGCCGCTGGATCGGCTGCAGGCCGACGCGAGCTGGCGCATCGACGGCGAGCGCCTGGAGGTCGAACTCGACAACGTGCAACTGAGCAACGCCGATGCCGAGGGCACCGGGCAGGCCACCTGGCGCACCGGCGACGGACCGGACAAGCGCTATCCCGGTGTGCTCGACCTTACCGCCACGCTGACGCGCGCCGAAGCCACCCGCGTGCACCGCTACCTGCCGCTCACCGTGCCCGCCGAAGCGCGGCGCTATGTGCGCGAATCGGTGCTTGGTGGCGCGTCCGACCGGGTCGACTTCCGCGTCCGTGGCGAGGTGGCTGCGGTGCCGTTCGAACACCCGGGCGACCAGGGCGAGTTCCGCATCTCGGCGCGCCTGCAGGACGTGGACATGGATTACGTGCCCGCTTTCCTGCAGTCTGCGGGCGAGGCGCCCTGGCCCGGTTTGCGGGAAGTGGCGGGCGAACTGGTGCTGGACCGCAACGCGCTGAAAGTGACGGTGAGCGAAGCGGGCCTGGCGGGCGCGCCCTCCGTACGGCTCATTCAGGGCGTGGTGGGCATTGCACACCTCAAGGGCGACTCGGTGCTGGCGGTGAACGCCAGGGCGCAAGGCGCGGCGAGCGAGCTGCTGGGGTTCGTGCAGCGCTCGCCGGTGAATGCCATGACCAGCGAGGTGCTGGCGCGTGCACGCATCGGCGGCACCGCCCACGGCAACTTTGCCATCCAGTTGCCCTTGCACGACGCAGGGGCCACGCAGGTGGGTGGCACCGTGCAGTTCGACGGCAACGACGTGCAGATCACGCCGGAGTCTCCCTCGCTCGGGCGCGCCAGCGGCATGCTGGCCTTCAGCGAAAAGGGCTTCACCGTGCGCGCGGCGCAAGCCCGTCTGCTGGGCGGCGAGGTGCGTTTCGAAGGCGGCATGCAACCGGATGCAGAGGGCGTGACCACGGTGCAGTTTCGCGGGCAGGGCGAGGCACGCGCCGAAGGCTTGCGCGATGCCGGGCTGGGCGCGGTGTCGCGGCTGTTCCAGAACGCCACCGGCAGCACCAGCTACGCGCTGCAACTCGGCTTCAGGGGCGGACAGCCCGAGGTGCAGGTGACCAGCAACCTGCAGGGCATGGCGCTGAACCTGCCCGCACCGCTGGCCAAGACGGCCGAAGCCAGCGTGCCGCTGCGCTACGAGAACCGCGTGCTGGACATGGCGGGTGCGGCCGCCCGCACCGACCAGCTGGTCCTGCAGATGGGCGCGGCGCTCGCCCCTGTGCTCGCCGTGCAGTACGAACGCGACCTGAGTGGCGCCGAGCCGCGCGTGCTGCGCGGCGGCATCGCCGTGGGCCTGCGTGTGGACGAGACGCCGATGCCCGCCGACGGCGTGGGTGCGAACGTGCAGCTGGACCGCCTCGACGTGGACGCGTGGGAGCGCGTCTTCAAGGCGGCCACCGGCGTCGAGGTTCGAGGCAGCGCACCGCCGCGCGCAGCGGCGGCCAGCAACCTGGGCTACCTCCCCACCACCCTGGCCGTGCGCGCCAGCCAGCTCACGGTCGATGGCCGCACCTTCAACCGCGTCGTGGTGGGTGGTTCGCGCGAAGGCACCCAGTGGCGCGCCAACATCGACGCCGACGAGCTCAACGGCTACGTGGAGGTGCGGCAATTGCCCGGTGGCGCGGTCGGCAGCGTGTACGCCCGGCTCGCACGGCTCACGCTTGCGCCCTCCGCCGCCACCGATGTGGAGCAGCTGCTCACCCAGCCCACCAGCGTGCCGGCGCTGGACATCGCGGTCGACGACTTCAGCATGGCCGGGCGGCCGCTCGGGCGCGTGGAGATCGACGCTGTCAACCGGGGTGGGCCCGCGCGCGCGGCCGAGTGGCGCCTGAACAGGCTTCGAGTGCTTGTGCCGGAAGCGCGCCTGAACGCCACCGGCAACTGGGCCGCACTGGCCGGTACCGGCGGCGGTGCCGCGCTGCAGCGTCGCACCGCGCTCACGTTCACACTCGACGTGGACGACTCCGGGGCGCTGCTCAAACGTTTCGGCCGCGAAGACGCGGTGCGCGGCGGCAAGGGGCGCATCGAAGGCAACATCGGCTGGATCGGCTCGCCGCTGTCCATCGACTATCCCAGCCTCTCTGGCCAGCTGCGTGCCGACTTCGAGCGCGGTCAGTTCCTGCAGGTGGAGCCCGGCGCCGGGCGCCTGCTGGGCGTGCTCAGCCTGCAGGCGCTGCCGCGACGCCTCGCGCTCGACTTCCGCGACGTGTTTTCCCAAGGCTTCGCGTTCGACTTCGTGCGCGGCGATGCGCGCATCGAGCAGGGCGTGCTCTTCACCAACAACCTGCAGATGAAAGGCGTGAACGCGGCGGTGCTGATGGAAGGCAGCGCCGACATCGCGCGCGAACAGCAGGACCTGAAAGTGGTGGTGGTGCCCGAGATCAACGCCGGCACCGCCTCGCTGATCGCCACCGCCATCAACCCCGCCATCGGACTGGGCACGTTTCTGGCCCAGTTCCTCTTGCGCCAGCCGCTGCAAAGCGCCACCACGCAGCATTTCCACATCACCGGCGGCTGGGCCGATCCACAGGTGGAAAAGGTGGAGCGGCCCCAGCCCGCGCGCGAGCCGGCGCGCGGCACAGTGCAGTAAGCTCACCAGTCGTTCGAAAGGTACCGCATGAAAGTCGCGTCGATCCAGATGGTCTCGGGCATCAGCCTGGACGTCAACCTCAGCGAAGCCTTGCGCCTGTTGCGCCAGGCGGCGGCCGCGGGTGCCGAACTCGCGGTGCTGCCCGAGTACTTCTGCTTCATGGGCGTGAAGGACGAAGACAAGCTGCTGCTGGCCGAAACCCCTGGCCTGGGCAAGGTGCAGGATTTTCTTTCAGACGCCGCGCGTGACCTGAAGATGTGGGTGGTGGGCGGCACGCTGCCCATGGCCACCGACGACCCGGCGCACGCGGCCAACGCCAGCCTGGCCTACAACCCGCGCGGCGAATGCGCCAGCCGCTACGACAAGATCCACCTGTTCCGCTTCGACAACGGCCGCGAACACTACGACGAAGCCACCGTGCTGCGCGCCGGCGAGACGCCCACGGTGTTCGAATGCCGCGACCGCCACGGGCAGGACTGGCGCGTCGGTCAGACCGTGTGCTACGACCTGCGTTTCGGCGAGCTCTACCGCATGCTCGCGGCCGACATCCTGCTCGTGCCATCGGCTTTCACCCACACCACCGGCCAGGCGCACTGGGAAGTGCTGCTGCGCGCGCGCGCCATCGAGAACCAGGCCTTCGTGATCGCCAGCGCGCAAGGCGGCACGCACGAGAACGGCCGACGCACCTGGGGCCACAGCATGGTCATCGATCCCTGGGGCGAGGTGATGGCCCTGCACGCCGAAGGCCCGGGCGTGGTGCTGGCCGACCTGGATATCGAACGCCTGCGCAGCGTGCGCGAACAACTGCCTTCGCTGCAACACCGCCGACTCTGACCGTGGCCATCGTGCGGCCTTCGCGCTGGCGCCAGGCATTGCGTTCGCGCCGTTGGCTGCTGTGGGGCGCCCTGCTGCTGCTGGTGCTGGTGCTGCTCGGCGTGCTGGTGTTTCTGGCGACGGAATACGAAGAGGGCCGCGACCAGACCGCGCTGGAACAGGAAGCCGCCACGCTGGTGAGCGACATCCGCAGCGGCCTGGTGCGCAATGTGCAGACGCTGCAATCGCTGCACAGCGTGGCGCCCACGGTGGACAGCTGGGATGCGCCGGCCACCGAGCTGCTGGCGCGGCACCGCGAAATGACGCGCGTGGAATGGCGCGGCCGCAACCTGCGCCTGCTGGCGCACCGCGATACGCCCTACCTGTCCGATCTGTATGGCCTGCTGCGGCGCGCCAGCCTGCCGGCCGAAGTCAGCCTGGCTTGCGACAACGCGCGCCGCATCTCCGGCCCGTCGTACTCCAGCAGCTATTTCTGGCCGATGGTCGGCGGGCAGGGGCTTGAGCTCATGGAGATGTGCCTGCCCGTCTCGCGTTCGGCCGAGCCCGATGGGTACCTGGTGGTCACGTATTCGCTGCCCGGCATCCTGGCCGAGCTGACCAACCAGGCTTCGCTGCGCGGGCGCGGCCTGGCCTTCAACGAGGCCGACGGCACGCGCCTGGCGCTGCACAGCATGGTGCCCGGGCCGCGACGCACGCTCACCGCCCGCACCGTGCTCGACATGCCCGGGCACACGCTCATCCTGCAACTGCAGGCGCCGCGCCGGGCCGGCGGCCTGTTCCCCAATGTGCTCACGGCCGTGGTGGGCGCGCTGGCGCTGGCGCTGCTGGCGGTGTTGTTCCTGCTCGGGCGCGACATCCGCCTGCGCCAGCGCGCCGAGCTCGATGTGGCCGATGCGCTGGCGTTTCGCAAGGCCATGGAAGACTCGCTGGTGACCGGCCTGCGCGCGCGCGGCATGGACGGCCGCATCACCTATGTGAACCCCGCGTTCTGCCAGATGGTGGGCCTGCCGGCAGAACAGCTGATCGGCACCGGCCCGCCCGCGCCTTGGTGGCCGCCGGAGCTGGCCGACGACTACCAGCAGCGCCAGGCTGTGCGCCTGGCCGGCAAGATCCTGCCGCGCGAAGGTTATGAAAGCGTGTTCCAGCGCAGCGACGGCACGCGCTTTCCGGTGCTCATCATCGAGGCCCCGCTGATCGACGCGCAAGGCAACCAGACCGGCTTCATGAGCGCCATCCTGGATTTGACGGAACAACGCCGGGTGGAAGACCTCAACCGGACATCGCAAGAGCGCCTGCAGGCCACGGCGCGGCTGGCCACTGTGGGTGAAATGGCCTCGCTCCTGAGCCACGAACTCAACCAGCCCCTGGCCGCGATTTCCAGCTACGCCAGCGGCACGCTGAACTTGCTCGAAGAGCCTGCCGGTCAGTTGCCGCAAGCCGACCTGTTGCAGGCCATGCGCCGCATTGGTGAGCAAGCCGAGCGCGCCGGCCGCGTCATCAAGAGCGTGGCCGACTTCGTGCGCCGGCGCGAACAGGTGCGCGAAGCCGTCACACCGCAAAGCCTCATCGACGCCATCCAGCCCTTGCTGGCGCTGCAGGCCAAGAAGCAGGGCATCCGCCTGCATATCGAAGTGGCTCCCGGTTGCCCCGCCGTGCTGTGCGACCGCACCATGGTCGAACAGGTGCTGCTCAACCTGGCCCGCAACGGCATGCAGGCCATGCCCTTCGAAGATCCGCCCATCTCTTCCGGCCTGCGCGTGCTGAACGTGACGGTGGGCCAGGCGCGCGCCCATGCCGGCCTGGCGCCCGGCGGTGAGCCGCGCAAGAGCTGGGTCAACTTCGCCGTGACCGACCACGGCCAGGGTCTGAGCGCCGAAGTGCAGGAAAAACTGTTCACGCCGTTTTTCACCACGCGGGCCGAGGGCATGGGGCTGGGATTGAGTCTTTGCCGCACGGTGATCGAGCAGCACGGCGGGGCGCTGACGCATGAGGATGCCGAGCCCAGGGGCACGGTGTTCCGCTTCACCTTGCCCGCGGCGGGCAGCTGACATGAGCAAGACCCGGCTCTTGCTCCTGGTGCTCGCTGTGCCCGCTGCCGTCCTGGCCGTCGTGCTCACCGGCATCGTCGGCATTGCGGTGCAGCCCTTCGTCATCCCCATCGCTTCCAAGCCGCCAGAGGTCGACGCACAGCAGCTTGAACGGCACGTGAGGCACTTGTCGCAAACGCTGCACCCGCGCAGCAACGACCAGGTCGAGCGCCTCGAACAGGCGGCCGCGTACATCCAGACATCGTTCGAGGATGCCGGCGCCGAGGTGTCGAGCCAACCGGTGCTGGTGGATGGGAGGCGCTACCGCAACGTCATCGCCAAGTTCGGCCCCGCAGCGGGGCCTGTGCTGGTGATCGGCGCCCATTACGACACGCAGGGCGACACGCCCGGCGCCGACGACAACGCCAGCGGCGTCGCCGGGCTTCTGGAACTGGGGCGGTTGCTTGGTCGCTCCCAGCCGCACCGCGCCATCGAACTCGTGGCCTACACGCTCGAAGAATCGCCCCATTTCCGGACCCCCGACATGGGCAGCGCCCGGCACGCGAAATCGATGAAAGAGACCAACCGAAAAGTCGAGCTGATGCTGTCGCTGGAGATGATCGGCTACTTCTCCGACGTGCCCGGCAGCCAGCAATTTCCCTTCCCCGTCATGGCCTGGCTGTACCCGGACCGCGGCAACTTCATCGCGCTGGTGGGCAAGCTGAGTGACTTCGGTCAGATGAGAAAGACCAAGGCCGCCATGGCCGGCGCCACTTCGCTCCCGGTGCGCTCCATCAACGCCCCGACCACCTTGCGGGGCATCGACTTTTCAGACCACCTGAATTACTGGAACGAAGGCATGCCGGCCATCATGGTCACCGACACCGCCTTCATGCGAAACCCGAACTACCACGGCCGCGGGGACACGTTCGATACGTTGAACTACGCACGAATGGCGATGGTGGTGCAGGGGGTTTATGCGGTGGCGATGTCGCGGTGACCGCGGCTCCGCCCACTTATCATCCGCCCATGACCCAGCACCCCGACGCCAAGATCTACCTCGTCGATGACGATGTGGGCGTGCGTGAGGCGCTGGCCTGGTTGCTGCGCACGCGGCGGCTGCTGAGCGAGGGTTACGACAGCGCCGAGGCTTTCTTTGAATCCGCTTCGGTGTGGCGGGAAGCGCCCAATGCGCCGTGTTGCGTGATGCTGGATGTGCGCATGCCGGGCATGAGCGGGCTGGCGCTGTTCGAGCGCTTGCTGACGCTGCCGTGGCAGGCGTGTGCGCCGGTGATCTTTCTCTCGGGCCACGCCGACGTGCCCACGGCGGTGGACGCGGTCAAGCGCGGCGCGTTCGATTTCTGCGAAAAGCCGTTTTCCGACAACGCGCTGGTGGACCGGGTGGAGCAGGCGCTGAACCAGTCTGCCCAGGTGCTGGCCCAGCGGCTTGCGCAGACCGGGCTGCAGCAGCGGCTGGAGAGCCTGACCGAGCGCGAGCGCGACGTGATGGATCTGGTGATTGCCGGCCTGCCCAACAAGCTGGTGGCCGATCAGCTGCGCATCAGCGTGCGCACGGTCGAAGTCCACCGCTCGCGCGTCTTCGACAAGATGGGTGTGAAATCCGCGGTCGAGCTGGCCAACGTGTTGCGCCCCTCATGAGGCGCCAGCGTGTCACTCGCGCCGTTCAGGGGGAGACGCCGCCGGTGCTTCTTTCTTTTTTTCAGGTTCCGCCGCGTCGGGCAATTCGCCCTTATTGCGGCCGGAGAACATGGTCCACCACACGATGAACACCAGCAGCACCAGCGCGCCCAGCGCTTCAAGCAACAACAAAGTCATGGATCTGATTCAGGATGGGCCCGGTCGTCGGGCCGGAAAGTGGATGGCACGCCTGGGCCTTGGAGCGTTCATTGTAGGAAGCATCGTCTCCTGCTCGGTCGGCGTGCGTCCTGATGCGCAGCCGGTGCCAATGCCGACGTTCCCCGGCGTGGTCACCGCCCCCGACGACAGCACGCTGCCCGCCCCCATCCAGCGCGCGAAAAGCCGCTGGACGCCGGTGCGCTGGAGCGAGTTGCCGGGCTGGGGGCAGGACAGCCTGCACGAGGTGTGGAACGCCTGGGTGCGCGGCTGCGAGCGCCCGGCGCCGGGGCAGGCCACGCCCTGCCGGGAAGTGCGCCAGCTCGCCATCGCCACGCCGGCCGAGCAGCAGGCCTGGGTGATGCGACGCTTCCTGCCCTACCGCGTCACCGAGATCGACGGCAGCGAGCCGCCCGGCCTGCTCACAGGGTATTACGAACCCATCATGAACGCGAGCCGCGTGCGCACCGAGCAGCACCGCACGCCGCTGTATGGCCCGCCGTCCGGCCTGCGGCCCGACCAACCCTGGTACACCCGCCAGGACATCGACACCTTGCCCGCCGCGCAGGCCGCGCTGCAGGGTCGGGCCATCGCCTGGCTGGCCGATCCCATCGATGCGCTGATCCTGCAGATCCAGGGCTCGGGCCGGCTCAACCTGGTGGAGAACAACGGCCAGATGCGCCAGGTGCGCGTGGCCTACGCGGCCCACAACGGGCACCCCTACCAAAGCGTGGGGCGCTGGCTGCTCGACCAGCGCGCCATTCGCGAAGCATCCTGGGACGCGATCAAGACCTGGGCAGCGCAGAACCCGCGCCGGCTGAACGAAATGCTGTGGAGCAACCCCCGCACGGTGTTCTTTCGCGAAGAGGCGCTGAGCGAGCTGGATTCGCGCTTCGGTCCGCGTGGCGCGCAGGGTGTGCCGCTCACGCCGGGGCGCTCCATCGCGGTCGACCCCCAAAGCATTCCCTACGGCACGCCGGTCTGGCTGGCCACGCAGGGCACCACCCTGAACCAGCAAAAGCTGGTGATGGCGCAGGACACCGGTGGCGCCATCGTGGGCGCGGTGCGTGCCGACCTGTTCACCGGCTGGGGCAGCTGGAACGACCAGGCCTACACCGTGGCGGCGGCGCTCAAGCAGCCGCTGCAGATGTGGGCGCTGTTGCCGCGCGACATGGCGCGTTGAGCTTCAGAGGGCGGTGATGTCCGTCTGCACCGGCCAGGCCATGGCCTTGGGTGATTCGCCCGGTGGGGCGTCGAACTCGTGCTGCAGGAGCAGCGTGTAGCGGCCCGCGCGCTCGGCACAAAGGCGGTAGCCGTCGGCCACCTCCAGCAGCGTGACCCCACCCTGTTGCTCGGCCTGCAGGCGCCAGCTGTCCACTTCCGGCGCGTCCACCCGCAGGGTGATGCAGAAGCCGCGCTTGAGGTTGGAGGCCACCACCAGCTTCTGCTGGGCTCGCAGCGCGCCGCTGGCGGGCAGGTCCAGCCGTGCGGGGTGGCTGTTTTCCAGCAACTGCATGACCGGCGGAACAATGATGCGGAAATTCAGCGACGCTCGGGGCGTCTGGGTGGTGGTGGCCAGCGCGCTTTCGCCCATGCCCGGTGCCGGAGACAGCAGCAGACCGCTGGCCAGCAGGGCGACCGGCAGGCGGGTGGTGCGGGGTTTGAGCGGGGACATGACCCACTATCGGCCCCTGATCCCTCAACTTGAGGGGGTTTTCCAGCGCTTTTCGACCGATCAGACGCGCTTTATTCGCTCCGCTGGACCGGAATCGTCAAGCCGACGCTCTCGCGAATGCGCACGTCCACCTTCACCTGACCCTGCTCCACCACCGCCCAGGGCAGCGGCAGCGTTTCGTTGCGCACCGTGAGGGTGCGAGGGCCGCTGGCGACGAACGGGAACTCGAAGCGGCCCTGGGTGTCGGTGCGCACGGCGTAGCGGTTGTCCAGGTAGACGGTGACGTTGGGCACGCCGGTTTCGCTCGCTTCCTGCGTGCCGCTGCGGTTGGCGTCGTAGTACACCGTGCCCTCGATGCGCCCGCCGCCGTCCGTGGGGCGGCCGCCCAGCGGGGCGCTGCGGGTGCCGGCTTCCAGTTCGTAGCGCAGCACCGCGTAGAAGGACCGGTCTGAGACCGGAACCACCACCGGCGCAAACGGTGCGAGCGGGTCCAGCGAGGTGACGAAACGGTTGCGGCCGGTGGAGCGGTTGTAGTTGGCTTCCACGCTCCACTGGCGGTCGATGCGCCAGTCGGCGCCCAGGTTCATGCTGTGGCGCGACTGGCCCGAGCTGCCGCGTTCGGTGGTGAGATTGCCGCGCAGGCCGGCCCGGCTGGACAAGGGCATGGCCAGGCTCATCGCTGCGCTCCACAGCGATTCGGCCGGCTGGTCGAACAGCGCGCCGTTTCGCCCCAGGCCGAAGCTGGTGGCGAACGACCAGCCTTGCGGCACCAGCCAGTCCTGGTCCCAGGTGAGGCGGCGCGAATCGTAGTCGGTGTCGCCCTGGGTGAGCTCGAGCCGCAGGCCGCTGGTGCCCCACCCGTTCTGGAAACGCCAGTCGCCGTAGGTGCTCCAGGCGTTCCCGTTGAACTGGCGCACCGTGGCGCCGGCGCCCAAGGAATGGTTGCGGTTCAGGCGCCAACGCGCCGATCCGGTGGCGAAGTAGCCACTGGCGTTGCGTCCGCTCACCGAATCGAGCCAGTCGACCGAGCCTTCGGCCGACCACTGTCGCGTGCGCCAGCTCGAGCGCGCGTAGGCACCCACGATGTCGTTGGCCAGCGGTTGCTGCGCCCAGCTCAGGTCGGGCTCGAGGCGATAGGCGCCCAGCCCGTGCTTGCGCGGGCCATCGTCCCATTCGCCGTCGATCCAGAATCCCTGTCGATCGCCGGCCACGTCGCTCGCCTGGGTGTTGACGAACTGACCCTGGACGCGGTGTTCGGCGCCTTCGTGCCGCAGCGCGAACAGCGTGGAACTGGCGTCGATGAGATCGCTCGGCTGCGTGGGGACGTCCAGGTTGGACACGCCGCGCGCGTCCTCATGTTGCATGGCCACCGTCCAGCCCTGGGTTGCCAGCGGTGACGGGTTGTTGGCATTGATGCGCCACTGGCCGCCGAACGTGGTGCGCTGGCCAGGAATCTTTCGAAAGCCACTGGCCGGCAGAAAGTCGAGCCGGCCGGCTTCGCCCGTGCTGGCCTGCAGTTGCAGTCCCTTACCCGGGTTTTCCCACTCCCCGCTGACGCCCTGCACGATCGACGAGGGCACGAAGATGCGTGTGGGCAGGCGCGTGATGGCCGGCGCTGGCGGGTTGATGACGCCCAGCTCGTGGTTGCCCAGCCAGCCGCCGGCCAGCGGCATGGCGCGCTGGCGCAGCGTGATGGCGCCGCCGCTCTCGCTGGGAGCATAGGTGCCGTCGATCGACAGCGTGCCGTGGTTGGGCGTTTCGAGCAGGCCGTAGATGCCGTAGCCGATGCGGGCCCGGTTCGTCAGATCGAAAGGCTGCGTGCCAAGGCGGGTTTCGAGCCTCAGAAAACGCGGCCAGCCTTCGCGGTCGTAAGCGGCCGCCTCGTCGGTGTCAGCAGGTTCGGGGGGCAGGTTCTCGATCACGCGGTCCACGTAGCCACTGGCTGGCGGCGCGGCCGCCTGACCCCAGCCGGCCAGCGGAGCCGAGACACCCAGTAAGGCCAGCAGGCAGCGGGCAGAGCGGGCCGCCGCACCCGTCATGGGGCAAAGCTCGCGTCCAGTGGCAGGCGGTTCTTGCCCCATTCGAGGGTGCCCTTGACCGTGAGCGGGAAGCGCACCTCGGGCGCGGTCTTGCCGTCCTCGACCACCGGCACCAGACCGATGGCGCGTGTCTCGCCGGGGAGGATGGGCAGGTCCGCGGGCGCCATTTCGAGTCGCGCACCGCTGGCGTCGGTGCCGTTGACGAACCCCTCGAGCCTTCCGTGCGCATTGCCGGTGTTGCGCACGTCGACGACTGCGGTGGGTTTGCCGTCGACGGTGAGCACACGCGTTCGCGCGATGTCCAGGCGCGGTTGGGCGTCGCCAATGGTCGCGTAGACGATGACGCCGATGCGGCCGCCCACGGGGAAGTTCAAATCGCCCTGCACGCGAGCAGGCTCCAGGCCTTCGACCATGATCGCGAAACGGCATTCCCTCGCAGGCGTGCCCGGTGGCGGTGTGATCTCGAAGCGGTAGCGGTAACGCGCGCCGGGTTCGACCGAGACTTCGCGCCGCTCGACCGCCACCCACGGCCGGCAACTGTCGGGCGCCAGCGTGTCGCTGAACGCCACCGAGCTGTCGGGCAGGAAGGCCCAGTCGTTGGTGTAGACGCGGTACATGCCTTTCTGCTGTCCCACATGCTGGATCTCCAGCACCTGGCGCAGGGTCTGGCCGGCGTCGACCTGCACTTCGAAACGGGGCGGGGTGATGTAGGCGGCAAAGCCCTGCGCCAGCGCGCCGAGCGGCGCAGCCGCCAGCAGACTGAGCGCTGCGAATGGCCACAGCGAGCGGCACCAGGAGAAGAGGACACGGATCGGCATGGGCATTCAGTCCACATCCAGTTCGAAATGGAAATTCAGACGCCGGGCATTGGACTGCCAGTCGGCGTTCGAGCGCAAGCGCACCTGCAACTGGTCTTCGAGCGTAGCGCCGGGACTGGCGCCGGCAAACACGAGCGCTCGCTCGCCCGACAACAGGCGCCCGGGCTGCAACCGGCCTTGCGACGACCACGTGGCCTCGATGTCGGACGCCTGGTCGCGCGGCAGCACCATGTAGATGCGGCCACTGCGGCCGATCCAGTTGCGCGTGTCGATGCGGATGTTCACGCGCACCCAGGCCTCCATGCCGCCGGCGTAGGCCTGCCCCGGGCGGATCGGCAGCCACTGCATCTGCACATTGGGCGGCACGGTGTAGCTCAGCGAATCGTCGAGCCGGTGCGGATTGGCCCACAGGGCCGGGCAGAGGAGTGCGCAGCCCAGTGCAAGGGCAAGCGGTTTCAGCCGCCTCACGGGCTGCTCAGCGTGTAGGTCACGCGGCCGTTGTAGGTGCCGGCTGCGCGCACCGCGTTGTTGGCGAAACTGAAGGCGTGGCAGTTCTCCAGGTAGGTGTTGCCCGGCACGGTCGCCAGCGTCTGCGTGGCGCCGTTGAAGGTGCCGGCGGGTATCACATTGGGCGCACTGCTGCCCGGCGCCGACACGGTCCAGCTGATCTCGTTGAACGGGATGTTGTCGCCACTGGCGTTGGTGAGGCCCCCCACCGAGCTCACGCTGAGGGTGGCGCTGGTGGCACCGTTGTTGCGCCGAAAGCCCGCGCCGACCATGATCGCGCTGGTGGGGGTGGGACAGGTGTTGTTGCCGTCCCCGTAGAGGCTGACCGACTGCGTGCTGTTGGTCGTCATGGCCTGCGGCGTGCCGTTGCCGAGCTGCGCCACCGGCACGGTAACCTGGACCAGGTTGATGGCGCCGCTCGTGCCGGCGGAGCCGTTCAAGGTGCCACTCGAGCCACTCAGCGCGCCATTGCCCACATGCAGGAAGAGGCGGCGGCTGCCCGAGGTGATCGACAGCGACCACGCATGGGCTGCAGCCACCTCCAGCAACAGCAGCGAAGCAAGACAGGCCCGCGCCACCTGGCGGGCCACGCGCTCAGACATCAGGGCATCGAAGCGGTGTAGGTCACGCGGCCGTTGGTGGTGCCGTAGGTACCAGGCGCGACCACGGCGGCGTTGGCGTAGCTGAAGGTCCAGTTGGCCGAGCGGTCGGTGACGCGGGTGCCCGAAGAGATCGTCACGTTGCTGCCGGCGCCGGTGCCGGTCAGGGGAATGGCGGGGCTGGGCAGGGCAGCCAGGCTGCTGACGGCCGAGATCTGCGTCCAGGGACTGGTGTCGGCGGTGGCGTTGGTCAGGGCGCCGGTGGTGGCAGCGGTCAGCACGATCTGGCCGTTGTTGCCCATCACGCGAACCGGAACCACGTTGCCGGTGATGGTGCCGGCAACAGCGGCAGCGCCGCCACCGACGGCAGCGGGATTGGACGTGTAATCGAAGGTCACCGTGTCGATGGCGGTGTTGGTGGCCAGGCCGGTGGCGCCGGTGCCAACGCCGAGGAACAGCACACGCGGCACGACCACCCGGAAATCCAGGCGTGCGGTCGCGGCGCCGGTGCCGCCCACCACGAGTTGCGATTCGGCCGACGCCAGGAACGGGGTGGCCATGGCCAGAGCCAGGGCGGACTTGAGCATCAGGGAAGAAGATTTCACGACGTTTCCTTCAATAAGTGCAGCGGAGAGTGGGCTGAGCACTTTCCGGTACCCGCTCCACGGTGGATGACGGAGCGGATGTTACGGTCAGATACCCTCCCCGGCAAGGTTGACCGATGGAAAAATCGCACACTTTTCAAGCACTTACGGCGACTTTGTGAGTCAGCGGTTAAAAGTCGGGGACGGACGGTGCAAAAAAATGCTCAAGTTCGCCCGGTTTTTGCCGTGCTCGTACTTCCGGTTAACAAATGCGACAGCGGCAAGGCACTGCCGGACTTCACTTCGCCCAGCGAAAAGCTGGTGTGAAGGTCCTTGACGTTGGGCAGGTTCAGCAGCACCTCGCGGGCGAACTGACTGAAATGATTCAAGTCCCGGCTCACCACCTGCAGCTCGAAGGTGCCGGAGCCGCTGATGTAGTGGCAGGAGACCACCTCCGGAATGCCCCGGATGGCGTTCTCCATCGTGCGTGTCACATCGCCGCTGTTGCGGTCGGCATCCAGCCGCACGAACGCAAGCACACCCAGGCCGATCTTCTCGCGGTCGATCTCGGCCCGGTAGCCGCGGATGAACCCCGACTCCTCCCGCGCGCGCACCCGGCGCCAGCAGGGTGCGGCCGACAGCCCCACGCGCTGCGCGAGCTCGGCGTTGGTCAGGCGGCCGTCGGTTTGCAGTTCTTGCAGGATGGCGATGTCGAACTTGTCAAGTGTTTCCATGGTGAAGCGATTCTAGAAAGATTCTTTCTGAGCGGTCGGGAAATCGAGCATCAAAAGCAAACACCTGTCAGCGACCCGGGCATACACTGTGCGCCACACTGGGGGCGGACATCTACCCGATGCCCGCCCCTTCCCACGACCTGCATCGACGCGCCCACGAAGCGATCCGTCCCACCCGGAGACAAAAACACATGAATGCCCCCCTGCCCGAGCACATTCGCCGTGCGCTGGAAACCGTCACCCTGGACGACAAATACGCACTGGACGAAGGCCGCGCCTTCATGAGTGGCGTGCAGGCGCTGGTCAAGCTGCCCATGCTGCAGCGCCAGCGCGATGCCTTGCAGGGCAAGAACACCGCCGGTTTCATCAGCGGCTACCGTGGTTCGCCACTGGGCGGCTACGACCAGGCCCTGCAGAAAGCCGCGCCCTTCCTCAAGGCGCAGAACATCGTGTTCCAGCCAGGCGTCAACGAAGAGCTGGCGGCCACCGCACTCTGGGGCACCCAGCAACTCGGCTTTGCACCGGCTGGCACCAACAAGTTCGATGGCGTGTTCGGCATCTGGTACGG
>SXGT01157681.1_pt1 | contig 22292 bp, 20 predicted proteins | sample 3176221 | NCBI WGS metagenome assembly SXGT01 (sample SAMN11356862, study PRJNA531348) | freshwater metagenome | isolation source: freshwater sample F1-120 | place: China: Fuxian Lake, Yuxi | collected 2017-12-25
ATGGTCATCGAACTCGAGCGCCGCGGCCTGATTGGCCGCGTCCCCCGTCAAGCGAGGAGCATTGCGGTTTGCATCCCCGCCGAGGAAGTCCCGCGGCTACGCCCGCAATCGATCGTATCCTCTGCGTTGCGGTACTAGTTCGGCCGTCGGCTTGATGGATGCCATCGCCTTGTCGAAGTGCCACGCCCGCGCGACGTCGGGCGAATCCACGGAACGCCGCATCCCGCGGTCGAGCAGCACGAGTTCCCCTGACGCGTCGTCGAGACGGACGAGCTCAGGACCCGACGTGATGTCTTCGTCATCAGGCAGCGCGTCGAGCACCGCCTCCGAAACATTCAGCAAGTCGACGTACTCCTCGAAGTGCCACGCCTTGTAGATCTCGTCGCTCGTCAGCCAACGCTTTCGGCCGCTCGGCACGGGCGGCGCGCAGGCCATCGATTTTTTCGGGCTCCCGGTGAGCTCTGCGCTCGGCCCGCCTTCGGTCGCGTTTCCGGCGTAGGCGTGCACCTCGTGGCTCTTGCTGTCCATGGCGCCGTACGGCAGCGGCGCGCCAAAGCCGTGCGCGCACGAGCCGATCGCCTTGCAGAGGTCTTCGCGGTAAGCGTCCGCCGTGGCCTCCGTGTACTTCGCTTGCGGCGCGAACACTGGCCCGTCGAACGAGACGACGACGGGCACGGCCTCGCCGAGTGCGTCCGGGGACGCGGCCCACCCAAGGACGAGCTCGCACGAGACGGCGTCGAGCGCGCCGACGGGCGGCGGGTACGGGCAGTTCGTCGGCGGACCGCTCCCCTTGGCGAGAACGCCGAGGTGGTTGTTGACGTGTCGCCCGGTCCCGAACAGCGTGCCAACCCCCGCGACGTACATCTGAGACGAGCCGCCACCGTCCTCGTTGGTGGCGAAGTCGAGCTGCGGAAAGCCCGCCTCCTTCGCGCGCGCCAGCATGGTGTTCGCCATCGCCGCACCGTCGAGCGACGCATCGCTGACGAAGAGATAGACGTAGCGGCGATCCGCGCTGACCCCAATGCCGGTGCGCCGGTGTGAGGTGAGGATCACGCTATCGCCGTCGAAGTCGGGTGCCTGCGATTTTCCGTTCTTGATGATGACGTTGTGCGCGCCGACGATCTCGGTGACCGCGGGCGCAGGGGGCGGCACCAAGGTGGCAGGCTGCCAGCCGGCATGGTTCGGGCCGTACTCCCAGTAGCCTCGCTTCTCTTTGAGCATCTTGTCGACTGGCCAGTCTTCGCCTTTTCCTCGGGCCCGCCCATTGACGTACGTCCAGCCCGGGAAATCGAAGAAGTCCGCGTTCACCGCAACTTCGGCCTTCACGGATGGCAGCTGCGCCCATGCCGACGGGGTCGCGTTGCGCTCACCGTACGTGGTCGCGCGCATCGACACCCCCGGAGCGCACAGATCGGCCACGACGAGGGCGTCGCTTCCCGTCTTCGCGAGCGTGACGCCAGGCTGCGGGCTCGACACCTCGGCGGCGGCGGTGGAGGCGGCGACGAGCGAGGCGATGGCAGTGCCGACCGCGCATGGGACGCGCCTACGAGGATTGGATCGGGCGAACATCGCCGGGGAGGTTATCACACACGCCAGCGGAGATGACACGCGCCGGCGGACGCACGGCACCGCCACCGCTCACGCGGACTCGAACAGCTCGCGGTGCAAGACGGACACCGCGCGGTCGACGTCGGCGTCGGCGATGACGAGCGACAGGTTGATCGAGCCGCGGGCGTAGCTCAAGACTTCGACGTTGACTCCGGCCTTGGCGACGGCACGCAAGATCTCGGCGCCGAGGCCGGGTCGCGACACGAGGTGCTGGCCGACGACGGCGACGATGGTGCGTCCCTCGACGAGCGTGACCTCACCCATGCCGCGGAGCTCGGCGGCGGCGCGCTCGAGCGGCTCGCGCTGATTGCCCGTGAGCGAGATGCTCACCTCGCTCGTGGTCACGAGATCGACGACGACGCCGTGGCGCTGGCAAGTCGCGAACACGTCGGCGAGAAACCCGCCTTCGCCGAACATGCGCGTCGATGAAATCGTCAGCACGAACTGCCGCTCTTTGTAGGCGATGCTGGTGACCGAGCTCGCGGCGCTCGTGGCGCTCTCGACGATGAGCGTGCCCGGGTGCTCGGGCCGGTTCGTGTTGAGCACCCGCACCGGGATGTGCGCCGACATCGCGGGCAAGAGCGTCGAGGGGTGCAGCACCCGGCTACCGAAGTAGGCAAGCTCGGCGGCCTCGTCGAAGCGCATCGTCGGGATGTTCCGCGCCGAACGCACGACGCTGGGATCCGCGGTCATCACGCCGTCGGTGTCGCTCCAGATCTCGACCTCGTGCGCGCCGAGCGCGGCGCCGAGCAAGGTCGCGGTCAGATCGCTCCCGTTGCGCCCGACGGTGGTGATTTCTCCGCGCTCGTTCTTGCCGATGAAGCCCGTCACGATGGGCACCGTCGCGGGAGAGAGGGCGGCGAACGCGGCCTTCACGCGCGACTCGAACCCGACGAGGGGTCTCGCCGAGCCGAAGCACGCATCGGTAACGAACCCGAGATCCCACACGTCGTGAGCGGCGGCGTTGAGGCCCCGGCGGGCGAAGTAGTCCGCGATGAAGCGCACGCTCATCCGCTCACCGAAGCTCGACACGTAGTCGAGGCTCCGCGGCGAGAGCTCTTTCACGAGGTGGACGCCGCGCAACAGATCGCGGATCTCTTGAAACAGGGGCGCGAGCAGCGCATCGTCGCAGCCGAGCTCTCGGGCGATCGCGAGCTGGCGGTCGATGACGCGCTCGGGCTCGTACGTGCCGCTTGCCGCGGCGCGCGCCGCGTTCACGAGCGCGTCGGTGAGGCCCTTGTGAGCGGAGCACACGACGACCGGCGCGCGGTTCGCGCGGGAGCGCACGATGTCGAGCACCTTGTCGATCTGCGCGCAGTTCGCGACCGAGCTGCCTCCGAACTTCATCACCAGCATGGGCACCTCCCATGTCGCGAAACCGCGAGGGCGACAAGGAGATGACGAACCGCGACGCTAGCGCGCCGAATCAGCGTGACTCGGACTCAGGGAACTCAGCCGTGCGGCGCCGGGAGCGTCGGCGGCGGCTGCGTGTCGTGCCTGTCGGCGCGAAGCGGGTCGCTCTCGGGCGAACGCGGCAAGCGCGGCTCGATCGCGTCGGCCAGGAAGCGCGCCGCGAGCGTCGTCTCGGAGCTCGTCGCCGCGCTTCGCGGAAACGCCACGGCGAGGTCGGTCCAGCCGAGCCCGATGAGCTCCGAGCAATTGGTCCCGCTCGACGCATCGACCTCCACGGGCGCGCTGAGGACGACGACCGTGCGTGACGCGAGCGCCCCGAGCCCGCGCAGGCAACCACGCACGTCGTGGAGCGCGCCGAGCCGATCGCCGCCGACGAGCACGATCGCCGCCGGCGCCAAGGCGAGCACGAGCTCGAGGTTCGTACAGTCGTAAGACAGCGGGCTGAAGAGTCCCCCCGCGGTCTCGATGACCACGGGGTCGCCGTCGAGGCCGTCCACCCATTTCACCAGCGGCTCGAGCTCGATGAGGGTGCCCTGCTTTCGCGCCGCGCGGTGCGGCGACACCGGCTTCGCGAAGGAATGGAGCGGCGCCACGAACGCACGCCCCGCCGCGCGGCACAGGATCGCTGCGTCGCTGTCGTCCACGTTGGTGACGCCGCTCTCGATGGGCTTGCCCGCAGCCACCCCCGGACGCCGTCGGCCGAGCTCGCGCGTGAGCGCCGCGGCGATGTGCGTCTTGCCCACGCCCGTGCCGGTGCCGACGACGACGATCCGTGCCTGCATGCTGCGCCCTTCTTACCGCTTGCATGCCGCCACGCAAATACGGTTGCGGCGGAGACCTCGCTTGCGCCTGATCGCATGCGCACGTAGGCTGCGACGAAGATCAGCATGTCGACGCACGGCGAGGGTACCGTCATCGGCGGGCGCTACCGGCTCGAGCAGGAGATCGCCCGCGGCGGGATGGGCTCGGTGTGGGCCGGCTACGACGACAAGCTTCGCCGTGGCGTGGCGCTGAAGCTCCTGGTCGCGAGCGGCAGCGGCACCGCGGCCCACGCGCGTTTCGAGCGAGAGGCGATGGCGATCGCCCAGCTGCAGAGCCCGCACGTCGTGCAGATCTTCGACTACGGCATCGAGCTCGACGTCCCGTACATCGTGATGGAGCGCCTCGTCGGTGAAGATCTTCGCCGCCGCCTCCAGGTGCAACGACGCCTGACGCTCGAGACGGCCGGGCGCATCCTGGTGCACGCTGCCAAGGGCCTCAGCGTCGCGCACGCGGCCGGGATCGTTCACCGCGACCTCAAGCCCGGCAACATCTTCCTCGTGCGGAGCCGCGACGAGGAGATCGCCAAGGTGCTCGACTTCGGCGTGGCCAAGACGGACGCCACGGTGCTCGAGCCCGAAGAGGCAGGCGACGCTACGTTCGCGCTCGACGGGCATACGAAAGTGGGCGCGATCCTCGGGACGCCGCAGTTCATGGCGCCGGAGCAGGCGCTCGGCGCGAGCACCGTCGATCACCGCGCGGATCTGTGGTCGCTCGGCGTGATCTTGTTTCGTGCGCTCACCGGGCACCTGCCGTTCAATGCCGCCGAAGCCGCGGAGCTCATCGCGCTGATCTGCACCGCCACCGCGCCGAGCGCGCTCGAGCTGGCGCCGGACCTCCCTCCCGAGACCGACCGCTTCTTCGCACGAGCGCTGGCGCGGGAGCCCGAGCGGCGATTCGCGAGCGCCCGCGAGATGGCCATCGCCTTCAGCCGACTCGCACCCGTGAGCTTCCCGACGGTGAGCATGCCCGAGCCGAGGCTCGACATCGCGCTCGCGCTTCGCAGCTCATGGAGTGGGCAGGCCCCCGCGTCCGTGCGTCGGCCGAGCACTGCAGAAATCGACGAGAACGACGAGGCGCCGACCTCGCTGTCGCAGCTCGCGCACTTGCCACGCCCCGAGGGGCTCCGCGCCTCCCTGCTCGGGCCGGCATCGCTGGCCGGACTGGCATCGGTGGCTGGCCTGGCATCGGTGGCGGGCCTCGCTGAGCGGGGACCGGCGAGCGGGCCCGTACCGCCGAGCCGCACGAGCATGCCGCACGCGCGCATTCCACTGGCCCACGAAGGCCCCAGCAGCGCGAGCTTCTCCGCTGCCGAACTGCCGGCAAGCGCCTGGCAATCGAGCGCAGCCGCCGACTCGTCGATCACGATCGAAAACGCGCACGCGACGGAGCTCGACACTCCGTCCGAGCCTACGCTCGGCGGCGGCGTTGCCGAGCCCTCGCCTTCGGAATTCCCTACTCCGCTGCGGCGTCGCTCGCCGACCGACCGCCCGTGGTTGCTCGCGGTCGGTGCGGTCGCCGCGGGCGTGTTGCTCGCCGTGGTCGGCAGCAGGGTCGTGGGTCGCACGAGAGGCCCGACGTTCATCGCAGCTTCGGTCGCGAGCGACTCCGGCGCAGAACAGCCGGCCGCGGGGCAACAGGATCCGCGCACGCATCGAGGTGCAAGCCCGGCGGCCGAGCTCGCACCGAGCGCACAGCCTACGAGCGCCGGGTCCCCGGCTCGCGCGATCGCGCAAGATGCCAGCGCCGGGGCAGCGCCGGACGGTGCTGGCGCAAGCAAGAGCGACGAGGTCGACGCTGCGACGCGCCCCGCAGTTCCGATCCCCGGCGGGGCGGTCGCGAAGGCTCGTGCGGACGCTCGCGCGGAAAAAGGGCCGACCGATTCTGCCACGTCGCAGGCCGTCTCCGGCAAACCGAGCCCGAGCGCGGACGCAGCGCCGAGGCCACCGGAGACGAAGCCCGAGCCCAAGCCGGCCCCGGTGGACGCCGATCCCTTCAGCGACCGGCTGTGACGTGCGAGCTCGAGCCATGACTGGCAGCACGGCTCGGCTCGTGGCGGCGACGTGCGTTGCGTCGGCGACGCTGCTCACGGCGTGGCTCGGCCATGGTGCGGCCGCCCGAGGTGCCGACGCGACCAAGCGCGACGCCACAAAGTCCCCAGCACCGCCGAGCTCCGCAGCGAGCAACGCAAATAGCGACACGCCGAGCAGCGCAGAAGACGACACGCCGAGCAGCGCAGAGAACGACACACCGAGCAGCGCGAAGGACGACACGACCGAGACGCCGACCGGCGGCCCCGCAACCGGGAGAGCGGACCACGCCGCGGCCCAGGCGCTGTTCGACGAGGCACGCCGCCTCATCGCCGCGAAAGACTACGACCGCGCCTGCCCGAAGCTGGCCGAGAGCATGCGGCTCGATCCGGCGCCCGGGACCCAGCTCAATCTCGCCGATTGCTACGAGCGGGTCGGAAAGACCGCGAGCGCGTGGGCGAATTTTCGCGACGTCGAAGTACGCGCGCGCCGCGACGGAAACGAGAAGCGCGAGAAGGTCGCACGGGAGCGAGCCGAAGCGCTCGCGCCTCGGTTGTCGCGCGTCATCCTGCTCGGGCCCGATCCCTCGCGGCGCCCGAAGGGTCTCCGTATTCTGCGCGACGATACGGAGCTCGGCGTCGGCGTGCTGGGCTCGGCGTTGCCCATCGATCCCGGAGAGCATCGCATCGCCGCAGAGGCCAAAGGCAAGCTGCCTTGGTCGACGAAGCTCGTCGTCGATGAAGAAGGCAAGACCTACCGCGTGAAGGTGCCCCTGCTCGCCGACGCGCCGCAGCCCGAGCGTGCGATCGGTACGGGGCGCCTCGTCGGGCTCGCGCTCGGCGGAGCCGGAGCGATCGGCCTCGGCGTCGGCCTCGGCCTCGGCAGCGTCGCGATCGCGAAAAACGAAGAGTCGCTCACGCACTGCCTCCCGGACGACCCGAATCAGTGTTTTCCCGAAGGGCTCGCGCTTCGCGATGAGGCGCGCTCGACCGGAAATGTCTCGACGGGACTCGTCGTTCTCGGCGCATCGCTCCTCAGCGCCGGCACGATCGTGTTCTTCGCCACGGGCGGCCCGACGCCTGACACCGGGGGCACGAAGGCGTCCGCCACGACCTGGCGCCTCGGGGCCGCGCCGCACCTCGGCGGCGTCTCGACCACGCTCCGCGCCGCGTGGTGACGATGAGCCGCCATCCGCGAACCCAGAGGCCCACGCGGCGCGGCTCGTTGACCCGTGCCTGGTCGCCACGTCTATGGCTGGCTGGACTCGCGGTCATCGCGCTCGTGACGGTCGCCGTCGGCTGCAATCAGATCGCCGGGATCGACGAGGCGCGCCACATCGACGAGCCGAAGGGCGGCGGGCCCCCGTGCCTGTCGGATCAAAACTGCAACGACGACAATCCGTGCACGGCCGATAGCTGCCCGAGCGGGTTCTGCGTCCTCGCGCCGATCGACGGTACCGTCCCGGTGGAGCTCGCGGTCGCGGGCGACTGCAAGCGCGTCGTGTGCCAAGAGGGCGTCCCCGAGTCGGAGCTCGACGACGCAGATCTGCCGATCGACGGCGCTTCATGCACCGAGGATCTGTGCGAGGCTGGCGCCCCCGCGAATCCACCGCTCACCGTTGGCGCGCTGTGCAACGAAAATGGCGGCTCGAAGTGCGATGGCGAAGGCGCGTGCGTCGGGTGCCTGAGCGACGACGACTGCGACGCTCCGGAGACGTGCGGCGGTTCGGGCAAGAATGCCTTCTGCGGCTGCAAGCCAACGACGTGTGCGGCCGAGGCGCTTACGTGCGGGTTCGGCGCGGACAACGGCTGCGGCAAGCCGCTCGCCTGCAACAACGCCGAAAAGGACGGCGGCGAGACCGACGTCGACTGCGGCGGACCTCCGACCGCGTGCTCCATCCGATGCGCCGCGGGCAAGGCTTGCGTCAAGGACTCGGACTGCGCGAGCAGCGACTGCGACGACGCGGCGCTCGCCTGCAACTGACGGCACGAACTATCGTGCGAGGCTAGTAGCCGAGGAGCTTGGCCACGTAGTAGCGCATCGTCTCGCTCGTGCCGCCGCCGATGCGAAAGAGCCGCGAATCGCGCCACGCGCGCGCGATGGGGAACTCTTCGATGTAGCCCCAGCCGCCGTGCACCTGAAGGCAGGTGTCCATCACCTCGCTGACGACGTCGCCGACGAGCACCTTGGCCATGCTGACGAGCTTCACCGTCTCGAGGCTGATGGGCCCCTTCTCGACGTAGCGATCGTGATTGAAATGGTCGGCGCATTTGTAGACGAACGCGCGCGCGCTCTCGATCTTGATGTGCATGTCGACGAAGCGGTGCTTCCACAGCTCCCGCGACAAGACGGGCTTGCCGAACGCCTCGCGGTCGCGAGCGTACGCTTCGGACTGCAGCACCATGTAGTACGCGCCCATGAGGGCGCTGACGCTGCCGATGAGCCGCTCGGACTGGAAGTTCTGCATCAGGTACATGAAGCCGTGGTTCTCTTCCCCGAGGCGATAGCGCGCCGGGATGCGCATCTCCTCGAAGAAGAGCTCGGCCGTGTCGCTCGAGCGATTGCCGATCTTGTCGAGCTTGCGCGACACCCCGAACCCCTTCGTGCTCGTCGGCACGAGGAAGAACGAGCACCCGTGGGCGCCGCGGTCCGGATCCGTCTTCGCCAGCAACGTCACGAAGTCGGCGCGCGTGCCGTTCGTGATGAAGGTCTTCTGCCCGTTGATCACGTAGTCGCCGCCGTCGCGCCGCGCGTGGGTGCGGATCCCCGCGACGTCGCTGCCGGCCGCAGGCTCGCTGATGCCGAGCGCTGCGACCTTTTCGCCGCGGAGCGCCGGCGCCAGGAACTCATCGATCTGCTCCTGCGTCCCGAGCTCGCTGATGCATGGCGTCGCCATGTCGCTCTGCACGAGCAGGCCCATCGACACGCCCGCCGAGCGGCAGCGCGGGTACTCCTCGGCCTTGACGACGCTGTACCAATAGTCGCCGCCGCTGCCCCCATGCTCGACCGGGAAGTGCGCCCCGTGGATGCCGAGCTCCCCGGCGCGCTTGAACACCCATCCCGGGAAGCAGCCGCTCGCCTCCCACTCCTCGGCGTGCGGAGCGAGCTCCTTCTCGGCGAAGTCGCGGACGAGCTTTCGGAACTGCTGATGCTCTTCGGAAAATGGCTGCCACATGGCGGTACTCCTCGTGCGCGGCGCACCGAAGCAGCCGAGAGCGGCCCCCGATGGATCGCACGCAAAATGTTCGTACACGAAGCAATCGGCGACGTCCAGGCAGCTCGCGCCCGCCGCGCTAATTGTGTGGGCAAGCCAGGATCCGCGCGGCTACCCTCGCCGGCATGCGGCTCATGGTGCTGTCACGCAACGGCACGCTCTACTCCACGGCGCGGCTGCTCCGCTCGGCGCGCGCCAAGGCTCACGACGTCACGCTCACCGATCCGACGGAGCTGCAGCTCGCCGTGCTCGGCGGCGCGCCGCGATTGCTGCAAGCCGGCTCGCCGCTCGCGCTGCCCGACGTCGTCTTGCCGCGCATCGGCGCGAGCATCACGGCGCACGGCGTGACCGTCGTTCGCGCGCTCGAGCAGGCCGGGTGCGCGGTGTTGACTGGCGCCGACGCCATCGCGCTCTCCCGCGACAAGGTGCGCTCGCTCGAGGTCCTCGGACGCGCGCGGATCCGGGTGCCGCGTACCCTCTCGACGCGCACGCTCGCCGGCCTCGAGGACGCGCTCGCGTTGATCGGCGGCACGCCGACGATCGTCAAGCTTCAGAACGGAACGCACGGGGTCGGCACCATGCTCGCCGAGACCCGCCAGGCGCTCTTCGCGCTGGCCGAGACGCTCGCTGCCATGGGGCAGACGCTCATCCTCCAGGAGTTCGTGCGCGAGGCGCGGGGACGCGATGTGCGCGCCTTCGTCGTCGGCGGCAAGGTCGTCGCCGCGATGCTGCGTGTCGCCCCCAAGGGCGAGTTTCGTTCGAACCTCCACCGCGGCGGCACCGGCAAGCAGGTGGTCCTCACGCGCCGCTTCCGAAGCACCGCCGAGCGTTCCGCGAAGGTGCTCGGGCTCGACGTGGCCGGCGTCGACATGCTCGCGTCGCGCGGCGAGCCGATCGTCCTCGAGGTCAACTCATCGCCAGGGCTCGAGGGGATCGAAGAGGTCACGCAGGTGGACGTCGCTGCACACATCGTTCGCCACGCGGAGGCGGTCTTCCGAGGCCGCAGACGCCAGCGACGACGGCGCGCGGGTTAGGGCTACGGAGCCGAGAGGCTCGGCGCAGTGAGCCTTCCGCTATCGCTCCACGTTCACCCGCTTCGTGCCGCGAAAGCTGCGCGATGGGCCTCGGAGCCCCAGGCCTCTTTGAAGATCTCAGCCTCCGCGGCGAGCGCAGCACCGCGGCGAGCGTCACGCGACGCACGGAGCGAACGCTTCAGCCGTACCAGCACGTCGCGCTCACTCGACGCGAGCTCGTCCGCCAGGAGCAGCGCCTCGGCCGTGGCCCGCGTGCGCGCAGCCACCCGCGCCGCGAGCCCCATCGCGACGGCCTCTCTTGCATCGACCGCACGCGCCGTGAGGAAAAGCTCCGCCGCGCGCGCGCTGCCAACGCGCTCACTGAGGCGCGTCGCGCCACCCCACGCGGGCACGAGCCCCATCGCCTTGTGGACGAAGCGAACGCTCGCGAGCTCGTCGATGACCGCGAGGTCGCACGCGACGAGCAGCTCGGCGCCGCCCCCGAGCGCGACCCCCGAAACCGCGGCGATCACCGGCACCGGTGCGTCCTCGATCACGCGCGCGAGGCGGCCGAGGTCGAGCACACGCTCTGCCCCGACGGCGTCCATCGGGAGTTGTCTCAGCTCACGCAGGTCGCCGCCCGCCAGAAACACGCGGTCGCCCGTCGAGCCGAGGACCACCACCCGCACCGAAGGGTCGCTCGCCGCCCGATCGAACGCCGCGACGAGACCCGTGACGAGCTCCGCGGACAGCGCGTGGCTCGCTTCGGGGCGATCGATGACGATGAGCTCAGTCGTCCCCTGTCGCTCTACCTTCAGCATTTCGCGCGAAGAACCTGCGCCAGGCGACGCGCGCGATCAAGAGCAGGATGAGCCCCGCGTGCCATGCGCGCATGCCGCTCGCCTCGCCGCGATAGACTGGCCGCACGGTGACCTCCTCGATGCGTGCACCGACGGAGCTGACCGCGCCCAGGAGATCGTTGGGGTAGCCGTAGCGAGGCCACAGGGCGTCGAGGTCGAGCCGCGCGAGGCACGCACGCCCGATCGCCGTATAGCCGCACTGGCTGTCGCCGAGCCGTTGCCCGACGCTGAGCGCCGTCAACGCCGAAAGGACCAGCGAACCGATGAGGCGGTCCTTCGGCATCGCGCGCCACACGTCCGGATGCCGCAAGCGGTTGCCCTTCACGTAGTCCGCGCGCGCCTGCACGATCGGCTCGACGACGGCACGCAGGTCCCTCGGATCCATCTGCCCGTCCCCCGCCATGACGGCGACGATATCCGCCCCCTCGAGGAGCGCCTCGCGGTAGCCGCGCGCGATGGCAGCCCCAACGCCTCGATTCGCGCGATGACGGACGACGCGCACGCTCCGCTCGGAGGGCGCGGCGCACGCGACCTTGGCGGTCTCATCGACGCTGCCATCATCGATGACGAGCACCGAGTCGACGAAGCTCGGCATCGTGGCGATCACCTCGCCGATGCGCGCCTCTTCGTTCTGTGCCGGCACGACCACACACACGCGCTTGCCGGCGATCACGGCGTGCGCCCGTCGCGACTCACGTCCCGCCTCGACGCGCGGCAGGGAGACAGCATGGGTTGGTTCGGATGGCCGCGCAGCGGGGCGTGTGCGAAAACGGCGCCTCGCCATGGTTGTCTCGCGCCGCACGCTGCTCATCGCCGCCGGAACCTCGACGGCCCTCGGCGCCGGCGCCTACGCCTTCCACGTCGCGACACGCTTTCCGCCGGACACGACGCCCGAAGGCGCCTACCGCCGCATCGCGCACTCTCTCAGCCGAGGTAAACCGCATGAGCTCTTCTCGTACCTCGAAGAGGACGCGATCCATGCGATTTTCTCGATGCATGGCTACGCGCGCGAGATCATCGAGGCGGTGCGCGCGAGCTACCCCGAGGCCGAGAGGGCGAGAGCGTTGGCTCGCTACGAGCGCTTCAGTCAGCCGGAGGATCCGGCCGCACTCTGGGTGACCTTCGCCGAAGAGCGCGGGTTCTTGCGGCAGCTACGGCGCGATCTTTCCGGGATCGACCACGTCGACAGGAGCGGCGAGCGCGCTACCGTCGTGACGGCCCGGGGCACACGTTACCCGCTCCGTGTCCGCCCGAACGGGATCTGGGGCCTGTCGATGTTCACGGCTCAGCTCGACGCCGAGGCACGCCGCCTCGCGCGGGACTGGGACACGATTCGGCGCGCGGCGCACGACTTTCGCGCCGGCGCGGCACCCGCGAACAGCGCGACCCCGTGAGCGCCGACCGCGTGGTCCGTCTCAAGCCTTGGCCAGCCGAGCCAGCTCCGCGTAGCTCTTGCCCGCGGTCACGAGCTCGGTCGGAAGCCCGGCGGCCAACCACCCGGGCTCGACGATCTGGCCGAACGCGTTGCGCGCGCCACCATAGCCGGGGCGAAGATCGACGACGCACGTGAACCCTGCGTCGAGCATCGCCTGCGCGGCCTTGATCGATCGGCCCCCTGCGGCGCACCCGACGAGCACCCGCTCGGCCGCGGGCAGCACCGCGCGAGCCACCGCGAGAAAATCGGGGTTTTGCACAAGACGTCCGCTAGCCGATGCCATGAATGGCACGTTCAGCGCGCCTGCCGGATGCCCGCCGGCGTACTCTTCTTCGGTGCGGACATCGAGGTAGACGTAGCCCTGGGCGAGCAGCTCGGCTCCCTCGGGCGCGGACACGCGGACGATCGCGGCGCTCATGTTGTGCCTCAGCTTCGCTGGCTTGTTCTGTTCCGGTGGCGAGTCTCTGGTTCGCCCGACTAAAACACGTGCACGAAGAGGCCACTCTTGAGCTTCGGCTCGAACCAGGTGCTCTTCGGCGGCATGATGAGCCCGGCGTCGCTGACGGCCATGACCTCGGCCACGCTCGTTGGGTAGAGGTAGATGGCGATCGACGCCTCACCGTGAACGACGCGGCGCTCGAGCTCCTCGTACCCGCGGATCCCGCCGACGAAATCGATGTCCGCGTCACGCCGCGGATCTTCGATGCCGAAGATCGGCGCCAAGATCTGGTCCTGACAAATCTGGCAGTCGAGGCGTGATACCGGATCGGCGCCGGCGATCGAGCGCGGCCGTAGCCGGTGCCACCCGTCGCCGAGGAACACGTGAAAGGTCCCGCGCTCGGTCGGCGCGGGCTGGCTCGCGGGCGTCACCTCGAAGCGCTCGGACAGCACCGCCAGGAGCTCCTTGGCGCTGCGGCCGGCCTTGTCCCGCACCACGCGGTTGTAGGGCAGGATGTTCATCTGATCGTGCGGAAAGATCACGGCGAGGAACACATCGTGCTCCCCACCGTCACCCTTGCGCGCGGCGTGAACGCGAGCCGCCGCGGCGCTGCGGTGGTGACCGTCCGCGACGTACATCACCTCCACGTGCTGCGCGAAGAGCTCCGAGAGCGTGCGTGAGTCGCTGGCGGCGATCGGCCAAATTTGATGGTGCACGCCATCCGCGCTCGAGAAATCGTAGGTCGGCGTCGCGCTCATGGCGCGAGCGACGGCAGCATCGATGGGAGCATGAGCGCGATACGTCAAGAACACGGGCTCATCGTGCGCCGCGAGCGTGTCGATGTGGCGCGTGCGGTCGTCCTCTTTGTCGGCACGCGTCTTCTCGTGCTTCTTGATGCGATCCGTCACGTACTCGTCGACGGAGACGCACGCGACCACGCCGACCTGCCGGTGTTCGCCCATGCGCTGCGCGTAGACGTAGAGGTGCGGCTCGGCGTCGCGCACCAAGAGTCCGCGCTCGACGAAGCGAAGCAGCTGCTTCATGCCCTCGGCGTACACGGCGTCCGAGTGCTCATCGACGCCCTCCGCGAGCGAGATCTCCGGCCGCGAGACGTGGAGGAAGCTCGCTTCGTTGCCGGCGGCGAGCTGCCGCGCCTCGCTCGTCGAGATCACGTCGTAGGGCGGGCTCGCGACGCGCTCGACGAGCGACACGGGCGGACGAAGAGCGGTGAAAGGACGGACCGTGGCCACGACGGGGGCGTACCCCAAGACATCGGTTGTGTATAGTGCCGCGCCGGCGTTCGCCATGTCCGACCCAATCGACACCGACGGCCGAGGCGACGCGTTCGATGCACATGCGACAGCCGATGGGCGCGTCGCGCGTGGGCGGCACGTCATCGCCGTCGGCGGTGGCCGCCCGGGCGTTGGCAAGTCGCTCCTCAGTGTCAACCTCGCCGTCTACCTCGCGCAGCTCGGTCGCAACGTCGTCTTGTGCGACGCAGATCCCTCGGGCGCCAACCTGCACACGATGCTCGGCTGCGGCGGGCCCGCGCTACGCCCCGATCGCACGGGGGCGGACACGCTCGGGCTCGTGCCCACCACGGTCCCGGGCCTCACGCTCATGCCCGCGACCTACGATCCGCGCGTGCTCGCGCCCAAGCGGATCAGCCGCCAGGCGTATTGGCTGCGCCAGCTCGAGAAGGTCGACGCCGACTACGTCGTCTACAACCTCGGCGCGTCGCTCGCACCGGCGACGCTCGATCTCTTCGCCTCGGCGGACGTGCAGATCTGCGTCGCGGCGCCGGAGCCGCCGGCCATCGACGCGACCTACCACTTCGTTCGCGCCTACTTCGTGCGCCGCCTTCGCCGGACGCTCATGCGCGAGCGCTTCAAGCTCCGCGTCCTCGATCGCGCGCTCGACAATTTGCCGGCGTTGCCGTCACCGCGGGAGCTCATCATCGAGATCGCCCGCTTCGACGAGCCCGTCGCCGACCTCGGCGCCACCGTGCTCGCCTCGCTCCGGCCGCGCCTCGTCATCGGCAAGACACGCATGCGCCGCGACCTCGATCTCGGCGCGGCCATGACCTCGCTCGCCGAGCGCTACCTCGGCGTCGCGCTCGACTACATGGGCTACGTCGAGCACGACGACGCGGTGTGGACGACGGCACGGCGTGGTCGACCGCTCTTGATCGACGCGCCGACCTCGAAGGCAGCACGCGACATCGAGCGCGTGGCGCGGCGGCTCTTGGCGCTCCTGGCCCAGCCCGATCGTCGCGCCGCCGAGGTGCCGAGCGGCTCGGCGCGCAAGCTCACGGTGCCGCTCACGCTCTACAAGGTGCTGGGCGTCGCCCGCACCGCGACCGAAGACGAGATCCGCCGCGCGCACAACCTTCAGCGCGACGTCTACACCTCGGGCAGCTTGCCCCTCGTCGGGCTCGTGAACGACCGCGCGATGAACGAGGAGCGCGCACGCATCGCCGAGGCGTACGACACGCTGCTCGAGCCGATGCGCCGGCGCGCGTACGACCTCTCCGTGTTTCCCGATGAGTCGACGGAGCCCGACCCCTCGACCGCACGCGGGCCGAGCGCGTCGGACGCCGAGCTTGCCGCGCTGCGCGCCGAAGTTGCCCGCGAAATCGGCCCGGACACGCAGTATTCGGGGCCGCTCTTGCGCCGCGTGCGCGAGTCGCTCGGCATCGAGCTCGCCGACGTAGCGAACCTCACGAAGATCTCGATCGGCTACTTGCGAGCGATCGAGACCGAGACCTACCAAGCCCTGCCTGCGAAGGTCTACGTGAACGGATTTCTCACCCAAGTCTCGCGCGCCCTCAAGCTCGACACGGCCCAGGTCGCAAAGAGCTACCTGAAGCGCATGCGCGCCGCGCGGCCGGACGATGGCTGACGTGCGACGTGCGTGGCCGTCCGTGGCCGTCTTCTTCTTGGCGCTCTTGCCGCGGATCTACACGGCCATCGCGTGGGCGCGCGAGCCGGTGTGGGACGGCCACTACTACGACATCGGTGCGCGCAGCATCGCCCTCGGCCGCGGCTACGTCGGCGCCGAAGGCGGCGCGTGGTGCCACTACCCCGTGGGCTACTCCGCGCTGCTGGGTCTTGCCTACCGCGTGTTCGGCACGGGGAGCGTCGTCGGCCCGCTCGTGAACGCCACGCTAGGAGCGCTCACCGCCGCGCTCTTGGTCGAGCTCGCGCGCCACGATTTGGGTGAGCGACGCGCAGCTCTCGCGGGCGTGCTCGCGGCTATTTACCCCGGAGCCATCGCCTACACGCCGCTTCACATGACCGAGCCAACCGCGGCGTTCTTCCTCGTCGTGGCGGCGTGCGCCGCCGCGCGCATGAGCGGGGTGGCCAGGATCGCCGTCTGCGGGCTCGCCCTCGGGCTCGGCACGCTCGTCAGGCCGCAGACGCTGCTCGTCGCCCCCGCGGTCGCGCTCTTCGTGGCCGGGCCGACGCGCGAACGCGTGCGTGCGGCCGCGCTCACGACGGTCCTCTCGCTCGCCGTCGTGCTCCCGTGGACCGCGCGCAACTGCGTCGTCATGGATGGCTGCGCGCTCGTCTCGACGAACGGCGGCTGGAACCTCGCGATCGGCGCGTTTCCGCGCGCGACCGGCCGCTTCGAGACGCTGCGCGGAAGCGACGGCTGCACCATCGTCACGGGCCAGGTGCAGCAAGATCGCTGCTGGTCGGCCCGCGCCGTCGAGTGGATTCGGCGCGATCCCGCGCGCTGGCTCGGCCTCGTTCCGAAAAAGCTTGGCTTCACCTTCGACCACGAGTCGTTCCCGATCGGGTACCTCGCCGAAGCGGATCCCGACAGCTGGCCCGAGCCCCGACGAAGCGCTGCACGGGCGTGGCTCTCGAACGTGCACCGCGCGCTCCTCTCGCTCGCGCCGCTCGGCTTCGTGGCGCGACCTTCGCGCCGGTTGCCCGCGACGCTGCTCGCGCTCGTCGGCGTCGCGCTGCTCGTGTGGGTCGGCGCGATGAGCGACACGCATCCGTTCTGGCCGCTCGCCATCGCGACCTGCGTCTTGCCGTGGCTGCGGCCCGGTGCGCCGCGACGCGCGCCCACGCTCGAGCTCGCGAGCTTCGTCATCGCGACCCTCGTCGTCGTGCACGCGGTGTTCTTCGGGGAGGATCGCTACCACCTCGTCGCGACGCCGTTCATGTGCCTGCTCGTCGCGGGCGCGTTGCGGCCGACGGAGGTGAAGGCGCCCCCAATGGGCAGCGCTAGCGAGCCGTGACGCTCAGCCGTGCAGTCGAGCCGTGCAGAGGCCTGAGCGTCGGCTCAGTTTCCCTTGAGCTTGTTGGCCGCGGCGACCGCCTGGTTGCGGCAATTCCGATCGCCGTCGCCCATGCAGATCGCCTTCAGCATGTTGAGCTCGCCGAGCGTCGCGCGCCCCGACTGCATTCTCCCCATGAGCCGCCGCTTCTCGGCGCTCGAGTCGAATTCGTCCGGCTTTTCCTGCGTGTCCGGCGGGGGAGGCGTGTCGGTCCCCTTCGCCACGGCGGTCGCGGCGGTGCCGGTCGATGCCGGTTTCGCGCCGCCGGTGCTCGTGCCCCCGGGATGCGGTGCGTCGCGACGACCGCGGTCGAGATCGATCGCCGTGCCTTGGCTTCCCGCGAGCTCCGCCGCCTTCTTGCGCTTCTCGGCGCTGACGGTGGAGGCTTCGCTGATGCGGTTGAGGAGGCTGCGCTTTTGGTCGAGGTCCGTCGTGCGCTCGGCCTGCGCGAACAAGTGGTCGGCCCACTTGTCCTCGATGGCGTGAAACTCCGCAGAGTCACGCAGCGGTGACGACTCCGGAATTCGTCCGAGGAGCCCGTGGGCGATGTTGATGTCGTCGTCGTCGCCGACGCCGTCCGAGAAGCCGCGCGCGGTGTCCATCATCTTGCGCGCCTCCTCGTCGGAGGTTGCCATCGGCGCCGCGGAATCGGACGCATCGACGCCCGCGCTCGCGCCCCGTGGGCGGGTCGCGACGTAGGCACCGATGACGCCGGCGCCCAAGATCGACGCGCCGATGATCGCCGCGATTGCGAGCCCCGAGCCGCGCCGCACCGGCGACGCGACGGGACCGCTCGCTGCGGGCATCACGCTCTCGAAGGACGGCAAGAGCGCGCGCAGCTCTTGGCTCATGTCCGCCCCCGGCCGATAGAACTTGCCGGCCGCGACATAGCGCAGCCGCACGTCGCCGAGCTCGAGCGCGTCACCGGGCTCGATGATGCCGCGACGCAGCTCGACGCCGTTGATCCGAATCCCGTTCGAGCTGCCCTGGTCGACGACCTCCCACCGGCCCTGCCCGATGGCTTGCATCTGGCAGTGCACCCGGCTCACGGACGCATGGTTGATCGAGACGGTGACGTCCTCCGCCCGACCCACCGTGGCGGTGTCGCCATCCAGCGGATATTCCGTCCCCGGCGCGGGGCCGATGACGACGACGAGCCGATCGGGGCGCGCGCGGCGTCCTTCGTCTGGCGGTGGCGCCGCGACCTGATGGTCGACAAGTTCGAGGCGGTAGTCCGCGAGTTGAACGTGATCGCCGGGGCTGAGCCTGGTCGCGGCTTCGATCTTCTCGCCGTTGACGAACGTGCCGTTGAAGCTGCCCTGGTCCTCGATGACCCAGCCACCTTCTGGGCTCGGTCGCAGCACCGCGTGGCGCCGCGACACGTTGCGCTCGGTGAGCCGGATGCTCGCGTCCTCGGCGCGGCCGATGGCGTACTCATCGTCGCTGAGCTCGAGCGTCGTGCGCTGGCCCTCGTCATCCTCGATCGTCAGCTTCCACATCGAAAATCGGGCGCTCGGCGCACGGGCCAAGCGAGGCTAATCCCACCCGCACTTTAGTGCGGCGGTTCCGCGATTCGCCACCCTAAACGTATCGCCTCCGGGCGAAAGCCCCAAAAACGGCGCGGGCGAAAACCCAAAAACGGCGCGGGCGAAAACCGACACCGCTGTCGGCGTCAGCTCTTGGACTGCACGCGGCGGTGCGGGTGCAAGAATGCCGCTAGGGCGCCCGGGTTGCGCGTCTGCATCCAGAGCCGCCCTTGGCCCTGAAAGGTGCACACGAGCCCTTCACCGGACAGCAACAGACTCTTCATGCCGCCCACCGTGTTGATGGAGTAGCTGAGGCCCGGCGTGAACGCGACCATGTGCGACGTGTCGCAGATGTACCCGCGGTATTCCTGGCCGATGTCGACGATGTGGATGCCACCGTAGGTCGAGAACCACAGCCGGCCCTGCCCGTGTGCACGCAGCAAGAAGAGCCCTTCGCCAGAGAAGAACCCCTTGGCTCCCTGCCACTTCGTGTCGAGCACGACGCCGGGCGTGGACGCGAGGTAGGCGCCCGACTGCAAGTACAGCTCTTGCCCCGGCGCGAGGTCGAGCTCAGCGATCGCCCCCTCCGGCGCGGGCGCGATCCACATCGACTGGCCCGGGGCCGTCGCCGTGAACGTATTCTGGAAGAGGCTCTCGCCGCCGAGGAGCTTGCGCTTCAGCGCCGCGCCGAGCCCGCCGCGCATGCTCGTTTGCACCTGCAGCGCCGTGTCGCGCGCGACCATCGCCCCCGCCTCCGTGACGAGCTGCTCGCCGGGCTGGTCGAACTGAACGCGAATGGTGGCGAAATCGGGGTTGTGGCGGATCTCGGACTGCATGGGACCTCGCTGCGCGGGTGGGCTTGCCGTACGTTGTGGAAAAACTTCAGCCGGAGCGCGGCGGCAGGAGCGCCCCTACGGTGGAGCCGTACTCGGCTGCGTTGCGGGTCTGCACCAGCACCTCGCCCTGGCCTTCGAAGTGCGCGACGAGCCCTTCGCCGCTGAGGAACGAGGCGATCCAGCCCGCCTTCGTTGCCTTCGTGACCTCGTACTGAAGACGGCTGTCCCACGCGACGATGTGCCCGGTGTCGACGACGAGGCTGCCGTTGACTGCGACGCGCTCGACGGCGCCGAACGCCCCGACGATCAGCTGGCCCTGACCCTGCGTGCCCAGGATGAAGAGCCCCGCGCGGGAGAAGAACCCCTTGAAGCCGCCGGACTGGGTGGCGACGTCGACGCCGTAGCTCGACGCGACGTAGGCGCTCGAGGCGATGAGCCACTGCGTGTAGCCCACGTCGAGCGTCGCCATGTCGCCGCACAGCGCATGCGTGAAGAGCACCTCCCCTTGCCCGCCGCCGGCGGTGAACGTGTTGCGGAAGAACGACTCGCCACCCAACAACCGCTTGAGACCGGACATGAGCCCGCCGGACTGCGTCGTCATCTGGACGTTCGGGCTCATGCCCATCATCGCGCCGCTCTCGGCGGTCACGGACTCGCCGGCGCTCAGCCAGCACTGGGCGATCGATTGGGAAGGTCGGTAGAGGATGTTGACCTGCATGGGTCGTGTCCGTTCGTGCGGGGGCTCGTGAGAAACCTTCGTGAGAAGCCTTCGTAAAAAGGTGGTGGGTGGCGCTGCGCGGGCGCTGGCTCACCCCGGAAGCAGCCGCGTCAGCCAACCGACGAGCCCGCCGAGGTTGCGCGACTGGATGAGGATACGGCCCTGGCCAGTGAACTCGCAGACGAGCCCCTCGCCCGAGGCGAGGAAACCGAGCGCGCCGCCGCCGGCAGAGCGAATCTTGAAGTCGAGCGCCGGGTCGAAGCCGACGAGGTGCCCGTTGTCCACGATGTAGCTGCCGTTGCAGTACACCTCGTCGATGGCGCCGTAGCTCGTGACCCAGAGCTCCCCGTGACCCGAAGCCTCGAGGAAGAAGGCCCCCTCGCGCGCGAGCAGCGAGCGGAGCCCACCGAATCGCAAGCGCAGATCGACCTCGCCCGAGCTCGCGAGGAACGCCCCCGAGCTGAACAGCATCGTCTGACCTTGGAGCGGGATGTGCCGGACGCCGCCCGACAGCGCTGGCGCGAGCCACACCCAGCCGCCCTGCGGGCTGTGAAAGTGGTTCACGAAGAACGTCTCGCCGCCGATGACTTTGCGGAGCAAGGCGAAAAGCATCGCCTTCAGCTTCCCGAAGAAGCCGGTGTCTCTGCCCGCGTTGAGCTTCACGTCCATCTCGAGGTGCGGCGCGCGCGCGACCATCGTGCCGGCCTCGGCGATCAGCACCTCGCCAGGCTGGAGGTGAACCTCGAGGAGCGAGAACGTCGGCTCGTGCTTGATGATGTGATGAGGCATCGCGGTGGAACGTCCCTTCCGGCGTCGGCGCCGGGCGTGAGCCGTAAATCGGCGCGCATGCTATGACGCGCGCCATGCCAGGCGCAACCGCGGCAACGGGGGGCTTCACCGCGCGGCAGTCGTGGAAGCGGACGCTCGTCGAGCTCGGCGTGCTGGCGATCGCGGCCTTGCTCCTCTTCTTTGCGGCGCGCGGCTGCCTCGGCTTCGTCGCGGAGCGTGCCGCGCTCGGGCTCCCGCCGTCGGCCGACGCCAAGATCGGCGTGCTCGCAGCGACGCAGCTCAGAAAGGCCCACTCGCTCGGCGCGCAACCGGCCGAGGTCCAGCGCCAGCGCTGCGAGCGCGTCTTCGGGGAGCTGAAGAGCGCGCTCACCGCCGACGAAACCCAGATGCTCGGCGCCGCGAACATCACGGTCGTGGTCGACGACAGCGTCAACGCGTTCGCCCTCCCCGGAGGCGAGGTCTTCGTCCTCACCGGGCTCCTGGATCGCGTCGGTCCCGAGGGCGATGCCCTCTTGCGGGGCGTGCTCGCGCACGAGCTCGGCCACGCGGTGCGACGTCACGGCATGCGCAACATCGCGCGAAGCACGGCGTTCGGCATCGCGCTCGCGCTGCTCTTCGGCGAGGTCGATAGCCTCACCGCGACGATCGCCGCCGCCGCGACACAGCTCGATCGCCTCCGCTACGGCCGCGACATGGAGACCGAGGCCGACGATTTCGGCGCCGGGCTGCTCGAGCGCAGCGGACACGCGAGCGAGGGCCTCGCGCAGTTCCTCGAGAGCCTCGAATCGCAGCCCGTGCCCGAGCTGTTGTCGACGCACCCCGACCCGAAGGCGCGCGCGGCGAGGCTGCGCGAAAAGCGGTAGCGCCGCCGGTCCTGAGTCGCGCCGCCACGAGTGCGCGACGCTCGTCACCTCGGTGACGACTCAAGAAACCATCGCTCGAAAGAGCGCGTCGTAGGCCGCCGGGCGCGCCTGGCGAATGGCCACGTGCTCGCGCGTCGGGCAGACGCGGTTCGTGAGCAGCACGCCGACGAGCTCGCGGTCGGGGTCGATCCACAAGCTCGTGCCGGTGAAGCCGAGGTGACCGAAGGTGTTCGGCCCGAAGTGCGCGCCGCTCGAGGGCGACTCGGCGCCGCGGCGATCGAACCCGGCCGCGTGCGTGCCGCCGGGACGCGCCCGAACGAGCGGCTCGAGCTCGCGCGCCGAGAGCCAGGTGTCGTCGCCGCCAAGGGCGTGGAGCACGGCGAGCCCGAGCGCGACGACCGAGGCCGCGTCGCCGAACAGCCCCGCATGCCCGGCGGC
>SXGT01497443.1_pt1 | contig 22288 bp, 20 predicted proteins | sample 3176221 | NCBI WGS metagenome assembly SXGT01 (sample SAMN11356862, study PRJNA531348) | freshwater metagenome | isolation source: freshwater sample F1-120 | place: China: Fuxian Lake, Yuxi | collected 2017-12-25
GGGAGCCGCTCGGTATCTCGCTGAGTCGCGCAACTTCGCCGGCACGGTCAACGTCATCTTTCAGCCGGCTGAGGAGAACGAAGGGGGTGGCCGAGTCATGGTCGAGGAGGGACTCTTCAATCAGTTCCCCTGCGACGCGGTCTTCGGAATGCACAATTGGCCGGGAATGCCGGTCGGACATTTCGGCGTCTGCTCCGGCCCGATCATGGCGGCGTTCGACGTCTTCGAGATCATCGTCCGAGGTCACGGCACTCACGCCGCGATGCCGCATTTGGGAGTCGATCCGATTGTCGCGGCATCGCAGATCGTCACCGCGTTGCAAACGATCACCAGCCGCAACATGAATCCGCTCGACCAACTGGTCATCAGCGTCACGCAGATTCACGCCGGCGACACTTGGAACGTGATCCCGACGCAGGTGATGCTCCGAGGCACCGTGCGAACGTTTCGCAAGGAGGTCCAAGACATGGCCGAAGCTCACATGCGACGGATCGTCAGCGGCATCGCGACTTCGCTGGGAGCCTCCGCCGAATTGCACTACGACCGCCGCTACCCATCGACCGTCAACACCCCCACAGAAACGCAATGGGCCGCTGAGGCCGCTGCCGACGTCGTCGGCGTGCAGCACGTCGATACGAACGTCGCTCCCTGCATGGGGGGCGAGGATTTTTCCTTCATGTTGCTCGAACGCCCCGGCTCGTACATTTGGGCTGGCAACGGTCCTTCGGACAATGGCCGCGTGCTGCACAATCCTCGCTACGATTTCAACGACGACCTGCTGCCGATCGGAGCCAGCTACTGGATACGTCTCACCGAACGGCTGCTTTCTTGACGTAGGATGGGCACTCTTGCCCGTCCCTGGTCGGGCAAGAGTGCCCAACCTACGAGAACTCCTTTGGAGCATGAATCATGATCGTTGTGATGAAACGAACCGCGACTCCCGATGCCGTCCAGCAGATGGCTCGCACGGTCGAAGAGATGGGCCTCAAGGCACACGTCATCGTCGGCACCGAGCGAACCGTGATTGCCGCCGTCGGTGACAAGCGGAACGGAGCTAAAGAGCTGCTCGAATCCTACGACGAGGTCGAGCAAGTTGTTCCGATCCTCGCGCCGTACAAAGTCGCCAGCCGCGAGACGAAGCCAGAACCGACCTCGATCAAGACGCGCGGCCTGGTCATCGGCGGCGGCCACATCGGAGTTATCGCCGGCCCCTGCTCGGTCGAAAGCGAAGAACAGATTTTGCTCGCCGCCGAACAAGTCAAAGCGGCCGGCGCAACCGGCTTGCGCGGCGGAGCGTTCAAGCCCCGCACCAGTCCGTATGCCTTCCAAGGGATGAAGGAAGAGGGACTCAAGCTGCTCGCCCTCGCCCGTGAGAAAACAGGACTGGCAATCGTCACCGAGGTCATGACTCCGCAGCATGTCGAACTTGTGGCGAAGTACACCGACGTGCTGCAAATCGGTGCTCGCAACATGCAGAACTATCACCTGCTGCAAGCGGTCGGCGAGACGCGGCTGCCCGTGCTGCTCAAACGGGGTCCGTCGGCGACGATCGAGGAGTTCCTGCTCGCGGCGGAATACATCCTCGACCAAGGCAACCAGCAGGTGATGCTCTGTGAGCGCGGCATCCGCACGTTCGAGACGCACACGCGATTCACTCTGCCGCTGGCGACCGTCGCGTACCTGCAAGAGAAAACGCACCTGCCGGTCGTCGTCGATCCGAGCCACGGCACCGGCATCGCGTCGCTCGTCCCGTCGATGTGTCTGGCCGCCGTCGCGTGCGGCAGCGACGGATTGATTGTCGAAGTCCATCCCGATCCGAAGAAGGCGATGAGCGACGGAGCACAGTCACTCACCCCCACCGCGTTCGCCGACACGATGGCCCGCTGCCGACTCGTGGCCGCAGCCGTCGGCAAAACGATTGGCTAGGTTTCAAAACCAGCACGACGCGCAAGCGAGTGGTAATTGTTGACCACTCGCTTGCGCGTCGTGCTAGTTCTGCAACCCCTCAGCCTTTGCGAGGCAGTTCGCGCGTGCGATGGACGACCAAGTGATTGAGCACCGGCGTCGCGCCACAGACACGGCGAACGAGCGTGCTCACGTCGTCGGAATCATCAGCTTCCAGGACCCCTTCCAGGCACAGCCCGTCCCGGACGCGGCGCACCACCAGCGAGGTGAAGTTGAGGCTTGGTTCCGCCATCAGCCGGTTGCGGACTTCCTGCTCCAGACGATGCGGGTGCAGCATCACCGAGTCAACCGGTGACAAGACCAAGGTATCGCAGCAAACCGGTTCCTCGACGGTTTTGGCGTCCGACAAGCGAGCCGGGACGGGAACTCGGCGACACACTTCCTCTGAGCGAGTCTGTTTTCGCATGGCGACTTCCTTCCGTTGCGAGCGCACATTCCATTGAAGTTGGAACCGTCTTGCGGCGGCATGGACGGAACTTGCGCGTTCCCGTCGCTCCAACAACTGCAATTGGGCCAGAGTTTACCCGGCGAAATCAGATTGGCGAGTCCATTTTCGGACGCTCACTTCAGTCGCGGCATTCCGCGAGCGACTCGCTCACGGTTCAACCGCTCGAAGGCGGATCGCTCATCTTTCAACAGTTTGACGAGTTGCGAACCGGTGCAATTCAACGAGATCGCCGCTGCCGCATGATCGAAATCGCACACCGCGAGCACATCCAACGCCTCGGCCAACAGCGTGGGAAAATCGGGATGACTCGGATTCACTAAGACTCGTCCGTTGCTGCAACGGGATCGCCACAACTCCGAAGGCACGGCAGCGGGTGAGCGAACCGTGCGGAATTCAACCGCCAAACGGACTCGCAACCGAAACAGCGCGACTTGGCGGTTCTCGGCCTGACTGCGACGCTCGTTCGCCTCGGCCTCGATTCCCGTCGGTTCGTGCTTCAGGACAACGGCGGTCTCGACCTTGTTGCGATGCTGTCCTCCCGGACCCGAACGCCGAACACGTCGCTCCGAGCAATTCTTGAGCAATGTCTCCGGCTCGAGCGCGGCTGGATGACAGACGTGAGATTTGAGGTTCGGCATCGCCAGCTTCGGTTCGGGGAGACACAATCGTCGCAAATGATTTCGAGTCGCTCGCCGGATTGCCACATGGATTCCGTTCCCCGCCGATTGTTCGCTCTGATCCCAGCCGCCGGCCGCAGCCGCCGCATGGGCACATCGAAGCTGCTGCTGCCTTGGTTAAACACGACGGTCATCGAGCAACTCATCAGTACGCTGGCTCGGCCGGACGTCACTGCTGTCGCGATTGTCATCCGCCCCGACGATCACGCGCTGCAAGAAGTTGTGCAACGCACCTCTGCGATTGCAGTCATCCCCGATCACGAACCGCCCGAAATGCGAGACAGCATCGAGATCGGTCTGCGAGCCATCCGCCAGCGATTCACTCCGGCTGACAACGACGGCTGGCTGTTGATCCCCGCCGATCACCCGCTGATCGAACCGGAAGTGCTCGACGGCCTGCTGACGCGCTGGTCGCAAGGCGATTGCCAAGCTCTGCTGCCGATGCTCGGCCAGCGGCGCGGACACCCGACGTTCTTGCGCTGGTCGCTGGCGGAGCAGATCGAACAGCTTCCACGAGACGTCGGCGTCAACACGCTGCTCCGTTCGTCGCCGAGCCTCGTCACTGAATGGCCGACCGACCGTGAATCTGTGCTTGCCGATCTCGACACGCCGGAAGACTACGCATTCTGGCAACAGAAGCTGGCGAGCAAACCAGCGTGAGTAATTCCAGCACGACGCGCGAGCGAGTGGTCAATCGAACGACCACTCGCTGGCGCGTCGTGCTAGTTTGTCTCCTCCGCAAACACCGGCTTCGAGGCGTCCAGGCCAAACGTCGCGACCCCGGCGAAGACGAACGCGATCAGCCCCAGCCAGAAGAGATTGTTCCATTCAGCAACGCTCGGATTCTCGCCAAGCAGATGGTTGTAAAGCAGCGGCCCGAAGGCGGCTCCGAGATTACCCCACATGTTGCCCCAGCCGAGAACCGAACCGACATATTTGCCGCCCGCGTCTTGAGCGTAAGCCCAGAACGCCGACTGACCGAGATCCACCGAAAAGTAGATCAAACAAAACGCCGCCGTGAACGCCCACGGAGAATTCAACGCCGACCCGACCGGCTGAGCTGCGAAGTACAGACACATGCCGTAACCGCCCGCCGCGATGAACCGCGTGATGATCGGTGGCAAGCTGCGGCTCCATTTCAGCCCGATACGCGGCAGCAGCCAATCAACCCAGCGGCCTCCCAGGAATCCGCCGCAGAGGCCGATCAGATTGGGCATCATCACCAACACGCTTCGCTCCAAGATCGGAACGCTGTGCATCTCGATGAAATACCGCGACAGCCACGTCACCAAAAATACCCAGCCGATGTTCGTTCCGATTTGATTCGCGCAGTTGCACCACAAACTGAAATTGGTGAACAGCGGCTTGATCGGCAATCGTCCGGCCTTACTCGCCGGATCGGCGGCGGTGGCGAGCCGCCCGGTCTCGATCAGCGCACGCTCGGCATCGTTGACTCGCGAGTGCAGCTCTGGCCGCTCGCGAAACATCAGCCAGATTCCCAACGCCACGAGGACACCGGACAGCCCGTAAACAATCATCACCGGTCGCCAGCCTCGGCCGTAGAGCTTCCGAATCTCACCGGGAAATGCCGCCTCGATCAGCAACCGATTGAACCGTCGTAGTTCCAGGTGCGAAAGCGAGTCGCCTGACTTCAGGCGTTCGGCATATTTGATCGCCTCGCGCGGCAAGTTGATCTTTGGAAACTCCGCAGGGTCATAGATTGGTCCCCGAATGTTGTTGTCGAGCAGATGGTTCAGCCCATCTACAAGTTTTGCTTCCGTCGCTTGTGACGTCTTCGGAGCAGGCGACGTGTCGGGTTGTGGACTCTGCGCTTTTCGAACTTGCCATAACCTAAGCTCTTCGGCGGTCGCTTCGATCTCCGACCAATCCGAACTTCGATCAGACGCGCCAAAAACAACCGCCACTCTTTCAGCGAGAAACGAGGGAGTCGTCAAACTCTTTCGAGCTTTGTTTTGTGATTCGGCGATGTCGTCCACGCGAATTGCTTGCTCGACCTTGTCAGAAACGGGCACAATTCGAGCACAAAACTTTCCCGCATCCATCATGTCGCGCGCGGCAAACCCGACTTCCGTTTCGACCGGCACGAAGACCACCATCAAGAACGCGGTCAGGATCGGTGCCATCGCGCCACCGATGCGGCCACCAAGTCCGACCCAGGCGCTGGCGGTTGCTCGTTTGGAGAGCGGCACCCAGCGACTGATGACTCCGCCGGCGGTCGGGTAGGCTCCCGCTTGGGCGATGCCATACATGAGTCGCGCAAACAATAGCATCGAGAAGCCCGCGACCAACCCCATCTGAGCCACGAACAGCGACCAGACCACGACATAAATTGACAGCATCAATCGCGCGCCAAATCGATCCGCCAGCCAGCCGGCCGGAACTTGAGACAGCGCGTAGGACCAGAAAAAGACGCTGAGAAACCAACTCATCTGTGTCTGCGACAAGCCAAGGTCTTCCTTGATGTAGTCGCCTGCGAACGACACGCAGAAGCGGTCGAGATACAGCAACACCGACATCAGCGTCAGCAGCAAGACAATCAGGTGCCGGACGCCGCTTGGGCGGGACGGTGCTTCAGACATGGGCCGCTCCTTGGCGGCCAAGGGTTGAAAATTAGCACGACGCGCCAGCGAGTGGTCGCGTTCGCCGAAGCAATCTGCCTCATTCGACCACTCGCTGGCGCGTCGTGCTGGGGGCCGCGAGGCGGACACCGTAGAAATAAAAAACGCTGTGAGCAACGACGAGTCACTCACAGCGTTTTCGGGTTCGCCGAAGTTTGCAGTTGCGGGCCAACGCCTGCCACCACGGCGAGCGATTCCAATTGCAGTGCTCGTGCCAAACTTGAATGCGATTTTCAAAAGAGTCGCAAGTCCTTGCTGTGACAGGCAATTTCAGATTTCCGCGTCAATCGGCGGGGGGAACCATCGCTCTCACAGAGTCGAGCACTTTGCAACACCTGCGGCATTTTGCTCGACCCGAAGTAGGTCAGCCTTTCCAGGCTGACCCGATCAACGATCGACGCGATCTGGCACATCCGGGTCAGGCTGGAAAGCCTGACCTACTTGTGGCTGTGAGCCTCGTCGGGGAACGCCCCGGAACGGACTTCGGCAACGTATTGCTGAGCGGCACGAGTTGCCTCGGCTCGCAATTCGGCGAAGTGTTTGACGAACTTTGGATGGAAGCCGTCCGTCAGGCCGAGCATGTCGTACCTGACCAGTACTTGCCCGTCGCAGTCGGGACCGGCTCCGATGCCGATGGTCGGAACGTGCAGCTCACGAGTGATCTGAGCGGCAATGTCTCGCGGAACGAGTTCCAACAACACGCTGAATGCCCCGGCCTCTTGAGCGGCCCGCGCGTCGGCCAGCAGTCGGTGCTCGTCACGCTGCACCTTCATGCCGCCGAATTTGTGGACCGACTGCGGCTTCAAACCGACGTGAGCCATCACCGGGATGTCCGCCTCCGCTAGCGCGGTGATCGTGCGAGCTTGGTTCTCGCCCCCTTCGAGCTTCACGGCGGCGGCTCCCGTTTCTTTCAAGATGCGGCCCGCATTCTCGACCGCCTGAGCGGGACTGACTTGAAACGACATGAACGGCATGTCGACGATGACGAGTGCCTGGCGAACGGCTCGCGTGACACACTTGGCGTGATAGATGATTTCGTCGAGCGTGACCGGCAGCGTCGTCGAATGTCCCTGGATGACCATGCCCAAGCTGTCGCCAACCAGGATCGAGTCCACGCCCGCCGCATCGAACAGCCCCGCCCAGGTGAAGTCGTAGGCCGTCAACATCGACAGCTTTCGGCCTTCGGCCTTGGCCTTCACAAAGTTCGGAACGGTCATCGTTGGAGCAGGTTTTGTCATGGCAGGCAACGTAGGGTGGGTCGAGTCATCGAGACCCACCAGGCGAATCGACATGTGGTGGGTCTCGATGACTCGACCCACCCTACGAGCTACTGAGCCGCCTCGTCGCTGCTCGTGGTCGCTCCGACGTCCAGCTTCAACCATTTCTTGCTGGCCAGCTTTTTAAGCCCTTCGGCCGTGACTGAGCCGTTCTCTTTGAACGTCAGCGATTGCAGGCTCTGCATTCCGAGCAGCTTGTCGATGGCCGCGTCGGTGACACCGGTCGTTCGGATCGTCAGCTCTTTCAGATTCGGAAGCTTGGCGATCACGTCGATCGTCGCGTCGGTCATTTGTGGGACGGTCCAAATATCGAGCAACTCCAGCGACTTGAGGTTGGCGAGATGTTGCAGACCGGAATCGCCGACCGACGTGATCTCGTGCAGGTAGAGCCGCTTCAGCTTGGGCAGGTCGTCGAAGACTTCAAACGCTCGATCGTCGATGTTGGGCAGATCGCGCAGCGTCAGCCGAGTCAAATTCAACCCCTTGAGAGCGAGGACCCCTTCGGTGCCGAAGCCCTGGCAGCGGAAGACTGCGAGCTGCGTCAGTTTGCCGAGCTTGGCGAGGTGCGGTCCCGATTGATCGGTGATCTGGAAATCTTGGATCAACAGCGAATCCAGCGTTTGGTTCTTGCTGAGGTATTCCATGCCCGCATCGTTGACCGCCGTGCTGCGGTGTTTGAACGCGGCGAGCTTCGGAAGCTCGGCGATGACTTCCAGTGCCATGTCCCCCGCTTCCATGTTGCCTCGCAGATCGAGTGTGCGGAGTTCCTTCAGCTTCTCCAATCGCCGAGCACCGATGTCGTTGACTTGGTTCTGCACCAGGGTCAGCCGCTGCAGCTTGCCGAGTTCGCTGAGAATCTTGACCACTCCGTTGGTCATGTTCGTGTTCGACGACAGATCGAGTTCGATGAGATTGGGAAACGATTTGACGATCAGCTCGACCGACTTGTCGCCGATCACCGAATTCGTCAGCGCCAGGCTGGCCAGCCCCTTCAACCCGCTGAGCTTCGCGGCCATCTCGTCGTCGAGCGTCCGGCAGTTGAAGACCTGCAACTTTTCAAGATCGCTGAGCTTGCCGAACAGCGCCAAGTCATCCGCCGTCAAATTCGAGCCGTCCTGAATGACGATCTCCGTCAGCAAGTCGCCCTCCTTCGGAGCGTACTTAGAACGCGAACCAAGGGCGTCAATTCGAGTTTTGGCGGCCTTAACGTCGTCAGCATTGGCCGTCCCTTTTTTCGTGGCGGCTGCCGGTGCCTTGTCCTTTGAACCTCCCGTGGCCTGAGTCGAACTTCCGCCCGCTCCGCTAGGGGTTTCAGACTTTGGACAACCCGTCAGACACAACAAACTCACAATCACGCCGGCAACAACGCGCGGCATCGGCAGACAGTTCATGACATTCGCCTCTGTTTCCTAATCCCAGATTTCAAAGTCTAAGCCCGGCACTTGGGCAAAATCTCGTTGGTTGCGTGTGACGAGTCTCGTGTCGTGTGAAACGCAGATCGCCGCGATTCGGAGGTCGTGTGTTCCGACGGATATCTTTTGTCGCCGCCACGTTTCATACAACGCTTGAGCCTGCGAGAGATACGAGAGAATCAACACCTGTTTGAAGGCATCGAGCGTTTCCTCCAGCAGTTCGTAGGAGCGTTCGATGCTCAGTTTGGATTTCCCGGCTTCGGCCTGCCGGATGGAATTCAATCGCCCACGCAACATTTCCTCGACCACCACCACCGGCACGCCTTGTTCGTACACGGGAATCTCGGCGGCGCGCCGCGTCAGTTCGGGATCGCCCGACCAAATATCACTCAAGACATCGGCATCAAACGCAATCATTCAGGCCGCTCGGAATCACGGTCGCGATAGATTTGGTCCCGAATCTCGTGCAGCGTCGGATCGTCTCGAAACCGCCCTGATTGACCCGAGACGCCCAGCGGTTCGGTTTCCAAATCCACAAGTTCACCGCTTGCGAGTTTGTCTGCCAACGCGCGTCGCAATGAGGTCAAAACCTCTTCCCGTGACGGCCCCACAAATCGCAATCCGGCCATTCCCAATGGACTGGCACTAAACTGCCCTTCGCTTTGCTCAACCAGAACAGAAACGCTCATTGCTCGATCCTTCCACAAGACAATTTCGAGTTTATTGCCGCCGACGGTTCCGTCCTATTCTAAAAATCGTCTTTATCGTGACAGGGGCTTGTTCCAACAACGGCCGCACGGATTGAGATTGGCCGCAGGGAATTCGGTGTGTTCTTCTGCATATCGTTCTACCTCGTTCCGATTCTCGAAACAGAGCTTCCCTTCGCGTTCTTCTCTTCCAATGGATGCCAAATCACGTGAGATCGTAGGGCAGTGCGGTCGATGTTTCGTCAACTGATTTTGATAGCCTGCCTTCAGGTTGACGACGATTCCGTGAGGATGATTGCGGAGCCAAGTTTGATACTCAGCCTCATCCTCATCGGATCGAATACCGTGTGTAAACTCGAGCATCGGCACACCTAACGTCAAAGGGATAGGTCGGGCATGAACCTCACTCGCCGAAAAGAGAAGTAGCCACGTTCTGGCGAACGTGGCTACCTCGAAACTCAATTCGGAACGACGACTAATCCAAGCGGTAGCCTTCCGGGTACTTCGGCTTGATGAGGTCGGCGACATGTGGGGTCTTGAGCGACTCGAGGTTTGTGACCTTGAGGTTCTTGGCGTCCCATTCGACCTTCTCGCCCCAGTCGCCCATGGAGCCGTCGGTTCCGCCGTTGGCGGCGGCCCAGACGGCAAGGTTGCCGAGCAGAATCGTCTCGGTGAGCGGGCCGGCTCGGTCTACGAAGTTTGACTTCGCGATCTTCGGATCGTTGGCTCGCTTCGCACGGAACAACTCGTACATGTTGTTGAGGTCGTTGTTCCCTTTGTTCTCGGCCTTCTCGTAATCGACTTTGACTTTCTCGACACCCTTCAGTTCGTAGTTACCGCAGTAGTCGTCGGTGCTGTAGAAGGTTCCCTTCTCGCCGACGATCATCACGCCGCTGTCCGAGACCTTTGTGATGCCGTGCTTCTCGAAGACTTCCATCGGCGGCTTGTTTCCCTTGCGGTCGTACCACCAGAACGGGATCGCGGGACGTTCGGACGTTTCGGGGAACTCGAACTTGATGACCGCGCTGGCGGGGAAGCTGTCGAAGTCATGTCCCGTCGACTTGGCTTGAACCGAGATTGGGTCGCGCAGTCCGCACGAGGCGAACGGGACGGTCAACTGATGACAGGCCATGTCGCCCAACGCGCCGCTGCCGAAATCCCACCAGCCGCGCCATTGGAACGTGTGGTAAATGCCGGGCCAGAACTCTCGCTGCGGAGCGACGCCGATCCAGTTCTTCCAATCGACTCGTTCGAGTGCTTTATTGACCTCGGACACTTTCTTCACGATCAGTTTTGGAGCAACTTGCTCGGGAATCTTCTCCCCCTTTTCAGCCGCTTTTTTAGCGGTCTCAGCGTCGTCGTTGATCGCATCTGTGACGAACCTCTCCAACGTCATGCGGCGGCCAGGGCCTTGAGCCCAGACCGGGCGGTTCGACCAGGCGTAGACTTCCTTCAGCGCTCCGAGCACGCCGGACTTGATCTGAGCGATCGCTTCGCGGGACGAATCCAAGGCGGTCCCTTGGTTGCCCATCTGCGTGCAGACTTTCTTCTCGGCGGCGACGGTCGCTAGCAACCGAGCTTCGTAGATCGTGCGAGTCAGCGGCTTCTGCGTGTAGCAGCCGATCCCCAATCGCATCGCGGCCAGCGTGGCCGGAGCGTGCATGTGGTCCGGGGTGCTGATCGTGCAGAGGTCGATCTTGCTGCCATGCTTTTCGAGCAGTTCGCGGTAGTCGGTGTACTTCTCGGCGTTCGTGAACTTGTCGGACTTCCCTTTGCTGTCGAGCGTGTTGCGATCGACGTCGCAGATCGCCACGACGTTGCCGAACTGCGAGGCGTTGCTCGAATCGCTGCCCCCTTTGCCGCCGACGCCGATACAGGCGACGTTGAGTTCCTCATTGGCGGAGAGAACTCGGTCAGGATTCACCAGAGCGTGACCGGCATAAGCGCCGACACCGGCGACGGTCACGTTTTTCATAAAGTCACGGCGGGAGTTTTGGCGGCGCATCGGCGGAAGCCCTCGGCAAAGTGGAAAGAGTTTGGTCGAAACGGGGCGTGACGATACAGACGGTTTGGTGTGTTCGCAATCAATGCAACTCGCCGTGTGAGGGACAAAGTGCAAAGTGCAGAGTGCAAAGTGCAAAGTGCAAAGTGAAGGCAGTTGCGAGCGAACTGTCAGGCTCATTTTGCACTTTGCACTCTTCACTCTGCACTTTGCACTGTCTCGCTCCCCCGTTGGTTGCGTCGCCTCGTGCCACCCGGTAGTTTTCGCCCTTTGGCTGAGACATAGCGGAAAAGCCCCGTCGCAAAGATTGTGCTTGCGGCGAGGCGGTTCGATGCGATACTTGCTGGTGACTGGTCAGGATACGACGAGCGAGACATGTCTCGGTGACGACTCCCAGCGAGGACACCGTGAGCAAAGCCGAACGGCACTACGATCGAGCGAATCGCCTGTTCGAGAAAGGGCGATTCCGAGACGCCTTGCGCGAGTTCAATTTCGCAATCCAGCTCGAACCGCATGATCCCGACTACTTCAATGATCGCGGTCTGGTGTGGGACAAGCTCGGTGTCTCCGAACGAGCGATTGAAGACTTCACCACCGCCATCGACCTTAATCCAACCGCGTCGGCGTACTACTTCAACCGAGCGCGGGTCTTCACGCTGATCGGCGAGCCGGAACGAGCCGCCGAAGACCTCACCGAGGTGCTGCACCTCGACCCTTTCGACTCGGAAGCGCTGCTGCTGCGCGGCGGAGCCTACTCCGACCAGCAAAAGTGGACCGAGGCTCTCGAAGACTACGAGCAGGCTCTGGACCTTTCCCCGGACAACCCCGATTTGTTTTACGACCGAGGCTTGGTCTGGGAAGCTCAGCAGGACTACCACAAGGCGATCGAAGATTTCACGCGAGCGATTGATCTCGACCCCGAGTACGTTCCCGCCGTCATGGACCGCGGCAATTGCTGGGATGAACTCGGCGAGTTGGAGAACGCTCTCGAAGACTACAACCGCGCGCTGGAGTTGTCCGAGAACGATCCGCTGATTCTCTTCAATCGCGGGCTGGCCTATTTGAACTCCGGCAAGCTGGACGAGGCGATCGCTGACTTCAACGAGTCACTCGAACGCGAACCAGAAAATCGCCGAGCGTTCTCATCGCGTGGCGATGCCTGGCTGCGCAAGGGTGAGCACGACAAAGCTCTCGCCGACTACAACACCGCGATCGACATGGACCCGGACGAAGGAGATTTGTTCTACCGCCGAGGCAACGTGTTCGATGAACTCAGCCAGTCGGACAAAGCTCTCGCCGACTATGACATGGCATTACGACTCGACAAGGACTTAGCCGGAGCGTGGCACAATCGCGGCAACATCCGCTTTGAAAAGGGCGAGTTCGACAAGGCGTGCGACGATTACTCACAGGCCATTCGGTTGGAACCGAACATGGTCATCGCCTATCGCAACCGCGGCGACTCGTGGCGAGCTTTGAACCGACATGACCTCGCGCTGCTCGACTTCAATCGCGCTCTCGAAATCGATCCCGAAAACCACGAGGCGTACAACGGCCGAGCCGGGTTGTACCTCGACACCGGCGATCTGCCGCGAGCGTTGGCCGACTACAACGTGGCGGTGCGGATCGATCCGAAGTGTCCCGTCTGCCTGCGTGCTCGTGGCGAAGTGCATTGGCGGTTGGGAGATCACAACTCCGCTGTCACCGATTTCACCGCGGCGATCGAACTCAACCCGACGGATGCCGATGCTTTCGCGATGCGTTCCGAGGCGTACCAGCAACTCGGCAAAGAAAAGCTCGCCGAGTCCGACCGCTGCAAAGCCCTCGAACTGCGAGCCTCGCCACGAGAAGGGGTCGGAGCCGATCCGTTGTAACCGTGGATCGCTCGCGACTTCTCGGCTCATGCGGAACTCACGGACAACACAGAGGGGCAAGCATGGCCGCACGCGCGTGTGAATTCCGGCGAGAGTGTTGTAACGATCAGATCAGGGACAGCATTGCTGATCGATCGAAAGACTCGGTCCGCGTCAGGCAGGTATTCCGTCGTTTTCTCGCAGTTCTCTGGAGCTTGCCGTTGTGGCTGGCATCGAACTCCGTCGCGATGGACATCACGCAGGACACGCAGCTCGATCCCGACATGGTCTACGGACCGCTGGTCATCAAGGAGTCAAACATCACGATCGACGGTCGTGGAGCCTGGATCGTTGGCGAGAAGGCTCAGCCAGGCAACAAGCTCAAGGGGGTCGCGATTCTGGCCGAGGGGGTGTCGAACGTCACCCTCAAAAACGTCAACGCGAGGGGCTGGGAGACTGGCCTGCGGATCGTGGGCGGCTCTGGTTGGACGATCGAGAACTGCAACTTCTCGGACAACTTTCACGATCCCGAATTCGGCTGGGGCGAGAACGGCCGACGCGGTGGGATCATGCTCGATCGAGTCACTAAATCGACGCTACGGAAGAACAAAGCCAATCGCGTGTGGGACGCCTGCGTGCTGCTGAACTCGGATGATAACGTGCTGGAAGAGAACGATTTCTCACACACGTCGAACACCTGCTTGAAGCTGTGGACCGCGTCTCGCAACACGATTCGCAAAAACGCGCTCAGCCACGGCATTCGAATCAAGCCGGGAGAGGTTCACGCGCGCGATTCGACCAGCGTGCTGATCGAGAGCGGTTCGAACGACAACCGCTTTGTCGAGAACGATTGCACGCACGGCGGCGACGGGATCTTTGTCCGCGTCCTCAACGGCTGGTGCAGCACGGGGAATCTGTTCGAGGGCAATGATTGCTCGTACGCGAACAACAACGGGGTCGAATGCTGGGCACCGCGCAACGTGTTCGTGAAGAACAAGGCCAATCATTGCAGCTACGGATTTTGGCTCGGTGGCTCGGACCAATCGCGGTTGATCGGCAACGAGGCGTCGTTCAACGGGCTGACGGACGGCCATCACAATTCACCGCATCTGCCACAGTCCGGACACGCCGGCATCGTGTTCATGTTCGGACCTTCGAGCCACACGATCTGCCGAGGCAACTTGTGCTGCGCGAACAACGGCGCGGGGATCGCGCTCATCGGTGATCTCGACAGCCAGGGCAAGAAGTGGCGGGCGTACCACTGGATCATCGAACAGAACACGCTCGCCAAGAATCGCTGGGGCATTTACGCCAAGCACGCCGATTGGGTCTCGCTGGCAGGTAATCGGTTTGATGGCAACTCGGTGAAAGACGTGCAACTCGATGGCGGCGTGACGCGCTGGGAAGAGAATCTCGTGGCGATCCCGGATGCCGCAAAACCACCGCTCGCGAAGCTCACCGGCCCAACGTCGGTCAAACTCGGCGAGCGTGTCGAGTGGGATGCTGCCGGAAGTCGTGATCCGGTTGGCCGCGAGTTGAAACTCTCATGGGACGTCGGCGACGGCCGACTGCTGCTCGGTCCGAAGCTGGAGCACTCGTTCGATCGAGTCGGCTTTCATCGAGTCGGTCTCAACGTCTCGAACGGGCAACTTTCCGATCTGGCTTGGCGCGACGTGTACGTCGTTCGCAACGTGACCGAGATCGGAACCGAGGGGCAATCCGCCGATTGGTCGATCGAAGACTTCCACGACCGAGTCCGCAGCAACGAACAAATCACGCGAGCGAAGTTCGACGACGACCGGATCGACAAGCTCGTCGGTGATTCCGCACTCAAGGTCGTGATTGCTCCGTATGCCGGATTCCGAGCCGCGCTCACGTTCCCAAAATCTCGCGACGCAAAATGGCGGGTCGATGGCAAAACGAAGCTGACCTTCTGGCTGAAGTCCACCAACGAAGACGTTACCGGCTGGCAAGGAGGCCCTTTCATCCGGCTCGACAGTGACAACGGCCAGTCGTTCTACATTGAACCGAAGCAAGGGCTTGATCACATGCGGAATGCCGAACACAACGAGGCTCGCGATGGCTGGCGTCTGTTTGAAATTCCACTCCAACCGACCGACCAATGGCAAACCGCAGGTGAGCTGCCCGCAACGATTCGCTCTCTCGCCCTGTGCTTCGATTCGTGGGGTGCGCCGACTCTGCGATTCACGATCGACGGCTTGGCGTTTGAGTGATCACGCATCAGATACGAACAAGTTTTTGACGTCCGCAATCTTTTCGCGTCGCCCATCTCGAATGGGTCTCGTTAGGCTATGTCGCCTACGAAGCTCCGTCCCTGTTCCCGAAGGACAAGACAGGATGAGCACAACGCATTGTTCCAGACAACCTCAAACTTCCGAGATCGCGATCAATCGTCGCCAGTGGTTGCAGGCAGGAGGAGTCGCCTGCGCTGCGGCAGGTCTTCCAAGTTGGTGGGGGACCGGTGAAACATCAGTGCTTGCCGGACCGGGATCGCCGTCAGCGGATCGGCCGATTCGGTCGTGCATTTTGATCTTCTACTACGGTGGGCCGAGCCAGTTTGAAACGTATGACCCGAAGCCGCTGGCACCGGCGGAAGTGCGTGGTGAGTACGCTCAGATTCCGACGTCCGTGCCGGGAATCCAGATTGGCGAATATCTCCCGCGCGTCGCTCGGATCATGGACCGCTTGGCGCTGGTTCGCAGCGTGCATCATCCGATGCGAAACCATAACTCGGCCGCGTCCGAAGTACTGACCGGCCGCACGCCGGTGAGTGGCGACTTGGAACTCTTGGCCGATGAATCGCGGTCGTTTCCGACGCTCGGCTCGACCCTCAGCTACGCGCTCGGATCGCGAGCACACACGCTGCCGTATGTCGCGCTGCCCTACACGATCTACAACGTCGTGCAATTGCCGGGACAAATTCCCGGCATCCTGGGTGGAGAATTCGACCGCTTCCAAGTGCTAGGAAATCCGAACTCGCCGGACTTCCGAGTCGCCGCGCTCGATCCCCCCGCCAAGCGAACCGCGCGCGATCTGCAATCGCGTGAGGATTTGCTGCGCGGTTTGGATCAACCCACCGGTGCCAGTGGACCGGCCAGGATGCGTCAGTATCAAGACCGCGCCTTGCGATTGATCGCATCGGACGAAGTCCGCCGCAGCTTCGAGATGTCACGCGAGTCGCCTGAGACGCGCGACAGATACGGCCGTCACTTGCTGGGACAGAGTTTGCTGCTGGCTCGGCGGCTCGTGGAAGGAGGAGTCAATTTCGTGACCGTCTTTGATGGCCAGCACAACGGGCAGGACGCCAACTGGGACAGCCATCAGACGATTTTTCCTCGGCATCGCCAATTGATTCCTCCCAACGATCAAGCGTTCTCCGCGTTGATCGAAGACCTGGAAACGCGCGGCTTGCTGGAATCGACGCTCGTGATGGGCGTGGCGGAGTTCGGACGCACTCCCAAAATCAACGGCAACGCGGGCCGCGATCACTGGCCCGACTGCTTCACGACGGTCCTCGCTGGCGGCGGAGTGCGAGGCGGCGCGGTGCATGGCGCAAGCGACTCCATCGGCGCATATCCCGCTCGCGACCCCGTCAGCCCCGCCGATTTGGTGGCCACAATCCTCTGGCGCTTCGGCTGCGACTCAACGCGCGAGTTCCACGACCCGACCGGTCGCCCCTGGCGACTCTCCGACGGTCAGCCATTGACGACGTTGTTTGGCTGAGTTCGCGAGGCGTCCTCTACTCTGATTTGTCGGAGCGTGATCGGATGGTCTGGAAGCCCATTTCTCGAAACTTCGGTGGCCCGAACATCATTTGTCGGAGGACTTCTGTGATGGTCTTGATCCGGTCGACATGGCAACTGAAGTTGCTCGATTCGCCGGCGCTGTGCGTCGCTGAGCAACGAGAGCGCTTGGTTGGCCGACTTCTTGTTGAGCTCACCCAACTTACCGTTGTCACCGGCCATGAGCTGGGCACGTTCCTTCCGCGCCCCCTGGGTGTCAAAACTGAGTCCAAATGAATCTCCTACCCGATGAACTCCAACTCAACCGGCTTCGGGATGATGCGAGCGTCGTAGGCTCGCCGCAGCAACAGCGAAACCGCCTCGCGGCCGCGGGGGCCGAAGTCGAGCGTCCAGTCGTTGACGTACATGCCGACGAACTTGTCGGCTTGGCTGCGGTCGAGGTCTCGGCCGTATTGCAGCGCGTGAGCGAGCGCTTCGGCTCGGTGTTCGAGCCCGTATTGGATGCTCTGCTTGAGCAATGCGGTGACCTCTTCCATGCCTTGCCGACCGAGGTCTTTGCGAATCGCATTGCCTCCCAGCGGGAGCGGCAGGCCGGTGTCGTCATGCCACCAGCGGCCAAGATCGACCACCAAGTGCAGACCCTGATTTTGAAAGGTGAGTTGCCCTTCGTGGATAATCAGCCCGGCGTCGGCCTTGCCCGCTTCGACGATGTTGAGAATCTCGTCGAATGGATGCACTTCGTAGGTAAACGTGTCGCCGAGGCACAGCTTCAACGCGAGAAACGCAGTCGTCAGCGTGCCGGGGACAGCGATTTTCTTGCCTCGCAAGTCGCCGAGGCCCATTGGCTGGCGAGTGACGACCATCGGGCCGTAGTTGTCTCCCATACTCGCTCCGCAGGCACACAGAGCGTACTTGTCGGTGACGTAGGCGTAACCATGCAGGCTGACGGCCGTCAGTTCCAGTTCGCCTCGCTGAGATCGGTGATTCAGCGTTTCGATGTCCTGCAAGGTGTGCGTGAAGCGATAGTTTCCGGTCGGGATTTTGTCGTTCGCCAACGCATGAAACATGAAGGCATCATCCGGGTCCGGGCTGTGTCCGACGTTGATCGTGATAGGCATAATGAGTTCAGGTTGAAGGTGGGAAGTTGCTCGAGCCGGAGAATAGGCCCGTCTGAAACCGCTCGCAACCGCTCCGGGTTAACGACCGTTCGAAGGATTTCGCAGCCTTCGAGGGACTTTCAGATGGCATCTTTGAAACGCAGAGAACGCTGAGGCAAGAGGCAGAGTTTGACCGCTCAGTAGTTCACCCGGCGTTTATTCTCGTTCTGCCGCTGGAACTTGATTCGGAAATCACCGGATGAGTCACCAACAACCTTGACTCCGGCTTTGCGGAGCATGGTGGCCGATACATTAGACGGTGACGAGCTTCTTCGGGCGTGATTCCTTTCGTCCGTTCGCTCGGATCGCCGACGCACTTCTGGGGGATTTCGGGCGACTGGCTGGCTTGCTCAGTCCGATCATCCATTGGGTGTTGCCGAAGACTCCGGTGAGCAGACTCTCGACCGTGAACTGTTCGTCGATTTTGGGAAACTCGATCGCCCAATTCGGGCCGCGAATTCGCACGTTGGAACGGGCGGCTTCGGTCGCGGTCGCGACTCCCTGTAATTTGTCCGCCGGGATGGCGAGCTGCGCCGCGTTGCTCAATTCGAGCACAACCAACTTGGATTTGCGGTCGTAGCGCACCGCCATCACTCGCGGCCAGCTCCGAGCGTAGTCCTCGGCCGCGCGATCCGCGTTCGCGAGCATTTGGTCCCAGGCGTCTTGCTTCCAAGTCAGATGCCCGACTTGCACGACGTTAGTTTTCTTCGCCATGAATCACTCGCGAACGATCGTCAGCATCGGACTCAAGTTCAGGCCAACAAGACTGATGGCAGAATGTCGTCAATTGACGACGGCAAAATCGCTCACGCTCCAACGGTCGCGCCGATGTCTTGGTGGACGATCGATGACACCGACTCAAATGTGGCGTAACAAAACAGATCTCGTGTGACGACGCTGAAGCGCATTCTGCCGTTTTCGTTCGGGTCGAAGGCGACGTTTTCCGGGTGTTCAATGAGGTAGCGGTCGCCGTTTTCGAGGTTGATCAGGAACTTCTCAAACGGATGTTGATGAATCAAGTGTTTGAGGGTCAGCCTGACTTCTTCCGCACGCATGACGAGCTTCCTTTGCTGGGACAATCGAAAACGTAGTTGGTCAACATGAAATCAGTTCGGTAGGTTCCTGGCAAGCTCAGGAACGCGGATGTCAGCAACCAATCCAATCCAACAACTGCATGATCGATTCGAACTTGTTTTCGACGACGATGGGGCGGTTGGCGGCGGGGGTTTGGGTGACTCCGGCTTTGCGGAGCATGGTGGCGTAGGCGTCGTCCTCGGTGGCTGCGGCGGCGGAGAGTCGGGCGGGATCGACGGAATGGTACGCTACGGTGGCGGTCGGGTCTTTGAGTTGGTGGCCGGTGAGGATGCAGACGACTCGGTCGTTGGGAGAGATCACCCCTTGCTCGCGGAGCAGTTTGGCTCCGGCGACGCTGGCGGCGCTGGCGGGTTCGCAGCCGAAGCCGCCGGATCCGATTTGGGCTTTGGCTTCCAGGATCGCTTCGTCCGAGACCTCGCGCACGACGCCGTCGCAGACTTCGAGTGCTCGCAGGCACTTCAGTAGGTTGACCGGGCGGTTGATCTCGATGGCGGTCGCGAGCGTTGAGGCTCGGCGGTTGTCGGCGTCCATTTGCGTGAAGAATTTGTCGGTAATGATCTTCGCCTCGTCGAGCTTGCCACCGTTCCAACGAACCTTCTGATGTTCAAACAACTGATACAGCGTGTTCGAGCCGCTGGCGTTGATCACCGCCAAGCGCGGGATGCGATTGATGAGGCCCAACTCTTTCAACTCGGTAAACGCCTTACCGAACGCGCTGGAGTTGCCGAGGTTGCCGCCGGGGACCACGATCCAATCGGGGACTTCCCAGTTCAGACCTTCGAGCACTCGGAACATGATCGACTTCTGACCTTCCAGCCGGAACGGGTTCACGCTGTTGCACAGGTAAATTCCGCGCGCCGCACAGACGTCGCGGACTTGCTTCAGCGCGTCGTCGAAGTCGCCCTGAATCTGCAACGTCTTGGCACCGTAGTCGAGCGCCTGCGACAGCTTTCCGAACGAGATCTTGCCGCTGCCAATGAAGACGATCGTCTCGAACAGCCGCGTAGTGCTGGAGTAAATCGCCAACGACGCGCTGGTGTTCCCCGTCGAGGCACATGCCGCGACCTTCGCTCCAACCATGTGCGAGTGCGTCGAGGCCGCCGTCATGCCGTTGTCTTTGAAGCTGCCCGATGGGTTCAGTCCCTCGTACTGCAAAAGCAGTTTACCAGTTTGAAAGCCGGCGTATTTCCCAACGCCGGCGGACGATTGCAGAATGGTCTGCCCCTCGCCGATCGTGACGATCTGCTCGTCCTTCGCGAACGGCAACAGCTCGCGAAACCGCCACACGCCGCTGAAGTCGAGCGGATTCCGACGGCTCGACCACCGCGACTCAAACTGCTTGAGCGACCCCGGCACCGGTACGCGGTTCCAGTCGTAAGCAATGTCGAGCAGATGGCCGCACTTGGAACAATCGACGAGCGTCTCACTGACCGAATACGTCGCTCGGCAGGCCGGGTTCATGCAGACTTGGTGTGCGAGATCGGAATGTGTTGAACTGGAAATGATCGTGCTCCCGATGGTTCTCACAAAACTGTTGGACAAGTATTCGGTGTGTTCCGCTCGATGAGCGAGCGGCAACGGTGCTGAAATAGCCAATTCCTCACAGAAACAAAAGACCGTCGCCGCTGGATGTGTTGGTTGCGCACTCGGAGGAGTGACGCCTGAAAGTCGCGAGCTGTTTTGCCGTTCAATCTCTTGGCGACGTCCAGCCTCGCCCGTAATATCCCGCCCCGCACCAAATCCTGCCTGGTGGTGTAACGGTAGCACGAGTGACTCTGGATCACTCCCATCAGATTTGCAGAGCGGCAATTCTCTTGAACTTATGGCGGATGCGTCCGCTGGTTGCAGGAGCGGTTGCAGTAACTCACCGGAAAACGAACGCGGCGAGGCTGTCTGCGGCTCGGTTTCGAGCCGAGCGGAGACGTTGCCGATCAAGGCGGATTCGTTCTCTGCCGCGCTGGTGATGATCGCTTCGCTGCCGTTGTCGGATGCTGAGAAAGCCGAAGCGGTGCGGCGGATCATGACCGAGCAAGTCACGGCACAAGTGAGGTAGGGCGATGGGGTGATGGTGTACCGGGTAAGTCAGTCGTGTATCGCGTTGGCCAGTCGAGCATCGGGGCAGTCAGCCGCGTACCGAGATGGTCAGCGTGGTATCGAACAAGTCAGCCGAATACCGGCATTCGTCAGCCGATGTCTGGCTGACTCAACGCATGGGGTTAGTCAACGTGTCGGCTTGGTCCCGAAAGTACCCCGGAAGCTAGCTCGCAGCGAATCCCCCGGACGTTTCGGATTTCGATTTCCAATTCAGTGGCATGTACACCGACTCGGTTTGGGGCATGGTTCGTTGGTTGTCGTTTCGATTTCAGGACGTTGCCTGTCATCGGACGACTGTTGTTGCCGCCGAGTTTTTTGCCCAGACCCCCACCCTGTCAGTACCGGTTAGCTCGGCGGTTAGCTCGCACAATCGCAACGAAAAATTGAGAAAAGAAGATTCGCACCCATCAAAGGCGGATGGTGTTTGGGGATTTTGGAAACCGATCCTCCGCGCGCACGGGGCGGGACTCCGAAGCTAGCTTGACCCCGTCGAAACGCCGCGAAAAGTTTTTCTCGAACTCACCAAACGGTTGCATGAATCGGTTGCGCGTACCGCACTGCCAAAGGCCCCCTTGGCAGTGGTTGCATTCTGATCGGATGACAGCAGTAAGCTCTTACGGTGCCCGCTGTTCGTCGTGTCTACCACCGTTCGGCATCCGGGATTTTTGAAAACGCCCCCCGGTTCGCGGGTGCGGCGGTCTCACGGTTAGTCTCAGTGTTGGCGAGCCTTTGAGGAACGCGCTGCTAAGCCAAGTGGGATCAAAGTAGCCCAGCGAGCAAGGCATCGAAGTCGAACGCGAACGACGTGTCGATGATCTTTGTGGTGTCGCTGATCATGTCTTTGCTGAGGCCGGTGAGAACTCCGTTGATCCTGTCGATACCGATGCCTCCGTTGAGCTTGTCGTTGCCATCGTCGCCTAGTGGTTGGACAACTTGGTTTTGACAGGGCGGTTGGTTTCTGGGAGACATCGCTGTTGACGGATTGTGAGTCTCATCTAGGAGCGAGTCATGGGCAAGGATGCCAAGTTTGTGGTTCGGTTGTCAGTGTCCGAGCGTTTGAGTTTGGAGAAACGGCTTTCTCAGGCGCGAGCGGCCAAGGCCAAATTGTTGCGAGCACGGATGTTGCTCAAGGCCGATGCCGACGGTCCCGCGTGGAGCGATCCGGCGATCGCGGAAGCGTTTGACGTGAGCCTTTCGA
>SXGT01016745.1_pt1 | contig 22285 bp, 23 predicted proteins | sample 3176221 | NCBI WGS metagenome assembly SXGT01 (sample SAMN11356862, study PRJNA531348) | freshwater metagenome | isolation source: freshwater sample F1-120 | place: China: Fuxian Lake, Yuxi | collected 2017-12-25
TCCCGCGCAAGATCCTGCGCGACGAGCAATACGCGGGCGCCCGAACCGAGATGGCCGCGGCGTGCGGCACGATCGCCGCCCGGCTGCACGCGACCCCCGTCGCAGGCCTTCCCGCGTTGGCGGTGCAGGGTGCCGCGGCACAGCTCGATCAGTGGACGCAGATCCTCGACACCTTCGGCGAGCCCCATCCTGCGTTCGAGCTCGGTGCGCGCTGGATGCGCGAGCGCATCCCTTGCGGACCCCCCGCCCCGGTCCTCGTCCATGGCGATTACCGCAACGGCAACTTCATCGTCGGTCCCGAGGGCATCCGGGCGGTGCTCGATTGGGAACTCGCGCACCTCGGCGATCCCATCGAGGACCTGGGCTGGCTCTGCGCACGCGCGTGGCGCTTCGGCGTCGACCGTGTCGTCGGAGGATTCGGCGACGTGTCCGACCTCCTCGACGCGTACGAGGCTGCCGGAGGCGCGCGCCCCGATCTCGACACCCTGCGCTTCTGGGTCGCGCTCGCGACCTTCAAGTGGGGGGTCATGTGTCTGATCCAGGCATTCACGCACCTCAACGGGCTCGTCCGCTCGGTCGAGCTCGCGGCGATCGGACGTCGCGTGGTCGAGAACGAATGGGATCTGCTCACCATCGTCGACGGGGGCTGGTGACGTGGCCGAGCGCCCGACCGCAGGAGAGCTGCTCGAAGCCGTGCGCGAATTCCTCGAGCACGACGCGCTTCCCGCGCTCGAAGGACGGCCGGCCTTCCACGCGCGCGTCGCGATCAACACGATCGCGATCGTCGAACGTGAACTCGCGCTCGGACCTGCGAACGACGCGGCGGAACAAGCACGGTTGTCGACACTGCTCGGTCACGGCGGCGAACTCGACTCGCTCCGAGCCGAGGTGTCGTCGGCGATCCGTTCCGGCGCGCTCGACGACCGGCGCGCCGAGGTCCTCGACGCCTTGCGCGCATCGACTCGGGCCGCCCTCGCCGTCGCGAATCCGAAGTACCTCGGGCCGGATCCGGGACCGCCGCACGATCCTCCGACGACGAAGGGAACACCGTGAGCCGACGGCGCATCGCAGGATTGCTCATCGGCGTCGTCGTCGGATCGATCGCGACGGGCGCCTCCGCCCAGACGGATGGGACCGCGGCCGAGTCGACCACGTCGACGACGCTCGATGCAGCCACGAACGATGCTGGCACGAACGATGCCGGCACGAACGACGCCGGCGTCGACGGTCGCTACCGCGGCTTCGGCGACGGCGGCGGGTTCTTGAACCTGCTCCCACCGGGCCAGAACTCCGGCGTCACGTCGGCGACGCTCGGTGAGATCCAGGCCGCGCTCGCCGGCGACGGTGAGTTCCCCGCGCACTACGAGGACCAGCTCCGCCTCTATGACGCGTTGGTGCAGGCCGACGAGCTCACCGACGCCCGGCTCACCGATTACTTCAAGGACGCGTCGTTCGGGGTGACGAACGACGACATCGGTCGCGTCTATCGACCCCACGACGACGTCACCGTGATCCGCGACGAGAGCTTCGGCGTCGCCCACATCTACGGACGCACTCGTTACGCAACGATGTACGCGCAGGGGTACACGTCCGCCGAGGACCGCATGTTCTTCATGGACGTCCTCCGCCACGTCGGGAGGGGCCGCCTCGCCGAGCTCATCGGCTACAGCGACGACTTCGCCGGACGCGACCGCGACACGGTGGGCAGCTCGCCCTACACCGAAGCCGATCTCCAGGCGCAGGTCGACGAACTCGCGAACTCCGGCCCTGAGGGCGCGGCGATCCTCGCCGATGTCGAGGCCTACGCGGACGGCGTCAACTCCTTCATCGAGGAGATCGCCACCGACCCGACGCGCACACCGGTCGAGTACACCCTGTTGCAGACGGCGCCCCAACCGTGGATCCCCGAGGACGCGGTCGCGATCGCGACGCTCGTCGGCGGCATCTTCGGCCGTGGGGGCGGACGCGAGGTCGCCAACGCCTGCGGGCTCCAGCGGCTCCGAGCCAACCTCGACGGCGACGCGGACGCCGCGCGGACGATCTTCGACGATCTCCACTTCGTCGATGCCGCCGACTCCCCGACCACCGGTTCCGACGTCGCGCCGTACGCACTCGCCCGACCCGACGCGCCCGACCCGGCCGCCAACCCAGAGATCGACTGCACATCACTCGTACCGATCAGCGACGCGTCGCCACGGACCGACGATCTCGCCGCCGGCCTCGGCGCCACGACCTCACTCCTCGCGAGCGACGGGCGCTTCGCTCCGACGGTCGCCTTCCTCGATGCGCTCGCGCGCGCGCGACGCGACGGGGTGCACCTCTCGAACGCGATCCTCGTCGCGGGCGACCGCACGGCAGCGGGCCGACCGATCGCGGTCTTCGGACCGCAGATCGGCTACTCGGCGCCCGAGTTGCTGACCGAGAAGGACGTCCACGGGCCGGGCATCGACGCGCGGGGCGTCGGGTTCCTCGGCGTCGACCTGTACGTGCTGCTCGGACGCGGCGACCGCTACGCCTGGTCGGCGACATCGTCGGGTGCCGACAACGTCGATCAAGTCTTGCTGCGACTGTGCGATCCCGCGGGCGGTGCTGCGACGACCGCGTCGAAGGGATACGAACGCAACGGCGACTGCGTCGAGATCGAGTCGTGGGAACACGTGCTCGATGCGCCCGCGACCGCCCTCGCGCCAGAGGCGCGCACAGTTGCCTGGCAGGTCGAACGCAGCGAGTACGGGCCGCTGCTGTTCCGCGGCACGCTCCTCGACGGTGTGCCGATCGCAGTCGCCGAACACCGCACCACCTACGGCCGCGAGATCACGTCGGCCGTCGGTTTCAAGCAACTCAACGACCCCGACTACATGGCGGGCGGCGTCGACGCATTTCGTCGAGCGACGGGCGAAGGCATCGACTACACGTTCAACTGGTTCTACGTCGACGACCGCGACATCGCGTTTCAGGACTCGTGCCGGTGTCCCGTCCGGGCCGCCGACGCCGACCCGACGATGCCGGTGCTCGCCGGGGCCGGCTTCGACTGGACCGGCGAGTTCCTCGATGCCGCTGATCTCCCGCACGCGGTCGATCCCGAGTCGGGGTACTTGGTGAGCTGGAACAACCGACCGGCTCCCGGTTGGGGTTCGAGCGACGCCGAGTTCGACTACGGCCCCGTCCACCGCAGTCTGCTCCTCTCACGCGCGGTCGAACGCCGACTCGCGGCCGACGAGACCACGGAGCCGTCGGTCACCCGCGCCGACCTCGTGGCGATCATGCGCGACGGCGCGACGCAGGACCTGCGCGGCGTGGAGGTCCTACCCCTGCTGCTCGAGGTGATGGGCGAAGCGCCCGCCGGCATCGACGCGCGAGTGCTCGATCTCCGGGAGCGGCTCGAGATCTGGGCCGACGGCGGCGCGTTCCGCCGCGACGCCGACGGTGATGGCGCGTACGACGACGCGGTCGCCCCGGCGGTGATCGACGCGTGGTGGCCACGTGTGGTCGACGCGATCTTCGCCGACGACGGTGACGCTCGGGCCGCGCTCGACCTCGGCCTCGGCGGGCTCGACAACCCCAGCGGCAGCGCGGGCCACGTCGTGCGTGCGCTCCGGCCCGGCGACCACCCGTTCACGTACGCGTACTGCGCGGACGGGTGCGCACCGGCCCTGTGGGACTCGCTCGCCACGACCGTCGGCGACCTCGAGACCGAGTTCGGTTCGCCCGACGTCGCCGATTGGGAGCGCACGGTCGCCGACGACGAGATCCACTACGCGACGCTCCTCGCAGGGATGCCCACGATCGACTGGCAGAACCGACCGACGTTCCAACAAGTCGTCCAGCTCGAAACCGGGTCGGATCGGCCCGAACCGTCCGACGGTGATCTGCCGACCACCACAGCGGCGGGCGCGGGCGACGCCGCCGACGGCGGCGGCAGCAGCGCCATTGGCATCGTCGTCGGCGCCGGCGTCCTGGCACTCATCATCGGCGGGGCGCTCCTGCGGCAACGACGTCGACGTCGGCGCGACTGACCCGTTCGCCTACCATCCCGCGCGCCATGAGGATCGCGACCTGGAACGTCAACTCGCTGAAGGCGCGCCTCCCGCGCGTCGAGGAGTTTCTCGGGTACGCCGACGTCGACGTCGTGTGTCTCCAGGAGACCAAGCTCTCCGACAAGGCGTTCCCCGCGCTCACGTTCCAAGAACTCGGCTACGACTCGGTGCACCACGGTCAGGGTCAATGGAACGGTGTCGCGATCCTGTCGCGGGTCGGGCTTTCCGACCCGGCATTCGGGTTCGGCGACGGCTTTACCGATCCGTACGAGGGCGACGCGCGGCTCGTTGCCGCGACCTGCGACGGCGTGCGGGTCGTCTCGGTGTACGTACCCAACGGACGGGCCGTCGACACCGATCACTACGAGCGCAAGCTCCAGTGGTTCGCGGTCTTGCGCGATTGGATGGCGGCGCATCACACGCCCGACGACGCCGTCGCGATCCTGGGCGACTACAACGTCGCGCCGGGCGACGACGACGTGTGGAACATCGAGGCCTTCGCGGGCTCGACGCACGTCACCCCGAACGAGCGCGCGGCCGTCGACGCGCTGTGCGCCTGGGGGCTCACCGATGCGTTCCGCGTCGTGTATCCCGGCGTCGATGGTCTGTACAGCTATTGGGACTATCGCGCCGGCGACTTCCACCAGCACCGCGGGATGCGGATCGACCTCGCCTTGACGAGTCGATCCGTCACCGAGCGTCTCACCTGGGCGGTCGTCGACCGCAACGCGCGCAAGGGAACACAGCCGAGCGATCACGCCCCCGTCATCTTCGATCTCGCGTAGGCCGTCGTACTCCGAGTCGCCCGACGGGCTCAGACGACCGGCGTGCCCGTGTGGTCGACGCCACAGAGCCGGCGCCAGCCCCTCGGCACACGGTCGGCCGGAAACGCGCCGACCAGCAGCAATTGGTCGAGCACCGGACGCGTCGCGACGTGGCGGATCGCAACGCGTTCGGAGGTGCGGTGCGCGGCGCGCCACGTGCGAAAGCCGGGGAGTCCGACGGTCGCGTACACACCGGGATGCACCATCGACTCGAACAACCCCTGGATGATGCGCGGCGCGAGACGACGGACGCGGAACCGCTCGCGGTGCCCGGCGCGCGCCCACAGGTCGGGGAGCAGCATGCGCGCGAAGGAGAGATGACGGGCTTCCTCGGCGCGGTGGTAGCGATTGATCGCGCGCAGTAACGGCGCGGTGTCGGCGTGTTCGCTCGCCAGCTCTTGGAGGTGGTCGGGGATCTCCTCGCCGGCGAGGAGCATGACGCAGAAGAAGGCTCGCTCGCGCTGCGCGATCCTGGCGATCCGGCGCCGGGCACGGGCCGCGAGACCGTGGTCGAGCGGGTTGGCAGCCGTGGCTCCGAGTTCGTCGAGGAGGCGGAGGAACGCCCGTTGGTGGCGGGTCTCCTCGGCGACCTCGTGGAGGAGGTAGGGAAAGCGCGGGTCGCGCAAGTCGTCGGCGTGGGCGACCCACAGCGACAGGATCGCGTCGAGCATCGCCTCGAAACGGATCCCCGCGGCGAGCATCGCAGCGACCTCTTCGCGCGACAGTTGGGTGCGCTGCTGCGGCGTGAGGTCGACCGCGAGGCCGTGGATCGACAGCAGTTCGTCGGGGAGGACGGCACCGGTGCCGAGCGTCCCCCAGGCGAACTCGGTGTCGGGTTCCACGGCGCGCCGCACCGAGAGGTCGGCGAGTCGCCGGAGTCGTTCGGTCGGGTCGTCGCGAACGGCAGCAGGAGCGGGAGCGAGAGTCATACCTGCATCCTGGCGGCAGTAATTTGACAAGTCAAGGAATTTCATCAAGTCATTGGAGACTGCCGCGCTGGCCTAGGCTGTCGGCGTGATGCTCTCCGAGCCACACCTCCGAACGATCCCGCCCGAGGGCGGCAAGGGCGATCGCAGCCGCCGCAGGCTGCTCGAGATCGCGGTGGCCCGGTTCGCGGCCGAGGGGTACCGGCGTACATCGGTCTCCGAGATCGCGCGCGCCGCCGACCTCACCCCGGCCGCCGCATACGCCTACTTCGCCGGGAAGGAGGCGCTGTTCGTCGCGGCCGTCGACCTCGACGCGAGCGGCCTCGTCGATCACGCGCGTACCGTGATGAGCGAGACGGGCAGCGACATCGCCGACCAACTCGTGGAGACGCTCACGCTGCTCATCGCTCGACTGCCCGAGCACCCCCTTGCCCGACGCGTGCTCGCGGGTCGAGAACCGGACGCGATCGGCCGACTCCTCGACCTCCCGTCGCTCGCCGCGTTCCGCCGTGAGATCGAAGCGCGCTTGCGCTCCGCGCAATCGGAGGGTGCGCTGCGCGACGACGTCGATCCGGCCGCGCTCGCCGCCGGTCTCGAGACGCTCGTGCTCGCGCTCCTCATGGGGCAGGTGCAGACCGGCGTCGAAACCTCGGCCGAGCGCGCGTTCGGCGTCGCGACCGTCTTGCAAGCGGCGCTCCGCCCCCCATCGAGAGGTGCGTCGATCGCTACGCGTGACGCGTAGCTTTCGACGCACCTGGTTCTGGGGGAGGGACGCGAGTCGTGACGCCGAGCGCGACGACGGCCAACACCGCCGGCAGCGCGTACGCCCAACCGAACCCCGCGACGTCCGCGATCCGCCCGACCACATAGCCGCCGGTCCCCTGTCCGATGTCCATCATCGCGACGAGCGACCCGATCACCGCCCCGCGTTCACCGGCGCCCACCCGCGACGCGACCCACGCGGTCTGCGCGGGGAGGACGAGCGCCCATCCGGCACCGACGAGCGCGATCCCGACGAGCACCGGCCCGACGCGATCGAACGCGGCGATCGTCGCGAAACCGAGGCCGAACACGACGATGCCCGCGTAGACGACCGGCACCGGTCCGCGACGGTCGGCCAGGCGACCCGAACCGAGCCGGACGAGCAGCACCGACACCGCGAATGTCACGTACAGCGACGTCGAGTCGTGGAGGCCGAGGCGCCGCGCGTTCAAGGTCGAGAGCGCGGTGATCGAGGAGTAGCCGACGCCGAGGCCGAGCATCGCCACGCCCGGGAGCAAGGCGAGCGGATGGAAGATCGGCACCGAGAGCGGCGGGAGCGTCATCGGATCGCGGGTCTCGCCGAGCCCGGCGACGACGAACCCGCCGAGCGCGCAGAGGCACGCGAGCGACGTCCAAGCGACGCCCGGCCCGAGGTCGAGCAGCCACTCCCCGGCCCATGGTCCGACTGCGAAGCCGATGTACATCGCGATCGACAACTGCGCGATCGCGCTCGCACGCCGCTCCGGTGGCGACAAGTCGGTAGCTGCCGCGACCGCCGCGATGTAGAAGCCGGCCCCGAGCGCTCCCTGCACGAACCGCAACGCGAGCACGATCGAGACCGAATGCGCCAGATGAAACCCGAGCATCAACACGACGAGGAGAAACGGCGGCACCACGAGGAACCACCGCCGACCGACGCGGTCGATGAACCGACCGGTCAACGGACGAGCGACCACCGCCGCGGCGAAGAACATCGAGACCGCGAGACCGCTCATCGCGCGCGATCCACCGAGATCCTCCGCGACGTAACGCGACACGACGGTGAACTGGCATCCGAACGCGCCGTAGACGAACAGAGCCCCCACCTCCAGCCGCCGGAGCGGCGAGAGGACGGGGGCCCGGTTCAACGAGCGTGCCGTCGTGGTGACGATCAGCCCTGCTTGGCTGCGATCGCGTCCTTGAGAGCGGGAATCACCTTGTTGACGTCGCCGACGATGCCGAGGTCGGCAACGCCGAAGATCGGTGCCTCACCGTCCTTGTTCACGGCGATGATGTTGTCGCTGTTCTTCATGCCGACGAGGTGCTGGGTCGCGCCCGAGATGCCGAGCGCGATGTACACCTTGGGCTTCACCGTCTTGCCGGTCTGACCGACCTGGAGCGCGTAGGGAACCCAACCCGCATCGACGATCGCGCGGCTGGCGCCGAACGCACCCTTCAACTGCTTGGCGAGTTCCTCGACGAGCGGCTTGTAGCTCTCCGATGCACCGATGCCGCGACCGCCCGACACGACGATCTCGGCCTCTTCGAGCTTCGGCCCGATCTGCTCCTCCTCGAACACCTCGAGCACCTTCGACTCGGCCGCGCGCCCCGCGTCGACCGCACCGACGACGTTGACCGCCGCTGCGCCGCCACCGGACGGCTCCGCCGTGAACGACTTGGGGCGAACCGCGATGAGATGCGGCGCGTCGGACGACAGCTCGCAGTCCACCATCGTCGTCCCGCCGAAGATCGCGGTACCGAACACGAGCTTGCCGCCCTCGACCGCGAGCGTGAAGCCGTTGGTGAGGACCGGGCGGTCGAGCTTCACCGACAGGCGGGCGATCGCGTCGCGCCCGTCGTAGGTCTGCGCGAACAGGATCACGTCGGGAGCGTGTTCGGCGGCGCCGATCGCGATCGCGGCCGCAGCGACCTGCCCCGGGAGCGCGCCCTGCGCGTCGATCGCGTGCACCGTGGTCGCGCCGTACTCGCCGAGCTGGCCGGCGATCGCCTCGGCGTTGTCGCCCGCGTAGATCGCCTCGACCGTGCTCCCAATCTCGCGCGCCTTGGTGAGCAGCTCGAGCGTCGCGCTCGTGACCTTGTCGCCCTTGGCCTCGGCGAACACCCACACCTTGTCGATCGTCATGTCGGAATCTCCCTGTTCTCCGGTGGGCGTCTCAGATGACCTTGAGGTTCTCGAGGAAGGCGACGATCTTCTCCGCGCCCGTCCCGTCGTCCTCGAACTTCTCGCCGGCCTCACGCGCCGGCGCCTGCGTCACGTTCGTGATCGACTGGCGCGCGCCCGCCCATCCGACCTGGCCCTCGAGACCGAGATCCGCAGCCGTCACCGAGTCGACCGGCTTGTTCTTCGCCGCCATGATCCCCTTGAAGCTCGGGTACCGAGGCTCGACGACACCTGCGGTGACGCTCACGAGCGCGGGGAGCGACGCCTCCACGACGTCGTAGCCCGCCTCGGTCTGACGCTGGATCTTCACCTTGCCGTCGGCGATCTCGACCTTCTTGGCGAACGTGAGCGCGGGCCAACCGAGGAGTTCGGCCATCTGCGCGGGCACGGTGCCGGTGTAGCCGTCGCTCGACTCGGTACCGGCGAGCACGAGATCGGCATCGCCGACGCGCTCGACGCACTTGGCGAGCAGCTTCGCGGTCCCGAGCGCGTCGGTCCCCGAGCAGGCCTCGTCGCTCACGAGCACGGCCTTCGCCGCACCCATCGCCAGGGCCGTCCGCAGACCACTGACCTCGCCGTTGGGCGCGAGCGAGATCAGCGTGACCTCACCGCCGCCGGCGGCGTCGACGAGTTGGAGTGCCATCTCGACGCCGTAGCTGTCGGACTCGTCGAGGATCGGCTTGGCACTGCGGTCGAGGGTGTGATCGGCCTCGAGCTGACCCGGCACCGACGGGTCCGGGATCTGCTTCACGCAGACGACGACGTTCACGAGTGGCTCCTTCGAGTTCGGTTGCGCGCCGCGGGCAGGCGAGCCACCCGGGGATCCCGAGATTGTTGCCGCTCGGTCCGGTGGCTGACGAACCGGGATTCAGAGGCCGCCGAGAGTGCCGGAGCGATGGGATCAGCCGAGGGAAGGCCCGCCACGCTTAGCCTCCCGGGCCGAGACGGGGGCGGCGACGTGAACGCGATCGAGATCACGAACCTGACCAAGAGGTACCGCAGCCGCGGTGGGCCCGTGCACGCGGTGGCCGGGCTCGATCTCGCGGTTCCCGTGGGCGGCATTCACGGCTTCCTCGGCGCCAACGGCGCGGGCAAGACCACGACCATCCGAGCGCTGGTCGGACACCTCGCCGCCACGTCGGGTGAGCTGCGCCTCCTCGGCGCCTCGGTCCCCCACGACCTGCCGAAGGTCATCGACCGCGTGGGCGCGCTCGTCGAACAACCGAGCTTCTTCGCGAACTTCAGCGGACGTCGCAACCTCCAGCTCCTCGCGAAGTCACGGGGCTTCGCGACGTCTCGCGTCGAAACGGCACTCGCGCGGGTCGGCCTCACCGACCGCGCCAGCTCGCGGTTCGCGACCTACTCGCTCGGGATGAAGCAGCGGCTCGGCGTCGCCGCAGTGCTGTTGAAGGACCCGGAGGTCCTGATCCTCGACGAACCCGCGAACGGACTCGACCCGCCGGGCATTCTCGAGATGCGCAACCTGCTGCGTCGCCTCGGCGACGAAGGCCGCACGGTGCTCGTGTCGAGCCACATCCTGTCCGAGGTGCAACAGACGTGCGATCACGTGACCGTCATCGCGCACGGCCGCACCATCCGGACCGGCAGCGTGCAGGATCTCCTCCAGCACGGCTCCTCGAAGTACCGCATCGCGGTGCCGGGTGGTGAGCGCGAGCAGCACCTCGCAGCATCCGTGCTCACCCAGGCGGGCTTCGAGGTCTTCGCCGGGCCTGCCGGTGAACTCGCGGTGGAGGTCACCCCCGAACAGGCCGACATGGTGACCAAGGCCCTCGCCGACGCGGCGATCTACCTCTCGGAGCTCGCGCCCATCGAGCGCACGCTCGAAGAAGCGTTCCTGGAGCTCACGGCCGAGGCGGGTGGCGCGTCGTGAACCTCCTCGTCGCCGAGCTGTGGCGGTGCTGGTCACGCCGTGCCACCAAGCTGTTGTTGTTGCTCGCCACGCTCGCGATCGCTGGGGTGATGGTGTGGCTCGCACTGCGCCCGCAGTACCGCACCGAGCGGTACTACGAATACACGTCTTCGTTCGAGGACTCCGACGCGAACGTCGTCGAGACACGCATCGATCAGCGCCTCGATCTCGTCGACGACCTCTCCGCTGCGATGGCCGGAACCGGGACCGCGCTCATGGTCCTCGGTGTGCTGCTCGGCAGCACGTTGCTCGGCGCGGAGTTCGGCGCGGGGTCGCTGTCGACCCAACTCACCTACGAGCCGCGCCGAATCCGGATGTGGGTGACGAAGGCTGCGGCCGCGGCGCTGACCACGGCGGCCGTCTGCGCGGCGCTCCTGCTCGTGATGACGGCCGGGATGACGGTGGTCGCAGCGACCCGCGGGATCACCGACGGCATCGACGCCGACTTCGTCGCCGACCGAGCACTCGAACTGGGTCGGCTCGCCACGGCGGGTGCGCTCGGTGCCCTCTTCGGGTTCGCCATCACCGGCATCGCCCGCAAGACGGTCGCCGCGATCGTCGTCTTCCTCGTGATGTCGTTCATCCTCGAACCGGTGGTCACGCACAACTTCGGATGGGCCGAGGCGCGGACTCCGATGGACGCGCTCGGAACGTTCGCGTTCGACCCGTTCGTCCGCGACGACGGGACCGGAGCGTGGAACTCGCTCGGGCAGGCCGCGCTCGTCGCCTGCGTCTGGATCTTCGGGCTGCTCATGATCTCCGGAGTGCAGTTCCGTCGCCGCGAACTTCGCTGAACACCTGCGGGGCGCTGCGGGCGATCCACCGGAGGGTCGCTAGCGTCGATCGCCGATGAGCGCCTCGCCTCGGCCTGACCTCGTGATCGTCGGCGCGGGCCCGGCAGGGTGTGCGGCCGCGATCTCCGCGGTCCGCGCGGGCCTGCGCATCGTCGTCGTCGACCGCGCCGAGTTCCCGCGCGACAAGACCTGCGGCGACGGCCTCACCACGAACGCGTTGCGCATCATCGAATCGCTCGGCCTCGGCCTCGCCGACCTCCGCGCGGACGACGACCTCGGCTACCTCGGCGTCCGCAATGTCGGCATCGTTTCGCCGACGGGTCGTCGCGTCGACCTCCGGCTCCCCGATCGCGGTGAGTACGCAGCGGTCATCAGCAGGCGACGTCTCGATGCCGCGTTGCTCGCGACGACGCGCGAGACGGGTGCGGAGGTTCGCACGGGTTGCGAGGTCGTCGGCGTGCGCCACGTCGACGACGACGTCGTACTCGCGTTCGACGGCGGCGAGGAGATCCGCGCCGGGAACGTCGTCGCGGCCGACGGGCACTGGTCGACGGTCCGCAAGCTCGTTCGACCGACGCACGCGCCGTATCTCGGCGAATGGCACGCGGTCCGTCAGTACCACCACAACGTCGACACCGATCGGCTCTGGGTGCTGTTCGAACGCGACCTGCTCCCGGGCTACGCCTGGGTCTTCCCGCTCCCCGGTGGCCACGCGAACGTCGGCTACGGGGTGCTCCGCCGGCAGGGCCGTTCGGGCAAGGAACTCAAGGCGTTGTGGCCCGACTTGGTCTCGCGGTCGTCGCTGCGCGAGGTGCTCGGGCCGGCCGCCGAACCGGTCGAGGCCGTGCGGGCGTGGCCGATCCCCACGCGGTACGACCCGCGTGCGCTCGCCACCGGCCGCGTGCTGTTCGCGGGCGACGCCGCCGCCGTGGTCGATCCGATGACCGGCGAGGGCATCGCCCAAGCGATGGAGACCGGGATCCTCGCGGCCGAGGCGATCGCCGGTGGAGGCGACGTCGCGGCCGCCTACCGACGCGCCGTGCATCGGGCGCTCGGACGCGACCTGCGCCTGGCCGCAGGACTGTCGCGCGTCCTGTCGTACCCGTGGGGCGCGAGCGGGGCGCTGCGCGCGGTCGACGCCAACGCCTGGACGCGACGGCAGTTCGCGAGATGGATGTTCGAGGACTATCCGCGCGCGACGATCGTCACCCCCTCGCGGTGGTCCGCAGCGATCCCGGCCCGCCCGGGAGCCTGGCAGCGCAGCTGACCGATCAGCCGAACGATCGTCGGCGAACGGTGTGGCCTCAGCGTCGCGACCGTGCCACCATGCGCGCATGGCAACCACCAATTCCGAAGTGTTCATCGCGCGCGATGCCGACGAGGTCTGGGCCGTCTTCGGCGACTTCCACGGCATCCAGACCTGGTTCCCCGGACTCGAGAGCGTGCGCTCCGAGGGCGCGGCGCGCTTCATCGGCATGGGCCCGGGCGTCGAGATCACCGAGACCGAGGTCTCGCGCGACGACGCCGCGCGCACGCTGAGCTACACGGTGGCCGCCGCGGTGCTCCCGACGACCAAGTACGTCACGACCATCGGTGTCGTCGCGATCGACGGAGGCTGTACCGCGTCGATGTCGGCCGACATCGAACCCGACGAGATGGCACCGATGATCCAGGGCGTCTACGACGGCGCGATCGCCGGTCTCGCCGCGCACTTCGCCTGAACTCCCACCACCCTGATCAGGCGGTCACGCCGTGACCGAGTCGCGGACCGCAGCCGCGCCGACCATACGGCGCTGCACCCGCCCGGCGCGATCAGCGAGCAGCACGGTCGGCGCGGCCTTGACGCGGAATCGGCCGGCGAGTTGTGGCTCGCGTTCGGCGTCGATCGTCACGACCCGGGCGGTCGGATCGGTTCGGCGGAGATGTTCCTCGACCGGGCCGCACTGCGCGCAGAACCGCGTCGTGAAGATCACGTACGTCCGTTCGGCGTCGGCGAGGAGCGCGGCCGGAACGAGTGGGGTCGGAGCCTGATCGGCGTGAAGCCGGCGCACGCGCTGACGCCAGAGTCGGGGGGCCAGCCCGAGCCCGAACACCACGGCAACGACGACGACGAATCGGATGGTCACGCGACCAACTCCACATGTCGGCGGCGAGCGATCAGCAACCAGATCTCGCATCCCACGCAGATCCCCGTCGTGGCGGCGAGCCCGGCGAGGCCGGCCACGATCAGCGTGAGCGCCCAACCGACGGCGTCGCCACCCGCGGCGAAGGCAACCGTCGCGGCGCCGAGGAAGATGACGCCGACGGTCGCGGCGAACCGCGGCGGTCGAGGGTCTTCGAGGTGCGCGGGCGGACCGAGGCGCGGGCGGACGACGGCGGCGTAGAAGCGCAGCACCGGGCCGTAGCGAGGACCGAAGGCCGCGCCGAGGAACAGCACGACTGCGAACACGGGCACCACCGGCCACCAATCGAGCAGGAACCCACCGAGGAGGGCGGCGGTGAGCACGGCCTGGTTCGTCCGCGGGCCGCGTGGATCGATCGGAGTGGGCGGGTCGCGAAGGACTGGATCGTGCGGGGTCGCCGACGGCATGCCGGGCACCTTAATTCCCGACCCGCCAAGTCGGAAATCGGTTTGCCAGACTGATGCCGTGTCGAACACTGCGCCGCCGAACACCACGCCGCCCCGCGTGCTCACCGACGAGCAGATTGCCGCGTACGAGCGTGACGGCTTCGTCGCGGTCGCCGGGCTCGTCGCCGCCGACTGGCTCGCCCGGCTCACCGAGGTGACCGAGGAGTTCGTCGAACGCTCGCGAACCTGTGATCGCTCCGATCTCCGCTTCGACCTCGAGCCCGGCCACACCCCCGAGCGGCCGCGGCTTCGTCGCCTCAACTCCCCCGTCGATCAGCACGCGACGTACTGGGAATTCGCGTCGACCTCGATGATCGTCGATGCCGCGTGCGATCTGCTCGGACCCGACGTGGAGTTCCATCACGCCAAGCTGAACTTCAAGGCGGCCCACGGCGGCGAGGAGGTGCAGTGGCACCAAGACATCCAGTTCTGGCCGCACACGAACTACTCGCCCCTCACGATCGGCGTGTTCCTCGCCGATGTCGAACCCGGGATGGGTGAGGTCGGCTTCGTGCCGGGCAGCCACACCGGCGAGTTGTTCGATCAATACGACGGCGACCGCTGGCGGGGCGCGCTCGCTCCCGAGGATCTGCGCCGTGTCGCGCTCGACCGCGCGGTGTTCCCGACCGGGCCCGCCGGAACGGTCACGATCCACAACTGCCGGACCGTGCACGGCAGCGCACCCAACACCTCGGACCGCGCACGCCCGCTCCTGCTCCAGACGTACACGAGCGCCGACGCCTTCGCCTACACCGACCTCGTCCGCGCGTCGCGGTACGGCGAGATGCTCGTGCGCGGCGAACCCGCGCGTTGGGCACGTCACGACCCCCGACCCTGCCAGGTCGGGCCGACCCGCTACCGGTCGATCTTCCAGGTGCAACAGGGCGCGTGAGGCCCGCCGTCGGTGCTGTCAGGCCCCGATGTCCCAGAGGTGGTGCACGAGGTCGTGCGCGAAGTATCGAGCGATCGTCTCGACCGTGAACGCGGCGCCGTCGCTGCGATACCCCGTTCGTTGCCAGTCGTCGCCGTGCGCACCCGCGAATCGATCTGCGATCACCGGCGCGATCGCCGCGATCTCGGCCGCGACCGTCGTCGGATCCTGTTCGCCGTATCGGTCCTCGATCGCGGTGATGTCCTGGTCCCAGTTCTCGTAGTGCGGACCGACCTCGGTCAGCATCCGGCGCAGCCGTTCGTCGTAGACGCGCAACACATCACGAACGTGGCACCCGTACTCGAGCGGCGACCACCGGTCGTCGCGTGTTCGCCGCGCCGCATCGGGTGCCGCAAGCGCGGCCTGCCAGGTCGTCGCATTCGCGCGCACGAGTTCGGCGACCGATTCGCGAGCGAGGTCGGCGGCGACGAACCCGCATTCGGGACACGGCGCTTCGATGACCCAGGTCCAGTTCTTGTCGTCGGGAACGATCATGGCGCGCGTTCTAGTCGAACATCTGGAACGGCGGGAGCTCTTTTCGCATCAGCGCCTCGCTCCGCACCCGGATGAAGTCGGCGAACGTGTCCTTCGTGGGGATGAGGAAGTCGCCGCGCCGTACCGCGGCCACGATCATCGCCGCGACCTCGGCGGGGTCGAGCCCCTCGGCACAGAAATCGCGCAGGATCTGCTCGACCGCATCCGCCCCGGCGTCGGGTCCCGGCCGACCCTCGCGATTGCGTTGGCTCTCACCGATCCCGGTCGCGACCGCGCTCGGTGTGAGCACCGACACGCCGATCGGCGCGCCGACGGAACGCAGATCGTTCGCCAACGACTCGGCCAACGCGAGCGCCGCGAACTTGCTGACCGTGTAGATCCCCGACATGCCGGTGGCGACGAGGCCGGCCATCGACGCGGTGATCTCGATGTGCGCCTCGGTCCCCCGCTGGATCATGGCGGGCACGAAGGCACGCAGCCCGTGCACGATGCCGTAGAGGTTGACCGAGAGCACCCAATCCCAGTCCTCGACCGGGCTCTCCCACACGAGGCCGCCTCGGAACACGCCGGCGTTGAGACACAGCAGGTCGACGCCACCGAGTTCGTCGACCACTTGGTCGGCGAGCGCCGCCATGTCGGCCGCGCGGCTCACGTCGGTGCGGACCGCGAGACCACGACAGCCCGCCTCGTGCACTGCGAGGAGCGTCGCGTCGAGACCCGCCGCGTCGATGTCGGCCGCGACGACCGTCATCCCTTCGCCCGCGAGCCGGACTGCGAGCGCACGACCGATACCGCTCCCCGCCCCGGTGACGACGGCGACCTTGCCTTCGAGTTGATCCATAGCCCGATTCTTACCGGTCGGACCGGACACCGGGCTCCGCGCGGCTCGCGGGGAAGGCCCGCGGCGACTACAACGCGAGCGAGGCGACGGTCGCCGGACCACCCGGCTCGACGAGGATCTTGACGTGCTCCTCCGGGTCGTCGAGCGCGGCGAACGCGTCGGGCACGCCGTCGATGCCGCAGACACCGGTGACGAGCGGGGTGACGTCGACCTCGCCCTCGGCGATGACCCGGAGCGTGTCGAGGAACTCGAACGGGTCGTAGCCGAGCACGAACTGCAGGTTGAGTTCCTTGCTGATCCCCACGAACGGGTGGATCGAGTCGGTTTCCATGCAGACACCGACGACGACGATCCGCGACTGGGGCGGCGCGGCCTTCATCGCCTCGTCGAGCAGGCCCGGCACACCGATGGCCTCGAACGTCACCAGCGGCTGCAGGCCACCGGTGACCCGGCGCCACGCGTCGATCGCGGGCTCGGTGCGGGGGTCGACCACCTCGCTCGCGCCCATCGCGGTCGCCGTCGCTCGCCGACGTGCCGAGTAGTCGGGCGCGACGATGGTCTCGACCCCGCGGTGCCGCAGTTCGGCGATCGTCGCGAGGCCGACGGGACCGCACCCGAGCACGACCGCGGTATCGCGCGGCTGCAGTGCGGCCTTGCCGACCGCGTGCCGACCGACCGCCATCGGTTCGGTCAGCGCGGCGCGGCGATGATCCAGGCCGTTGGGAACCTTGACGCACATCGCCGCGGACAAACGCATCAGCTCCGCGTACCCGCCGTTCCAGGTGTTGCTGTACGCGCCGATCGGTTCGATGCCCGTGGCGGTCAACGCAATCGGGATCGAGGTCACGAGATCGCCGGGTGCCACGGGCGAGCCCTGCGTGTCGGGGCCCAGCTCGACGACCTCGGCGCAGAACTCGTGGCCCATGATGTGATCGCGGTGCGGGTCGAACATCGTGGGGAGTCCGGCCTCCCGCCCCTGCTCGACCATTCGGTCGCCGTGGCGCAGCGCATGCAGGTCGCTCCCGCAGATCCCGCATGCCGCGACCCGCACGAGCGCCTCGCCGGATCCGGGAACGGGATCATCGACTTCTCCGACTCGGAGCAGACCGGAGTTGGCGATCGCAGCGCGCATTGCCGGATTCTCGCACGCCGAGCACTACCGTCGGGGTGTGACCAAGGGACCAACGCCATCGTGAGCCTCGCCGCTGTCATCGACAACAACGCTCGCTGGTGCGATGTCGTCGCGCGAACGCACGGCATCGACGGCGCGTTCGCGCCGACGGCCTGGACGAGTCCGACGCGGACACCACGCTTCTACCCCGACGCAATCACCCTCGCGCCCGGCGTCTCGGCCGACGACGTGCTCGCCCGCATCGACCTCACCACGCCCGACGCCTCGGTCAAGGACAGCTTCGCCGACCTCGACCTCGCCGCGGCCGGCTTCGAGGAACTGTTCGCGGCATCGTGGTTCACGTGTCCCCCCGGCGGCGATCAGCCCGACGCGTGGGCCCCGATCGACGAGCGCGACTTCGATCGCTGGGTCGAGTCGTGGTCGGGGGCCGACAAGAGCGCCGCCCCGCTGCGCCCGGAAGTGCTCGACGACCCCGACGTCCTCGTCCTCGCCGAACCGCTCGACGACCGCATCATCGCCGGCGCGGTCGCGTACCGCACCGACGACGTCGTCGGCGTCACCAACTTGTTCGCGCATCGCGGCGGTGAGCAGTCGTGGCCCAGGTTGCTCGCCGGCATCGCTCGCCACTGGCCGACGAGCACGGTCGTCGGCTACGCCGGCGATGCCGACCTCATGCGCCTCGCCAACTTCGGCGTCGTGCGCGTCGGGCCGCTCCGGGTGTGGATCAAGCCCTGAGCACCGCCTCCGACCCTGCGATCGCACCGCTCCCGGGGCGGCTTGACCGCGCGGTCAAGTCCCGGGGAAGCTGACGACCATGGCCATCGACTTCACGCTGTCGCCCGAACTCGAAGAGATCCGTACGAAGGTGCGCGACTACATCGACACCGTCGTGAAGCCGCTCGAAGCCGGGATCCGCGAAGACGACCGGGCGAGCCTCATCCACGCGATCGTCGAGATGCGCAAGGAGGCCCAGGCCCGGGGCCTGTGGTGTCCGCACATGCCCGAGGAGTGGGGCGGCATGGGGCTCGGCCATGTCGAGCTCGCGATGGTGCAGGCCGAGGCGGCGCGCACGAGCTTCGGCCCGTTCGCGCTCAACTGCCAGGCGCCCGACGAAGGCAACATGCACACGCTCGCGCACTGGGGTACGCCCGACCAGCAGGCGAAGTACCTGAAGCCGCTCTGCGACGGCATCGCCCGCTCGTGCTTCGCGATGACCGAGCCCGAGGTCGCCGGCTCCGACCCGACGCTGATCCAGACCCGCGCGTACCGAGACGGCGACGAGTGGGTGATCAACGGGCACAAGTGGTTCATCTCCGGGGCGCGCCGCGCGACGTTCGCGATTCTCATCGCCCGCACCGAAGACGACCCCGACCTCCCGCAGGCCGCGAACTCCGCGTTCATCATCGACCTGCCGTCGGAGGGCTGGAACGACGTGCGCGAGGTCGAGACCATGCACGGCTCGACCGGCCACAGCGAGATCGTGATCGAAGACTTGCGTGTGCACCAGGATCAGATGCTCGGCGGACGCGGTCAGGGTCACCTGCTGGGCCAGTATCGCCTCGGGCCGGCGCGCCTCGCGCACTGCATGCGCTGGATCGCGCAGGCCGAGATGGCGCTCGAGATGATGGTCGACCGTTCGCTCAACCGTTACAGCCACGGATCGATCCTCGCCGAGAAGCAGGGCATCCAATGGCTGATCGCCGAGAGCACGATCGAGCTGTACCAGTGCAAGCTCATGGTGTTGCATGCGGCCTACAAGATCGACCGCAAGGAGCCCTTCATCTCCGAGGTGTCGATGGCGAAGCACTTCGTCGCCAACTCGCTGAACCGCATCATCGATCGCTCGATCCAGGTGCACGGCGCGCTCGGCTACAGCACCGACACGCCGCTCGCCAACATGTTCCAGCACGCGCGCTGGGCCCGGTTCGCCGACGGCGCCGACGAGATCCACCTCATGCGCACCGCGCAGCGCACGATCGCGGCATACAAGGACACCGGCAGCGTCAACACCGCGACGGGCACCCTGCCGCTCTAGGCAGCGCACCGTGGACGACGCGTCGATCTGGCAGCCCGAACTCCACGAACTCGCGCGCCGCACCGACCTCGCCCACCGGATGGGCGGCGAGGAGAAGCTCGCCCGCCACCGAGACCTCGGCAAGCTGTCGGTCCGCGAGCGCATCGACGCGCTGCTCGACCCGGGGACGTTCCACGAGATCGGTGCGCTCACCGGACGCGGCACCTACGACGACGACGGCAACCTCGTCGACTTCACGCCCGCGAACTTCGTGATGGGTCGCGGCCGCCTCGACGACCGCCCCGTCGTCGTCGGCGGCGACGACTTCACCGGGCGCGGCGGGGCGGCCGATGCAGCCATCTTCCAGAAGCAGGTGCATGCCGAGCGCATGGCGCACGACCTGCGCCTCCCGATCGTGCGGTGCGTCGACGGATCGGGCGGCGGCGGCAGCGTCAAGACCCTCGAGACCGAGCGGCGCAGCTTCGTGCCGTTCAACCCCGGCTGGGATTGGGTGGTCGCGAACCTGTCGACCGTCCCGACCGTGAGCCTGTGCCTGGGCAGCGTGGCCGGGCTCGGCGCGGCTCGGGTGGTCACGAGCCATTACTCGGTGATGGTGAAAGAGACCTCACACCTGTTCGTCGCGGGACCGCCGGTCGTGAACCGGCTCGGCGTCGAGACCGTCGACAAGGAGACGCTCGGCGGCAGCTCGATCCACACGCGCAACGGCACCGTCGACGACGAGGTCGCGACCGAACACGACGCGTTCGCACGCGCACGCCGGTTCTTGTCGTACCTCCCGAGTTCGGTGCACGACCTGCCGCCGCGCGCGGCGCCGCACGACGACCCCGCGCGGCGCGACACTGCGTTGCGCGATGCGATCCCCCGTGAGCGGCGCCGCGTCTACCAGGCGCGCGACATCGTCGAGCGCGTGGTCGATGCGGGAACCTTCTTCGAGGTCGGTCGCCAGTGGGGCCGCAGCGCGGTGACGGGTCTCGCGCGCCTCGACGGTTGGCCGGTCGCGATCCTCGCCAACGACCCCTACCACTACGCGGGCGGCTGGACAGCCGACGCGAGCCGCAAGGTCGAGCGCTGGGTCGACCTCGCCGAGACGTTCCACCTGCCGGTCGTGCACTTCGTCGACAATCCCGGCTTCCTCATCGGCACCGAATCGGAGCAGGCAGGCACGATCCGCCACGGTGCACGCACCCTCGCCGCGATCTACCAGGCGACGGTGCCGTGGTGCTCGGTACTGCTGCGCAAGGTCTACGGTGTGGCCGGCGCCGCGCACCAGAACGCGTCGCGGCTCAGCATGCGGTTCGCCTGGCCCTCGGGCAACTGGGGCAGCCTGCCGCTCGAAGGCGGCATCGAGGCCGCGTACAAGGCCCAACTCGAAGCCGCCGAAGACCCGGCCGCGCTGCGCGCCGAGATCGAGACGCGCCTCGCCCGCGGCCAGAATCCCTTCAAGACCGCCGAGGCGTTCCTCGTCGACGACATCGTCGACCCCGCAGACACCCGCCCCCTCCTCTGCGACTTCGCGAACCTCGCCGCCCCCCTGCGCACCCCAGGGCCGTCGTCCCACGGCGCCCGCCCCTGAGCCGCCTGGTACAGACTGGCACCGTGAACCAGGCAGACCGACCACAGTTCACGCGCATCGAGATTCCGCTGGGCGACCGCATCGCGCGGGTCGTTCGCAACGGCGGTAGCGGTTCGTTCCGCCACGGCGACCTGGCCGGCTGCTACGAGTTCACCGGGCCGCGAGTTCGTATCGCGAGCGCCGACGGTGCTTGTTGGATCACCCTTTCCAGCGCGCTGTCGCTCGAGCGCATGCGCGTGGGGGTGGCGTTCGATACGTCTCAGGGGAGGGGGCACCTCCGAACGAGTCGCAAGGGTCCGAGCCGAGCCGCCCGGCAAGTCGAAGTGCAGTTCGACTCCGTCGATCTCGTCGCGCGGTTTCGCGGCTGGCGCGACTGGCTCGTCTCCGATGCGGACGGCGGACCAGTCGTCGCGATCTTCCGAGGATCTTCGACGACAGTTCGTGCCGACGTGGATGTACCCGTCGTCCTGCTCTGCATGGCGCTCCGCCTGGCTCGGGTTCCGATCGCGACGTCAGCGTCGCTCATCGCAAACCTCTGATTCCGGTTCGGGGGACCAGCGGCTCTGCGTGCTCGGCTTCCACCGCATCTACGATGCACCTGGTGACGTTGCTCACGCGGATGCTGTCGTCGTGGCTGGGTCGCGTGTGGTTGGTCCTGGTTGTCGTCGAGTTGGCGACATTCGGCGGCATCACCTTCGAAGCAGCGCGCGGCGGCGACCTCACTCTGGTCGGGTGCCTCCTCGTCTTGGCCTTCGGCGCAGTCCAACTCGCGTTCGGTGCCTTCGGCGCGGCCGGCGGTTCCCGCGATGATGGCCCCCGTTGGTTCTACGTACAGGTCGACGCGGAGATCCTCGCAGGATCCGGGCTGTTGGTCCTCGGCCTCGGCGGGCTGATCCTCCTCATCGTGTGAGTCGATCACCCTCGCTTGGCGACGGCGGCCTCGCACCCGAGACCCGCGAACCCGTCGGCCGCGGCATCCCCAGGTTCGGCCGCGCTCGTCGCGGCTGATGGCATCGGAGCTTCTCCCGTGGGGCGCCGGCGAACCCGAGGTGTGACTTCGGCGGAGGGTGTCCGGCGGGCTTCACTTCGGGGCGCGAGGTGCCGATGCCCGATGGGTGAGGCGATCCCGGGCTGGGTTGAGCGCGCTGGCACTGTTGCTGCCGATGCTGCTGGTGATCGCGGGCTCGTTCGCGTGGCTGTTCGGCACCTGGCAGA
>SXGT01487048.1_pt1 | contig 22276 bp, 14 predicted proteins | sample 3176221 | NCBI WGS metagenome assembly SXGT01 (sample SAMN11356862, study PRJNA531348) | freshwater metagenome | isolation source: freshwater sample F1-120 | place: China: Fuxian Lake, Yuxi | collected 2017-12-25
ACCGACGGCCCGGGCGGCGGCAAGGTCGCGGACGCCAATGACCTGGCGCAGCACATTGAGTCGGCCTGGGGCACCGCGGGAGGGCCGCCTGACTATGGCGATCCGCACGGCACGGTGAAATGTTCCCAGGTCTGCGACACCGACTTCGTCGGCACCGCCGGCCCGGGCGGCGGCCAGTTCGCGGACGCCAATGACCTGGCGCAGCACATTGAGTCGGCCTGGGGCACCGCGGGCGAGCCGCGCTGGGTCGTGTTTACCGGTGGCGAACCGCTGCTGCAACTCGATGCGGCGCTCGTCGATGCGGTCCACGCCCGCGGCTTTTCCATCGCGGTCGAAAGCAACGGCACGGTCGCCGCACCGCCAGGCATCGACTGGCTGACGGTCAGTCCCAAGGCCGGCGCGCCGCTGAGCCAGCTAACCGGCACGGAACTCAAGCTGGTGTTTCCGCAGCCAGACGCCATGCCCGGACAGTTCGAACACCTGGCTTTCGACCACTTTTTCGTGCAGCCGATGGATGGTTCCAGCCGGCAGGCCAATACGCAGGCGGCAATTCAGTGGTGCCTGGCGCATCCGCGCTGGCGGCTGTCCGTTCAAGTGCACAAGGTGCTGGGGATCGCGTAAGCGTTCGCAGCGGCCCAGGGGCTAAGGCGCCGCCAGCGGCACCTCAAACTCCACCACCACATGGAGCGCGCTGCTGTTGTCCATGGCCAGCCCACGCGAGGTTGCGCGGCGCTCGGCCGCAGGCTTGTGGCCCGCCTTCTCGACCTCAGCCATAAACTGCTGCAGCGCGGCAGGCACTTGCACAAGGGGCACCTTGACGACCTTGCGCGCCACCGCGGCGTCGGCGGGCAAGGGCTTGGTGTGCGGCTGCAGGCCCGGCGTTTGCATCGCCAAGTGGTTCAGCGGCGTCAGCCACAACTGAACAGCGCTGTCGAGCGGCGTGCCAACTGGACCAAAGGCCTCCACGGCCTCGAACTGCCCCATCATCCAGAAGCGGTCAAAGCCTTTGAGCACTTCGCCGACGCGCGCGCCAAATTTGTCGTGGCTGCCAACCTCGAATACGAGGCCGATCCCGCCCGCACGCACGCCAATCGACAGCGGCGACTGCACCACCAGTGCCGGGGCCTTCGCCGGCAGCTTGCCGCCACCTTCCACTGATGAAACGTGCACCTGTACGTCTTCGACGGCGAGCCCATCCGCCTGCTCGACCTGTACGCGCAACCCGGAGGCGAGTACCGCACCGCCAAAAGGCCGCAGGTCTGCCAGCCAAAGCTTGGTCCGGCTCGGCAGATGGCCGAGCTCAGGCGCTTCGGTGCCTTTGGTCAACATGCCGACATCGACACCAATGACGCGGCGCTGGCGAATGTCGGTGTAGACGACCGCCATTTCGCCGCCACTGCCGCCTTTGACGTGCACGGCGTTGTGCGACTGACCGTTGACCTCAACGACGCCAGCGGTCTCGACCGTCCACGCCGCCTCGGACAGTGCCTGCACCGTCTGCGCGCGGTGGAACCATAGCAAGGCCCGAATCAGCGTCGCTGCCTGGCGGTGACAGGGCAGCACCAACTCGCCGCGCTGCAGCCAGCAACTGCCGTTGCGCCAGCCGATCGCGACCGCGGCGTTGTCGGGCTTGTACAGCGCGCCGCCGTCCGCATCTGCCACCAGGACACCGGCGTCATGCAAGCCACCGCTCAACACCAAGCGCCAGGTCGCCACGCGCATCGGCGCCAGCGCCTTGGCCCCGCCGTGGGTCTCAAGCGCCCAACCCCACAGCTTCGGCACTTCAGTCTTGTCTTTGAGGTAGAACTCAGCGAGCGGCCCGCCGAGCACGTACTCCTCGGCGGTCATCGTCGCGGCCGGTGCCGCGGCAATCACGGTCCAGCCCTCTGGCAGCGCGACGGTGCTCGGATCGCCGGGCAACGCGGCCGCATCGGCGCTGTGCACGCGCTGGCCCGAAGCAGGCGGATTGGGCGGCAACTGCTGGCGCGTCCACCACAACACGCCCGCTGCCACCGCCAGCACTGCCATCAGCCCCAGCGCGAAAACCCAGTTGGATTTCATAATACTCCGCGGCAGGTCGGGGGGCCGCGCCGCGCGGCAACCATGCGGCAAAGCGACGTGGATTGCAACAACCGCGCAGGGGCTGCCGCACATTCCCGACCAGCGCAAGGCTGGCCGCCGGCGTGGCTAGCACGGACAGATTTCCTCTTGTGGGGTGTATACTTCGGGAATCAGGTCTGGCACGCGGTCGCCGTCGATATCGGCCGTGCCGGCGTCCTGACTATCCAGACCGCGGATGAGCCGCGCCTTGGCCGGCCGCGCCACTTCGCCTGCGATGTGCCACAGGCTTTGGTGCCAGCCAAAGAACTCCAGGTCGCCGCCGCATGGCTCCGATTCGGTGCGCAGGACGACTTTGATCCACAGATCGCCGCCGTCGCGCAGTACGGTCAGCGTCAAGCGATCGGCCAGTTCGCTGAGGCCGTCACTGGTCGGCACCGCTGCAAACGCGAACCACTCGGGGGCCAGGTCAGCAGAACGGCACGGCGTGCGCCCGGCCACGGTCGGCGTCGCACATTGTGCCGCGTAGTCGGCGTAAGCCGTCTGTTGGTCGCGCCAGCTCGGCAGACCGCGCAGCGACGGCAACAGCCGTGCCAGCCACTTGCGCTGCAGTTCTGGCGACAGGGTCACGGCTTCAAAGGTGCGCGCCACCGGCAAGCGAGCGCTGCGCCAGGCGCTGACTTTGCGAGCCGCACAACCCGGCGCGGGCACAAGCTCCAGAACCAGATGCCGCTCGCCGCGCTCCCAGACATGGTCGGCCCATTGCCGCGGCTGGTCGCGATCAGCGGTCGGATCTTCGCTGCTGTACGGGTGCAGCCACGCGACAACGCGCAGCCCCTGAACGGAAGCCTGGCATGCCGCGCGCGGTCCTTGCGTGGAGACCAATGGGTGGTCGAGCAGGTCGCGCCACTCGCTGGGCAGCCGCGCGGGATCGACGCGGCGGCTGACAGCGTGCCAGGCGTCGAAGTCGTAGTAGCCCTCACGGGTCGGCCGCGCCCGATGCTCCCAGCGCACGGCGCCGCTCGTCGCCCCGTCGATCGACGCAGCGTCAACGTCTGGGACGAATACCATGCCCTCCGTCACCGGCAGCCAGCGCAGCTTGTCGTCGACAGGCGGATGCGCGAGTCCCTGGATTTCGGAGAGGATTTCCTGCCGAACGCCAGCAGCGTGGCCTGCCATGGCCGACGTGAATGCGCAGATTGCTTCGGGCGCCTGCTCCATCGCGGCCGAGACAGCACGCTCGCGCTCGTCGTGCCAGACAATCGCCCACGTCGCCGGTTCCGTGGCATCGTCATCCACCGCAGCCCCGGAGAAGCCGTCGGCATCATCGACCCGCACGTGCGCCGCAGCGGCTGGGCGACGCTGAGACAGCGGAGCAAGCCGAAGCACCGCCGCCGATTGATCACCGCCCGCATCGGCGCCGCGGCCGAGCTCGTCCTGCACGGTCGCCACGCACCCCACGTTGGCCGCGACGGCCGCCGCCGCCATCCTCTTGCCCAAACTCATCCACCAGTTCCGCTCCATCTGTCGCCTCGCATTGGTTGGTTGGCGGCGTGTTGCCGCCGCGCAGCCATGTTGCAAGGCTCATGCCAGTGGATCGGCGAATGAAACATGAGTAGTTTTAGCATTTTGAACAGTACCAACCTTGCGCGTAGATGCGATTCGCATCCTAACGATGTAAATCACATCGTCTCGAAGCGCTGCCCAAAAACGACGAACGCCGCCTCGACCCGCGCTGGGATCGAGGCGGCGTCCGCCGCGTCTAGGCGACGGGCGCGCTACGGAGCGGCGCGCACCGCCACGTTGTCGATGAACACGCCAGCGGTGTTGTTGAACGCGCAATCGCCCGAGTCGAACTCGAACGTTACCGTGATGGCCTTGCCAGCGTAGGCCGACAGGTCAACCTTGACCGGCGCCCACTTCTTGAGGAAGTCGGCCTTGGTCAGCGGGAACACCTTGGACGTCTTGGCGGCGATGTCGTTGACAACCACGTTGATCTTGTCGTGGGTGAGGACGTTCTCCACATCGGCGTGCGCCTGGAACAGCAGCCACACCTTGTGACCGGCCGGCGGCGTCTGCACGGTGAACTGCGGGCTGGTCGCCTTGCCGCTGGCCTTGGTTGCATTGGCCGCGCAGGCGTAATCGAACTTGCCCTGTGCATTGGCCTTGGCGTTGTTGAAGTTCAGCGAGCAATCCGCGCTGTACGCCTTGACGTCACCGGTGGCGTCCACCGCCCAGCCCGGACCATTGCCGTTCGCCAACGTCCACGCGGCCGCATTCGCGCACAGGACCATGTCGGCGAACGACGGGGCCTGCAGGGTGTTCAGGTTCAGTTCCTCAACCGCCCAGCCCTTGCCGGTGTTGTTGACGTCGTCCTTGGAGTCGAACGAGAACGCGATCCGGAACTTCTTGCCCTTGAGCGCCGATAGGTCTACCCAATTCCAACGCCAGCCGCCCATGATCGAGGCCGGATTCTTGAAGGTAGTATTGATGGGCAACGTCACGAACGCGTCGCCGGAGACCTGAATCGAGCGCTGGTCAAAGCTGTCACTGGTTTCAACGCTGACCCATTCCTTCCACACCATGGTCACTGGGCCAGCCGTGATGGCTTCCAGGTTGACGACCGGCGACAACGCCGAGCCCTTGACAGTGCCTTTGTAGTCGACGCCGTTGTTGAAGTTGAGCGTGCTGGCCGTCAGCGTGCTCGGCGACGCCATCGGAATTGCCGGCGTGGTGTCGATGGCCCACTGCGAACCCGCGACCGCCGCGCTGAATTGCCAGCCGTTGACGTTGTTGTCAAAGCCCTCGTCATAGCCCGTGCTGCCCGCGACCCAGTTGACCACAGGGCCCAGGTAGATGTTGATGTCGTCGACAAACCAGCCCTTACCCGAGTTGACGTTGCCGTCGATGCTGTCGAAGCGGAAGCGCACCTGGAACTTCTTGCCGATCAGCGCCTTGACGTCGATGGTCTCCAGTGACCATGCCAGCTTGGCTTTGCTGTTGTCGAGCTTGGCGGTCTGGGCGATGGTCTGGAAACCGTCCACGGAGAACTCGACAAAGCGCGCGTCGAAGGTCTGGCTGTCTTCGACGCCGTTCCAGCTGTGGAATACAAACGTCATGAAGGTGCCCTTGGCGGCGGTGGCGTCGACAAAGAACTTGCCCGTCGACGTCGCCTTGATCTGGCCAACGACCGCATCAGCATAGTCCGTGCCGTTGTTGAGGTTGAGCGAACCGAGACCAGTCAGCTTGCCAGGCGCGGCGGGCGTGGCGTCGGCCATCCACTTGACGGTCAAGCTGTTCGACTTGCCGGTCCACAGCAGGTCGCCATTGTCGAGCGGCCAGAACCTTGGCACGGTCAGCGAGGCGCACACGGTCGCATCCGTCGTCAGCGTGTACTTGCACTTGCCGATCAGCTTGTCACAGGTGTCGAGCGTGCAGGGATTGCCATCGTCACAGTCAATGGCCTTGCCCGGAACGCACTTGGCCGCGGCGCACTTGTCGCCCGGCGTGCACTTATCCAGGTCATCGCAGTCGGCGGTGTTGTTGGTGACGTTGCACTTGTCGGCGGCCTCGTCGCAGGTGTCGGTGGTGCAGACGTTGCCGTCGTTGCACTTGGGCACTGCGTTCGAGCACTTGCCGTCCTTGCACGCGTCCTTGTCGGTGCAGAACAGGCCGTCGTTGCACGCCACCGTGTTGTTGGTCGCAGTGCAGCCTTTGGCCAGGTCACACTTGTCATCGGTGCACGGGTTCAGGTCGTCGCACTTGAGCGGCATCGAACCAACGCATTTGCCGGCGCCGTCGCAGGTGTCGGACAACGTGCAGACCGAACCGTCGTTGCACGGCGCCTTGTTGTTGGTATTGGTGCACTTGTCGCTTGCGCACGAGTCGGTGGTACACACATTGTTGTCGTCGCACGATTTGCCAGCACCCAGGCACTTGCCGGTCTTGCATGCGTCATTGACGGTGCAGCCGTTGCCGTCGTCGCAAGTGCCGCCATCGACGGCCGGCTTGAACTGGCAGCCAAGCTTGGCGTCGCAGGTGTCGGTGGTGCATGCGTTGGTGTCGTCGCACTTGATGGGGGCCGAGCCCGTGCACTTGCCGTTCAAGCATGCGTCGCTGCTGGTGCACACGCTGCCGTCGTTGCAAAGCGCGGTGTTATTGGTGAACTTGCAGCCAGTCGCCTTGTCGCAGCTGTCCGAGGTGCACGGGTTGCTGTCGTCGCACTTCTTGGCGGTGCCGCCGCACACGCCGGCCGCGCAGACGTCGGCATCGGTGCAGGCGTCTTTGTCGTCGCACTTGTCGGTGGTGTTGGCGTTGATGCAGCCCTTGACCTTGTCGCAGCTATCCTTGGTGCACAGGTTCTTGTCGTCGCACAGGTCGGCCGCGCCCGGCGCGCACTTGCCGGCCGCGCACTTGTCGGCCTTGGTGCAAGCGTTGCCATCTTCGCAGGCGGCGGTGTTGGCAGCAGCTTTGCAGCCATCCTTGGGGTCGCAGCTGTCGTCGGTGCAGGGGTTGCCGTCGTCACACTTGACCGCCGAGCCGGCGCACTTACCGGTTGTGCAGGCGTCGTTCTGCGTGCAGACGGTGCCGTCGTCGCAGTTGGCGCCGTCGGCGGCCGGGGCGGTCTTGCAGGCCCCGGTGGCCTTATCGCACGAATCGGTCGTGCAAGGGTTCTTGTCGTCGCAGACTTTGTCGGTGGCCGAGCAGGCCCCGTCCTTGCAGACGTCACCGGTGGTGCAAGCGCTGCCGTCGTCACAGGGCTTGGTGTTGTTGGTCGAACCGCAGGCGCCTGAGGCCTTGTCACAGGCGTCGTCGGTGCATGGGTTCTTGTCGTCGCAGGCTACCGCGGTGTTCTTGCTGCACTTACCGGCGTCGCAGGTGTCGCCCTGCGTGCACTTGTCGCCGTCGTCGCACGCCGCCGCATTGTTGGCGTTGGTGCAGATATTGTCCTTGCAGCTGTCGTCGGTGCAGGGGTTGTTGTCGTTGCAGTCTTTGCCGGCGCCGCCACACTTGCCGGCCGCGCACTTGTCGCCAGTCGTGCAGCTGTTGCCATCGTCGCAGGTCGCTGCGTCGTCGTTGGTATTGGCGCAGCCGCCGGCCGCCTTGTCGCAGGTGTCCTTGGTGCAGGGGTTCTTGTCGTCGCAGTTGGTGGCGGTGCCGCCGCACTTGCCGCCGGTGCACACATCGGTCGCGCTGCAGGCGTCGCCGTCGTCGCACGAGGTACCGTCTGGCGCGGCGTCGTTCTTGCAGCCAGCCTTGACGTCACACGAATCGGCGGTGCAGGGGTTCTTGTCGTCACAGCTGACGGCGGTGCCGCCAGCGCACTGGCCATCGGCGCACTTCTCACCAGTCGTGCACGCGTTGCCATCGTCGCAACCGGCGGTGTTGTTGGCGGTCTTGCAGCCGGCCGTCTTGTCGCAGGTGTCGTCGGTGCAGGGGTTGCCGTCGTCGCAGGCCTTGGCGGCGCCGGGCGCGCACTTGCCATCCTTGCAAGCGTCGGCGGTGGTGCACTCGTCGTTGTCGCTGCACTGCTGGGTGTTGTTGTCGTTCTTGCAGCCAGCCGCCGGGTCGCACGAGTCGGTGGTGCACTCGTTCTTGTCGTCGCAGTCTTTGGCCGCGCCCGCCACGCACAGACCGGCGCCACACTTGTCGCCGATCGTGCAGCCGTTGCTGTCGTCGCAGTCGGCGCCGTCCGCCTGGTCCTTGGTGCCGCAGACGCCGGTCGCGGCGTCGCACACTGCCGTCTTGCACGCGACCGTCGAGGCCGGGCAGTCCTTGTCGGCCTTGCAGCCGCCGGCGGCGATGTCCTGCTCGGTGCTGCCGGTGTCCGTGGCCACGGTGTCCTGATCAGTGCTGCCAGTGTCGGTCGCCACGGTATCCTGGTCGGTGCTGCCAGTGTCGGTCGCCACGGTATCCTGGTCGGTGCTGCCGCCGGTATCGGTGCCGGTCGCAGTGTCCTGGTCGGTGCTGCCGCCAGTGTCGGTGCCAGTGGTGGCGTCGGTCGTGCCGGTGTCGCCGCCCGTGGCTGCGTCGGTGCCGCCCGTGGTTCCGTCCTTGCCGGTGACGGTGCCGTCAAAACCGGTGGCGGCGTCCTGGGTTGTGCCGGCGCCGGTGCCCGACGAGCCCGGATCGCTGGCATTGGAACAGGCGCCGAGCGCTGCCGCGGTTGCCGCGACCAGCGCACAGCGCATGAGGAAGTTGGAACGCATGGTGTATCTCCAGCCCGATGGGGCCAATGCCGATCCCCGGACAGCGATGCCGGTGATCACGGTGGCGCAAACACAAATAGCCTTCGTCCCGGCGCGGCGACCCTCACCGCAAACTCGGATCGAAAAGCGTACTAAGAACGCGTAATTCTCGGATACGCTTGACGTTGCTGGCGTCCCGGGAACGCGGCATTGTAAGGATTTGCGCGGGCCGGGTCAAACGATTTCCACTGGCGACAACTGGCGCAAGGCCGCCTCAGGTCAGTCGCCAGCAGGCCCGGTCTGGGCGCTGACCAGCAGCCAGGCGCGCATTTCGCCCTTGCCCTTGACCGCCACCGGGCCGCGCTCTTCCAAGACAAACTTGTGACCGAGCTTGGCGACAGTCGCTTCGCTGACCTGTACGCGGCCGGGCACGCCCGAGCTCTCCATGCGGCTGGCCACATTGACGGTGTCGCCCCACAGGTCGTAGCTGAACTTGCGCTTGCCGATGACGCCTGCGACCACGGGTCCGCTGTGAATGCCGACGCGCACTTGCAACTGGACGCCGCGCCGCTGGGACTCAGTTTCAATGGCCTTGACCATGTCCAGGCCCATCGCGGCCAGCACTTGCGCGTGGTCGGTAACCGGTTCGGGCACACCAGCGACCACCATGTAGGCATCGCCGATGGTCTTGATTTTCTCCAGGCCGTGCTGGTCCGCCAACTCGTCGAACGCGGAGAAAATGCCGTCCAGCATCGGCAGCAATTCGTTTGCCGGCACGACCGAAGCCAACGAAGTAAAGCCAACTAGATCGGCAAACAGCACGCTCACGTCGCGGTAGCTGTCGGCAATTTCCTCGCCGGCCTTGAGGCGGTCGGCGACCGAGCGCGGCATGATGTTCAGCAACAACCGTTCCGCGCGCTGACGCTCGGTTTCGAGCTGCCGATGCAACCCTTGCAGCGCGTCGAGCATCCCGTTGATGTCGTGACCCAGCCGGGCGATCTCGTCTTCGCCCGCCACGTCGAGGCGCAACGAGTGGTCCTTGCGTTCGGCGACCTTGCGGACCCGCTCGCTCAGTTCGGTCACTGGGTGGACCACCAGCCGCTTGAGCGCGAGGTGCACGACCAGGCCGAACATCAGGCCTGCCAGCAGCACGCTCAGCAGGATCAGGTGCATAGCCTCTTCGCCGCTTTTGAACACGTCGCGCTGCATGACCACCCGCAGCACCAGATAGGGGTCGCCGACCAGGTCGTCGATGCGCGCATAGCCGGCAAGCAGGTTGTCGCTCAGCAGGTGGATGCCCGCGTCGGCGTCGGCGACCTTGGCGCCCTTGTCGCGGCTGGCGTGGTGCTGCAGCAGGGCGAGATCAAGCTTGAGGTTGCGCGCGAACTCGCCAACCAGCACCGGGTCGAGCATCTGGCCGAGCACCAAGGTACCGCGGGTCGCCCCGGTACCGTCACTGGTGTGCACAGCGCACGCGGCGACCAGCATCGGCCCGCGTTCGGTGTGGACGATGCCCTGGACGTGGCGTTCAGCGGAGTCGTTGGCCTTTTGCAGCGCAGCGACGACCCGAGAATCACTGAACTCGACCGGCGTCACCGTTTCGCGCTTGCCGCGCAGGTCGTAGGCCTTGGACCAAGAGACCGCGCCCTTGGTGTCATAGATGGCGACCAGGCTCAGCTTGTTGAAGTCATAGGTCTGGTTGATGAAGTTGATGGCGGGATAGTCCGGCAGCTTGCCGCCCAAAAACGCGTAGGTATCGTCCCAGGTCGCGTAGTCGCGGGTCACCGTCCACAGCACGCCTAGCTGGTTGGCAATGGCGGCGTTGGCACGCTCCAAATGGCCGCGGGCCGCGCGGTCTTCCAGTTGCAAGAAGCTGTCGAGCAGCAATAGCCGCAGCGGCAGACCCAACGCGACGATGAGGCCCAGGGTGGTCAGCACCAAGATCGCGAACGTGCGCTTCTGCAGCGACACGAACTGCGCGATCTGTAATACGTTTGACCCAGCCGGCACGGTCGCTGCTCTCCCAAGCGCCAAGGGGGTGATCGTAGACCGTGACGCAGCCGCCGACAAGTTGCGGAAAAGCCAGCAGGTGCTTGCCAGGGCATAGTTTGCAGCGCAGCGCCTCCGACTGGCCGCGGATCTGCGTGACTGCAAGGTCACCTCGAAAAACCGCACTTTGCGGTCACGAACAGCAGTTGTTAGGCTTACGGCGATTCTAGGGGCGGACTTTGCGCAACCCGGCACGCGCCAATGAGAAAGGGCCGGGATTGGAGCTGACTATGACCGCTGGCCGCGCCGCCATGCCGCTTGCCGTTGACCCACCGCCCGACGCCGGCCGCGCAGTCCGCAGCCCGTGGTGGTGGATCGCCTTGAGCGCCCTCACGCTCAATGACCACGTTTGGAAGACCAGCGATGTGCTGTCGGGTGCTGTGACCGGCAAGCTGAGCGACATCGCGGGCCTGGTGGTGACTCCGGCAGCCGTCGCGCTGCTGTTGGGCCTGCGTGGCCGGAACGGCGTCGGTCTGGCCCATGCGCTGGTCGGTGCGTGGTTCGCCGCCATCAACGTGTCGGAGCCGTTCGCGGCGGGCTGGGCGCATGCGTTCGCGCTGGTCGGCGTGCCGTGGCATGGGGTGGTCGACTGGCCTGACTTGCTGACGCTGCCGGCCCTGTACCTGTCGTGGGCGCTGCACTTGCCGCGGCGCGTTTCGAACCCGTGTGCCCACCCGCAGCGTTGGCGCTTGGCGAGCCTGGTCGCAGCATGGCCGGCGTTGGTTGCGACTTCAGAAAAGCCCCCGCCGAACGTTACCGTGCCGCCGGTGACCAGCTTTGCGTCGTTCAATGCGGCGTTTGCCATCGGCAATCCAGGCAGCAAGGCCGTCAACCTGCGCATTCGGCCTCTTCGCAAAGGCGTGCTGGTCGACTGCGCGATGGTCAAGAATAACCCGAGCGCCTGGCTGTCGAGGCGTCTTTTCGGCCAGGCCGCGCTGTGGGAGGTGCCGCCGGGTGCCAACATCAACTTCACCGAAGGCGCTGCGACTACGACTGGCTGCAGCCTGTGGCTGGTCGACGGCAACACCCTGCCGATGACGCTACTGCTTTGGGACAACAGCGAGTTTCCGGCGCAGTTTGTCCCTGGCAACGTCGGTCAGCAGGTCGGCGCCGCCAACGACCTCACGCGGGTGTTGCGGTTGCAGCTGGACAGCAAAGGCAAGCACTCGCTGGGCACGCATAAGATCATCGTCAAAGCTCCGGGCACCTTTGACCCGGCGCCGCCGCCCGGCTGCGAGGTGCTCAACGACGGCGGCGGCGTAGCGTGGTCGCAGCCGGTGCCCGACCTGGGCAAGCCGTGGAAGATCACCAACCTAGAGCAATCGCCGGATGGCTGCAACGCGCTGAGCCTGGCCAGCGCGGCGACGGGCTCCAGCGACAAGGCTTCGTGGTACCTGTGCCTGCCGCCCGCGGCGATGCCCTTCAAGACCGACGATGTGGTCACGGTCGCCGAGGCCAAGCTGGACCACAACTTCAACCCGATGGCCGGCGTGCAGGTGTCCAACGGCAAGGTCGCCGTGTCAGCCGGCATCAGCGGCAACGTGCTCTACATTGGCGCGGGCAAAGCTGAAGTCGAGGCCATCGGCGGCTGCGGTGCCCAGTTCGACAAGTGCGGCGGCGCCGGGTTGCGCGCCCAGGTCAAGGTGTCAGGCATCGCTGGGGTCGACGGCAACACCGTCAAGGCCGGTCAGTCGGCAATTGTCGGCAAAGGGCGCACGCTGCACGTGGTGCGTGCACAATACCGGGTGACGCTGGACCCGGCGTGTCAAACGGTGCCCCAGGGGCACGAAATCGGGCCGCTGGTCGAGTCGGCCCTGGTCGAGGTGTCGCCATGATCTTGCAACGGATGGTGTTGGCGCTCTGTGTGATCTGGTTTGCAGCCGGCTGCGCGGATTCTGCGGGCGGCGGCGGCGGCGGCTTCGGCAGTGCCGATGAGGCCGCACCGAATTCCTCTGGGGGTGCATCAACCACAGGCGCCAAAGGCAGCCACGGCGTCACCCAAGCGGGCGCCCAGGATTTCGGGGCGTTCCGCAAGATCATCGAGCAGGGCAAGACGCCCGCGCCCGGCGTGCTCGACGACCTCGGCTTTTTTGCCGAACACAAGCTTGACTATCCCAAAGCCACTTGTGGCGACGACCTGTGCATGCACGGGCTGGTCGGCACCATGAACAACATGATCAACGGCGCCAACTGCACGCTGGTCCAGATTGGGCTCAACACGCCGCTCGACCCCGCGACGCTGCCGCGGCCGCCGCTCGATCTGGTGCTGGTCATCGACACCAGCGGTTCGATGCAAGGCGAACCGATGACGTACGTCAAAGAGGGCTTGAAGCGGATGTTGGATTCGCTGGAGCCGACCGACAAGGTATCGCTGGTCACGTTCTCGACCAACGCCAAGGTCGTCGTTTCGGGCGCCCCTGCAAGCGAAAAGCTGATGCTGGCTCAGGCATTTGCCAACCTGGAGCCCGACGCCTCGACCAACCTCTACGACGGCCTGTACACCGGCTTTCAGGTCGCGGCCAAGCATCTGCAACCTGGGCGCTCGGCGCGGGTGGTGTACCTGAGCGACGGCGTCGCGACTGCCGGCATGGTGCAGCCTGGCAAGCTGGCGGCGCTGGCCAGGGCTTGGGCCAAGAAGGGCATCGGCATCACCACCATTGGCCTCGGCACCGAGTTCGACATGGCGGCGATGCGCGACGTGGCCGAGGCCGGCGGCGGCAACTTCTACTTTATCGACCAGCCCAAGGGCGCAGGCGAGGTGTTCCAGGAAGAGGTCAAGACCGCCTTCTTGCCACTGGCTCTGGACGTCAAGCTGACGTTTGCGCCAGGCGCTGGCTACGTGGTGCGCGCGGTCTACGGCACCCACGGCTGGCAAGGTGGGCCCAACGGCGGCATCATCGAGATTCCGGCGCTGTACCTGGCCAAACGCACCGACAGCAAGGCACCGATCACAGCCGGTCGCCGCGGCGGCGGTGGCGCCATCATCTTGGAGCTGGTGCCGCTCAAAGGTGTCAGCGAGACCGGCGTCGGCAAGCTCGGCCTCGCCTACGTGGCCCCGAAGTCGGGCGCAGCGAAAAGCACCGACGCCAAAATCGACACGCCGCACAAGCCGGGGCAAGTGCCGGCCGAAGGGTTCTTCTCGGCGCCGACGGTCGAGAAAGGATTCGTGATGCTCAACCTGTTCGCGGCGTTCGAGATGGCGACCCAGTTTGCATGGGATTCAGACCCAGGTGCGGCATTGGGCGTGCTGGAAGCGATCCAGAAGCCGGCCGCGGCCTGGGCCGCCAAGAACAAGGACCCCGACATCGAGGACGACTTGAAGTACGTCGCGCTCTACGCCGGTATCCTCAAGAACCTGCAAGCGCAGAGCAAGGTCAACACGCCGGTGGTGCTGCCGCCTGATCCGTGGCCTTTTGGCGACTAGTTGGCTGACTACAGCTTGACGCCGCAACCGCTGCCCTCGGCGTGGCAGATGCCGCCAGCGTTCAAAAGCGGCGACGCGCAGCCGTCAAAAGCGACGATACTGGACAGGCAGTTTTTGGTCGCGCACGCCTGCAAGCCCGCGGGATCCTTGCCACACGCGGTGATGCAGTCGATGACGGTCTGGCTCTGACCGGGGCAGCCGTTCTGCGCCGCACAGCCGATGATGCCCTGCATCATGCAGCCGGTGCACTTACCACCGCCCTTGCTGCTGCACTGAAAGCTGCACAACACCTGCGAAGTTCCACCTTTGCGGCAATTGTCGTAGCAGCCCTGAGCGCCGTTGCACAGCGAGTCGGTGCCGCTGGACTTGGGCAGTTCGGTGTACGGTTCGACTGTTGTTATGTAGGCGAGGCACATCTCGTCGGCGGTGCCCTCGCCCCAAGTCACGTTGACGGGCGCTTTTTGCACGCCTCCGACCGACATTTGGTTTGCGGCTGAATTGTCATAAGTGCACTGCAACAGGAGCTTTTCACCCGGCTGTACCACAACCTGCTCGCCGGCCTTGAAGCGGTAGCCCTGCTGCCAGTTGAAGTCCCAGCGCGGGATGTCGATGAGGCACACGTCGGGCGACGCCTTCTTGACCACCGAAATCTGGCTGCCCAGTTGGTGCATGTGGGCCATCACGCCCACAATGGTCCAAGGCTTGGTGCCGCCGTTCTCGAACTCCTTGGTGTGCACGCTTTTGGCGTCGCCGGCCGCAATCTGAATGCCAAAATCGGGCAGCGGCCGGATCGCCATCAGGTTGGCAGGCTTGTCTTTGTGCAGCCACACCTCGGCCAGGGTCTGGTCAGGCGCTGGTTTGTGACCCAGCGTGTTGTAGTGGACCTGCAGCACCAACCGTGAGCCAGGCGCGATTCGAATGCCAGCATCGGCCGGATACACCGTCGGCACCGAACCCGGCACCCAGCCGCCGACGTTTTGCGCCGGACTCAGCCCCGGGCCGCCAAAGCAAGTCCAGCCGGGGCCAGGGGTCTGGGCGTCTTTCTCTGGCGCGCGCCAAGCCGCGCTCGGTCCCACCAGGTACAGGATGACGTGGTGCACGCTCGGCTTGTCGCCCGGTGTCACGCGCGAAGCATGCACCCAAGTTTCCTCTTTGAATTCCGGCCCCACCACGAAGCAGCGGTAGTCGTCGCTCTGCTTGACGTCGGCGGTGTACGCCTCGGCAGACTGCAGGCTCAGATCGGCCGTTCGATCGGGGACCTTGGGCAGCAAGTTGGCAACGCTCGCCGGCGCCTTGTAGTCCTTGGGGTCACCCTCTGGCATCTTGGCGGCGACCCAGTCCTGAAGCGCTTTGACCTCGTCGGCAGAGATGCTGCGCTCGCCGTCGTAGTGCCGGCAGTCGCCCGATGGTTGCCACGGTGGCATCCGCTTGGCGGCAATCGACGCCAGGCTCGCGGTGGCCCACTGCTTGGCGCTGGCGTAGTCGTCGAGCACGAACGGCGCCGGGCCGCCCTTGGTGTGGCACTGGGTGCAGCGCGCAGCGAAAACCGGCGCGGCGGACTTGTGGTACGTGTGCACCGACCCGGACGCAGCAGGCGCAGGCGTCGCCGTCGGTGAGCCGCTTTCGCATGCGACATGGGCGGCGGAAAGCAGCGCGACCGCGATAGTGAGGGTCTGTTTGGTGAGCATGGTCGTCCCTGCGCCGCCCCCGGCGGGCGCGAAGCATCGGCGGCGGGACCGGCAGCGTCAAGGTATTTTGTAGCGCGGTCGACGTGCTAATGTGGCAGCCCCCGTTTTGGAGCGCCCATGTCCGCCGACCCAGCCTCGCAGGCGTTGACCGTAGCCGAGCCCGCCGACCCGCTGTGCAAACCCGCATGCCGTGGCGCGGTGCACAAAGCCAGCCACGAACGACGCCTGCAGCGCATTGGCCAGTCGCCGCGTTGGGCGGGCAACGGATTCCGCAATACCCACCCGACCGAACTGCGGATGAACCCGTTCGACTTTCGGATGGCGGCCGATTTCGCTTTTGGCGGCAAGCGCCGGGCACCCGGCGGCCGCATTCCGCTAGACGCCGACGCAGTCGCGCGCATCGACGGGCCGCCGCCCAACGGACTGCGCTTGACCTGGCTGGGCCACAGCACGGTGCTTGTGGAGATCGACGGCGTGCGCCTATTGACCGACCCGGTGTGGGGCCTGCGCGCGAGTCCGGTGTCGTTCGCCGGGCCCAAACGCTACCACCCGATGCCACTGCAATTGCACGAACTGGGCCGCATCGACGCCATCGTGCTGAGCCACGACCACTACGATCACCTGTGCGCGCCGACCTGGCGCAAGCTCATCAAAGGTGCTGCGCCGGGCTGGTCGGGCCTGGTCGTCACAGCGCTCGGCGTGGGCGCGCACTTGGAGCGCATCGGCGTGCCGCCCCACCAGATCGTCGAACTGGATTGGGGCCAGGGCCACAAGGTGGTCAGCGCGGGATCCGCGGTCGAGGTCATCGCCACGCCGTCGCAGCACTTCTCCGGCCGCGGGGCAACCGATCGCAACCGTACTTTGTGGGCAGGTCTAGCGCTGATCGGACCGCACCACCGCGTATTCTTCTCGGGCGACACCGGGGCAACGGCTGAGCACGCCGACATCGGCAAGAGCCTGGGGCCGTTCGACGTGGCGATGTTCGAGATCGGTGCCTTTCACCCGGCCTGGGGCGCCATTCACCTGGGACCTGAGCGGGCGTTCCAGTCGTTTGTTTCGATGGGCGCGCGGGCGCTGCTGCCGGTGCACTGGTCGACGTTTGACCTTGCGCTGCACCACTGGGCGGAACCCGCAGAGACGCTGCACGGCCTGGCCGCGGCTGCAGCGGCCGATGTCTGGCAGCCAAAGGTCGGCGGCAGCATCTGGGGCGGCGCTTCTTCGCACGAACGCGCGGCCTGGCGGCTGCCGTGGTGGCGAGCTGTGGATCAGACGGACGGCTAGGACCTGGGCCTACACGGTCTGCGCCCACTGGCCCAACGTGCGTACGCTGTGGGTCGCGGCCAGCCGCTCCAGCATCCGCAGCAGCACCTTCCACTTGCTGCGCAGGGGCACGCGCTGGTCGGGTTGGGCCAGCAAGCGCGCGGGCAGTTCATCGCCGGCGTGATCCAGCAGGTCGATCGCGTGCAGCTCAAAGTTGACCCAGTCGGTGCGGTCCAGCACTGGCTGCATCGCCAGCCTTCCGAGTTCGCCGGCGACGATGACCGAAGTGCCGATGACCGGCCAGCGCACGCCAGGCAGCACCCCGATTGGCAGTTCCACGATGTCGCGGCCATCTGGCAAGCGCTCGCGGTACGGCGTCCGCGGCCCAAGCCACACGCCAGGCGCCTCGGGTATCGAACCGGAAGGCTTACCAGTCGCGCGATACAAGCCGATGGCGGCAGCCTTGGCGGCTTGATACGCAGGACAGGGAAACCGCGACGAGTCCCAGGCGTGGCCGACGTCGGCGACGGTCTGCAAGAGCATCGGCGAGAGCACGTAGCCCGGCGCGCGAAAGCCAGAGACTGCCTGGCCTGTAGCGTCCCGCAGGCGCTCGCGCGCGGCGAAAAGCTCCGTGCGCTGCGCCTCGGCCGACAGCCGCGACAGGTCGTAGGGGTGGGTCAGCGAGTGCGAGCCAATCTCGTGGCCGGCGGCGACCGCGTCGCGCAGCACGGCGCGCACATCGGCGTGATCAAGGTCTTGGGCGACGACGAAAAACGTGCCGGCAACGCCTGCCCGTGCAAACAGATCCAGGAAGCGCGGAACACCCCGCGTCCAGGCCCGCGGATCATGGGCGGCGGCATCGAAGCCGGCGGCATTGCCCGCGCTGCCCGTGTGGCCGTGGATGCGGTCGTAGAGGTAGAGGCCGTCGATGTCGACGTTGACGGCGGCACGCAGCACGGAGTCGGCCATCGCTCGGCTCGTCAGCGATTGGCGATGCGAATGACGAACACCAGCCGCGCGAGGTTCTTCAAGACGTTGGGCACGCGCTTGAACAAGTGGATGCTGGGCGGGCGCTTCTCGTGGATGACAATCGGGATTTCGGTCACACGAACGTCGTAGCGCTGGGCGCGGATGACCAACTCGCTGGCAAACAGGTCGCGATCGACCACGCACTTGCTGACCGTAAAGCGCAGCGCGTCACGGCGAAAGGCCTTGAGGCCGTGGGTGTCGGTTCCGCGAAAGCCAAGTAGGACCCGCAACATGCCGTTGATGACCATGGTCGCGGCGCGCCGCGTCATCGGCCGCTCGTCTTTCGCTTCGGGGTGGGCCTTGGAACCGACCACCATGTCGGCCCGCCCGGCGTCCAGAATCTCGAGCGCCCGGCGATGAAAGTCCAGGTCGCACAAGTCGATTTCTTCGCAAAGCACGTAGGTGCCGCGCGCAGCTTCGATGCCGCGGCGCAGGGCCTTGCCGTAGTTGGGCTCGTCCGACGTGATGGCGCGCACCTCGTTGTAGGCGCGGCTCAGCTTGTCGGCGATGGCGCGAGTGTCGTCTTTGCTGCCGTTCTCGCTGACGATGATCTCAAACGGCCGACCGAGCGTGGATAAGCCCGCGTGCAGTTCGGTCACGGATGCCCACAGAATCGCCTCTTCGTTGTAGCACGGGATGACGACGCTCAATTCGGGCTCTGGCTGAGCGACGGCCGCTGGCGCAGGCCTAGCCGCGGGCGCAGGGGTGGCGGCAGCAACTGGGTCAAGCGCGGGTGCAGTAGGTGCAGCAGCAACTTGCTCAAGCTCAGCAGCCTCGGGCTCACTGGCAGCGGCCGGAGCCGACTCAGTCGCAGGCGGCGGGGCTTTGCTGGATTTCCTTGGGCTCATCGGGTGGCAGCGGCGCGTTGGCGCTGGGCGCAGTAGTGTGCAGTTTTGCGGCGATCGGGTCAATGTTGCGCCCGGCCACGACGCGGTCAGCTGCCCTGCGAGCCGCTCTCAGCCGGTACTGCCACTGCTCCGACCATGGTCGCCGCCGATGTCCGTCGCGCCAGTCGATAACCACCCGCCGCCAGGGCCAAAATTGCCGCAGCCCACAGCAAGGTACTGGGCGTCTCGCGTACCGAAAACAGCAGCGCCCAACTCGAAAACGCGATGTAGATTGCGGCCGCGATTTTGACACCAAGCGACAGCACGGCATTGCGACGCACCAGCAGAGCGATGACTGCGGCCATGCTGGTCAGCGTCAAGACTGAGCCCGCGTTATTGAGCAAAACGCTGAATTTCTGGGTCAGGACCAGCGCGATGGCAACGCCGGACTGCAAGGCCACGGACGCCAACGGCGCCGACTCGTCGCGACCCGCAAAAAACCGCGGCAGAAAGCCATCGCGCGCCATCGCGGCGTACACGCGCGGGCCGACGAGCGTCATTGCCGAAAGCGACGACACTAGCGCCACCAGCACCACCGAACTCATGGCGGCGGCACCGGATGCGCCGACCAGGTTGTTGAGCACCACATGACCGAGCGTGAGCTTCTCGTCTTCGGTCTTGACCCGGGCGAGGTCGGCCGGGGTCAGGTTGGCGACGAACACCCAGTTGACCGCAAGGTAGACCACAATGACGATGGCCGTGCCGATCCACATCGCGCGCCAAACATCGCGCCGAGGATTGCGGAACTCTGCGGCGACGTAGGTCACTGCATTCCAGCCGCTGTAGCAGAACCCAATGTAGACCAACGAGTTGAAGAAGCTACCGAGCGTGCCAGCCGTACCAGTCGGCTGTTGTGCGGTCCACGCGGGCAGTTGGTTGCTGCCCGTCCACAGACCGACAGCGATGAATGACACCAGCAGCACGATCTTGACCGCGACCAGCACGTCTTGGGCCGTCGACGACGTGCGCAAGTGCAGTCCATGCAGCGCGGTGATGACGACCACGACACCGATGGCACTCCACGTGGCGTCCACGCCAAGAAGAACCGCTAGGTAGGCCCCCGCCGCAAGCGCCGCCATGGCCACCGGGGCCGAAAACCCCACCAAAAGTGAAGTCCAGCCCGCCACGTAACCGGCGTACGGGTGGATGAGCCGCGACAGGTAGCGATACTCGCCGCCTGATTCCGGCATCTCATGTGCCAGTTGGGCGTAGACCGCCGCGCCAGCCAGCGCCACCGCGCCGCCCACGGCCCACGCTGCCAGGATCCACAGCGGACCCAGGGAGTCGGCCATATAGCCGGCCGTGGTCAGAACTCCAGAGCCGATCATGTTGGCGACGACCAGGCCGACCCCGGTCAAAAGGCCGATGCGACCCATGGCGTGCGCGCGGGCAACCGCGAACTGTCCGGTAATCGAGGTCGAGGCGATGGTCGAGGCGTTGTCGGACACGGGGACTCGCAGCGCCGGCGGCGCCGGGTTTGGTACGCGCGAGCGCGGCGTGCGCTTCGGCGGCGTCGGGGCGCGGATCGTGCGGTTGGTCGGTTGGGCTGTCAACGGTTTTGGTTTTTTGAGACGGGCGGACAGCGGTTGACCGGTGCCGAAAGTGCACTATCCTCGCGGCCCTGGCGGCTTGGTCGGGTCTACGCGAGCGGCAACCGCGATCGAGCGCGGTTGTGGACAGAGGCGTGCAACAGATGGTAATTCAAAGCAAAGTCCAGAGATTTGCACTTTTTGCCTGTGCAGCGATTGTGCTGATGGTTGGCCAACCGGCGCTTGCGCAACTTGCTCCGCTGCCCGAGGCCTGGCGTACCGCGCTGACCAAGGTCGGCACCGATCCGCCACCCAAGGCACTGGCCGCTGACGCGCACTTTGTGCGATCCGATGAGTCCGCGCACTGGGTGGCGTATGGGCACCTCAAGGACCTTGGCGGCGTCCTGCTCGGCGTCGGTACGGATCCCAACTACCTGATGGCCGGCTGGATGAAGGCCGATCTGGTGCTGTTGGTCGACTTCGATCAGGTGGTCGCGGACGTGCACGCGCTGTACCTGCTGGCGCTGCGCCACGCCGAGACGGCCGACGCTTTCGTGCAGCTGTGGTCGGCCAAGGGCGCGCCGAAATTCGCAGAGTTCGTTGCGGCCATGCCTGACCCCGCGGCCCGCAAGCGCGCGCAGGCGGCGCTCAAGCTAGCCCGCCACGTCATCTGGGATCGGCTGGTTACGCTGCGCAAGGACTACAAGGCGCAAAAAGTACCCATGGCGTTCAGCGAGGCGGATCAGTACGCCCACGTGCGCGATCTGGCGCTCAAGGATCGGATCTGGGCCTGGCGCGGCGACCTGACCGGCGCCGCCACCATGACCGGGGTCCAGGCAGCGCTCAAGGCCATCGGCCGCGAGGTCAGCGTGTTCTACATCACCAACGCCGAAGCGTACTTTGACTACACGCAGCAGGCCCGCAAGAACCTGCGCGACCTGCCGTATGGCGACAAGTCGATCGTGCTGCGGACCCAAGGCGTGCCCAGCAAGGCCGCGGAAACGGCCGACGGCCACTATCGCTACATGGTGCAAAACGGCCGCGACTTTGCAGCGTGGATGGCACTCAAGCGCACCACCAGCGCCAAGGCGATCTGCTGGTCGCGCAAGCCGACAAAAGTGCAAGGATTCTATACTATTCCAGGGCCGCCGCCGCCCAAAGCGCTCAAGTCCAAGTGACGCGCATTGTCGCTGCTGCGACGCTGCTGCTGACGATGCTGATCGCCGGCCATGCTGCAGCGAGTCCGGGTGCACTGCCTTGCGGTACGGCGGTCGACGGCATGGCGTGCATCGCCGGGGGCCCGTTCATCCGCGGCACCGATGGCGATCCGGCGAATGCGCGACCGCGCGCGACTGTGTGGGTGCAAACCTATTGGATGGACCTGCGCGAGGTCACGTTCGGCGAATACAAAGCCTGCGAGCGCAAGGGCAAGTGTCCAAAGGCCGGGCCGAAATACAGCGACTTCAACCGGCCCAAGCAGGCGATGACCGGCGTCAACTGGTTTGACGCCCGGGCGTATTGCAAAGCCAACGGCAAACGATTGCCGACCGAGGCTGAGTGGGAGAAGGCGGCGCGCGGACCAGACGGTGCGCTGCACCCGTGGGGCGACGAACCGGCGACCTGCAAGCGCGCGATCATCATGGATAAAAGCGGTCGATCGTGCGGCGTCAAGAAGCTGCATTCCCAGCCGGAGAAAGGCCGCGTCTTGGAGGTCGGCCTGCGACCTGCCGGCGTGTACGGCCTGCACGACATGGCCGGCAATTCGTGGGAGTGGGTAGCGGACTGGTTCAGCCCGAGCTACGGCAAGTGCGGTGCGGCTTGCGCCGGCGACGACCCCAAGGGACCGTGCGGAGGTGCAGACAAGTGCCCGGGGCACCACGAGAAAATCGTCCGCGGCGGCAGTTGGTACTGGCCGGCGCAGATGGCGACGGGTGTTTGGCGGCGGCCGCACGCGCCCGACAATGAACCGTTCCACCACTTTGGATTTCGCTGCGCCAAAGACGTCGCGGCAGGTAATTGATCGATACAGAATCGCCTTGAGGTGAGATCAAGCCTACCGCAAGGAAGGAGCGACGAGTCGGCTTGCAAAGCCGCGAGTTTGCGACCCACTGAGCCAGCAAGAACAGCAATCGCCGATGACCTCGGGTCATCGCGATCCTGTATA
>SXGT01703817.1_pt1 | contig 22274 bp, 17 predicted proteins | sample 3176221 | NCBI WGS metagenome assembly SXGT01 (sample SAMN11356862, study PRJNA531348) | freshwater metagenome | isolation source: freshwater sample F1-120 | place: China: Fuxian Lake, Yuxi | collected 2017-12-25
CCAACCTGCCGCTGGCGTACAACCGGGTGACGCAGCATCAGGTGGACCTGGCTCCTATGTTCGGGTGGGCCATCGGGCCGGCCGCGCTCCTCCAGGTCGGACCCCGGTTCAAATATTCCGCCACCGAACTCGACGACGGGCAAAACGCCAATCGGTTCATCCGGCTGGACCGACCGTTCGGGACCGGGACCTTCGCGCAGGTTGGGGCGGGGGGAACTTTCCAACTCGACACCCGGGACGCGCCGTTGGCCGCCCGGCGGGGTGTGGTGCTCGAGCTTGGCGGCGCGGTCTATCCGGCGGCGCTCGATGTCGATCGGAGCTTCGGCGAAATCCATGGGCGGTTTGCGACCTACCTGACGGCCCGGCTGCCGACCACGACGACGCTCGCGGTGCAGGTCGGGGGTAAGAAGGTGTTCGGCACCGCGGGGGCCATCCCGTTCCATGAGGCGGCGTTCCTCGGGTCGTCCGGGACTTTGCGGGGCTTCCGGAGCAATCGGTTTGCCGGGGATGCCTCGCTCTACGGGTCGGCTGAGGCCCGGATTCAGTTGGCGAGCGCCTTCATTCTGGTGCCGGGGCAGCAGGGCCTGGTTGGGTTCTACGACCGGGGCCGGGTTTACCTCTCGGGGGAGTCTTCCAGCCAATGGCACACCAGCTTCGGGGGCGGGGTCTGGTTCAGCTTCTTGAGCCCAACGAACGTCATCAGCGCGGTGTTCGGCCACAGTGACGAGGGGAACAAGATCTATGCTCGAGCGGGTTTCGGATTCTAGCTAGATTCCTGTCATGACCTATCCGTTCAAACCGGGGCTCGTGACCCGCTTGGCCGACCAGCCCATTGCCAGGGTCGTCGCGTACTACGTCCTGTTGGCGGCACTCGCGCTGGTGCTGTACCAGTTCTCGCCGACCCTTCCGGGGGTGTTCACCTCGGGCCGCTTCGACGAACTGGGGTCTCCCTCGAACGTCCTGACCGGAGGGGCAAGCGTTCCGTTGTCGGCGCGACAGGCCGCGATCGAGGCGATGATCGCGATGCTGGGCTCCTATCTGTTGATGCTTCCGGTGGCGTGGGTCTATATCCTGACCCGGCAGAAGCGAGGCTACCAGCAGTCGCTGGTCCAGACTCTGATCATCCTCCCGATCGTCGTGTCGGCGATCGTCATCTTGGTCAAGAGCAGCGTGGCGCTCGCTTTCAGTTTGGGCGGGATCGTCGGGGCGATTGCCTTTCGGAACCGGCTCGAGGATACCAAGGACGCGGTGCAAATCTTCCTGGCCATCGGGGTGGGGCTCTCGTGCGGCGTGCAGGTGATGTCGGTGGCAGTGGTGCTCTCGGTGTTCTACAATCTGATCAACCTGACATTGTGGTGGACCGACTTCGGGCGGAGTCCGGCGGCGTTCGACGGCCCGCCGGCCCAGCGCCGGTTGGCCCAGTTGCGGCAGGCCCAAGCCCGGCGGACCGGCGCCTTCGTCTCCCAGGTCGATTCCGCATTGCTTCGGTCGATGACCCCGGAACAACTCCTGGCGCTGGCCGAGCGGGCCAAGAAACGCCGGGAGCGGTTGGCGGAGGAAATGGGCGTGGCGGTGACCGGTGAACTCAAGGCGCCCCGGTTCGACGCGACGATCCGGATCACGGCGCCCGGGGGCGACGCCGACGGGATCCGGCGGAGTGTCGAGGCGGCCCTGGGCGAAGGCGCCAAGTTCTGGCAACTGGAGGCGGTGACGACGGCCGATGCCGGGCGACAGACCATTCTGTACCGGATCAAGCTCAAGAAGAGCGTGCCGGGCGCTGTTCTATTGGAGTCGGTCCGCCGGGCGGTGGCCGGGCGGGTGCTCTCGGTCGACCTGACCTAGGCACCAGGTGGCACAACTCTCCCAGTTCCGCTGTGCGGTCGATGGAGCGGAGGCGCTCGGCCGGCTCCGGGAGGCTCCGCTTCCGGCTGGTCTCAAGGCAGACGCCGCGGTCCGGAGTTTTCATCGCGACATCTATCTCGACACTCCCGACGGAGCGTTAGGCGGCCGGGGCGTCGTCTGCCGGCTCCGGATTCAGGCCGACGACCAGCGGGTCTTGGGCCTGATCCTCGGCGGGTCCACCGATCACGCGCCGGAGCGGTGGGAGGCAGCGGTGCAGGAACTCGATGCCCGGAGGGCACTCGAGGGCACCACCGAGCCGGCCCGGCGGCTCCGCGGGATGGTTGACCCCGCGTTGCTCAAGCCCCGAATCGAAGTGGAAACCGAGCGGTGGGCCCGGACCGTGACCGGGGGCTGGCTCAGGCGGACGCCCCGGTTCGTCTTCCTCTATGATCTCTGCACCGTCCGCCACGGCGGTTTGGCCCGGACCTTCGAGGAGATTCAGGTCCGCCGACTGGCTCCGGGCGGACCGCATTTGGAGCAGATCGCGGCGGCGCTCGAGGGCGACCATGGTCTCCGTCCGCTGGTGGTTTCCAAATCGGTGCGGGCCTCGCACCTGATGGAGGCGATGACCGGCGAGGCCACGGCCCGGATGATCGCCTCCCAACGGGCGGTGGCGTTGCTGGCCGCCGACGGCGGCGGGGTGGCGTTCCTTCGGGAGAACGAGAGTTTGGCGTTGCCGGTGGCCCGGGGGAGCGGCGAGGAAGCGTGCCGGCACCTGCTCCGGTTTCTCTTTGACAGCGGGGTCGGCGACCTGACCCTCCTCGGCACCGCCTCCGGTTCGGAAGAGCGGGCGACGCTCGAGATCTGGCTGGCCCGCCGGATCCGCGGCCGGGGCGACGGCGCCCCGCCGATTCCAATTCAATGGCTCACCCTTCCCGAGGCGCTGGCCAAGGTCGGCACCCCCGAGCTCCGCCATCCGGAGACGTTAGGCGCTCTGGCCTTGGCGTCGCGCCTCGACGTGGCTTCGGCCATCGGGACGACGGAGGCGGTGGTGGCCGCCCGGCCCTCGGCGCTCGGGGCCGACAGCCCCGCCGGCGAAGGGCGTCGGCCAGAGCGGCCCGAACGGCCGGCCGGCCGGGTAAAAACGGACGCGCCGGCCGAGCATTTTCTGAACGTCGAGCTGAGCCAACTGGCTTTTCACGAACGGGTCCTGGAAATGGGGGAGGACCGGACCCTGCCGCTGGCGGAGCGCCTCCGGTACCTGGCGATCGTAGGCGGCAACCTGGATGAGTTCTTTTCGGTGCGGGTCGGGGCCCTCAAGGCCGCGGTTGCCGATGGCGACAGCAAGAGGAGCTTCGACGGGTTAAGCGCGATCGAGCAATGCGAGGCGATCGCGGCCCGGGTGCCGGGGTTGGTGAAACGGCAGGGCCGGGCCGCGGCGGCGTTGGTGGCCGAATCGGCTTCGCGCGGGATTCGGGTGCGTCCCTGGGCCGACCTCGATCCGCCGGCCCGGACCGCCCTCAGCCGATATTTTCGAACCGAGTTGCTCCCCCTGCTGACCCCCCGGGCGGTGACGATGGCCCCGGGTCACCCGTTTCCGATCATTCCGCACTTGACTCTGGCGTTCGCGGTGCTGGTCAAAGACATCCATACCGGACCGATCCACTTCGCTTACCTCGCGATTCCGGCCCGACTGCCCCGGGTCATTCCCGTGCCCGACACCACCGACCTCGTGCTCTTGGAGGAGGTGGTGCGGGCCAATCTGCAGTCCTTCTATCCGGACCGGCCGGTGGAACAGGCGTGGCTGTTTCGGATTACCCGAGGGGCGGAACTGGACGTTCATGAGGAGGATGCCGGCGATCTACTGCAGGCCATCGAGGAGGAGGTCCGGCGCCGGTCCCAGAACGCGCCGGTCCGACTCGAGGTCGAGCGGGGTACGCCGCCGCTGGTCCTCGACCTGCTGATGAAGGAACTTCGGTTCGAGCGACGGGGCGCGGCCGCCCAGTTGAGTAAAGCCGATGTGTACGCCTTGGACGGGTGGCTGGACCTCACGGTCCTCAGGGATCTCGCCGACCGGCTCCCGGCGGCCGATCAGTATCGGCCGGTCGTCGCCCGGGACCCCTTCGGCCCGGCCCAGGTGCTCGATCAGATCGACCACGCCGATCAGCTGGTTCACCATCCGTACGAGGACTTCGAGGCGACGGTTACCCGCTTCGTCGAGGAGGCGGCCGTCGCCCCCGCTGTGGCCGCCATCAAGATCACGCTGTATCGGGTCGGCGAGCGGTCGCGGATGATCGATGCCCTGATCCGGGCGGCGGAACAGGGCAAGGACGTGGCGGCGTTCGTCGAACTCAAAGCCCGCTTCGACGAAACCCGGAACGCCCAATGGGTCAAACGGCTCGAAGAGGTCGGGGCGCAGGTCGTCTACGGCTTGGTCGGGTTGAAGACCCACGCCAAAGTGGCGTTGGTCATTCGTCAGGCGGCCACGGGGGTGCGCCGGTATGCTCACATCGGCACCGGCAACTACAATGCCGGGACGGCCCGGTTCTACACGGACGTGGGATTGTTCACCGCCGATCCGGAAATCACCGCCGATGTCGGAGACCTCTTCAACCAGCTGACCGGGTCAACCCAGGCGCCGGTCGGACCGATGCGGCGCCTGCTGGTCTCGCCGGCGGGGACGGTGCCGGGGCTCTTGTCACGGATTCAGCGCGAAATCGAGCACCACGAGGCCGGGCGGCCCGGACGAATCCGGATCCAAGTCAACGGGATCGAGGACCCAGAAGTGATCTCTGCCCTGTACCTGGCCTCGTCGGCAGGGGTGGACATCGATCTCGTGGTTCGCGGGCTCTGCGTACTCCGGCCCGGTGTTCCGGGGCTTTCGGATCGGATTCGGGTTCGGAGCGTGTTGGGCCGATTCCTCGAGCATCAACGGATCTACCATTTCGGGAACGGCGGTCTGGATGAGTATCTTATCGGGTCGGCGGACCTTCGGCCGCGGAATCTCCGGCGCCGGGTCGAAGTGTTGGCCCCGGTGGAGCGGCGGGACCTGAAGGCCCGGTTGAGCCGGATGCTCGACGATCTGCTGGCGGAGCCGACCGGGTGGATTCTCGACTCTGAGGGCCGGTACGCCCGTCCGCCGGTGGTGGCCGGGCGGCGTCACGTACATGAACTCTTGATGGAGCCGCTCCCGCGGATTTGAAGCGCTTTGGTGACTGACCCACTCCTCGCCCGGCTCGCCCGGGTTCTCGACGGCCAGTACACCATCGAACGGGAAATCGGTCGGGGCGGCATGGCGACGGTCTACTTGGCCCGCGACCAGCGCCACCGGCGGGAAGTGGCGATCAAGCTCCTGCAGCCTGAGCTGACGACCGCCGCGACGGCCGAACGGTTCCTCCGTGAAATCGAGATTACCGCCAAGCTCCAACATCCCCATATCCTCACGCTGATCGACTCGGGCGCCCGCGACGGCCTCGTCTACTACGTCATGCCCCACGTCGTCGGCGAGTCGCTCCGGGAGCGGCTGATTTGGGAGAAGCAGTGCAATCTCGAGCAGAGCGTCCAGGTGGCCCGGCAGGTGGCCGGCGCGCTTCAACACGCCCACCATCATGGGGTCATCCACCGGGACATCAAGCCGGAGAACAGTCTGCTCTCGGCCGGGCAGGCGATGCTGGCGGATTTCGGAATCGCCCGGGCGATCCGAGACAGCGGCCAGGCAACGATTACCGCCGTGGGACTTCCGCTGGGGACGCCGGCCTATATGAGCCCCGAGCAGGTGTCAGGCCGCGGCGAGATCGACCACCGGAGCGACATCTACTCATTGGGCTGCGTGCTCTACGAAATGCTGGCCGGCCGGCCGCCGTTCGTGGCCGCCACGGTCGGGCGAGTGATGCAGATGCACATGACCGAGGAGCCGGCCGCGATCCAAACGTGTCGCTCGGCGGCGCCGCGGGAGCTCGATGCAATCGTCGCGCGCGCCATGGCCAAGGACCCGGAGGATCGGTTTCAGTCGGCGCAGGAGTTTGCTGACGCCTTGGGGCTGGTGGAGGCCGCCTAGGCGCTTGAACGCGCCACCCCGACCGGGACTCGGCGCCGGACGCCGTCCGGGGCCGCGGCGCCGGGGGCCGGCTTCGGCTCGACGCCGGCTTCCCTCAAGCGGCTCTTGGTCGGCGGGGCCGGGGTTGGGGCGCTGGTCATCGTTGGCCTCGCCCTTCGGGGGCTGGGTGTAACGTCCGATTCTCCCGTGGCCGCCGTCGCCCCGCAAGACGGCGGGTTCGTGAGCTCGATCGGCGTCAAACCGCTCGACGCGATCGGGGGCGACTCGGCATCGGCGATGGTGTCGGCCGGCATAACCGAGGAAGTGTCGGCCCAGTTGAGCAAGATCAAGGGCCTCAAGGTTGTCTCGCGGACCACGATGGAGGCAGTCAACCGGAAAGGCTGGACGACCCGAACGGTGGCCGACTCGCTCGGGATTCGCTATCTCATCGAAGGCTCGGTGCAGCGGAGCGGCCAAGAGTTGGCCGTCACGCTGCAACTGATCGATGCCGTCGACGACGCCCACGTGTGGAGTGAGTCGTTCCGGCGGCCGCTCCGGGACATTCTGATGTTGCGCGAGGCGATCGCCAACCGGGTGGCGGAGGCGCTGGCCGCCGCGGTTCCGACATTGCGGGCGGCGGCGATGCCGGCTGCGGGATCACTGAACCCGGCGGCCGTCGAGGCGATGGCCCGAGGGGTGGCGCTGCAGGATGCCGGGAGCGAGGCGCTGATTCTCGACGCCATCGCGGCGTTCGAGGTGGCGTTGGAACTCGATTCGACTTTTGCCGCCGCGGCGGTCGAGCTGAGCAATGCGCTTCGGCTCTATGTCAATCTCGGGTTCTCCGGCGACCGCGATCCGTTCCGGACGCTGGCGGACTCGCGGCGCTGGGCCGAGCGAGCGGTCCAACTCGACCGGACCTCCGGGCAGGCGTGGGGGGCACGGGCGGCGGCCAGGTTGGAGACCGGAGCGCCGGTCGAGTCAGCGCTCTTCGACTTGGAGCAGGCGGCGGCGTTGGCACCGGCAGATGGGCGGGTGCGTTTGAGCCGGGGATTCGCGCTCAGCCGGGTCGGGCGCCATCAGGAGGCCTTGGAAGAAATGCGGGCCGCGGTGGCGCTCGATCCGCTGAACGCCACCACCCGGGGGGGCGGTCTGGCGCTCACCGCGTTAGGCGCTCGCGACTACGACCTGGCCGCCGAGCAGGCCATGCTGGCCGCCGACCGAGACCCCGGGTTTACCGGGTGGCGCGTCATTGCGGGGATCGCCCTGATGCTCGACGACAAGTCGGAGCAGTGCGTGGCGTTGGGACTCGAGGACCCGGGCGTTCCGGTCACGGCGATGTGCCTTCACCGGCTGGGACGAGGGGCCGAGGCCGCTCGGCTGATCGACAGCGTGACGCCGTTGGCCGAGCGGAACGCGGTCTCGGTCTACACGCTGGGGTTCCTCGGGGCCTACCAGGCCGCACTCGGGAACGCCGAGGGGGCCGTCCGATGGCTCCGGAAGGCCCATGAGGCGTCACCGACCGCGTTTGACTTTCGGTTCTACTCGTCCGGGTTGTTCGACAAGATCCGTGACAACCCGGTGTTTCAGCGGGGGCTCGATCAGATTCTGGCCCGGGTGCGCTCGCGGTTTTCTTAGACGGCCGGGAGGCCGCAGGCCGAGCAAAACCGGGCGCCGAGCTCGGGGCGCGGGCCGCACGTCGGACACCCTCGGATGACGGCCGCAACCGGGGCAGCGACCGTTGTGGGTCGATCCAGAACTTGGGCAGCCTCGATGGCAAGGCGGCCGCGAATGCCATGATAGTCCTCGTCCGATACCTTCCCCGTCGCTCGGTCGAATTCAAGTTCTTTGATGGCGAGCAGGGCCCGCCCGCGGGGGGTCTCCTCGACGGGGTCGGCATCCTCGAGGCCGTCGTTCTCCGGCAGGGTTCCGAGCGCGCCGAGGGCCATCCAGAGGACCAAGGCGCCAAGGAGTATGGCGGTTATCAGTTCGAGAATCACGTGTCCAGCTCTTTCAACGCCTGGTCGAGATTGGCCTGTTGTTCGGGAGTCAGGCCCGAACTGGTGGCCGGCCGGACCGGCGTGGCCATCTGGGCTTCAAGGCGGAGCCGGTGCCGGCGGACCAACACGAAGCCGAGGGTCCCGGCGCCGAGGACCACGGCCACGGTCGGGAGGATGTACCCGAGGATGTTGAATCCGCGGGCGGGCGGTGCGAGCAGCACTTGCTCCCCGTGCTTGGCTACGAACGCGGCGACGATTTCGTCAGGGGTCTTACCGGCCTGGTAAAGGGCCACGACCTCCTTGTGGAGTTCGGGTGAGTAGGTGCAAGTGAAATCGGTGGTCCGGCAGGTGAAGATGTCGAGGTTGCATCCGCAAACGCACTTGAGCCCCTTTTCGATGCCCTTCACGGTCTCGTCGTTGTCGAGCGGACTGGCCTCGGCCCGCAGTTGGCCGACCGACGCTGGATCGCGAAGCGGGTCGGCGGCCCCGGGCTTCGGGGTTTGGGCCTCGGCCCCAAGCCGCTGGAAGGCGACTGGTGCCAGGAGGCCGGCCAGCAAGGTGCGCCGGTTCATCAGACCGCCGCCGGTTCTGGAGTTGCCGGGGACCGTTCCCGGATTGGCGGGAGGTTGGTATTCCAGGCAGAGGGCCACATCGTAATCAGTCCTCCAATGATCAGAAACACCCCGCCGGCCCAGACCCACCAGACCAACGGATTGATGGAAATCCGAAAAGTGCTTCGCTCGGTCCCGTCGACGGAGCCGGCATACACGACATACAGGTCCTCGCGAAGATCGCTCCGGATTCCGACTTCGGTCGAAGGCTGGAAGGTCGGCTTGCCGAAGCTGTCGACATGCTGCCGTTTCTCCGAGGTCATGATCCCGATCTTCTCCCCGTTCCGGGTCACTTCCAGGGACGCCACTGAGACCTGGCGGTTGAAGGCGGCATACTGGGAAATTCCGAGGAACTTGAGGGCGTACTCGTAGCCGAACGGGCTCCCGATGGTGGCTGTGTCACCCACGCTCAGGGTGGCCTCGCGGGTCCGGGTAAACGCCATGCCGGCAAACGCCACGAAATAGACCACCATCGCGATGTGCACCAAGTACCCGCCATAGCGCCGGCGATTCCGGGTGATCAGACGCCCCAAAGCCAGGGCGGGGTGTTCGCCGTGCATCCGCTGGCGCGCCCGGACGCCGCGATAGAACTCCTGGGTCACGGTTCCGACCACGAAACCGGCCAACCCAAAGGTCATCATCGCGTAGAGGTCCCTGACACCGAGCACCAGGAGCCCGGCCGTCACGATGATGCCGATAGCCACCGGGAACACGAACTGGCGGCGGAGGTTGGCCGTGGAGGTCTGGCGCCAAGCAATCAGCGGGCCGATTCCGGTCAGCGCCAGCAAGCCGAGGCCGAGCGGGATGTTGACCTGATTGAAGAACGGGGGGCCGACGGTGATCTTGGTGCCCCGGACCGCTTCGGAGAGGATTGGGAAAAGCGTGCCCCAGAGGACGCTGAACGCGATCCCGACCAGCAACAGGTTGTTGAACAGGAAGGCGGCTTCCCGGCTGGCCAGGGAGTCCAGTTCGCTCTCCGGTTCGAGCGACGGCCACCGCAAATAGAGCAGGGAAAAACTGGCGAAGGCGGTGAGGACCAGGAACCCGACGAAGAAGGCCCCGATGTTCGATTGGGTAAAGCTGTGGACGCTCGCGATGACCCCGGAGCGAGTGATGAAGGTGCCGAAGATGCTCAGGAGGAATGACCCGATGATGAGGCCCAGGTTCCACCGCTTCAGCATGCCTCGTTTTTCCTGGATCATGACCGAATGGAGGAACGCGCTCATGGTGAGCCAGGGCAGGAAGCTGGCGTTCTCGACCGGATCCCAGGCCCAGTAGCCGCCCCAGCCAAGTTCTACGTACGCCCACCACATCCCGAGCGTGATCCCGGCCGACAGGAAGAGCCACGAGACCAGCGTCCATCGGCGGATCGCGTGGATCCACCCGGTATCGACCCGGCCGGTTACCAGGGCGGCAATCGCGAAGGCAAACGGAATCGTGATGCTGATGTACCCGAGGTAGAGGAGCGGCGGATGGATGACCATCCCGGGATTTTGAAGCTGGGGATTGAGCCCGTTCCCGTCCGCCGGCGTGAAGGCGAGCCGCTCGAACGGGTTGCCGGTGCCCGAGAGCAGCATGACGGCCAAGAAGAACAGGACCACGGTGCTGGTGACGCCCCCCACCGTCGGCAGGAGGACGGCGTAGCGGCGGCTGGTGACGGCTTGCGCAATTGCTCCGAAACTCGCCAAGACCAGGGCCCAGAACAGCAGCGATCCCTTCTGGCCCGCCCACAGGGCGGCAAAGATGTAGTAGTCGGGCAAGTTCCGCGAGGTGTACGACGCGACGTACTCGACGTTGAAGTCATGCGCGAAAAGGGCTTTCCAGAGCGACACGGCGGCCACCCAGAGAACGATCGCGATCGCGTAACTCGACCGCTCGACGACCACGCCGGCGTCGGGACGCCGCCGCCAACTCGGAATGAACGCGAAGGCCGCGACGTAGATCGACAGCAGAAACGCCATCCAGAGCGCAAATTGGCCCAAGAGTGTCATGGTTTGGCCTCTTTGAGAAAGCTGTCCAACAGGTTTTGGTGACCCTGGTACTCGGGGCGGGTCAGCGCGATCTGGGCCGGGTAAGCGGCCAGGAACTCCCGGTGCGCCGCGGCGGTCGCGGCCGGGTCTCGGCGGAGCCGGGCCACCGAGCCCCGGATCAACGGCGCGAACAAGTGGCCGGGCTGCTGAACGCCGATCGTGTCGGCCAACGCCGCGGCCCCGGCGGCGTCGCCGTTGGCGATCCGGAGCATGGCGGCGTGAAACCGGGCATCGGCGTCGACGGAGTCGAGCATCCCGTAGGCCGCGAACGCCATCGGCGAGAACGTCTTCACGGTGGAGGAATCACCACCTTCGCTGGCCCGCATGATCCGCTCGAACAGGCGGTCGAACCGCTCCCGGGGGCTCAGGGTGCTCAGATCGGGCGGTGTTCCGGGTTCCGGCCCGCCGGTGCCCTGAACCGCCAAGGCCGGGGCGGGCGTCTGGTTCCGATTGGACCAGAACACCGCCCCCAGCAAGGCAATGACCGTGGCCGCGCCCAAGACGTACGGGACCAGGTTCCGGCCCCCGACGGGCCGGGCCGCATTCGGGGCGTCGGCGGCCGCACCGCACGCGCTGCAGAAGCGCCCCTGGAGGGCGGTCCCGCAGGACGGGCAGTAGCGGTACGTCTGAGTCACCAAGGCATCTCCATCTCTGCAGAAAGGTAATCGCCTAACTATCCGGGCTGCATGAAGGGAGCGTGAGGCAGGCCCGGTCAGGGAGGAGGTTTGGGCGGTCCGAAGCCGCGGCGTTCCATGGTTCCCCAACTGTGCTTCTTCCGAAGCAAGTTGACCATGCCGCGAAGCCGCCAGTACGTCGTCAACTGGCGGTAGCCGAAATTCTCGATGACCGCCAGTCCGATCAGTCGATAAAGGTCTTTCCGTTTCGGGTACCGGCGGAACCCCATTTCCTCGAGCGCCACCGCCGTAATCGAGAGCCCGATTCCGAGCCCGATGGCCAGGGTCAGGAACGCGGCCGCATAGACATCCGAGACCCGGCCGAGGATCAGGGCGATCACGAAGGTGAGGTAGCCGAACACTTCGACCAGCGGTGCGAGCATTTCCAGAAACACGAAATACGGATAGGCGATCATCCCGACCCGGCCGTAGCGGGGGTTGAACAGCATGACCCGGTGGCGCCACAGGGTTTCGATCAGGCCCCGCTGCCAGCGGTCCCGCTGGCGGCCGAGGACCGACAGCGTGACGGGGCATTCGGTCCAGGCCACCGGATCGGGGACGAAGCCGATGGTATACGGGATGTTCTTCTCCCGGCAATATCGGTGAAGCCGGACCACCAACTCCATATCCTCGCCCACCGTGTCGGTCGCGTACCCCCCGACCTCGACGATGAGGTCACGCCGGAAGACCCCGAACGCCCCGGAGATGATGAGCGTGGCCTCCAGTTCATGCCACCCCATCCGGCCCGCCAGGAAGGCCCGGAGGTACTCGAGCACTTGAAGGCGGGGCACCAGTTCGCTCGGCAGGCGGACATCCGTCACCGTGCCTTCGCCGACGGTACAGCCGTTGACGATCCGGATGATGCCCCCCGCGGCCACCGTCCGGGCGTCCTCGACGAACGGGCGGACGATCCGGGTCAGCGCTTCGCGCTCGAGGAGGCTGTCGGCGTCCATGCCGCAAAACAGCGGGGTTCGGCAGTAGTTGAGCCCCGCATTGAGGGTGTCGGCCTTGCCGCCATTGTCCTTATCGATGACCCAGAGTTTGGGATGGCTCCGGCTCCGGTAGACCCCGCGGAGGGCCCCTTTGGTGGGAATGTCCCCGGTGGGCAGCCGATAGGTTGGCTCGAGGGCAAAGGCCTCGATCATCCGGGTCATCGTCCCGTCCTTCGACCCGTCGTTGACGAACAGGACCTCGAAGTCGCCGTACCTGAGGGTGAGCAAAGACCGGGTGGCTTCAACGCAGGTCGGTTCTTCGTTGAAGGCCGGGGCGATCAGGGTGATCGGGGGCATGCCGGCACTGCCGAGCAGATCCTCGATGTCGAGGGTCTGGAGCCGGCGGACATACCGGCGGAGCGATCGAAAGGCAAACAGCCCGGTGAGGAAGTACCCGATGTTGAGGATGACGAAGTAGCCGAGTACCGCGACGTTGAAGGCGTCGAGAAACCCGATGGTCATCCGGTACAGGAAGTCGATCAGGCGCCACCTCCCTTCAACATCTGCCGGGCCAAAGCCGCCCGGGGGTGGCCTGACTCGGCGAGCACGGCCAGGACCGGGTCGCGCCGTTCGTGAAGGGCCTCGGCGGCTCGGAGGGCGACCCAGGGCGACGGATCCTCGAACGCGGCGGCGAGCGCCGCCATGTCGTCCGGTCCGCCAATCCGTCCGAGGACGGAGGCCACCCGGGCCCGGACGATCGGTTCGGCCGACCGCAGCTGGGCCCGCACCGCGGGCAGGTGTTCCGCCCGGCCCACCTGAGCGAGGAGACCTAACGTCGCGACCAGGAGCTCGCGGTCGGCGGTGGTGGCGAGCACCTGGGCGGCGACGTCGCCGGCCGCATAGTCGTTGAGTTCGCGGAGCGCATCAGCGGCCACCCCGCGAACCTTGGCGTCGAACGAGGGATCGGCGAGCGCCTTCCGAAGGGCGGGCGTTACCGCGGGCCCCACCGAGGCCAGCATCGACGCCAGGAAGCTCGGGCGCCAGTGACCGAATCGGTGGAGGTGGCCGAGAATCGACACGGCAAAGTCCGGGCTCTCCCGCCGGGCGAGGGCCCGGGCCGCCACCATGGAAACCAACGGCGAGGGGTCGGACAAGCTCCGTTCGATCTGGGCGTGGTACCGGCGCTGGCCTAACGTTGCCAGGGTCTGAATGGCCCGGGCCCGGCGCTCCGGCTGCCGGGCCGTCAGCTGGGGAAGCAGCTGATCGAGGTAAGGCCCGGCGAGATCGTCGACCCGCTTTCGCTCGGTGCCGGTGAGCCGGCGGGCAAATCGAAGCAGGAAGGTGACGAAGCGAAGCCGGTCCTTGGGATCGACCAAGTCCCATGCGGCCTCTGGCGGGGCAGACTCCGTCACGACCTCCAGCGTCTTGGATTCCCAGCGGGCTTCGAGCCGCCGCCATCGGGCGGCCTTGCGGTCGTTCCGGCTCCGGAGCGCCAACGCCGTGAAGACCAAGAGCAGGGTGCCCAGGACGAAGACGATGTTGCCGACGATCAGGAGCGCCAATCCCGGGCGCTCGAGGTAGAAATCGAGAATCCGTTGCCAGGTCATGGCCGTTTGAGCAGTCGCTCGACCCGGGCGACCAATTCGGTCGGGGAGAACGGCTTCCGGATACAGTCGTCGGCACCGGCGTCGAGGGCCCGGACCACTTCGCGTTCGCTCCCGATGTCCGAGAGGACCAGAATCGGGGTGGCGCGATAGTGGGGGAGGGCTCGGAGGTGATGGAGCAGCTCGATGCCGTCGATGCCGGGTGTCATGGCGTCGAGGATCACGACCACGGGGGTCAGGCTCTTGGCGGCCTGGAGGGCGGCGGTGCCGCTGGTGAAGTGGCGCACCCGATAGCCCTCCCGCCCCAAACGGTGGCGAATGATCTCGGAGGTCAGCGGATCGTGTTCCGCCAGCAGCACTTCCCGTCCCTCAGGAGGCGCCGGCCGGGGTCCCGGCTCCGCGGTGGGCCCCGCGACCTGGTCCTCCGGCGCGGGAGCGGTCTCGGCCGGCCTCGGAGGGGCCAGAAGAGCCGTTACGGCGGCATCGAGAGCCATCGGATCGACCGGTTTGGACATGAACCGGTCGGCGCCCAGGGCCAGGCACTCAGCCTCGATCCAGGGTTCGTCGCGGGCGGAGAGAACCAGGACCGGCACTTTCTCGGTGACCGGGTTCTTCCGGAGGGCGGTCAACACTTCGCGCCCGTCCATGTCCGGCAAGCCGATGTCGAGGACGATCAAATCGACCCACCGGGTCCGGAAGACCTTGAGCATGTCACTGGCTCGCTCCGCGATCTCGAGGTGCCTTCCGCTCCGGGCCAGGACCTTCTGAAGCAACCGCTGAAAGACGGCGTCGTCTTCGACGATCAAGACGGTGGTCTCCCTCACGCTGTCGACCGACACGGCATTGAGGAGCGCGTAGAGGAGCCGATCCACGGCGCCGGCGAGTTCGGGCCCCTCGCTGATCTCGACGGCACGGGCCGCGATCTGGACGGTGCGAAACCCGTTCAACCCGGCCGCGGCCTCGAGTCGCACGGCCATTCGCCGAATCGAGGCGGCCGAATCGAGGTCGGTGGCCAGCGAGTTGCGAGCGGCTTCGAGCGCGTCCACGTAGGTCGCGAGCGTTTGCCGGAACCGCTCGACGCCTTCTGTCATGGCCCGGCTCTAACGGCGGGGGCGAACCGGGACCGTCACGAGGTCCCGGAACGTTGCCCGCATGGAGTCGAACAACGGCTTCCGCTCCTGGTGCCAGGTCGGCGCCTCCCACGAATTCCAGCGATACTCAAAGGGTTCGGAACCCGGTTGGCATCCGAGCCGAACCCCCGCGACCGGGTCTCCCGGGTCGTAGCTGGCCACCACGAACCTGAAGCCATCGGTCGTGACGCCCGCGGGCCCGCCCCCGGCGTCCATTCCGCGGAGCACCATGCGGGACGAAGGGTCGAGCACATGCAGCATGCCCCACCCGAGCCGGATCTCGATCGTTCCGGTCGCAGGGTCGGCAAACCAGTCGGCCAAGGAATGCTCCGTCTGCCGGGCGTGCCGAAGTTGATTGCGCTGGTAGGTAACGGCTGGAAACACCGCCCCGTCGCGGCCGACGCGGACCCGATTGGTCTCCACTACGAGGGTGTCCCATCGAGGGTCGTCGTGAGCCACACTTTCCCAGGGCCGGTTGTAGACCTGGGTAACCCGCGGCGGGTCGCTGCCCGGAAGCGGGACGGTCCGGTACAGGTTGTAGGGCCGGTCGATCAAGAGCTGGCTGGTGGCCGGGCCCGTCAGGTCGACGACGAAGTCCATACCGGTCGAGCAACGATCGGCAACGCGAGGTAACCGAAACCCGCCCAGATCGCTCCGGTGGGTGTCGATGCCGATCATGTAGCGCCCGCGGCTCCAGTCGATCGCGCCGACGTCGAGCCGGAGGTAGACGTAGGCCTCGTCGGAACGAACCCGGAAATCCTTGACCCGAAGCGGAGCCGGTAAGGCTGGGTTCGACTCGAACGACCCCCAGGTGCGACCTCGATTTCCCCAGTCAGCCGGATTGCCATCGATGGTGATGGCGGAATCCCGGAGCCCCGGCCGCATCGCCAGAATGCCATAGTTCTGCTCGGCGTCGAGGACATTCAGCCAGAGGCGGTTCCGGTCCAGCGGCCGCTCGAAGTCGATCACAATCCAGTTCTTCTTGAACCACTCGTCGATGACCGCGAACAGGAGGGCCCCGGCGGCCCCCGCGGCGTGGATGTCGCGCGTCAGGCGCGCGTTGACAGCCGCCTGCTCGGTTTCCGAGTGTCCGCCGTGGTGGGCCCCTTGGGGCTGGAAGTGAGCGGTGCCGCGGGACGACGGCACCCCGTACTCGGCGATCACCACGGGCATGGAGCCGTGATACTCCACCAACTCGCGGAGGTAGCCATAGTAGCTGCTCGGACCTTCGGGGGAACGGGCTTTCGCGTACCCCGGATCGAGCATCATGAAGTCCGGGTAGTACGGGTAGGCGTGAAACGATGCGAAGGTACCGGCCGGATTGGAGGCGGTCGGCCGCATTCGCGTGGCGTCGAGTCCGACGGCGTCGTTGTCGTACTCGCGGGACTCTTCGGGCACCGACCATCTCCGGAGACGCTGCTCCTCCGCACGAGTGCTTTCGGTCGGATGGCGGAGCGGGTCGAGGGTCGGCCAGTTGGTATAGGCAATCGGCCGGATGGTGTTGTACTTGGTCACTTCGTAGTTGAGCAGGAAATCGCTTTCTTCCGCGAGCCAGACTTCGGCGGCGTTTCCACCGGCCACCTCAAGAAATCGACCCCGAAAGGTGGTGCGATCCGGATGGAGTTTCGAGTACGCCACCACCGAGTAGGGTTCCCACTCCCGGCCGGTGATGTACGCCAGAACCCACCTTGACACGTCGGTGTCGTAAAACCCGCTCGTGTGGCCCGGCCGCGGTTCGATGGCCGCTCGGCCATGGAGCAAGTCGACCACCCGTTTGGCCTCGTCGCGATACTCCCGCCGCCACGCCGGATCATCGTACTGTTCTTCGAGCTGGCCCGGCGGAAGCTCGGTCCACACCCCGTGGATCAGCCAAAGGGCCCGGGCCGGATGAGCCCGGTTCCATTGCGCGAGCGTCCGGTAAAAGTGGGGCGGGTGAATGGTATAGACCCGGATCGTGTTGGCCCCCATGTCGGCCGCGAGCTCGAGCCATTCTCGATAGGTGCCGTCGTCGGGCGGGAACTCCGACGGATGCTTGCCCGGCAGGGCGGCCCCGATGTTCACGCCTTTGAGCCAGATCGGGCGCCAGGCTCCGCCAACGGGGATCTCGAAAACCCGGCGGCCGGCGCGGGCGTCAACCCGGAGCCGCGGGGCCCGGACCACGGGCGAAATCGTTCGGTCGGCGACGCTTTCGCCTAACCGATCCAAGTACCACCGAGTCAGGGAATCCCCCGGGAACCGTTGGGCCGTGCGGGTGAAATGGCGCCGGGCCGCGGGGATGTCGCCGGCCCGGTAGCTCGCCATCCCGAGGCCGCTCAGCGCCTCGTAATTGTCCGGCTTGGCCTCGAGGGATCGCTGAAACGCGGCCCGGGCCCGATCGAGTTCGCCGCGGCGCATTGCGGAGTAACCAACGCCGGCCTGGGCGTTCGCGTCATCCGGGCAGCGGGCCACGACCCGCTGAAAAGTCACCTCGGCCAACTCGATCCGTTGGGCGCGATAGTGGTTCCAGGCCGAGTCGAGGATCGCGGCCAAACGGGGGGCCAGAGGCACACATTCTGCACTTGGCTCGGATTGGGCGGCGAGGGGCGGAAAACCCACCCAGGCGACAAACCCAAACAGGACCCGGAATGATCTCCCAAAGTCATTCGCCAATGGCTGCATAAGTGAAAGCAAATCAGAGGGTTGCGATTCCGCTACCCCGATCCGGCCGGCTCCGAATCGGGGCCCTGGTTCTGGTCCTGATGGCGGGGGGCCGTTCGCGGGTTTTCGGGCAATCCCAGGACCCCCGGTACCAGGCCATCGTTCAGGCCGGCGACTCGGCTTGGCGGGAAGGCCGGTTCCCCGACGCGCGAGCCCGGTATCTGGAAGCTTGGCAGGCCGACTCGGCCGGCTCATCGCGGGTGGTGTTTCGCCTGGCCACCCTCCAGGCCTGGGACGGGCATTTACCCCAAGCCATCGCGCTCTACCGCCGTTACTCGCTCCTCGAACCTCGCGACGAAGAGGGGCGGCTCGCGTTGGCCAAGGCTCTGGCCTGGAACGGCGAAACCGCCCGGGCCGTCGCCGTCTACGACTCGGTACTCGGCCGCGATGCGACCTATCGCGACGCCGCGTTAGGCGCGGCGCAAGCGCTGGCCTGGGCGGGCCGGTTTCCGGCGGCGCTGGCCCGGTACGACCGATGGCTCGCGGCGGAACCCAAGGATGTCGAGGCGGAATTGGCCCGGGCCCGGACGCTGGCATGGGCCGGCCAACTCGCCAAGGCGGAGCGAGAGTATGCGGCGATCGCGGCGCGCGGGGAACGGGTGGAGGCCGAGAAAGGCGTGGCGGTGGTGGCGGCCTGGCGAGGCGATTTGGGGCGGAGCGAGATGCTCTGGCGCCGGATTACCGCCCGGGTGCCGAAGGACGCCGAGGGGTGGGTCGGGTTGGCCCAGGTGCTTCGGTGGTCCGGGCGTCCGATCGGGGCCCGCGAAGCGCTCCATCAAGCCCTGGCGGCCGACCCCGGGAACTCGGACGCGGCTGAGCAACTCCGGTGGGTGCGGGCCGATCTCGCCCCGTCCATCGAACCGATGGTCAGCGGCAGTTGGGATAGCGACCAGAACCGGTCTCTGGTGGTCGGCGCCGCCGGGCGAACCTGGGTCGGACCGGTCCAGGCCAGTGTATTTGCGAGCGAACGGTGGGCCGAACTCGCGCCGGCAACCGGTACTTCGACCACCGGACGGGTGAGCCTTCGGCTGCCGATTGGAGCGGCTATTGGCTTGGTCGGCGACGTCGGGGCCATGCGGATTCGAGGAGAGCAAGGCGCCTTGGTCAAGACTCGCGAGTTGGTGACCGGATCGATCGCGGGTACCGCGCGGCTCGGATCCTGGCTCTCGGTCGGCGCCAACGCCCGGCGGACCGGGTTCGATGAGACGGCGCCGATGATGCTCTCGGGCGTCGATGTGTCGTCGATTGGCGCGGAGGCGGAGGTTCGGCTCGGGAGCCGGGTCGGCCTGGCCGGGGGCGGGGACTTCGGGCGCCTCGAGGGCGGGTCGGTGCCGAACCGGCGTCGGGTCGGCTTTGCCTCGCTCCGGTGGCGGCCCCGCCGGAACCTGGCGGTGACGGTTGCGGGCCGGGCGCTCGGCTACGACGAGTCGCCCCGGGATGGCTACTTCGCGCCGGCCCGGTTTCGCCATGGCGAGCTCGGGCTCCGATGGTCTCGCGGTCGCGATCTCGGATGGAATGTTTCGCTCGACGCGGGACTCGGCGCCCAGCAGGTCGGGTTCTCCACCGGGAACTCCACCAAAGGAACCCAGCGGATTGCCGCGGGTATCGGCTACCGGCCGGCTCCGGGTTTCGAGGTGGCCGCCGATTACTCGTTCTCGAACGTAGCCGCTACCGGCGCCGGCCCGACCGGCGGCGGCTCGATCTACCGGGCCGAAGGACTCACGGTGCGGGGAAAACTGCTCCTCCGCGATTAGGTTACGCCCCGGTGTCCGGGTCACGCAGTGTCCTCAGCTCATTCGGCATGTCGACTTATCATCTCGCGGGCGATTACGCCCCCCCGGGTCAGCTGACCCTCGGCCTCCAGATCGAACTCGATCCGGCCGGCCCGCTCTCGAGCCTCGACCCCGGCGATCGGTTCCTGTTGGCCGCCGGCGATATCGAGGGAAAAATGGTGAACCGCGGCAGCGGATCAGTCACGGTGGCCGTCCGGGGTGCCGACGACCGGTGGACCCGGACCACGTGGTCGCCTAACACGCAGGTCCGCCGAATGCGAGGGTGAGGCCCTGATGCCGGCTGGGTCACTGCTGCTCGCCGCGCTCGCGGCGCTGGTCGGCGGCGCGATCAACTCGATCGCCGGCGGCGGAACTCTCGTCACCTTTCCGATCCTCGTGGCGCTCGGGATTCCCCCGCTCACGGCCAACACCACCAACACGATGGCGCTCTGGCCGGGAGCGTTCGGCAGCCTCTGGGGCTACCGGCGCCAATTTGCCGGGGTGGGTGGTTGGGTGGCGAGCATCGGCGTCACCGGCATTCTCGGCGGCATCCTCGGCGGTTGGCTCTTGCTCACCACCGGCAACGACCGCTTCGAGCGGATTGTCCCGTTCCTGGTGCTCGGCGCCACGATCCTGTTTGTCTTGAACGGACCCTTGGTCCGGTGGCTTCGCGGTCATGAGCCGCTCCGCGACGTGGCGCCGAAACCTCCCCCGGCGTTTCTGGTGGTCCAATTCCTGGTCGGGATCTACGGGGGCTACTTCGGCGCCGGCATCGGCATCCTGACGTTAGGCGTGCTCGGTCTGTTCGGCTTGACCGACATTCACAAGATGAACGCGCTCAAGGTCTTTGGGGCGTTGTCGGCCAACTTGGTGGCGGCGCTGTTGTTTGCCGCCAAGGGTGCCGTGGTCTGGCCGCTGGCGGTGGTGATGGCGGCGGCGAGCTTGGTCGGTGGATACGTCGGGTCCCGAGTAGCCCAACGGGTCGGCCAAGTGTGGGTTCGCCGGGCCGTCGTGGCGATCGGGTTCGGGTCGGCGCTTTGGCTACTGGTCCGAGCCCAGTGACGCCGCTTCGGGCTACCGGCCGCCCGGCCGGTAGCCCGCCGCGAAGAACGCGGTGAATTCGGGTAGGCTCGCGAGGTGCTAGGTTCCCCCCTCATCCTCGTCTTGGAGCTCTTCGATGCGAAACATCTTGGCTGCCGTGAGTGCGATGGCAGGAATCCTCGGGATTCGGCCCGCCACGGCGCAATCGGTCCCACCGGACCCAGGGCTCCAGTGGATGGCGGGGTGCTGGGAGCTTCGGGCCGGCCCGCGGGTGATCCACGAACAATGGATGAGCCCGCTGGGCGGCCTGATGATGGGGATGAGCCGGACCGTGGTGCGCGACACCGCCCGGGAGTTCGAACACCTCCGGGTCGAAAGCCGGGGCGGAACGACCAGTTACATCGCGCGTCCGTCCCGGCAGGCCGAGACGGTGTTCCCGGCCGTCACCCTCTCTGATACCATGGTGGTCTTCAGCAATCCCGGCCACGATTTTCCGCAACGAATCATCTATCGCGCCCGGGGCACCGACTCGCTGGTCGCCCGGATCGAGGGCGACCAGAACGGTCAGGTGCGGGGGATGAACTTCCCGATGCGCCGGATCAGCTGCGGGGAACCGCGGCCGCTTTGACCGGGATTCGGACCCGGGTCTTTTCCCACTCCAAGATCAGTTCCGACGTGTCCGCTCCCGTCGCCACCGAGCGGATCGTGAACGTTTCGATCGGATCGCTCACCGCTTCGGAAGGGAGGGTGGCGCGGCCCACTTCCTGGCTGCGCACCGGATCCCTCACCAAGATCTGCCAGGTGGTCCGGCTCGGAATCGTGGTGATGGTGTAGGCGCCGGCTCCGAGCTTGACGCCGGCGAGCTCGATCGGCGCGGTGGTGCGGAGCGTGGTCGGGTCGTTGGCGCCGGTGCGCCACACCGAGTCATACTGCGCGAGCGGAGTCCCGAAGACGGTCCGTCCCCGCATCGAGGGACGGGAATAACAGAGTCGTGCGGTTACGGCGCCGGTGGTAATGGCCACCGAGTCGTAGGGAGAGGGCCGCGTGGTCAAGCGGGAACGATCCGGGTCCGAGGGGTCGCACGCAATGGCCGACACGGCGGCCGGGCGCCTAACGAACTCTTGCTCCAGGCCGTCCACCGTCAGGCCGGCCACCGAACCGTCGGGTGCGATCCGGAACGAGGTCCAGGTCTTGGGCAGCCGCCGGTCCATCGACGTGGCGCGGAACACGTCGTAGTGCCAATGCTCCAGGCTCACCGGCACCGACTGGGCGTCGACGGCCAACTTCAACCGGCCGCTGTCGACCGTGACCCGGGCCGGTCCGAACATCGGGTTGTCATAGATCCCGGTGTAGGCGGCGAGGTCGTGGGCCGGGCCTTTCCCGACCGCCCGCGCCTTGACGATGCTGTCCTCCAGCTTGGCGCCGGCGGCCTCGGCCATGGCGACCATCGGGAGCATCGCCACGACCGGATCGGCCGCGACGCCGAGGAACCGGTTGATCACCCCGCGCGCCACCGGGAACGCGGCGATCGAACTGCTGGAGTTGGTCAACACGATCACGCCGAGTTTTTCCGACGGGACCATGACGAGTTCGGTGGTCATGCCGTCGATCCCGCCGGAATGTTCGACCACCTTCCGGCCGGCGTGATCGAACAGAAACCAGCCCAGGCCGTAGCCGAGGAAATTGGCGCCCGGGTAGAGGAAGTTGAGCTCGCCGCCCGGCGCGATCGGCATCTGCATCGTGAACATCTCGCCGTGGGTGGCCGGGCTGAGGAGCCGACGCCCGTTGGCCACCCCGCCGTTCAATTGAAGCCGGATCCACTGGGCCATGTCGAGTACGTTCGAGTTGATCGACCCGGCCGGGCCGATGTTGTCGATCCGCCGATACTCGATCGGGACCAGCTTACCG
>SXGT01781951.1_pt1 | contig 22274 bp, 19 predicted proteins | sample 3176221 | NCBI WGS metagenome assembly SXGT01 (sample SAMN11356862, study PRJNA531348) | freshwater metagenome | isolation source: freshwater sample F1-120 | place: China: Fuxian Lake, Yuxi | collected 2017-12-25
AGCTCGCGGGCGGCGGCTACTTCAAGATCGTGAACCAGTCGGTCCCCGCGGCGCTCCGGCGCCTCGGGTACGCCGAGGCGGAGGTGCAGGAGATCGTCGCGTACGTGTCCGGCACGAACACGCTGCTCGCCGCCCCGCACGTGAACCGCCGCACCCTGAAGGAGCGCGGCCTCACCGACAAGGACATGGCCGCCGTGGAGGCCGCCCTCCCCGGCATGTTCGACCTCGACAGCGCGTTCGCGTCGTGGGTCCTCGGCGAGGAGGCGTACGAGCGCCTGGGCGTGACCAAGGAAGCCCAGAAGAGGCGCGGCTTCTCGCTGCTCGCGCACCTCGGCTTCTCCCGCGAGGAGATCGACGAGGCGGGCGACGTGATCATCGGCCGCATGACCATCGAGGGCGCCCCCTTCCTGAAGGACGAGGACTACGCGGTCTTCGACTGCGCCAACCGCTGCGGCAAGATCGGCCGGCGTTACCTCCCGGGCATGTCGCACGTGAAGATGATGGCCGCGGTGCAGCCGTTCCTCTCGGGCGCCATCTCGAAGACGGTGAACCTCCCCAACGACGCGAGCGTCGAGGACGTGATGAAGGTCTACGAGGAGGGGTGGCGCCTCGGCCTGAAGGCGGTCGCGCTCTACCGCGACGGCTGCAAGGCCTCGCAGCCTCTCTCCTCGAGCAAGGACAAGGAAGACGACACGCACGCGGACGCGAAGGCCTCGGAGGTCGAGACGACGGTGAGCACGACCGGGATGATCCCGCCGGCGCTCTCGCCGATCCCGAGGACGTCCGCGCCGCAGGATCCGCATCAGCTCACCCTCCCGATGCGCGGGCGGCCCGAGGGGCTGCGCGTGCGGCTGCCGAAGAAGCGCGTCGGCTTCACCCAGGAGGCGCGCGTCGGCGGGCACAAGATCTTCCTCCGGACGGGCCAGTACGAGGATGGAACGCTCGGCGAGATCTTCATCGACATGCTCAAGTAGGGCGCCTCCTTCCGCTCGCTGATGAACTGCTTCGCGATGTCGGTGTCGATCGGGCTGCAGTACGGCGTGCCGCTCGCCACGTACGTCGACCAGTTCACGTTCACGCGCTTCGAGCCGCAGGGCGTCGTCGAGGGGCACCCGTACGTGAAGTTCTCGACGTCGATCGTGGACTACCTCTTCCGCCTGCTCGGCGTCGAGTACCTCCACCGCTACGATCTCGCGCACATCAAGCCGGAGGGCGAGCACGAGATCCCCCACGTGGGCTTCCTCGGGGGGGACCGGCCGAGCGAGCGCGTCGTGGACGCGGGCGCCTCGGGCCCGCAGGCACAGGCCGAGCACGTCCCCCACTCGCTCTCGTACACGCAGGAGGCGCTCTCCAGGAGCGCCATGATGAGCGAGTCGCTGGAGCAGGGTGCGCCGCCCTCGAGGGCGCACGAGCATGGAGGGGCGAGCGGCTCGCCGCTCGACGCGCACCTCGACGCCATGATGGGCGACGCCCCGGTGTGCGACGTGTGCGGGCACATCACCGTCCGCAACGGCGCTTGCTACAAGTGCCTCAACTGCGGAAACAGCATGGGGTGTAGCTGACCGGCAGGCACGTCAGGGTGACGGGGACGGTACCTCCACGGGGGTCTCCCTCCACGCGACCTCCGCCAGGCTCCGGATGAGGGCCTGGCGGGGTCCGTCGAGCTCGGCCAGCGTGACCGTCCCGTCGCCGTCGCGATCGAAGCGGATCATGCCCGGCAGCGCGAGGAGCATCTGCGTCGTGTCGAAGACGAAGCGCTTCGACACCTTGTCGCCGCGTGGCACGTCCGTGGTGGTGACCTGCAGGCCGCGGATGTCGGCAAAGAAGATCTCGAAGCGCTTGGCCTCGGGCGGGAGGGTCTTGTACGTGATCTTCACCGACGCCGTGAGGCGCATCGCGCCGAAGCCGGTGATGCCCTCGGTGTAGAGTTCCAGGTACTCCTCGGGGGTGACGCCGTCGCCGCGCGCGGGGGGCTGCTCGATCTTGATGAAGCCCGCGTTCACCTTGCAGTGGGTCTCGACCAGGCTCCGGTGCTCGAAGACGTACGGCTTCCGCATGTCGAGCACCGCGGTCGGCGGCGGCGGGCGCGCGATGTAGTACGTGGCGTGGCACTCGGGGACGCTCGCGCCCGCGAGCATCACGAGGCGATCGAGCACGACCTCGGTGGTGCGCGCCGTCACGCCCGCGGCCGCGGTCTTCGCCTCGAACGGGCCCGCCGCGAGCGTGATCTCGACCCCGCCGCGCTCGGTGGACTTGTCCTCCGGGAGGCAGGACACGAGCGTCGCCGCCGCGGCGCACGCGGCCATCAGGCGCGAGACGATCGACCGGCGGACGGGGCGGCTCACAGACCCCCCTCGATGCCCACGCTCGGGAGCGCGAGCGCCCCGAGCTTCCTCGGGCGGCAGGGCCCGTCCGAGCAGGTCACGCCGATGGTCTCGGTGCTGCCCGTGATGTTGAGCCCCTCGAGCACCACCCCGACGTAGCCGCTCTTGCCGAACGTCCAGCGCTTCGCGAGGCGCGCGTCGATCCGGTAGAAGTCGGGCAGCCGAGGGCCGTCGAGGTTGTCCGGCGCCTCGGGGATGCCCGTGTAGTACAGGACGCGGGCGCCGAGGTTCCAGCCCCTCCCCAGGTCGAGCATGAGCGCCACGTTGAGCACGTGCGCGCGATCGTAGCGCCCGAGCGTCACAGCGCCAGCGGGCCGGGTGCGGGTCGTGCGCGAGAGCGTGTAGGATACCTGCATCCCCCAGCGATCCTTCACGGGCCGGCGCATCGACATCTCCGTGCCCACGGTCACCCCGCTCTCCGGCGCCGTCGGCTTCAGCGGGAAGTCGCTCTGCAGCAGGATGAAGTCCGACAGGTTCGTGTACGCGTTGCGGAACGCGGTCGTCGTCCACACGACGGAGAGCGGCAGGGACACCTCGGTCGAGGCGCTCGACTGGAAGGACTCCTGGAGCCCCCCGGGCAGACCGCCCACGGAGAGCGCGGGGATGGGTAGCGAGTAGGCGGGGGGCTGGTGAGCGACGCCGTGCTCGGTGCGCACGCGGAGCCACCGGAGGAGCGACCACGCGACCGCGGTCCGCGGCTCGAGCGCCGGCTCCGTGCGGTCCTGGGAGTCGTAGCCGTCGGCGCGCACGCCCATGTGGAGCTCCAGCCTGCTCGTGGGCCTGTAGATCGCGAACGCCCACACGCCCCCCTCGACGTCGGTGCGATCTCCGAGGACGCGCGCGCTCTCCTCGTAGTCGGCGCGCGTCAGCGCCGCGGGGTTCGGCAGATCGGCGCGGTAGGTGTCGCTCCGCACATCGCCGCCGAGGCGAAGCTCGAGCGCGTCCGTCACCGCCGTCGAGTAGCGCGCGCGGGCGGCCAGCGACCGGTCGCCGACGAAGCGCCTCCCGACGAGGCGGGAACGATCGTACCCCACGGTCACCGCCGCACGGAGGCGCGTCTTCTCCTCGAACACGTGATCCCACCGCAGATCCACGCGATAGAGCTCCGACGCGAAGAGCACGCGCTCCTCGTTCGCGTCGTACTGAGAGGCGTAGTCGTACGAGCCGAGCCCCAGCACGGTCAGCCGGTCGCGCGGCGTCGCGTCCCAGGCGATGCGCGTCTGGAAGTCGCGGTAGTCGATGTTGTACTCGGGGGCGAACGCCTTCAGGAGGGGTCGCATGTACGACACGAGCCCGGCCACGCCGACGTGCACCTTGTCGTCCGCGAGGGGCGTCTCGACGTAGGCCGAACCGTCGACCGCGCGGATCCGTGTCTCCGCCGTGAAGACGTCGCTCGGCTCGCGGGTCTCGGCGTGCACGACGGCCCCGATGACGCGGCCGAACTGCGCGTTCGACGTGCCGGCGGGGTAGAGGTCGACGCTGCGGATCCACGCGGGGTGGACGTTCGAGGGGCCGAGACCCACGTGGAACAGGTACGGCAGCCGGAGATCGTCCAGGTAGAACGCGGTCGCGTTCGGCGGCGCCCCCCGGATGTAGAAGTACGGGAGGCCCGACACCGTGGGGCTCACGCCCGGGAGGATCTCGATCGACCGCATCGGATCGCCGAACGCGCCCGGCAGCATGCGGATCTCGGTGCGTCCGAGCGGGCGACGCGGAGGCTCCCGTCTGTCGCCGCGCACGACGACCTCCTCGACGCGCGGTTCGTCGGGGGGCGGCGGCGTGTCCGGGCCCTTCGCCGGGGGCGTGAAGACGAGCTCCATGTCGACGATCACCGACACGGGCGTGAGGCCCCGGAGCGGCCTCTCGAACTGCCACGAGAGGGCGGCGTCCCGGGCCAGATCCACGAACGGCGGATCGCCCCGCGCGCGCCGGACCTCGCGCACCGAGCCGTCCGGGCCGACGAGCAAGGAGAGACGCACGACACCCTCGCGCGTCTCGCCCTCCGGGTAGGGGGGGATCGTCCCGGACAGGAGGCCGGGCGCGTCCATCTCACGGGACGGATCCGCGGGGTCGTCGTCCGGCGCGGCGTCCGCGGTCCCGGCGGGAGCGCCCGCCTGCGCCGCTGGAGGCGGATCCTCCGCGCGCGCCGTTCCCGCGAACAGCGCGAGCAGCGCACCGATCGCGGCACCGCGCACGTGACGCGCGCGGCACGGCGTACGGCGTACGGCGGACAAGAGAGCGCCCCGGAGCAAGGCGCACATCCTACACGTTCCGGCGTTGACACGCGGCTCGCCCCCGCTACGGTTCCCGGATGCGAAGCGCCAACGTCACCGCCCTCTTCTCGCTCCTCGCCCTCGCGTCCCTCCCGGCCTGCAAGAGCGACACCGCCGCCGCGCCCGCGACGCCGCTGGACGCGGGCAACACCGAGGGCGGCGGTCCGGTCAAGCCGGGGCCCGGCCCCTACGCCGATCTGCCGCTCGACGCGCTCAACGGAACCGTCGAGTCGAGCGAGCTCTCCGGGCCCGTCGATCTCGTGCGCGACGACTCCGGCATCCCGCACATCTTCGCCGAGAACGTGCCGGACGCGGCGTTCGCGCAGGGCTACATCATGGCGCAGGACCGCTGGATGGAGATGGACTTCGTGCGGCGGCAGGCGACGGGCACGCTCGCCGAGATGGCGGGCGGCCTCTCCGCGTCCCTCGTCGAGGCCGACATCCGCATCCGCGCCCACCACCTGCGCGCGACGGCCGAGGAGGGCTACAAGAAGGTCCTCGCGTCGCAGGATCCCACAGATCAGATGCTGGTCAGCACGCTGAAGAAGTTCACCGCCGGCGTCAACGCCTGGCAGGCGCACCTCCGCGCGGGGATCTACAAGCTCCCTCCGGAGATCAGTGTATTCTACACGCTACCATCGGTCGCGCCGTGGACCGAGATCGACAGCGTCGTCCTCGGGGAGTACCAGGCCTACTCGCTCGCGTTCGACGCGGGGAGCGACATCGCGCGAACCCGCGCGTACGAGCAGGAGGCCGCCCTCTTCGTCGGCTCGACGGACGCCGCGAAGCTCGCGCGGGTCGGCTTCGTCGACGACTACTACCGCGCCGCCGCGTGGGATCCGGCCCACACGGTGGACGGCTGGAAGGAGGCCGCGGGGCTCGCCTCGCGGGGCCGCACGGGCGCGCCGGGCGGTGAGCGCCGACGCGACGCGCGTGGGTCACGGTCGCTCGCGCTCCTCGACGCGGGCTTCCGCGGCGTGGATGGGCTGGGCCTCGATCCCCGGCGTGATCCGGCGCGCGGCTCGAACAACTGGGTCGTCGCGCCGAGCCTGTCGTCGAACGGCCAGGCGATGATCGCGAACGACACGCACCTCCAGCTCACGAACCCGTCCATCTTCTACCTCGTGCACCTCACGACGCGCGACGGGTTCGACGCCATGGGCGTGCAGTTCCCGGGCATCCCGCTCGTCACGCTCGGCATGAACCGCAACGTGGCGTGGGGCGGGACCGTCAACTACATCGACGTGACCGACGTGTACGCGGAACAGGTCGTCGACTGCACCGCCGATCCCGCGTCGAAGTGCGTCCGGTTCAAGGGCGCGGAGGTGAAGCTCACCGTCCGCGAGGAGGCCATCAAGGTGGGCTTCCACGGCAACATCTCGGACACCGTGAAGGCGAAGATCTGGGAGGTGCCGCACCACGGCCCGATCATCCCGCGGACCCACCCGCAAGGGACCCAGGCCCTGGGCGCGCAGGAGCTGAGCGTGAAGTACACGGGGCACGTCACCGCGCCGCTCCTCCGCGCGGTGTACGGGGTCAACGTGGCGAAGAACGTCGACGAGGCCACGCGATCGATCGAGCGCGACTTCGGCTACGGCGGGCAGAACTGGGTGTTCGCCGACACGAGCGGCAACATCGCCTGGACGCAGGCGATCCGCATCCCGAAGCGGCCGAAGGGCGCGAAGCCCTGGCTCGTCCTCCCCGGCGACGGGAGCGCGGAGTGGCTGGGCTACTTCGACGTGAAGTACGCGCCGCACGCGAAGAACCCGGCGAAGGGATACCTCGTGACCGCCAACGCGGATCCGCTCGGCGTGAACGACAAGAACGATCCGGCGGCCAACCCGGAGGTCGAGGGCTCGCCGCTCTACCTCGGCACCGAGTACGATCCGGGGACACGCGCGAGCCGGATCACGAAGCGCATCGCGGAGGCGAGCGCGAAGAAGCTCGATCGCGACACGATGAGCTCGATCCAGGGCGACGCGATCAGCGACTGGGGCCGCGCCCTCGCGCCGGCGTTCCTCGAGGGCGCCGCGGATCTCGTCGCCGAGATGACGACGCCCGGGTCGAGGCCCGCGCTCACGCCGCTCCTCGCCTCGGCGAAGCCAGGCGTGAAGGGTTTCGTCGCGGGCGCGCGCGATCTCGTGAAGGCGTGGACGTTCGACACGCCCGCGGGGACGGATCCCGGCGCGACCGCGACGGAGATCGCGGACTCCAGGGCCGCGGCGATCATGGCGGTGTGGACGACCCGCTTCGCGAAGCTCACCCTCGACGACGAGACCTCGGCGCTCGGCATCGCGCCCTCGCAGAAGTGGACCCTGAAGCTCCTGTCGAACCTCGTGAACAGGAGCTCGGACCTCCGCACCAAGGACGCCGCCTTCGACGACCTCGCCACGCCGGCGATCGAGACCAAGGCGTTCATCCAGGCCAAGGCCCTGCTCGCGGCGCTCGACTACCTGATGGACGCCAAGGTGCTCGGGCCCGATCCGACCGCCTGGCGCTGGGGCTCGCTGCACACCGTCGCGCCGAAGTTCTACCTCCCGTCGATCACCGAGCTCGAGCAGCCACGGTTCCCCCGACACGGCGGCGACGGCACGGTCGACGTGGCCAACCACGGGGCCGACGACGACGACTACGCCTACGGAGGGGGCCCCTCGATCCGGTTCGTGGCGGCCATGGACCCGAAGGGGCCCGTCGCCCGCAACGTCCTCCCCGGCGGCGAGATCTTCGACACGAAGTCGCCCCACTACAACGACCTCTACAAGCTATGGGTCAAGAACCAGACGGTGGAGCTCGCCTTCAACGCCGCCGACGTCGTCGAGCGCGCGAAGAAGGAGATCGCGACGAACAAGCTCGGCCGGCGCCGGTTCAAGCCGCCGGGCCAGTGAGCTGGCTGAACGCGCGACCCGGGTGCGCCACCCCGCCGTCCCGCCTGGGTCATCCGTTCACCACAGCCCGGGCCCTGCGCGATCCGGCGCTTCGATAAGCACATAAATACTCGTTTTATCCAGGGGTTGGAATATTCGTGCGTTCTGCATGTTTGCAGAGCGCACAGAAAATGTAGGACGTGCGGTATTGTGCTTGCAAGGTACACATGGTGAGGACTACACGGAAGTTCAACCACAACAGGAGCAAAGGACCGACACCTGCTCGGAGACGAACCATGACCACCACGATCGACAAGAAGACCCTGGCCGCCCACGTCATCCTCACCCTGCACCTCGCGCAGCGCCGCGGGCGCGCCGCCACGGTCGAGACCGTGGCCGACGAGCTCGGCGTGCGCAAGACGGACGTGCGCGAGGTCGTCTCGCTCCTCCACCGCGAAGGTCACGTCGACGGACAGCGCATGCGCCTCACCTTCACGGGCTTCGCGCTCGCGATCTCGCTCCGCGGATGCAGGCTGCGGGATCTCCGGTCGGCGCCCGAGGCGTCCGTCCGCGCGGCCTGACGCTCGGACGCGGCCTCGCCGAGCGAGGCCAGCGTGCTATGGTCCGTCGATGCGCTTGTCTGCTCGCCTCGGCTACGCGATCCCTCTTCTTCTCCCCGGCGCGCTGGCCTGGGCGTGCAGCTCCAGCAGGACTTCCGCGACACCGGCGGCGCAGGTCGACGCGGGCGCCGGGAGCACGGAGGCGGGCGCGCCCGACGTGGTCGTCGCCGTCGGCGAAGTGAAGCAGACCGGTCGCATCCTCGCCGCGCGTGCCGCCACGCCGGTCGAGAACGCGACGATCACCGTGGGCTCCAAGTCCGCGACCACCGGGGCGGACGGCAAGTACGCGATCGCGGTCCCGAAGGGCACGCCCCACCGGATGAAGATCGCGGGGGAGGGCTCGTACAACCTGCTCGAGCAGGAGTGGATCCTCGACAAGGACACCGATCGCGGAGACACGTCGTTCCTCTCGAAGACGCTCGCGAACATCCTGCTCAGCTTCTTCGCCGACATGGACAAGTCGAAGGGGGTCCTCACCATGACGGTCAACCCCCGCGGGTGCCCGAGCATCGACGGTGCCATCGTCACGCTCGAGCCACCCGGCTCGGCGAAGGTCAAGTACGCGCGCGGCGGCATCCCCAGCGACGAGGTGGGGGCGAAGCCGGACGAGCTCCCCACGGCGATCTTCTACAACATCGAGCCGGGCAAGGTCATCACGGTGAAGGTCACCCACCCGAGCTGCATCCAGCTCCCCTACCCCATCGAGGCGGACGGCTTCAAGCTCACGGGCAGCACCACGACCGAGGGTGGCGAGTCCATCTCGTACTTCCGGACGTACCTCGGCCCGGGCCCGACCTCCGACGCCGGGCCGGCCGACGCCGCGAAGGACTGAGCAAGAGCGCGGCGGCCCTCAAGGCGGCGGCACGACCTGCGGGCGCGGCGGCTGGTCCCTCTTCTTCGCCTCGTCCTCCTGGATCGAGTACCGGACGAACGCGCGCAGCACCTGGTTCCGATCCACGTTGCCAACGAGCACCTTGATGTCCTCGTAGATCGAGGGGTCGACCAGGAGCCCGCCGATCGTGCCCTTCCCGGCCTTCACGGCGGCCACGATCTGCCGGACGTCCGAGAGGCTCGAGGCCAGGTTGACGACCATCGCGTCGGTCGCGGGATCCCCGTAGACGATTCCGTGCGCGAGGCCCTTGCCGGTGCGGACCGCCTCGAGGCTCCCGCGCACCTCGTGCGCCGTGCCGCGGAGATCGTCGGCGAGCTTGTCGTCGTAGACGAGCGCGTGGGCGAGCCCGGGCCCGGACTTCACGCGCCCGGCGAGATCGCGGAGATCGCTCGAGGCCGCGTGGAGCTCGCGCGAGGCGCCTTCCATGTTGCCGATGAGGCGGTTGACCTTCTGCCCCTGCTCGACGTCGAAGACGATGCGGTGCGCCGTGCCATCCCGCTCCGCGATGCCGGTCAGGATGAGGTTGAGGCTCGCGATCGCGCCCTTGAGGTCGCCCACGACCTTCGGATCACCGAGCGAGCGCGTCGCGACCTCGAGGTTCGACACCGTCTGCTCGGTCTTGTTCACGATGGACTCGAACTTGGCGAGGTACTTCGACAGATCGATCGGCTCCTCGGTCTTGAGGAGGGCGCCGGGGCGGAGCGCCGCCTTCGCAGGGCTCCCCGTGGTGATCTCGATCATCTTGTCGCCGAGGAGACCCTTGTTGGTCACGCGCGCCACGGAGTCCTCGCGCACGCGGACCGCCTCCTTCCTCGAGATCGTGAGGCGGACGTGGATGGTCGGATCCGCCGGATCGCCGGCGTGGGACACGTCGGTCACGAGGCCGATGTCGAGGCCGCCCATCCGGACAGGGGCGCCCGTCTTCAGGCCCACGACGTCCGCGAAGCGCGCCTCGAAGTCGTACTTCGCGTCCCACGCTCTCCGGCTGTCGCCGATGATGAAGACGATCATGACGGAGGCCAGGATGGCCACCGTCACGAAGAGTCCCACCTTGAGGGTCTTCGCCATGGAGGCGCACGATAGCATCGCACCGTCAGGAGGACGAAAGCAGTTGCTCCACGTCCTCGATCTCCGGGGCTCGCCCGTCGATGAAGTCCCGCACGTACGGGTCCGGCGTCGTGCGGAAGTGCTCCCTGGGGCCCGCGGCGAGGACGCGACCACGCCCGACCATGACGATGCGGTCCGAGACCGAGAAGGCCGTGCTCATGTCGTGCGTGACGACGACGCTCGTGAGGCCGAGGCGCTCCTTGATGGCGCGGATGAGGTGGTTGATGCGCGCGGTGTTGATGGGATCGAGCCCGGTCGTGGGTTCGTCGTAGAGGATGACCTCCGGCTCGAGGGCGAGGGTACGGGCGAGGCCGACGCGCTTCTTCATGCCACCGGACAGGTCGCTGGGCCGCATGCCCTGGATGCCGGGCAGGCCCACCGCGGTGAGGGACGCCTCGACGCGGCGATCGATCTCGGCCGGGCGCATCGTGTTCCAGTACTGCTCGCGCAGGCCGTACGCCACGTTCTCACCCACCGTGAGGGAGTCGAACAGCGCGGCGCCCTGGAACAGGTATGCGACCCGGCGGCGGACACCGACGAGCGCGGCGTCCGACAGCTTCGTGACGTCGACCGGGTCATCCGACGCATCGGAGCCGGCGAGCCAGATCTCGCCCGCGTCGGCGCGGATGAGGCCGATGAGCAGCTTCAAGAGCACGCTCTTCCCGGATCCCGAGGCGCCGAGCACGGTGACGGTCTCGCCACGCGCGATGTCCAGGCTCAGCTCGTCGTAGATGACCTTCGGGCCGAAGCGCTTCTTGACGTGCGAGAAGCGGATGAGCGGATCCACCCGTTCACCCGGAGGCGAGCGCGAGGCGCCGGCTCGGTCCGCCCGCGTTCACCGGGACGCCGAGGCCGCCACGGCGACCCACGCGTCGTCGAGACCCATCTCGCCGCGCGCCTCCTGCGCGATCTGGAGATCCTGGAGCTTCGCGGGCCTGCCGTTGATCGTGACGCGCGTGGCCCCGTCGACCTTGCCGGTCACGCCGCGCCGGGTCTGGCTGCAGTCGATCGTGAGCGAGCGGGGAGCGACCGCCGTGATGACCCCCTGCACGCGGCGCTGGGTGTGGTCGGGCGTGGCCTCGCCGGGGGCGGGGCTCGCGACCCGGGCGCCGAGGCCCCCGGCGAGCGTGGTACCCGAGAACACGAGGCAAACCGCGAGGATGGAGACTGACGTTGCGCGCATCACGAACCCCCTTTCGACGGGTGCTTTCCCTGCGCCCCGGCGTAGCAGCTTTTTCGGGGGATGGCAGGCAAAAAGGACCTCGGGCCCGCACAGGTGCGATCGGTCGGGCGCCCCGGCTCACTCGCCGGCGGGGTCACCTTGGCGTGCGAGTCCCGGGGCGGGCAGGGAATCGTCCTCGTGCTCCGCCTCGGCGGCTGCCTCGGTCTCCGCCCGGGGCCAGCTCAACGTCGCCAGGAGCATGGTCATGACCACGATCGGCATGCGCTGCCTCAGCACGAGGCCGACGTTCGCCACCGACATCGCGTAGATGACCGTCAGGGGGACGAGGAACGTGAGGAACGTCATGAGGAGCGCCTTGTCCGTCCAGACGAGGCGCCGGGCGGCGACGAGGGCCCGGTAGATGAAGAAGTAGAAGATGAGGGTGTCGATCTTTCCCACGTTCAACCCGAACGACCCGCTCATCCAGGGGAACGGCGCGAGCAGCGTGTACGCGAGCTTCTGCGGGAGGGCCTGGGTCGGGTCCCCGTGATCGTCGAAGGACACGCCCGAGCCGCCCCGGTGGCTGGACAGCTGCGCGCGCCACCCGTAGCTGAAGTCGAAGGCCGTGTACGCCGACTCCCGTGCGTCCTCGATGATGTGCGTGTAGGCCCCGACGGCCATCGCCATGCACACGATGCCCAGGGACACCATCACCGGGCGCACCATGGACCGCCCCCCGAAACCGGCGAGGCCCACGAGGAGCGGCGTGATGCACGCGAACAGGAGGTAATAGCGGATGCCCCACACGGCCGCGAGGCACACCACGCCGAGGATGAAATCCGGCATCGTGAAGCGTCGCGCGAGGCGGGTCGAACTGCCCACGGCGCCGATGACGCAGAAGATGACGAGGCCGTCCTTGAACATGTCGGACGTGTAGAGCATGAAGCTCGGCATGAAGAGGATCAGGTACATCACGCGCTCCGCGATCTTCTCGTCCGCGCCGAGGTACCTGGCGAGGCGGAGGAACAAGAGGCACGTGAAGCACGCCATCATCGCGATGATCGCGGTGCACCCGGCGCGGGTGGGCCCGCCGTTCAGGTACATGACGAGCGCGAAGAGGTTGATGGGCAGCGTCGTGGGACCGATGACGGGCAACTGGTCGACGGTGATGTAGGCGAAGCCGCGGTTCTCCCAGTACTCGACCACCAGGCCGGCGAGCATCTCGTAGCCGACGGAGTCGCCCCCCGCGGGGTGGGAGAACCACTGGACGTCCCGGACGACGAACAGGAAGCCCATGCGAAGAGCGAACGCCAGCAGCAAGACGCGGATGAGGCGCTGCGACGCGCCCAACCGCCTGGCGACGGCGTAGACCGTGAACATGCACAGGGGGACGAGGATGATGCCGAACACAGGGGTAGCTCGTGTAGCCGCCGCGGAAAGGGCTCGCCGACCCGCCAAGCCTAGCACGTCAGGCCGTCAAGGACTCGCCGCGATTGTCGGGCCTCCCGGGGCCCGGCCCGGGGCCTACCCCGTCACTCCCTGGGGCCCGCGAGCCGCTTCTTCACGTCCCCCGACCTGGCCATCTTCATGTCGATCCACTCCGTGAGCGGAGCCGCGACGTAGATGCTCGAGTACGTGCCCGCGATGATACCCGCGACCATCGCGAGCGCGAAGTCCTTGATCACCCCGGTGCCCCACACGAAGAACGGCAGGACCGAGAGCATCGTGGCACCGCTCGTCAGGATGGTGCGGCTCAGCGTCTCGGACACGGAGAGGTTGATGATCTGGCTGAAGGACTTCCCGCGGTGCTTGCCCAGGTTCTCGCGGATGCGGTCGTAGATGATGACGGTGTCGTTCATCGAGTAGCCGATGATCGTGAGCACGGCCGCGACGGTGGAGAGCGTGACCTCCCGCCGGAAGACGATGAACACGCCGATGACCACCATCGCGTCGTGCACGCACGCCAGCACGACCCCGGGGGCGAACCGGAGGTCGAACCGGAACGCGAGGTAGAGCATGATGAAGACGATCGCGATCGCGACCGAGTTGCGCGCGCTGTCGCGGAGCTGCTTGCCGGCCTTCGGGCCCACCCACTCGACGCGGAGGGCCGCCTCGGGCACCATGTCCTTCCCGAGCTGGGCGCGGAGCACGTCCATCAGGAGGTCGCCCTTGCTCTGGAGCTGGATCTCCACGCGATGATCGCGCGGGTTCACGACCTGCGGGTTGGTCGCGCTCACGCGGAGCTTGACGCCCGGGACGCTCGCGATCTGCTCCTTCAGCTTCTCCATGCTCGGGTCGGCGTCGTAGCGCGCGCTGATCTTGTCGCCGCCCGCCGAGAACTTGACCTCGGTCGCCCGGTTGGTCTCCGGGCACTTCGTCGTGTCCGAGAGGGGGCTCGCCGACTCGCTCGTGAGGCACAGCGCCTGCTTGAGCTGCTGCTTCACGCTCGCCTGGACCTCGCTCACCTCCTGGACGCGGATCAGGAACTGGTGCGGGTGCTTGTCGCTGCGGACCTCCACGATGTCCGGCTCGGAGAACTGGTGCGAGCTCGCGACGGCATCGCGGATCTTCGCCGCGTCGACCGGCTTCTCGAAGGCGACCTCGATCTCGGTGCCGCCGCGGAAGTCGGTGCCGTAGTTGGGCCCCGGCCAGAAGACGAGGAACGTCGAGAGCGCCACGAGCGACACCGACAGGGTGATCCAGAAGCGGCGCATCCCCATGAAGTCGTAGACTTTGTGCTGCTTGAAGAACTCCATGGCTAGGAGGCCGCCTCCCTCTGGTTGCCCCCGAACTCGGCGCCGACGGAGAGCGACTTCACCTTCGCCCCCCGCGCCCACCAGTCGAACACGATGCGCGTGCAGAAGACGCCGGTGTAGATGCTCGCGACGATGCCGATGATGAGCGTGACCGCGAAGCCCTTCACGGGGCCCGACCCGTACTGCGCGAGGATGAGGCCCGAGATGAAGACGGTGACGTGCCCGTCCATGATCGACGAGAACGCCTTGTCGTACCCGGCCTCGACCGCGGCGCGGACGCTGCGGCCGGCGCGGAGCTCCTCGCGGATGCGCTCGTTGATCAGCACGTTCGCGTCGACGGCCATGCCGATGGTCAGCGCGAGGCCGGCGATACCGGGCAGGGTCAGCGTGCCGCTGAACGAGGCGAGGATCGCCATCTGGAGGAACAGGTTCATCAGCACCGCCATGTCGGCGACGACGCCGGCCTTGCGGTAGTAGAGGACCATGAAGACGAGCACGAGGAGGCCGCCGAAGAGGGCGCCGGTGGTCCCCTTCCGGATGGAGTCCTCGCCGAGCGTCGGGCCGATGAGCGACTCGTTGGACGGCGTGATGGGCGCCGGGAGGGCCCCCGAGCGGAGCACCATCTCGAGCTTCTTCGCGTCCTTGAGCTGCTTCTCGGGATCGCCGCCGCCGAGCGTGATGCTCGCGCGCCCGCCGCCGATCTTCGTCTTGATGACGGGCGCCGAGTTGATCACGTCGTCCAGGATGATCGCGAACCTGCGCTGCACGTTCGCGCCGGTGACCTCCTCGAAGCGGTCGCTCCCCGCAGGGCTGAACGTGAGCGCCACGTAGAAGCCGCCCGTGCCGCTCTGGGTGTCCTGCGCGACCATCGCGTCGGTGATGTAGTCGCCCGTCACCTCGGCGCGGCTGTACAGGTAGAAGGTGCGCCAGCCGATCTCGGTCGTCTTGCCCAGGTCCGGATCCCAGTCGATGATCTCCTCGAAGCCGACGACGTGGTCGTCCGGCACCGAGAGGGTCTTCGCCCAGCGCTTGAAGCGCTCGCGGGTGTCCTTCATCTCCTCGTTGTCGCGCTTGACCATGCGCGCGAAGTGGGACTGCACCGTCTTGCCGGCGCCCGCGGGGGCGTTCTCCTGGTAGATCGAGATGCCCTCGCCCTCGGGGAGGTCCGTGTCCTTGACCTTGCCGAAGAAGTCCGCCTCGTCGTCCACCATCTTGAACTCGAGGCGGGCCGTCTTGCGGATGATCTCCTTGATGTTGTCGAAGGACTCCTTGTCCTTGCCGGGGACCTCCACGATGATGTCCTCGTCGCGGACGGTCACGCTCGCCTCGCGCAGGCCGAGCTCGTCGACGCGGCGGTTGACCGTCTCCTTCGCCTGGGTGACGGCGCGCTCGCGGATCGCCGTCTCGACGTCGGTGCGGATCTTGAAGACCACCTCGCCGGGGGCCTTGCCCTTGGACTGGCCGAGCTCCTGGTTGAACTTCTTCTGGAAGCGCTCGTCGATCTTCGAGACGTCGGCCGCATCCTTGAAGACGACGCGGAGGAGACCGCTCTCGGGCGTGGAGATGTGGACCTTCTCGTCCAGCTTCTTCAGCTCGTCCTGCTTGAGGAGGCCCTCGCCGGTGTGGATCCCGTAGCCCACGGCCAGCTCCTGCCGCATGTCGTCGGCGAAGTGATCGCGCTTGTCGCGGATGGCCTCGTCGACCTCGACCGTGTAGACGAGGCGCATCCCGCCCTGGAGGTCGAGGCCCTTCACGATGCCGAAGGTGATGCGGTCCTTCACGTAGGCGGGGCACGGGATCTTGCCGCCCGAGAGGCCGTGGAACGTGGGCCAGAGCGCGACGTTCGCCAGGGCGAAGGCGCACACGGCGAAGCCCACGCGCACGCGCCAGGCGCCGTCCATGATGGGGAGCATGCCGATGAGCGCCCAGAGAGCGACCAGGCACGAGACGACGAGCCCCCAGAAGGAGTCGGCGCGCTGGAAGGCCACGGCCGCCAGGACGGCGCCGAGGACAAGGATGAGGAGGTTCCTCTTCGTGGCGGTCATACGGTCACTCGAACCCGCGCGGGGACGGGTTCATTTCTTGGCTTCCGCCGTCTTCGCGTCCTTGAGGTCCTTCAGATCCTTGTCGGACTTGGCGGGCGTGGGATCGAACGGGCCGAGGCTCGACGCGAGCACGCGGACGGTGGTGCCGGGGGCGATCTTGATCTTCGCGACCTTGTCCTCGAGCTCGACGAGCTCGCCGATGAGGCCCGACTGCGCGACGACCATGTCGCCCTTCTTCAGGCTCGAACGCGCCTCCTGCTCCTTCTTCTGTCGCCGGAACATCATGAAGAGGAAGGGCACCATGATGAGGAAGGGCAGGAGCATCGTGAGCATGCCGCCAGGCTGACCCTGCGAGCCGCCGCCACCCCCTGCGGGGCTGGGCGCACCGGGTTGAGCGACGCTCTTGGAGCCGACGTCCTGCAGAAATGCGAGCAACATCCGTGCGATCCTTTGATGCCAGCCGGGGGTTCGACACCCTCGGTGGGAAGCGGGGGATAGTCCAGTGGCGCTGTCCCGTCAATCGAACAGGCGCCGGGTAGGACAGTTGGCTACCCGGACCTGCCTGGGCGCCGCTACCCTTCCTGGGCCTTCCGCCGGACCTCGTCGGCCGGCTCAGCGGGCTCGGCCTTCACGATCCCCGGGCCTCGGGCGGGCGCGGCCTCCACGGCGATCCCCGCGCCCTCGCACCGTGGACACACGTAGGCGTCGTCGTCCCACGCGCTGCCGGCGCGCCCGAAAGGCCCGCCGCCCGAGCCGCCGCAGGCCTTGCACGCGTCCTCGTCGCGGTCGCCAAGATCGGGCATGTCCTCGCGAACATACATCCGCGCGGGCGACGGGGCCAGTTACCCGTCCCTGGCGCAGCGGAAGCCGACGTTGGGGCTCGCCTCGACCGAGCTGCCCCAGTTGCGCGCGGTCGTGCGCGCCTGGGACGGGAAGGAGAGCCAGCCTCCGCCGCGGAGCACGTGGCTCGCGCCGGATCGCGGGGGGGCCTCGGTGATCGCCTCGGAGTAGAAGTCCGCGACCCACTCCTCGACGTTGCCGCTCATGTCGTGGACGCCCCACGGACTGCCCCCGGCGGGGTGGGAGCCGACGCGCGCGGGCCGCCGCCCCGAACAGCTGCGGCTCGTCATGTCGTGGAGGAGCGTGTTCGCGCCCCCGCAGCCGCTCACCCCCGCGAAGCTCCCGCGCGCGCCGGTACCTCGCGCGGCGAACTCCCACTCGCTCTCGCGAGGCAACCGCTTCTGGGCCCAGCGGCAGTGAGCGTCCGCGTCGGCCCAGCGCACGCACGAGATGGGGAGGTCGGGGTCGCCGAGATCCCAGGTGCACGAGGCGCTCGTCTTCCGCGGAGGCGGGCACGCGCGGGTTTCGACGCACTCGCGGTACGCGCGCACGGTCACCTCGAAGCGATCGATGAAGAACGCGGCCACGTTGACGGTGCGCATGGGGCGCTCGTTCGCGGGGGCGAAGCGGTCCTGCGTGCCCATCTGGAAGCGGCCGCCGGGGACGCGGACCATGCCGTCCTTGATGACGAGCGGCGCGCGCGCCGAGGCGCTCGCGGTCGCGGTCGGCGCGACGACCGGGGGCAGATCGAACTCGGACTCGCCCAGGCCCTGCGCGCGCGCGACGCTCGCCGCGTGGAGCACGACCGGCGCGATCAAGAGGGTCGAGAGGGCGACGAGCCGCGCGAACCGCACGGGTCCAGTTTATACGGCGCGGGCGGTCGCGGCGAGGGCCTTCTCGGCCTGAGACGAGGCGTCCGCGCCGAGGACCTCACCGATCGCTCGCGCGATCGTGACCGGCGTGACCGGCGTGACCGCGAGGCGGGCGGACAGGTGCGCGGCGATCGCCGCGATGGTGGCGCCGAGGAGCTCGGGCGCCGAGGGAGCTCCGTGGAGGGCGAGGCGGCGCTCGCGCACCAGGTCGAGCGTGTCGGCCGGCGGCGTGATCTCGGCGGATGTCGCGCCCGTCACGTGGACGGGCGCGCCGTCCGCGAGGCGGATCAGCACGTCCCGCTTCAACATCGCGCCGGTCTGGAGCACGATGCCGTCGAGCACGAGCGGCTGGAGGGCGGCCCTCGGGCGATCGGGCGCGGCGGTCACGTCGAGGACGTAGCCGTGCCCCTCGAGCGCGGACGACCGACGGACGACCGCGGCCACACGGAGGCCGGTCGCGAGCGCGACGGCTCGCGCGATCGGGTCTGCGCACGCCTCCGCGACGCCCGCGTGGCTGACGACGGCGCGGACCGTGGCTCGCGTGCCCGCGACACGACGCGAGCGCTCGCGATCGGGATCGGCGGTGAAGAGGAGGGATCGCCTGGCGTGCTCGCCCGCGAGCATGTTGTCCGCCGCGAGCACGCCGTGGCCGAGCTCGAGGGCCGGGCGCTCGCATGCGGCCGAGGTGATGCGGGGTATGCGGCCGATGCCGGGGTACCCGGGCGCCCACGTGATCGCGTCCGCGAAGGCGGCCTTCAGCTCCCGCGTGAGCGGCCCGGACTGCGCGAGGACCTCGTCCTCCGGCTCGAACACGGTCACGGCGAGCGCGCGCGCGAGCGTCTTGGCGAGGCGCGCGCCCGGGTAGGGCCGCGGGCCGGAGAGGCGCACGGCGCCGACGTCCACGCCCTGCTCGCGGAGGTACTCCGCCACGGCGCACAGCCCATCTCCCGCGACGCCGAGGCCGACGAGCATGCCCTCGGCGTCCTCGTCGTGGGCGTGCCCGTGTCCGCGGCCCTGCGGGCGGGCGCCCGCGTCGGGGACGCGCTCGAGGACGTCGTGACGGCGGCCCGTGTAGGCCTCGAGGTCACGGAGGGCGCTCCCGAGCGCGAAGGGCACACGCTCCGCGAAGACGCGGTCGGGGACCCTCGCGAAGAGCGCGTGCGACGGATCGTCGGTCGTCGAGAGGCGGTCAATCGCCGGTCCGACGTAGTCCACGAAGGCGCGCGCGTCGGGGACGCGTACCGTCTCCACGCTGCGAAAGGGCGCGATCTCGTGGACCACCAGGAACGGGACCGAGCAGTCCTCCGCGGCGCGGCGCGCGACGAGGGTCATGTCGAGCGCGTCCTCCGCCCCGCTCGGGAACAGGGCCCCGAGCCCGAGGTCGAGCAGCGCGACGAGATCGCGGCCTGACGACGCGCGCCCCGCCCCGCCGACCGCATGGACCACGACCGGCAGCCGTGAGCTCACGAGCGTCCTCAGCTCGCGACGCGCGCCTGCGACGGCGTGGGCGGGGGCGACGACGGCGACCCGCCTTCCCTTCTCGGCTTCCTCGCGCGCCGCGTGCACGAGGTGAGCGACGTCCTCGCCGCGCAACACGGTGAGCGCGCCGCCGGACGCGTTCCTGTCCGGCGCGCGAGGCATGGGCGGATCGGGCGACGCCCAGTGGAGCGCGTCGCACACGCTGGACTCCGCGAGGAGGACGGCTTCGATCTCGGACATCACCCGGGTCATCGCCGGCCGATGCTACCACCGTTGGGTCAGACGCCGGTCCCGGGCGAGATGCTCGACGGTGGCGGCTCGACCGGGCGGGGCGCGGGCGTCTCCTGGAACTTCGGGACGCGTCGGTCGGGCGGCTCGAAGGTCGGTGGCGGCCTCGGCGCCTCGCCGGGCGGGGCCGCCTCGAGCCAGCGCACGCAGACGCCCACAGCGTGGGCCCGCGTGTAGCCGACGTCGATCTGCACGCGCAGGAGCGCCTCGCAGCCGAGCTCGGCGCCGCGCCGGGTGAGGGCCTTGACCATCTCCTCCGGGTTCGGCTCGGAGCCGAACGCCTCGGCCTGCACGAGGCCGAGCTCGTAGAAGGCACGCTGCGGAGCCTGGCCTTGCACGTAGACCTCCACGCCGCGCGTCCGCGCGGCCGGAGGGCGAAGCATGATGGCGTTCGTCTCCACCTGCGGCGCGCAGGCGGCGAGGACGGGCACGAGGACCGCGAGCGGTCTCACGGCGCCGGATCCCCCGGAGGCGGAGCGGGAGGGGGTGCGGGAGGGGCGCCCGAGGGTGCAGCCGGGGCCGTGCTCGCAGGCGGCGACGGCGGCCTCCCTCGCGTCGTCATCGCGCGACCGTACATGGAGACGGTCATGATCTCGTCGTTGAGGGTGTACACGCGCGACCCCGCACAGGTGTAGCGGAGGCCGCACGCGTAGTAGAACGTCTCGACCTGGTTTCGGGCCACGCGATCGAAGCGCGCGCGCACGCCCTCGACGACCGCGACGTTGCCCCCGATGCTCGCGACCTTCCGCGCGAACGCGGGCAACAGCTCGCCCACAGCCGCCTCGTAGTGGACGCCGTGGACCTCGACCACGCCGATCTCGACCGCGTCGTCGGGCGGCCGCTGCACCTGATAGATCGCGACGTCGCCCGCGTACGAGGGGAGCTGCAGCGGCCCCGTCCGCACGGCGCTCCCACCGACGGCACCGCAGCCCGTCGCGAGGAGGGCCAGGAGGATCGCGAACGGTCGCATGGCAACCCACATCATGCGTCCCCCGCTCCGGGACCGCAACCGGGAGGCCCGAGGGCCCGAGCCCCTCGGGCCCTCGGGGAGCGCGACAGGCCTCCACACCCGCACCGGGGCGCGGATGGCCGTGGGGTCGTGGTCGTACGCCTCCGGATGAAACCAGCCTCCCGACCCAGGAGACCACGGACTCAGGCGGACAAGGTGATCACGATAGCCGGGAGTCTGGCTGGCGCGTGCCCGGGTGCGTGAGCACGAGGTGCCAGAGCTGCGACTCGCGCGCGGCCACGGCGCCGGCCGCGCTGAGGAGATAGAACCGCCACATCCGATAGAAGCGCTCGTCGTACTTCGTCTTGTCGAGCGAGTCGTAGCCGGCCTCGAAGTTCTTCCACCAGGCGAGCAAGGTCGGCCGGTAGTCCGGGCCGATGTTGTGCACGTCCTCGACGACGAAGAGGTGCTCCATCGCCTTTCCCAGCTGCGCCAGCGAGGGCGAGGCCGCGTTGGGGAAGAGGTGCTTCTCGAAGAAAGGGATCCCGTGCCGCTGGCTGTGGTTCGAGCCGATCGTGTGCAGGACGGCAATGCCGTCCCGGCGAAGGCAGCGGTGGACGACCTCCATGAAGGCCCGGTGGTTCCGCCAGCCGACGTGCTCGAGCATGCCGATGGAGACCACGGCGTCGAACGTGCCCGTGACGGCGCGGTAGTCCTGGAGGCGGAGCTCCACCGGGAGCTTCCGTCGCCGCGCGAGATCGGCGCCGAAGCGCTGCTGCTCGGTCGAGACCGTCACGCCGACGACCTCGCAGCCGTGCTTCTCGGCTGCGTAGAGCGCGAAGCCGCCGAAGCCACAGCCGAGATCCAGGACCCGCATCCCGGGCTCGAGGTGCGCCTTCCGGCAGACGAGCTCGAGCTTGTGCTCCTGGGCCTCGTCGAGCGTCCTCGCGTGCTTCCAGTACGCGCACGTGTAGACCATGCGCGGATCGAGCATCACCTGGTAGAGATCGTTGCCGAGATCGTAGTGCTTCTCGGCCACGATCTTCGAGCGCGCGCGGCTCTGCATGTTCGTGACCAGCGCCTGAACGGTGAGGAGCTTGAGCCGGAGGCTGCCATCGATCTTCTTCTTCATGTCGGCGCGGAGGATCTTCTCGATGAAGAGGTCGAGCTCGTCGCACTCCCACCACGCGTCCATGTAGGACTCGCCGAGGCCGATCGACGCTTCGCGGAGGAGCCGGCCGTAGAACGCCTCGTTCTTCACGAGGATATCGCCCGCCGCGCGGCCCTCCACCCCGACACCCGCAGCCTCGAAGAGCTCCCGGACGATCCGTTCGGCGCGCGCGCCGCCCATGCTGGTCATCGCAGCATCCTAGACCAACACGCCGGGCCGGTGGCGGCCCATGATACCGGCTCGGGATGATCGAGCCGACGAGACGAAGGAGCGGGGCCGCATCCTTCGTCGCCCTCGGCGTCGTCTGGATGGCCCTGTCCCTCTTCGAGCTCGGCACCGCGTCACTCGTGAACGAGGCGCGGAGCCGTCGCCGACGATCGCGGGACGGTGCCGCGGGGAGCAGCATGCTACTCTTCTCCTCGCGTGAGCCGCGCCACCGTCCCAGCTCAGCTGCTTGCGATCCTCGACGCGACGCCCGACGTCCGTCTCGCCATCCTCTTCGGATCGCGCGCGCGCGGAACGGGCAGGCCGGACAGCGACCTCGATCTCGCCCTCCGTCTCGGCGGCGAGGG
>SXGT01185597.1_pt1 | contig 22273 bp, 18 predicted proteins | sample 3176221 | NCBI WGS metagenome assembly SXGT01 (sample SAMN11356862, study PRJNA531348) | freshwater metagenome | isolation source: freshwater sample F1-120 | place: China: Fuxian Lake, Yuxi | collected 2017-12-25
GAGGTGCGTCGATAGGGTCCGGAATACGGACCCTATCGACGCACCTGGGGGGCGCGGCCGCTGCCGCCTTGGTAGGGGTCGGGTGGGGCGGCACCGATCCGGTCAGCCGCCAAGAGACACAGCCAGTCGAGCGCCAGTGTCGCCGCGGCGAGCGCCGTGACCTCCGCGTGGTCGTAGGGCGGACTCACTTCCACGATGTCCATACCGACGAAGTCGATGCCGCACAGCCGGTACAGGATCGACTGCGCCTGGTAGGTCGACAAGCCGCCGCACACGGGCGTTCCGGTTCCCGGCGCAAACACCGGGTCGAGGCAGTCGATATCGAACGACAGGTAGGCCGGACCGTCGCCAACCCGCTCGCGCACGACATCGGCCACCGCGTCCGCGCCGTGATCATGCACCCACGGCGCGGTGAGAACCGCCATGTCCTGATCCTCGGCGTTGAACGTGCGCAAGCCGATCTGCACCGACCGTTCGTTGTCGATCAGTCCTTCGTCGAGCGCGGTGAGGAACATCGTTCCGTGATGTTCGTAGTCCTCGTCCCAAGTGTCGGAGTGCGCGTCGAAATGGACAAGCGCGACCTTGCCGTACTTCGCCGCGTACGCACGCAGCAACGGCAACGCCACGTAGTGATCGCCGCCGAACGTGAGCATCCGGCGGCCGGCATCGACGATCGTGCGAGCGTGCGTCTCGACGTTGCTGGTCATGACCTCCCGATACCCCTCGTCGAAGCTGACGTCACCCCAATCGATGACACCGAGGTGGTCGAACGGGTCGAGGTTCCACGGCCACACTTTGCCGAAACAGAGGTTCGCGCTCGCTTGACGAATCGCACGGGGACCGAGTCGAGTACCGGGGCGATACGTCGTCGAACAATCCCACGGAATGCCGCTCACCACAACGTCGGCCCCCTCGAGATCGCGCGTGTAGCGACGTCGGCAAAAGCTCGTTGCACCGGCGAACACCAACTCGGAATCCGACCCCAGGATCGATGAACCCGTGAACGCGCGATCACCCTTGTCGTAAGCCATGCGCGCAACCTATAGGTTCCGCCCATGATCCGCGACGCCTTCCTCACCACGGCCCGCTCGGCCCGCGACCTCATCGCGTCGACGCACACTCGCGCCGCGTGGACCCAGGCAAGCGCGCTCGATCAAATGACCGTCGGCGCGTTGGCCGGACACCTCAGCCGGGCGATCACGCTGCCGTTGCAGTACCTCGACGCCGACCCGCCCGACACCGACGACAACCTGCTGACCGCGGCGGAGTACTTCAGCTCGGTCGGGCTCACCTTCGACCTGAACGACAGCGTGAACACGCAGATCCGCGAGCGCGGCACCGCTGAAGCAGAACTGGGCATCGACGCACTGGTCGATCGCGTCGACGCGACGATCGCTGCACTCGAACGGCGACTCCCGAGCGAACCCGCCGAACGTCGTCTCCGGAAGTCAGCGGGGCAAGCACTCCTGCTCGACGAATACCTCGTGACGCGTATCGTCGAACTCGCGGTGCACGCCGACGATCTCGCCGCCAGCATCGCGATCGAAACGCCCTCCCTCGACCCCGTCGCGACCGCGTGCGCGCTCGGGTGTCTCCTCCAGGTCGCGCGCGACCGTCACGGCGACTCCGCAGTACTGCGGGCGATGTCGCGGCGCGAGCGCGATTCGGTCGACGCGCTCCGGGTGTTCTGAAACAAGCCCCGACCGATCATCGCCGACGAGACGCCGGACAATCCGACGCAGGCGGCGAGCGTCACCCACAACACCTCAGCGCCAGCGGCGTCGTAGAGATGCGCGAACGCCACGGCCGACAACGCCGCAGTCAACAACCCGAATCCGTCGAGCAGTCCCTGTCCCGCTGCCACCATCTCGGGTGGACCTGCTCGCGCCACCGCCGACTGCGCCGACGGGAACACTCCCGAGTCGAACACCGAATGCAGGATCGCGAAACCGCTGATCGCCCACGCGTTGGGGAGCCATCCGTACGCAGCGATGAACGGCACCGACGCGATCGCGCACGTCGAGCCGAGACGGATCGGCCCGATCCGGTCGCTGAGCCGGCCACTGATCGGCGCCATCACCACCATGGGCATCGCGAACACGAACAAACTCCAGCCGACGAACTGGGTGGACGCGCCGTGGTCGTCTTTCAAGAACTTCGCCCACAGCGAGTCGTACACCCCGATCGCGACGTTCAGACTCATGCCGAGCAACAGCCCCGCGCGCACGCCACGCAAACGGAGCAGGCCACGAACGGGAATCGAAGGGATTGCCCCCGAAGCCGGAGGGACGTCGAAGCGAACCAACACGGGCAGGAGCAGTGCAACGACGATGGCAATCGCCCAGAACGGCGCTCGGAAACCGTGACGGTCAGCAATCAAGCTGGCAACGACGGGCCCCGTGAGAAACCCGAACGTCGCCGCCGAGCCAACCTGCCCCAGGGCGCTGCCAACGTCGTTCGGGTTGCGCAGGATGACGATGCGCCGCGCCGCGGGTAAGAACGCACCTTCGCCCAGCCCGAGCACGATCCGTGCGAGGACAAGCGTCGTCACCGATCGAGCGACCGCGACCCCCGCGATCCCGACGACTGCCAACGCGACGCCCCCGATCAACAGATGGCGGCCCCAGCCGCGGTCGGCGTACCGCGCCAAACCGATCTGGGCGACGAATCCGGCGGCGAAACTCGCGGCTGTCACTGTGCCCAACCACGCGTCGGAGAATCCGATCGCGGATTGGAAGTCGGGCAGCAGCGCAAAGATGGCCCCGAAACCCATCGTGACTCCCGCGGTGACGATCAGGAGCGAGGGCGGAACTCGAAGGCGCACGACGACCGACGCTAGTGGAGTCCGGATGACGCACTTCGACCTAGATTGCCGACCATGACGACGGCCAAGCCTGCTACCTCGCTCACGCTCGACGACATCAAACTGGGCGACCTCGAGCTCTGGATGCGACCCGACCGCGAGGGAATCTTCGCCAAGTTGCGCGACGAGGCTCCGGTCTCGTTCCATGCAGAACCGACCTTCGAGCCCCCCGAGGGCGAAGAACTCATGTTCACGGTCCCAGAGGGCAAGGGATTTTGGGCCGTCACCCGATTCGACGACGTGATGGCGGTGTCACGCGATCCCGAGACCTTTCACTCCGCGCCGAGCGTGAACATTGGCGACATCCCGCCTGAGATCGCGGAGTGGTTGGGCTCGATGATCAACATGGACGCCCCCAAACACACGAAGATGCGACTCATCGTCAACCGCGGATTCACACCCCGCCAAGTCGCTCGGATCGAAGACAGCGTTCGGAAGGAAGCCCGCGACATCGTCGATCGTGTCGCGCCGCTCGGCGAGTGCGACTTCGTGAGCGAGATCGCGGCGGCGCTGCCCTTGCAGATCATCTGCGACATGCTCGGAATCCCGCGCGAAGACTGCAGACGGATCTTCGAACTCACCAACGTCATCCTCGGTGTCGGTGATCCCGAGTACGTGTCGAGCGCACAAGACCTCATGGGCGCGGGCATGGAGTTGTTCCAGTACGGGCTGGCCTTGGCCGAAGATCGGCTCGCGAACCCGCGCGACGACATCACGACGGCGCTCATGCAGGCCGAGGTCGAGGACGAAGACGGACGACATCGGTTGAGCACGTCTGAACTCGGATCGTTCTTCTTGTTGTTGGTCGTCGCCGGCAACGAGACCACCCGTAACGCAATCAGCCACGGCATGCTCGCACTCACCCAACACCCAGACCAGCGAAAGATCTGGATGGACGACTTCGATCGAGTCTCCCCCACGGCCGTCGAAGAGATCGTGCGGTGGGCGAGTCCGGTCATCCACTTCCGGCGCACTGCGCAGCGCGACACGACGATCGGCCACGAGCAGATCGCCGAGGGCGACAAGGTCGTCATGTTCTACAACTCGGCCAACCGCGACGAACGTAAGTTTGCGGACCCGTACTCGTTCGACGTGCGACGCGAACCGAACGAACACGTCGGCTTCGGAGCTGGCGGACCGCATTTCTGCCTCGGCGCGAACCTCGCTCGACGCGAGATCAAAGTGATGTTCGAAGAGTTGTTACATCGACTCCCCGACATCCACATCTCGGGCGATCCCGACATGCTGCAAAGCGCGTTCATCCACGGCATCAAGCGGATGCCGTGCCGTTTCACTCCGGTCGGCGAGTGAAACTCGACTGGAGCGAAACCGACGAACGATTTCGTGGCGAACTGCTGGCTTTCCTCGAAGCGAAGACACCGCCCGAAGCGACCCGCGTCGACTTCCCAGGTAACGCGAGCGGCGGCGATGCGATTCCTGCTTGGCTGCGCGCGTGGCAGGCCACGTTGTTCGATCATGGCTGGATGATTCCGGGCTACCCGCCTGAGCTCGGCGGTCGCAACTGCACGCCGACACAAACGATGATCTACCTCGAAGAGTTCGCCCGTCGCCGCATCCCGCGTGCGACACACTTTCCCGGGTACGCGATCGTTGCGCCAAGCCTGCTCGAGTTCGGCAACGAGCAGCAGCGCTCGCTCGCCCCGGCCGCGATCCGTGGCGACACGGTGTGGTGCGTTGGCATGTCGGAACCGAATGCGGGCTCTGACCTCGCCTCCCTGCGCACCCGCGCAGTGCGCGACGGCGACGTCTTCGTGGTCAACGGTCAGAAGGTCTGGACCAGCTACGCGATGGTTGCGCAGCAGTGTTTCTGTTACGTCCGCACCGACCCGGACGCGCCGAAACACAAAGGGATCTCGCTGCTGATCATCGACATGGACACGCCGGGGATCGAAGTCCGCCCGCTGACCCACATCACCGGACACGCCGACTTCGCCGAAGTGTTCTTTACCGATGTCAAGGTTCCGGTCGCCAACCTGGTTGGCGAGCTCAACGGGGGCTGGGCGCTGACGCAGGGTTCTCTCGCGCACGAACGAGCGGGGCTCTGGGTCGACGGCGTCGCCCGGCTCGAACAGACCGTGCGCGACCTGGTCGATCTCGCAAAACTCGTGGGTCGTCACGACGACTCGGGCGTGCGCCGGGCAATCGCCTCGATGTTCGAACAGGCTTCGAGCTTGCGCAGCCTCGGCTACAAGGGCTTTGCGAGCTACGCCCAGGGCAGCAGCGCACCGGAACACAGCTACATGAAGATGGCCAGCAGCGAAGCCGGCAAGGCAGCGTTCGAACTCGGCATGGAACTCCTCGGCCCGTTCGGGGCCGCGACGGGCGCCGGATCGCCCACCACACTCGGCGACGACACCGGCCGATGGGTCACCAGTTTCTACGTCAGCTTCGCCAACACCATCGCGGGCGGGAGTAGCGAGATCCAACGCAACATCATCGCCCAACGCGTGCTCGGGCTTCCCCGGGCCTGACCAGGACAACCGCCGTGGATTTCACGCTCACCGACGAACAACAGCTCCTCGTCGACACACTCCGAACGGTGTTGGCCAACGAGTGTCCGCCTTCGCTGCTGCGCGAGCATCACGACTGTCGTGGCGCGCACGCACCACTGTGGGAGCACCTGCGCGGGTTCGCCGAACTCGGGCGGGGCGACGCAACCGACGCGTGCCTCGTGTTCGATGAGTTGGGCTACGCCGCAGCCCCAGGGCCGTTCTTCGCCAGCGTCGGCCTGTTCGCTGGATTGCTCGAAGCGATCGACGCGGACTCGGCGTTGCGCGACGCGGTCGCGGCCGGTGAAGTGGTCGGAACGGTCGCCGCTGCCGACAGTCAGGGGATCTGGCACGCCAACGACGATCTCGTGAAGACGTTCATCCCCGATGCGGATCTCGCACAACTCATCGCCGTGGTCAGCGCGACCGACGATGCGATGTTCGTGACGATCCTGCCGCACCCGGGACCATCGGCGCTGGCAGAGATCGAAACCGTCGATCCATCACGCAAGTACTTCCGCTGGGACACCGGTGACGAAATCGGCGCGGCGATTCCCTGTACTCCAATGCAGTGGCGCGCGTTTCTCGATCGCTCGTTCGCACTCGCGTCCGCCGAGACGTTGGGCGCGGCACGCCGTTGCTTTTCGATGGCCCTCGAGTACGCCAAGGAACGCGAGCAGTTCGACCGGCCGATCGGAAGCTTCCAGGCAATCCAACACAAGCTGGCCGAGATGTCGCTGCTCGTCGAACGCGCGACCGCCGCCCTGCACTACGCGGCGATGGCAATCGATGCCGATCATGCCGACCGGACGAGCGCGTGTCACGTCGCCAAAGCCGCGGCGGGCGTCGCGGCGCGGCGGTGCCTGAAAGACTCGATCCAAATCCACGGCGGGATCGGCTACACGTGGGAGCACGATCTGCACTTGTTCCTGCGGCGGGCCACGGTCGCCGAAACGCAGTTCGGTACGACGAGCTGGCATCACGATCGACTCGCCGACGTGCTGTTCGCCTGATTTCGGAACGTCACGATCGGTCCCGTGCGCTGCGAACAGCGCGACCGCGCGACGGGCTACTCGCCGCACGCGCTCCCGGCTGCAAGCGCGACGACGGTGCCGTCATCGTTGATGGACGTCAGCGAACCTCGCAACGAATCGGTTGCCGGTCCGACGTTGAAACTCGGGCCGACGATCTCGTCGTCGACGAGGGCCGCGCCCGGATACGCACTGCGCAGTTCGCCGATCGGATCGCCCAAGGCAATGCCTTCGCGGGTCGACAACGGCGGGGTGGCCGCGCCCAGATTGCGAAGTTGCCAGTCGAAGAACGTGAACGTTCCGCCGGGCGCGTACGGCGTGGCCCCGTCGCTGAACAGCACCGCGAAACCACCCCACTCCACGACCCGAAGTTGATTGCCGGGGCACACGCCATAGCTGGACGACACGGCCGTTTCGACGCGGTCGTCGACGGGTGTGCCAAGTTCGGCGACCAGCGCCGAGACGACCGCATCGGCCGACGCGCCGAATGCTTGCGTTCCGACGCCATCACCGGTCAACGTCAGCGGGGCGAGCGCCACCGTGGTCGGGGGCGCGCCCGTCGTCGTCGTCGCCGCTGTCGATGTGGTCTCGGGACTCGTCGTGGTGACCTTGCTTCCGGTCGTCTCCGTCGTGCTCGACGCGGCGCGCGACGTGGTCGAGTCTCCGGAACGTTGTGAATCCGAACAACCGGCGGCCACCGCAAACGAGACAACAGCAACGACGATGGCGCGCAGCATGGGAAGGACCATGACCCAGGGTAGGTCGGTCGGGCGCGAACCACCGGGCATCGGCCCTGGCGCGACGACGGCAGCAGGCGATGGCCGACGTCCGTCGGCAACCAGCAGCCATCGGTGAGCACGTCAGAGCGGCTCGTCGCGAATCAAGCGTCCCTGATCCAGTTCGATGCGTCGGGTCAACGTGAGGGCGTCGAGCAAGGCGCGGTCGTGGGTGACGACCAACAGCGTTCCCGAGAACGTCGAGAGTGCGGATTCGAGTTGCTCGATCGCCGGCAGATCCAGGTGGTTCGTCGGTTCGTCGAGCACCAAGCAATTGACGCCGACCGCAACGAATCGAGCGAGTTCGGCTCGAGTTCGTTCTCCCGGCGACAACGTATCGACACCGCGCGCCACGTGTTCGGCTCCGAGACCGAACTTCGCCAACAACGAACGTGCTTCGGTGATCGTCGTCGCGGTCGCCGCGACGAAGTCGTCGAGCAACGACGACGTCCCCGCGAAGTGCGAGCGGCGTTGATCGAGGACGCCCACAACAACGCCGGGACCGAGGGTTGCGTGCCCCAACACCGGATCGAGTTCACCGAGGAGCACGCGCAGCAACGTCGTCTTGCCACTGCCGTTCGCCCCCACGAGCGCCACGCGTTCGCCGTGACCGAGTTCCACCGAGACCGGGCCGAGGACGAAGTCGCCGCGTTGGGCCACGACCTCGTCGGCTTTCGCGACCACCGCGCCCCCTCGAGGCGACTCCGTGAACGTCAACCGGAGCTCCCATCCTTCCCACGGCTTTTCGACGACCGCGAGTCGGTCCATTGCCTTCTCGGTCCGTTTCGCTTTGGCGGCGACCCGCTCGGACGACGCCCGATTGAACTGACGGATGTACTTGTCGGTTTCGCCGCTGCGCTTCGCCTTCTTCACGCCTTGGTGCGACCATTCGGCTTCGCGCTGCGCACGCGCCTTCAACGTGTCGCGCTGGTCGACGTAGTCGTCGTATTCGTCCTCGGCATGGCGACGCGCCACCGCTCGCTCGTCGAGATAGGCCTGCCAGCCTCCGTTGAACAAACTTCCGGAATGCGAGTGTTCGTCAAGTTCGAACACTGCTGTCACGACACGATCGAGGAACGAGCGGTCGTGACTCACGATGACGCATGGTGCGTCGAGCGTCGAGACGAACGCCTCGAGACGATCGAGCCCCGCGAAATCCAAGTCGTTCGTCGGCTCATCGAGCAGATACACGTCGAACCGACTCAACAACAGCGCCGCCAACGCTGCCTTCGCTGCCTGGCCTCCGGACAGCGCCGCCATCGAAACCGGCCGCAAACGTTCGTCGAGACCCACGTCGGCCAGGACCGCACCGACTCTCGCCTCGAAGTCCGGCCCACCCAACGAGAGATAACGATCGAGCGCGTCGGAATAGCGATCCTCGGCCCCGAGCTGTCCCTCGGCGATTGCGACCGCGGCAAGATCGAGTTCGACGTCGGCGGCACGCACCCCCGTGCGCCGAGCGAGGAACTGTTCGACGGTCTCATCGACTCGACGTTCGGGTTCTTGGGCCAGCAAACCGACCGTGGCGGCGGCGGGCTGCCGCTCGACGACGCCGGCATCGGGGCGATCGAGTCCGGCGAGGAGACGTAACAACGTCGTCTTCCCGGTGCCGTTCGGTGCGATCACACCGATGCGCATTCCTGGTGCGACCGTGAGGGTGACCCGGTCGAGCACGAGGTGCGGACCGTACGACTTGGTGAGATCACGAGCGACAAGCGTGGCAGACATGACGCGACCTTTTCCGCAATCTGGCTTTCCGCAAATCTGGAGTCGACGACCGGGGCGACGAGCACCGGTTGTACGACGAGGACGAGAACCCGCGTCGCGCCGCGCTGAGCGGTCACGGGGATTCGAACGAATCTTCGACGTTCAGTTGCCTGCCACGGTCGAGACGATACCTTGCTCCGGTCATGGTGGCAGTTTTCATTCATGGCGTACCCGAGACGGCAAGCATTTGGGATGGGATCCGCGCAGAGGTCGGCCGCGACGACACCGTTGCGTTGGCGCTCCCCGGATTCGCAGCCCCGGTGCCCGACGGTTTCACGGCGACCAAAGAGGGGTACGCGTCGTGGTTGATCGAACAGATCGAAGCGATTGGCGAACCCGTCGACGTTGTCGGCCACGACTGGGGTTGCCTGCTGACGCAACACATCGTGTCGCACCGCCCGGACCTGTTCCGCACGTTCGCCTGTGGCGGCGGACCCGTCGACGTCGACTACGTCTGGCACGACACCGCGCAGGCGTGGCAGACCCCAGAACTCGGCGAGCAAGTCATGGCGATGATGACGCCTGATCTGTTGGCGGCTGCCCTCGGCCCCGAACTCGGCGATGCCTCGGCCGCCGACATGGCCCGTCACCTCGACGACACGATGAAGGCCTGCATCTTGACGTTGTACCGATCTGCGATCGACGTGGGTCGCGAGTGGCAGCCGGCGGTCGACGCGCTCGGCAATCGAATCCCGGCCGCGGTGATCTGGGGCGCCGGCGACAGCTACGCGCCGCCCGTCATGGGCGAGCGCCTCGCGGCGCGTGTCGGCGCTTCGCTCCATGTGCTCGACTGCGGACACTTCTGGCCCGTGTTGCGCCCGTCCGAGGCCGCGGCCGCGCTCACCGCCTTGTGGAGTCGAGCCCCCTCGACGTAGCGCAGGCGTCGACGCCACCACGCTGCGTGGGCGACGCGTCGCTCAGACAACCCTGCGTGGTCGCACACGAAGACCTGGGTCGGTCATGCGCGACTTCCTCGGAATCCGAACGTATCGTCCGATCGGACACTCGACATCGATCGACGAAGGACGTACCTATGCGCCGTATCCACTCCATCGTTGCCGTCATCGCAGCCGGCACTCTCGCATTCGCTGCTTGCGGCGGGGACGACGACAAGCCGATCGACGCGGCCGAAGGTTCCGACGACGAGTCCGACGACTCGAACACCACGGCTGACGATTCCGACGACACGGAAACCACCGAGGACACCACGCAAGAAACGTCCGACGAGCCCGACGACGGCGAGGACCTCTCGCCGTTCGCTCGCGAGTTCGCCGAAGGGTTCGCGTCCACCGCCGGCTTCGACCTGCCCGACGACGAGATCCAGTGCCTCGCCGACGGCGTGCTCGACGAGTTCAGCTTCAGCGAGCTGTCGGAACTCGGCGAGTCGGGCGAAACACCCGGCCCGGACATGATCGCACGCGTCGGCCCATTGTTCGACGACTGCATCTCGACCGACACCCTGGTGACGCTCTTCGTCGACCAAGGCATCCCCGAAGACGCGGCAACCTGCATGTCGGAGACGATCGCGTTCAGCGACCTGATGGCGGCTGGTCTCGACCCCGAAAGCACGCAGGCGGCAGCGATGCAGGAGCAGGTGCTCGACTGCATGTAGCACCCTTCGGACCCTTCCGACTCGAGACGGCCGCCGCGCACCGCGGCGGCCGTTTCGCGTCACCGATAGGATTCCTGACGTCCGTGTCAGGTCGGCGCTCGAGCCGGGACGGGTCGGAGGACCAATGTCGAATCCGCTGCCGCGGGGCGTCGATGTGATGCGTCTCGCGGCGCCGCGTGCCCGCCTCGCCGACCGCATCGATATCGATCCGATCACCGCCGAAGTCATCCGCAACGGCATGGAAACCATCTGCTTCGAGATGGCCGTTTACGTCAGCCGAACCGCAACCACCCCGATTCTCAACCAGAGCAACGAGCGCAACGCCACCGTCCTCGACGCCCGTGGACGCCTTGCTGCGTTGTCGGTCGGCATCCCGCAGTTCATGCTCACGAGCACGTTGCCGGTGCGATTCGCGCTCGATTTCCTCGGCACCGAAGAGTTCCGCGAAGGCGACGTCTTCGTTGCCAACGACCCGTATCACGGTGGTGGACACCTCCCCGACTACAACGTGTTCGCTCCGGTGTACGGACCTGACCCCGCGACGGGCGAACGCCGCATGGTCCTCATTGCGTCGATTCAATGCCATCACGGCGACACCGGCGGCGCGGTTCCCGGCGGTTACAACGTCACCGCCAACGACATCTGGGGCGAGGGAGTCCGCTGGCCCGTCGTCAAGGTGATCGATCAGGGTCGCGAACGCCGTGACGTGCTGTACGCGCTCCAAACCAACAACCGCATCCCTGACTACATCGGCGACATCCGAGCCCAGATCGGCGCGGCCCAACTCGGCGTGGCGCGACTCCAAGAGATCATCGATCGTCACGGCGTCGCCCTCGTCGAATCTGGCGTCGACACGATGATCGACTACGCCGCGAAACGCTTCCGCGAAGAGGTCACCGCGTGGCCCGACGGCAGCTACGAGGCCGATGCCTACGTCGACCACGACCCACTCGGACACCCCGACGTGCACCTGCACGTGAAGATCACGGTCGATGGCAGCGATCTCACCGTGGACTTCACCGGTTCCGACACTCGGCCGGAACTGCAAGCGTGGAGCACCTTCGGCAACACCCGGGGTTACACGATCGGCCAGATCGCGTCGATGATGGATCCCGAAATTCCTAAGAACGAAGGGTTTTTCGAGGCAATCACGCTCGTCGTCCCGCAGGGGTGCGTCTTGAACCCACTGCCGGGCAAACCGGTGAGCGCAGGCACACACCATCCAGGTGCCGACGTCGGTGAGGTCATTGCGGTCGCAATGCAACACGTGTTGCCCGACAAGGCCGTACCCCAGACCTACAAGACGGGAATCCCCACCGTCATCCGCGGCGTCGACCCGATCACCGGACAAGCGTTCGTCGACCACAGCGCCGAGGTCTACGCGGGTTGGTGCAACGCGGCCAAAGGACTCGACGCGTGGGGCGCGTTGTCGGTGAGTTTCGGCAACTTGTGGAAGGCGACCGCCGAGATCAACGAGAGCCTGTTCCCGCACATTCAATGGTCGCGCGATTACCGCACCGACAGCGGCGGCGCCGGCCAATGGCGTGGCATCTGCGGGAGCCACTACGAGAAGGAAGTGCTGGTTCCATCGACCGTGTACACCTACGTCGTCGGCATGAAGTATCCGATGGTGGGAATCTGCGGCGGCCGCAACGGTGCACCGAACGAAATGATCTTGCGCTACGGCAGCGACGACCCGTTCCGAGTTGCACACACCGCGGACAACGTGCCGATGGCGGCGGGCGATCGGGTGATGTACGACTACGGCGGAGGTGGCGGATGGGGAAACCCGCTCGACCGCGACCCTGCGGCGGTGCTCGACGACGTGCTCGACGAATACGTCTCGATCGAGGGAGCCGAACGCGACTACGGCGTCGTGCTGCGCGGATCGCTGGCCGACCTCTCACTCAGCATCGACGATGACGCAACTGCCACCGTGCGCGCCGAACGTCGGAACGCCCAGTGAACCCGACGACCCGGTATCGAATCGGCGTCGACGTCGGTGGCACGTTCACCGACCTCATCTGCGTGACTTCCGAGGGCGAGCTCGTGCTCGACAAGACCCCGAGCACGCTCGACGATCAAAGCCGCGGTGTCATGAACGGGATCGGTGAACTCGCCCAGCGGTTCGGCCTGACCCGTTCGGAGTTCTGCGCGCACGTCGACATCGTCGTGCACGGCACCACGACCGGCGACAACACGATGATCGAGATGAACGGTGCGCCGACAGGGCTGCTCGTCACCGAAGGTCACCGCGACGAGATCGAGCTGCGGCGTTGCCACAAAGAAGAGATCTGGGACCCGTCGGCTCCAGGCCCGACGCCGATCGCCCGCCGACGGGCGCGCATCGCCATCCCGCAGCGCACCAACTACGTGGGCGAGTCGGTCCTTGCGCTCGACGAGGACGCAGTGCGCGGGGGCGTGCGCCGCCTGCGTGCTCTGGGCGTCGAGTCGATTGCCGTCATGTACTTGTTCTCGTTCGTGAGTCCCGACGATGAGCTGCGCACCCGCGAGATCGTGCTCGAGGAGTTCCCCGAGGTCGCGAACATCACGCTCTCGCACGAGGTCATGCCCCGCGGGCCCGAGTTCGAGCGCGTGTCGACCACGTTGGTGAACGCGTACCTCGCTCCGAAGCTCGCGGGCTACATCGGCAACCTCGAATCCGAGCTCCGAGCCGCGGGTTTCGCCGGGCCCCTCCTCATCATGCAGAGCACCGGCGGGGTCATGCCCCCCGACTATGTCGCGCGCCGCGCCGTCAACGTGCTTGCCAGCGGACCGACGGGCGGCGTGATGGGCGCAACTGTGTCCGCGAGCATGGCCGGCATCGACGACTTCGTCGCGGTCGACATGGGCGGCACGAGCTACGACCTGTGTCTCGTCCGGGGTGGGCGACCGGAGATCAAGACCGACTGGAACTGGCGCTACCGCTACTACATCGGCATGCCCATGGTCGACGTGCAATCGGTCGGCGCCGGCGGCGGTTCCATCGCGCGCGTTCGTCAGGGCGCGTTGCTCGTCGGCCCAGAGTCGGCCGGTTCCACACCTGGACCCGTTGCGTATGGACGAGGCGGAACGCGGCCGACCGTCACCGACGCCGACGCGGTCCTCGGTTATCTCCCACCGACCGGATTCGCCGGAGGCCGCATGTCGCTCGATGTCGACGCCGCCCGCGTTGCGATCGAGCGCGACGTTGCCGACCCCCTCGGTCTCGATCTCACCGAGGCGGCCTGGGGCATCGAACGCATCGTCAACGCAAACATGGCCAACGCGACTCGCAAGGTGCTGGCGGGCTATGGGGCCGACCCACGTGGTTTGTCGTTGATCGCGTACGGCGGTAACGGCCCTGTGCACGCGTGGGCGATCGCGTCGGAACTCGGCATCGAACGTATCGTTGTGCCGAAATCCGCCCCAGCGTTCTCGGCGCTCGGGGTTCTCGTTGCCGACTACGTCGTCGACATCGTCCGCAGCTACGTCACGCCACTGTCGCTCCTGGACGTCACACGGATGCGAACGCTGCTCCACGAACTCCTCGCCGAAGCGAACAAGGAACTCGAACCTGCGGGCCTCGACTCGGACTCGATCGAGATCTGCCTGTTCGCGCAGATGTGTTACCCGGGCCAGAACTTCGACATGAGCGTGCCGCTCACCGAAGGCATCGGACTCGACGAGGCGCACTTGCTCGACCTCGCCGAACGATTCCACGCACAACACGCCGACGAGCGCGGTTTCAGCTTCGTGAACCAGCAACCCTTGGTCCGCGGTGCGCGGCTGACTGCACGCGGCCGGACCCAGAAGCCGAGTCGCCTCGCTGCGATCGGCACCGTGGCCGACGCGGCGACGGCTCGCATCGATACACGCTCGGCGTACTTCGGTGAGTGGATCGACACACCGGTCTACGACGGCACGACGCTTGGCGCGGGCGCGCGCATCGAAGGTCCGGCACTGATCCAAGAAGCCTTCACGGTTGTCGTCGTGCCACCAACGATGCGCGCCGACCTCGACGACCTCGGCAACTACGTGCTGACTGCGCGCTGACTGCGCGCTGACAGGCAGCCAGGCGAGCGTCAGCGGGTGATGGCTTTGTCCTTGGCGTCGTCGAGGACACCACCGATCGGTCGATCGGCCGGACGCACGGGATTGCCCACACCCCCGGTGTCGAGCCCCACCGTGCACAACCCCGAGGCGACCGACGCCGGTCCGGTCCCGGTGCCGTTGCTCGCTCGCACCGTGAACGAGTAGGCCCGCCCAACGCGCAGCGTCGTGAAATCGACGTGCGTGCCAGCGGTTGTCAACACCGCACCGCCGGGCGAAGCCGTGACGGTGTAGGTCGAGATCCGACTCGAACCACGATCGACCGGCGCGGCCCAACTGACCCGAATCGCAGCGCCGGTCCAACGACACTCGACATTCGTCGGCGCGGCGGGCGGCGTCGCCGCGGTCACCGTGAAACCCGTCGGGAATCCCGCGGCCGCAATGTCGGCCTCGGCGATCACCGCCTGGTTCCCGGCCGCGTCACGCAACACCATTCCTGCAAGGACCCAGGCACCCTGTTCTGCGTTCTGCGGCAATCCGATCGCAATTGCGTAGGCCCCATCGGTGGCGGTCCCCGTCGTGCGTTGCGTCGCTCCGAACTCGATCGATGTCTCGGCTCCGGTCGGCGACCGCACCAACAACGACGAGCGGGGCGCGACATCGGTCAGGCCCGAGACTCCGTCGGTGATCTGCGCGGTCACCGTCACGGTCTTGGCGCCGCTTTGCGTCTCGAGGGTGACCGGATCGACCGCGAGCGTGACCAAGACCGGCGGACCGGTGTCGGGCCCACCCGGGGTGACCGCGTTCGATGGCGCCGAGGGTGCGCTGTTGCCCGCCGAGTTGGTGGCAACGACGACGAAGACGTGGCTGACCCCGTTGGTGAGTCCGTTCACCACCGCGCTCGTTTCGGTTGCCGCCACGGTCACGGTCTGTCCACCGGGGACGCCGGTCACCGTGTAGCTGACGATCGGTGTCGAACCTTCGTCGACCGGCGGCAACCAGGTCACCGTCGCGCTCGCGAAACCTGCTGTCGCGCTCGCGTTCGTTGGAGCGTCGGGCACTCGCTGATCGTCGACCGAGAAACTCGTCGGGAATCCGACTGCGGACAGTTGGCTCGGCGCAATCGTCACCTGATTGCCGGCCTTGTCGCGCACGATCACGGAGGTGACCGGCCAGGTTCCACTCATCGGGTTACCGGGAACGATCAGATCGGCACGGTAGGTACCGTCGAAGATCGTTCCACTGATCCGTTGGGCGGGTCCGAATACCAACGAACCCGCCGCCGTACCGTCGGGTTGGGCGAACGACACGCTCGACAGCGGCGCGGCGTCAGCGACGCCGCTGCCCGCATCCGTGATCCGTGCCGTGACCGCGACCGTTTGCGTGTTCGGCGAACCAGACAGTTGCAACGGCGCGATGGTGAACGACGCGAGCGTCGGCGTGACGAGATCGGTGCCGCCGGGCGTGACTTGATTCGACGGAGCCGACGCGGGGCCGGTGCCGACGGCGTTGATTGCCTTGACCGTGAACGTGTATGGCGTGCCGTTCGTGAGTCCGGTGACGACGGCGGCGGTGAGTCCCGTGCCAACCGTGGCCGTCTTGTTCCCGGGGCTCGACGTCACGAGGTAGCCGGTGATCGGTGCCCCACCATCGCTCGACGGTGGCAGCCAACTCACCGTCGCGTTGGCGTTCCCCGCTGCGGCGCTCACCGCCATCGGTGCCGACGGTGGTGTCGCCGATTGCACGACGATCACGGACGGTCGCCCAGCGGCCACGAGTTGCGCGGTGGTGACCGTTCGGGCGTGACCCGCGACGTCGCGCAGAACAATCGTGCTCACGGTCCACGCGCCTTGCTCGCTCCCCTGCGGCAGCGTCAGCGATGTGCGATAGCTGCCGCTCGTCGGCGTGCCGGAGAGCAGCTGATTCGGACCGAACGTGACCGTGCGCGGGTTGGTGCCGCTCGGCGGGGTGAACGTGATCGAACTGAGTGCGCCCGGGTCTTCGGTCGGTCCGCTGGCGTCGTCGGTCAGACCGATGTCGATGGTGACGGTCGCCGGACCGCTCGTGGTCTGTACGACGACGGGCGTGAGCGAGAGCGCGGTGAGGTTGGGGGCACCGAGGTCGGGGATGTCACCAATCGTCACCGGATTGCTGGGTGCCGAGATCGAACCGGCACCGGCCGCATTTCGTGCCTGTACCTGGAAGGTGTACGTGACGCCGTTCGCCAGGCCGGTCATCGTGGCGTTGTTCGCCGGGCCGGTCACGTCGAGGGTTCGGCCTCCGGGGCTCGCCGACACGGTGTAGCCCGAGATCGCGCTCGAACCGGAGACCGACGGCGTGAGCCAACTCACCGACACGCCGTTCGCACCCGACTTGACCGCGTTGACGCTGCGCGGCGCGCTCGGGGTGCCGTCGCTTCGGACCTCGAAGCTGACCGGGAGTCCGGCCGCGGCCCACTCCGTTGCGCTGAGCGTCGACGCGTTGTGCGCGGCGTCGACAGGTCGGGCGTGCACGAGCGTCCACACACCCTGCTCGGACCCAGGAGGCAACGTCACCGCGTACTCGTACCAGCCGTCGAACTGCGTTCCCGAGGTTCGTTGCTGGCTGCCGAACTGGGCGATGACTTCTTGATCGCCGGATGGCGAACGGAACAACGCCTCGCTGGGCGTGTCGCTCACACCGAATGCGACACCGCTGATGTCGTCGGTGAGCCGCGCCCGAAAGACGAGCAATGCCGACCCAGTGCTGGTGTCGACCGACGACGGCGTGATCGTGAACGCGCGGTACCGAGGCGACACGATGTCTCCGGCACCCGCCTGCGTGAACGTCGTCTGGAACGTCGCGCCGACGAGGTCGGGAGCGAGCAACGTCCTCGCGTTGCCGACGTTGTCGCGCACGACCAACGACTGCACCGACCAGATGCCTTGCTCGCTCCAGCGCGGAATCGTCGTCGATGCGGCATAAACACCATCGAGCGAACTGCCGCTGACGCGCTGCGCAGTCCCGAAGGTGGCCGACACGGTGTGGCTCCCCGTCGGGCCGCGCATCGTCACCTGACTCGGTGCGGCAGAGGTACCGGCCGAAACGCCAGCCAAGTCGTCAGTGATCCGAACCGAAAACGTCAAGGTCTGGTTCGCAAGGCTTGTGTCGACCGACGTGGGCGAGACCGAGAACGCCACAACGCTGGGTGCGTTCGTATCGCCGGCGCCGGTCTGATTCACCGTGCTCGCAAAACCTGCGGCGGCAAGCATCGCCGGCGTCAACGTCTGGGTGTTGGCAGCCTGGTCATAGGTCACGACCGACGCGGTCCACGTGCCGGGTTCGGCGTGCTGGGGAACGGTCAGCACCGTTCGATAGATGCCGTCGAGCGGACTGCCGCTGATGCGGTTCGCCTGCGAGAACCACCCACGCGTGACCTGTTGACCCGTCGGACCCGTGAGTCGGATCTCGGTCAGCGGGACGGTGCCGCCGATCGAGAGCCCGGCGAGGTCATCGGTCAGCCGAATCGTGGCGGTGACGAGACCCGGCCCCGCGGTCGTCGACACCGACGCCGGCGTCAGCGCGAGGCCAGCGACATCGGGTGCGGTGTTGTCCGGGGCGGCATCGACGACACCGCCAGGCACCAACAGCAGCACCATGACGACCAACATCGTTGCGGCGCGAACGCCCCCGAGTCTCCCGCGCCTCACCCACTCTCATCGGCAGGGAGATAGCCCAGTTTCGTCGCCAGGGGTTGTGCGTGCACGTTCTTCCCCACCCACCGTGCGGCGCCTGGGTCCGTGACCAACCAGACGAGCACCCGGCCAATGACCTCAGGGGTGGTGCTCGCACCGCCCGACGCGACCAGATACTCGTTGCCGTGCAACGCCTGCATGCGCTCGGTGAGTACCAGACCTGGTTCGAGGCCGATGATCCGCATGCCCGAAGCGCCGAGTTCGAGGGCGAGTGTGCCGGTGGCGCGCACCATCGCACCCTTGGACGATCCGTACGCGATCGACCAGCCGCCTTCACCGACCGGGCGAGGCGGATCGAACATCCCGGCCGCGCTCACGACGTTCACGATCGTGCCACCTCCGGCGTCGATCATCGTGGGCGCGAGACGCTGGATGATGCGCAACTGGGCCAAGACATTGCCGTGGAACGACTTTTCGAGCGCGTCGAACGGCGTATCGAGCAACCGACTCGTGGTGCCCGGACCTTGAAAGATTGCGTTGTTGACCACGACATCGGGGGCACCCCACTGCTCCACGGTCAGACGACATGCGGTGTCGACCGATACATCGTCGAGCAGGTCCATCGGCAATGGCATGACGGCGGCACCGAGGGCTTCGCACGCCTCGGCGGTGACTTCGAGGCTGCCCGGCAACGGCACGCCGCTGCGTTCATCGATCGCTTCGCCTTCGTTGACCGTGCGGGCGGTGATGACGACGTCATAGCCGGCCGCCGCCAACGCGATCGCGATCTGTTTGCCAATGCCCCGGCTCGCGCCGGTGACGAATGCAAGGGGACGAGGCACCTGCGTAGTCTGCCCGGTCATGGACACCACGGCACTTCGCGACCTCACACTGACCGATCACACTGGAGCGGAGCGTCGGCTCGGGGATCTCTGGGCGGATCGCCCAGTCGTGCTCGTGTTCCTCCGCCATTTCGGTTGACTGCACTGCCGCGAGCACGCCGCGCAGTTGCGCGACGCACTTCCGTCGATCGATGACGCCGGCGCCAGCGTCGTCGCGATTGGTACCGGCAATCACGACTACGCCGCCGCATTCGTGCGCGACGAACAGATCCCGTATCCGGTCCTCGTCGACGACGACGCCGCAGCAGCACGCGCGGCAGCCGTGCAGTCGAGTTCGTTCGTCGGACTGTTCCACCCGCGCACGTGGGCAGCATCCCGACAGACCCGCCAGCGCGGGCATCGGGTGCACAAGGCCGGCAAGCGAGTGACCCAACTCGGCGCGACGTTCGTCATCGGCCCAGGCGATGTCGTTCGGTACCGCCACATCGACCGAGACAGCACCGACCACGCACCCCTCGACGAGGTCTTGGCGGCGCTCGCCTGAAGCCATCGGACGGTCGCCCGCCCCCCACTCCCGCCCGGCGGCGTCGGCCGTGATGGCGAACCCGTAGAGTTCGCCATCACGAAGTTCATCCGGGGGACGAGACCGAGGCCATGTGACGACTCCATTCGCCGGCCGGCCCGTCAGTTCGCGTGAGGCCGGTCCCTACACAGCAGTTGTGTTCGACTTCTACGGGACGCTGGCGATTCGTCGGGGCGACTCGGAGCCGCTGCGCGACATTCTGGCGCGCTACGGATACACCGCAGACGACGACGCGATTTGGCGGTTCTTCAACGACGGCATCGACGGAACCACGCACCACGAGCACTCGTTGTCGCGTGAGCATTACATCGACTGGCAACGGGCACGCTTCCTCGGGTTGCTGCGAGACCTCGGCGTCGACGACGAGCACCACGAACCCGTCAACACCGCATTGCGTGCAGCGTGGGGCGTCGGCGAAATGGAGGCATACCCCGAGACCGCGGCCGTTCTTGCCGAACTGCGCCGCCGCAACGCACAGCTCCTGATCTGTAGCAACTGGGATTGGGACTTGCGCGAAGCCGTTGTCGATGCTGGCCTGCACGACCACGTCGACGACATGGTGAGCAGTGCGTGGGTCGGGGCTCGCAAACCCCACCCGCACATCTACGAACACACCCTCGAGCTCGTCGACGCGCACCCCGCTGAGGTGTTGTTCGTCGGCGACACCTGGAGTTGCGACGTCGAAGGTCCGGCGGCCGCCGGGCTCACACCGGTCTACGTCCGTCGCTCCGACCGCGACCCCGACCACACCCGCCCGAGCGACGCGACCACCACGTACGAGTTCGCCGACCTGACCGGACTCCTCGACATCGTTTGACCGCGACCCGACACGGTGTCGCCGTGGCACCGCGCGGGTCGACACGCACACGACCCAACGCGAAACGGCCGACCCTTGCGGGTCGGCCGTTCGTTACGAAACAGGTTGCTGCTCGATCAGACGGGGCGCACCTTCTGAGCCTGGGGGCCCTTCGGGCCCTGGCCCACCTCGAACTCGACCTGCTGTCCTTCGTTCAGGGCCTTGTAACCCTGCATCTCGATCTGCGAGAAGTGCACGAAGACGTCGGGGCCACCCTCCTGGGTGATGAACCCGAAACCCTTCTCGCTGTTGAACCACTTCGCAGTGCCAGTCGGCATGGAGCTGCCTTGCTTTCTTTCATGTTTCACCGACTCGATGCGCCGGGGCCGATCCGCAGGTGCGCGAAACCGCGGTACGACGCTACCAGCGCAAGCGCCTCACCGCGGAAGATCCAGAATTCGGTCCCCGATGATGGTGCGCTGGACCTCGGAGGTCCCACCGGCGATCGAAGCCGCCTTGCTCCAGAGCCATTGGCGCTGCCAGCGGCCGCTGAGTGGCGCCTCGGGGCCCACGATCGCCATGGCGGTCTCGGACAGGTGCTGGGTGGTCTCGGTCCACTGCAGCTTCACATAACTGCTCTCGGGGCCGGGTTCGACCCCCCGGGCCAGCCGGGAAAGCGTCCGCCAGTTGTGCAGGCGCAGGACCCGGAGCTCGACGAAGCTCTGGGCCAGGGCGTCGGCCACCTCGATGTCATCGAGCGTCCCGTTGGCGGCAGCCAGCCGATAGAGCTCGTCGAGATACACCTCGTGGACGACCTGCTCCTTGAACGGAAAGGCTGTGCCGCGCTCGTGGGCCAGGGTCGTGTTGGCCACGGCCCAGCCCGAGTGGAGCGGCCCGACGAGGTGATCGTCGGGCACGAAGACGTCGTCGAGGAACACCTCGTTGAACTCGGCTTCGCCCGTGATTTGGACGAGCGGGCGAATCTCGATGCCTGGCGAGTCCATCGGCACGACGAGATACGAGATGCCCTGGTGTTTGGGCGCGTCCGAGTCGGTTCGGGCGAGACAGATACCGAAGCTCGCGAACTGGGCGTAGCTGGTCCAGACCTTCTGACCAGTGAGCAGGAATCCACCGTCGACCTTCACCGCCCGGGTCGTCAACGCGGCGAGGTCGCTCCCGGCGTCGGGTTCGCTGAACAGCTGACACCAGATCTCGCTCGCGTCGAGGATGTTCGCCAGCCAGCGCGCCTTTTGCGCGTCGGTCCCGTGCGCCAACAAGGTCGGCCCCGCGAGGTTGATCCCCACCCGATTGACGGGTTGCAGCGCCCGCGACCGCGCGTACTCCATGTTGAAGATCGCCACCTGCACCGGCGACGCGCCTCGCCCGCCGAACTCAGCGGGCCAATGGATGCCGACCCAGCGCCCGGCCGCCAGCTTCGCTTGCCACGCCTTGCCCCAAGCGATCTCGTCCTCGATCGTCGAGAACGAAGGTGGCAGATCGAGGTGGGCGTGCAGCCACGACCGGACCTCGGCCGCGAACCTCGCTTCACCTTCGTCGAACGAGAGGTTCACATCGACTCCGTCACAGGTCCCAGAAACGTTCGCGTTGATACCGCACGAACGACGCGCGCAACGCGTCTTCGTCGGTCGGCGAGAACGGTCGATACTCGGGTTCGTCGCGTCCGCGCACGTACAGGTCGTCAGGACCCACCCGGTCGCGCCGAAACTTCTCGAACACGAGCGTTCGTTTGACGATCTTGTTGGTTCCCGTCGTCGGCGGTTCCCGCA
>SXGT01465563.1_pt1 | contig 22261 bp, 15 predicted proteins | sample 3176221 | NCBI WGS metagenome assembly SXGT01 (sample SAMN11356862, study PRJNA531348) | freshwater metagenome | isolation source: freshwater sample F1-120 | place: China: Fuxian Lake, Yuxi | collected 2017-12-25
TACTCGGCGCCTTCGCAGCAGCCCTCGCCGCCGGAGCTGGCCGAGTCGCCTTCGCAGCCGCCGCCAGAGTCGCCGCCGTCGCCCTCGCAGCCGCCGCCGGAGTCGCCGCTGGAGTCGCTGTCGTCGCAGTCGGTCAGGCCGGCGCAGAGGATCTCCAGGCCGAGCTCGCAGCCGCCGGAGGCGCAGTCGTCGGCGCAGTCGTCGTCGTCGTCGGGGAAGTCGCTCGGCTCGGGGTTGAACTCGGGCTCGTTGATGGGCGGGTTGAACTCGGGCTCGGGCTCGGGGTCGCCGGGGTCCACGCAGGCGCGCAGGGCCGTGATGCAGTCGGGGGACTCGGTGAAGGTGGCGAAGCGCTCGATCAGCTCGGCCGCCGAGGTGGCGGGGTCGCCCAGCGTGCAGGCCTCGTCGAAGCCGGTGCGGCCCAGGATGCACTGGCGAAGCCCGTCGCCGAAGTCGAAGAGGGCCTGGTTGATGCAGAAGCGGGCGATGCCATCGGGGACCCCGGTGACGGCCTGGCAGTCGCTCAGCGCGTCGCCCTCGGGGAAGAGCGGCGAGGGGCAGGCGTTGCGCTCGACCTCGACGGGGGTGTCGCAGGCGGTGCAGTAGTTCAAGGTGTCGTCGAGGCACAGGTCGTAGGGGTTGCCCTCGCGGGTCTGGGCCTGGGCGCGCAGCCTCGGGGTCTGATCGGGGGCGACCTCGGGGGTCCAGAGGGCCAGGACGGCGGGGTTGAGGTAGACGCGGCGGCCTTGCGGCCAGAAGGACATCAAGGCCGGGGCGCCCTTGGCGCGCACGATCTCGATCCGGGCCAGGGCGCCCTCGGGGGCCAGCGCCTCCCCGGCGGCCTCGGCGCAGCGCACAACCCAGCGCTCGATCAGGGGCAGGCGATCCTTGAGGGCGTCAAGCTCGGTGCGGCCGGCCGGCGCGGCGGGGTCGATGGGGCGCTCGAAGTCTTCGTGCAGATCCCACGACAGGGCAGACCGGCCGTCCTCGGCGGCGGGCTTGAAGTCCTCGGCGGTGATCGGGCAGGCGGCGGCCGTGGGGGTCCGCAGGTCGGACTGGTCGGCGTAGGCGGCCCACTGGAGCAGGATCGGCGGCCGATCCATCGTGTCGAGGCGCTCGTCCAGGGCGCTCAAGGCCCGGCGCGGGGTCGCGGCCTCGGGCGGCGGCCCGTCGGCGTCGTCGAAGAGGTCGATCGCGGCGCCCTCGGCCGCCTGCTCGACGGCCAGCGCCTCAAGATCGGCCTGGAGGTCGTCGCGGCGGCTCTTGGGCATGTCAATGAACCACGAGGGGCCCAGGCCGAGCAGATCCCGGGTGGCCATCGTCTGGGCGTCGACCCCCTTGTCCTCGACGCAGGCGCCATAGCCCAGGCCGAGCGCCAGGAGCGCGGCGCCGAGGCTGGCGAGCAGAGGGGGGGCCTGGGTGCGGTCGGTCATGTCCTTCGAGCCTCATCGGTCATGGGGGAGCGGCCAAGGCGCCACCCGAGAAGGGCAAAGAGCGCCGCGCCCAGCAGGCAGAGCCACTGGATCGCGGCGAGCAAGGGCATCGGCCCCACGGGCTCGCCCCTGAAGTGTTCTGCAAAGAGCCGGGCGATGCAATAGAGCGCCGCGCAAGCCGCCGCCCGCCTCCCCGTCACCCTGCCCGGCGACAGGGGCCACAGCAGCGCGACGAGGCCGACGAGCAGGACAGGGGCGGCCTCGTAGAGCGGAAAGGGGTGCATGGGCAGGCCCTGATCGCGGAAGGGATCGATCATGTCGAGCTGTTCCAGGTACTTGAAGGCCGGCGTGCCCCTGGCGTAACGGATCCCCCAGGGCAACCCCGGCGCCACGCGCCCAAAGTCGCACCCGTGCAACAGGCAGCTCATCCTCGCCAGCGCCGCCCCCACCAGAAATCCCGGCGCCAGCGCGTCCGCGTGCGGCCAGAAGGCCCCCCCTCGCCATTTCGCCCACATCACCGCCCCGACGACCGCCCCGCCGTACACCCCGTAGGAGCTGATCCCGCCCCTGAAGAGGATCACCAGCCGCCAGGGGTCCGCGAAGAGCTTGTCCGGCCTGACCAGCACCGAGATCAGGTGCCCGAAGAGGCCCCCGACCACCACCGCCGACACGATCATCCCCAGGCCGAAGCGCCAGTCGAGCCCCTGCCGTCGCATCGACCAGACGCCCAGCCCCGCCGCCGCCAGACCGCTGCACGCGAAGATGATCCATTGACTCAGCCTGGCCCCCGACAACCACGACCACCCCGTCACCTCTCCAAACCACTCAAACCATATCGGCTGCACGCGCGCTCCTCCCCTCGACCTGACCGCAAGCACGACGCGGGCCAACAACCGGCGCCCCACCCAACCTCGGCGGAGCCCCTGGACGTCGGGATCACCCACCCGAGGCCCCGAAGGCGCGCTGCGAAGCCCGCGCAACACCGTGACGCCAGCGTCACACCCCCCGAGGTCCTCCCCTCGATTCCGGCGCGGGGCGCGTCGGCGACTGGCGCCCCGCCCGCGACTGCGCTACACCTTCGATGTCCGAACAGACGAGGGCCATGATCGCAGGCTCGGGCGATCAGGTCGAGGGGGCGAGATGGCGCAGGCGACCGATACGGTGATCATCGGCGCGGGTCCGGCGGGCCTGGCCGTGGGGGCTTGCCTCAAGGGCCGCGGGGTGCCCTTTGAGATGATCGAGCGCCAGGCGCACGTCGGCTGGAGCTGGCACCACCACTACGAGCGCCTGCACCTGCACACGGTCAAGAACCACTCGGCGCTGCCCTTCGTCCCATTCCCCGACCACCTCCCGACCTACCCCTCGCGCGATCAGGTCGCGGCCTACCTCGTCGACTACGCCGCCCGCTTCAACCTCCAGCCGCGCCTGGGCGAGTCCGTCACGAGGGCGGCGCGGGTCCAGGGCGAGTGGCGGATCGAGACGGACAAGGGGCCGCCGCTGCGGGCCCGGCGGCTGGTCGTGGCCACGGGCTACAACAGAGCGCCCAACCTGCCCCGCTTCGAGGGCGCCGAGGACTTCGGGGGCGAGATCCGCCACGCGGCCCGGTACACCAACGGGGCCGCCTGGCAGGGGCGCTCGGTGCTGGTGGTCGGCTGCGGCAACACCGGGGCGGAGATCGCGATCTGCCTGTGGGAGCACGGCGCGCGGGTGACGCTGGTGGTCCGCAGCCCCATCCACGTCGCGCCCCGCGACCTCCTCGGGACGCCGGCCCAGGAGGCCAACCTGCTGCTCTCCAGGCTGCCGACCGCCTTGCGCGACCGCCTCAGCGTCGCGCTGCTCGACCTCGTCGTCGGCGACCTGTCGGCCTACGGCATTCGCCGCCCGAGCCAGGGCCCCACGGCGCAGATCCTCGAGCGCGGGCGGATCCCGCTGATCGACGTCGGCACGATCGACCTCATCAAGCAGGGGCACGTCAAGGTGGCCCCCGCGGTCGAGCGCCTCGTCCCAGGCGGCGCCCGCTTCGTCGACGGGCGCGAGGGTCGGTTCGACGCGATCATCGTGGCCTCCGGCTACAAGGCCGCGCTGGGCGACTTCCTGGAGGGCGCCGACGACCTCGTCAACGACCAGGGCTATCCCCTGTGGCATGGGAAGGAGGTGCCCTCGGCGCCGGGGCTCTACTTCGTGGGCTTCAGCAACCCGCCGACGGGCTTCTTGAGGGAGATCGCGATCGAGGCCCGACGGGTGGCGCGCGACATCGCCTCGAAGGGGAGGGCGGCGCCGTGAGCGCGATGGATCACTGGCACCCGGTGATGCTCGCCTCGGCGCTTGGCAAGGCGCCCAGGCTCGCCCAGGTCTGGGGCCGGGAGGTGGTGGTCTTCCGGGGGGAGGGAGGGCGCGTGGGCGCGCTGGACGAGCGCTGCCCGCACCGGGGGATGCGCCTGAGCAAGGGGAAGGTCGAGGGCGACAGGATCGTGTGCCCCTACCACGGCTGGTGCTACGGGAGAGATGGGCAAGGTGAGAGCCCCGGTACCCCGCGCCTCAAGGCGAGGGCTGTGAGCTACGAGGTGGTCGAGCGGCACGGGGCGATCTGGATCAAGCCCGAGGGCGTCGCGGCGCGCTTCCCGGACGTCGGGGCCTCGGGCCACCACCCGCTCGGCGCGCTTCACCACCGGATCGAGGCGCCGCTGGAGGTGGTGCTGGACAACTTCACGGAGGTCGAGCACACGCCGACGGCCCACCTCTTCCTGGGCTACGATCCGGGCCGGGTGGCGCAGGTGGTGACGCGGGTCGAGGTCGGGGAGCGCACGGTGCGGGTGGTCAACCGGGGGCCGCAAAAACCCTTGCCGCGCCTGCTGATGCGCCTCTTCGGGATCGAGCCCGGCGACGACTTCATCGACGAGTGGGTCACGGGCTTCTCGCCCGTCCACGCGCTCTATGACCACTGGTGGGCTGACCCGCGCACGGGCCAGCGGCGGCCGGAGAGCCTGCGGATCGGCGTGGTAATGACGCCGCCGGACGCCGAGCGCGTCGACCTCTTCGTCTTCGCCCACACCTCCAGGCCCTTCTCCGGGCGGCTGGGGCTCAACCGGTGGGTGATCAAGCCCTTGACGCGGCGGCTGATCGACCACGAAGTCGGGCTGGACAAAAACATCCTCGAGCACCTGGCCGACAAGGGCGTGGGGATCGAGGGCAAGAAGCTCAGCCGCTTCGACCGCCCGATGGGCGAGCACCGGCGGATGATCGAGCGCCTCTACAAGGGGATCGACGAGCCGGAGGCTCAGCCGATCGAGTAGCCGCCGTCGACGCAGAGGGTCTGGCCGGTGACGTAGCGGGCCTCGTCGGAGGCCAGGAAGACGGCGGCGGCGCCAAGCTCGTCCGGCTGGCCGATGCGGCCCAGGGGCGTCCGATCCGTGAAGGTCTTGAGCAGATCGGGCGTGGAGGTCAGGATCGAGGCCAGCTTCGTGTCGACCAGCCCCGGCGCGATGGCGTTGACGCGGATGTTGTAGCCGCCCAGCTCCATCGCCAGCGTGTGCGTCATCGAGATGATCGCGGCCTTGGTCATGCCGTAGACGCCCTGCAGCGGGGAGGCCTTGAGGCCCAGGATGCTGCTGATGTTGATGATCGAGCCCGCCGCGCCGGCCTTGATGAGCCCCTGGGCGACCTGGCGGGTGGCCTCGAAGGGGCCGCGCAGGTTGACGTCGAAGGTCTTCTCCCAGGCCCCCTCGGGCGTGCCCAGCATGGGCCCGAAGTAGGGGTTGGTGCCGGCGTTGTTGACCAGGATCGAGGGCAGGCCCACCTCGACCCCCGTCCAGGCCACCAGATCGCGGATCTGCTCGACCTCCCCGACGTGGCAGGCCCGCCACGACACCGCGCCCCGGTGATCGCGGTTGATGGCCTCGGCCTCCTGGGCCAGCCCCTCCTCCTTGCGCGAGGTGATGACGACGCGGGCCCCCTCGGCGGCCATCGCCCGCGCAATGGCCGCGCCGATGCCGCGGCTGCCGCCCGTGACGATCGCGATCCTGCCTTCAAGTCTTCCGGTCATGGCTTCTCCTGGGTTTGGCTGCAACGCCTGGCGCTTGTGGGTTACAATGGGCGAGCGGCCACAGGGTTTAGCGCGCCAGGGGGCGCGTGACAACCCAAGGGCAAAGGACAAGGGAGCCAGGATGGGCCCACCGCTTGAATTCTCCTGGGAGACGCTCAACACCATCGTCGGCGGGGGCTCGGCCATTGATGTGCAAAGGCTGCACATTCATTCAGTGAATGAGGCCGAGGCCTTCCTGGAGGGCTACGGCTTCGTCTGGACGCAGGCCGCCCACCGGCGCGAGATCGAGGCCCTCAGGACCGAGGCGGTGGCCTTCATCGAGGAGATCCTGCTGGTCGACGAGGACGGCCTCCAGATCCCCCCCGAGGTCAGGCAGCGCACCGACGTGCGCCACCTCATGATCTGGGCCTCCGAGCCCGTCCAGAGCGTCCGCCAGCGCTGGTGCTGCGCGATGTTGCGCGTGATGCACACCATCGCCCACGCCGACTCCACCCTCAACCGGCGCTTCGGCACCCAGATCCGGGAGCAGATCCTGGAGCGCTTCAACCCCCACCTGAGCCTCGCGGAGGAAGGGTGGGTGCTGGGGCGCGGGAAGCGGGCCGTGCCGCTGGTGGGCTTCGAGGTCAAGGACGCCAAGGCGCTGCACTCCGTCGTCGTCAAGCTCCTGCACAAGGTCGAGAACGTCGCGGCCGACATCTTCGACCGGGTCGGCGTGCGCTTCGTCACCCGCGAGCGCTTCGACGCGCTGATGGTGGTCAACTACCTGCGGGCCAACAACGTGATCATGTTCGCCAACGTCAAGCCGAGCCGCTCGCGCAACACGCTCATCGACATGGGCTGGCTCAGGGAGGAGGCCGCGCAGCTCGACGAGGCGGTCGCCCAAGGCCTCATGACCGCCCAGGATCGCCTTGATGAGCTGCGTCGGCTCGTGCGCGCCCGCCCCTTCCCCGTGAGCCCCCCGGCCGACTACAACGCCTTCAGCGCGGTCGACTACCACGCCATCCAGTTCACCTGCCGTCAGCAGATCCGGCTCCGCAATGCCCTCGCGGCGCCCGGCCGTGGGCGCGACGAGCTGCGCTTCTTCTTCCCCTTCGAGATCCAGATCCTCGATCAGGAGAGCTACGCGCTGAGCCGCTCCGGCCTGGCCGCCCACGACGTCTACAAGAAGCGCCAGCTCGCGGCCGTCAAGCGCCGCGTCCTCGGGAGCCTCCTGCCGCTCTGAGGGCCTGAGGTCGGGCTGGGCGATCTACGGGGCGCAGTGCGGGACGCCATCGCCAGCGGCGGGGGTGGCCTGGAGGGTGTTGGCGAAGGCCCCCAGGTTCGCGGCGCAGCCGTTGGGCGCCGGCTCAAGCGCAAAGGGCGAGTTGGGGTGGCCGGCGTCGATCAGCGGGGAGGTCGGCAACAGGTGCAGATCGCCCAGCTGCGTGTTGACGAAGCCGGGGGGGTCCTCGTAGACATCGCCGGTGATCGCGACGGCGGCGCTGAGGGGGGTCTCGCCGCAGCCCGACACCGCGACAAAGGCCACCGACACGACGCTGGAGGCGGCGTTGCTCTGGATGCAAGCGTCGGAGGTCGACGAGAAGATGCTGTCGCGCACCTCCAAGGGGCCGCGCTGATCGCTCTCGACGAGCAGCCCGTGGCCGACAGCGATCCCGTCGGGATCGACGCCGTGGCATGTGATGCGGTTGAGGGTCGGCGCGCTGGCGTTGGAGACGCGCACGCAGGACAGAGGCACGGCGCTGCGCGTGATGCCCGAGCGCAGGTTGAAGACGCTCAGGTTCGTCAGCGACGTGTCCGAGCCCCCCTGGATGTTGACCCCGAAGGCCCTGCCGCTGACGCCCTGGTTCCCCCCGCTGCCGCCGCTGCCGCCGGTCAGGTTGGAGAGCGTGTTGCGGGCCAGGACGGTGGCCCGCGCTCCCACAAGCTGGATGCCGACGCCGTCGGCGCCCGTGGCGCCGTTGATCGTCGAGCCCGTGCCGATGGAGCCGCCGATGCCGCCGCGAACCTCGACGATGATGTTGTCGGTCAAGGTGTTGTTGGCGCTGGTGCCCTGAATGTTGATGCCGTTGCCCTCGCCGCCGATCCTCGGCGGCGCTCTGTTCTGGAAGGTCTCCCCGGCGCCGCCAGTCCCGCCCTGTATCGATCGGAAGGTGTTGAAGCGCACCTGGCAGCCCGAGCTGTTGCGCAGGATCAGGCCAGCGGCGAACCCCCCCGTGCCGGCCAGCGCGGTGCCAAAGCCGTCGAAGCGCGCCGCGATGCCTGTTCCTCCGCGCATGTCCTCGACCGTATTGGCCTCGACGACGCAGCTCTGGACGTTGTCCATGAAGACGCCGTGGGCGCCGCCTGCCGTGCCGTTGTGCGCCGGGACGGCGCCTATGGCATCGAAGACGCGGACGCGCGTCACGACGATCTCGCGGGCGTTCAGCGCCAGGATCCCGATGGCCGCGGTCCCATTGCCGCTGCTGGCATCCGGCGCCCTCAAGGACGACACGGTGATGTCGTGGGCGCGCCCTCCGTCCGAAGTGCTGAAGAAGACGCCGACTCGGCCGCCGTTGACGGTCAGGCCCGTGATGGTGACCCGATCGCCGGTGACGCTGATGGTGTTGGCCGCCGGCGTGTCGTTGGTGAAGGTGACCAGATCGGCACCAGCGCCCTCCAGAGTGAGATCGCTGGTGCCGATGTTGAGGCTGCCAGTGTAGGCGCCAGGATGGACGAAGATGCGCTGGCCCGGCTCGGCCGCGATCAGGGCCAGCTGGATGGTGCCGAAGGGGTTCTGGGGCGAGCCGTCGGCGCCAGGGGCCTCGTTGGAGTCGTCGACGAAGAGGGTGTCGTCGGGCAGCTCCACCTCGCAGCCGTCCAGCGGGTCGCCGTTGTCGTCGATGAAGCCCGGCAGGCAGCGCAGGAGCTGGCAGGATCCCCCCACGCACACGCTGCCCGTGCTGCCGGGCCGCTGGCCGCAGACCACCCCGCAGGCCCCGCAGTGGTCATTGCGGCTGCGAAGGTCGAAGTTCTCGTCGATCAGCCCGTCGCAGTCGTCGTCTTGATCGTTGCACTGCTCTCCACCCGAGGGGGTGCATGGATATTCACAATTGTCTACTCTGTCTCCGTTCAGGTTGAAGGAGCCCGGCGGGCATGGCTCGCACAGCGCCGGCTGGCCGAGGTTGTTGGTGCACAGCCCGTCGATGGCCCGACCGCAGACGTTGTCGCCGTTGACCAGAGCGCAGTCGTCGATGTCGACGCAGACGGGCTGGCCCGGCGTGTCAGTGCAGCGCCACTGGTCGGCCAGCCCGCAGCCGTTGTTGCCCTGCTGATCGGCCTGGCACAGATCGAGGTTGGAGCAAACGGGGATCTGGCCGAGGCGGTTGAGGCAGTCGAAGAAGCGCACGTCGCCGCAGCCGCCGTTGTCGACGACGCACTCGTCGATGTCGACGCAAAGGGGGCTCAACCCCAGGCGGTTGACGCAGCGCGTGAAGGTGGCGCTGCCGCAGCTGCCGTTGTTGAGCGCGCACTCGTCCACGTCGGCGCACCGGGGAGCGGCGCCGACGTTGTTGGTGCACTCAAAGCGCTCAAGCTGGCCGCAGGCGTTGTCCCCGTCGAGATCGGGGGCGCACTCGTCGATGTCGGCGCACAGGGCGTCGAAGCCGGGCGGGTGGACGCACTGCCAGCGCCTCGCGACGCCGCAGATGTTGTTGCCCTCCGAGTCCGGGGTGCAGTCGTCGATCAGCAGGCACTCGGGGGCCTGCCCCACGACGTTGAGGCAGGCAAACTCGAAGGGATCGCCGCAGCCGCCGTTGTCGTCGGCGCACTCGTCGATGTCCTGGCAGTCGGGCTGCGCGCCGTTGTTGTTGTCGCAGCGCCAGAACTGGGCCAGCCCGCAGGCGTTGTTGCCCTCCGAGTCGGTGTCACACTCGTCGATGTCCTCACACAGGGGCGCGGCGCCCTGCTGGTTGAGGCAGCGCGCGAAGGCGGCGCTGCCGCAGCTCCCGTTGTTGACCGCGCACTCGTCGATGTCCTGGCAGTCGGGCAGGGCGCCGATGTTGTTGTCGCAGCGCCAACGCAGGGCGACCCCGCAGGCGTTGTTGCCCTGGAGATCGGGGAGGCACTCGTCGATGTCCTCGCAGAAGGGCGGGCCCCCTTCGATCTCGACGCAGCGGGTCAGCAGCCTGGAGCCGCAGCCGCCGTTGTCGACGGCGCACTCAATGAGGTCGGTGCAGACCGGCGGGGCGTTGTCGCGGTTCTCGCAGCGCCAGAAGGCCGCCGGCCCGCAGCGGTTGTCGCCCTGGTCGTCGACGGCGCACTCGTCGATGTCCTCGCACAGAGGCGCGGCGCCCTGCTGGTTGAGGCAGCGCGTGAAGGTGGCGCTGCCGCAACCCCCGTTGTTGACCGCGCACTCGTCGATGTCCTCGCACCGCGCCTCCTCGCCCAGCTCATCCGGCGTACATTGCCACCGCCTCGCCTCACCACAATCGTTGAAGCCGGCCTCGTCGACGACACAGCCGTTGACCAGCCGGCACTGCTGTTGCTGACCTTCTCGATTGAAGCAGCGCGCTTGCGCCGGGTCGCCGCAGCCGCCGTTGTCGTCGGCGCACTCGTCGACATCCACGCACTCGGGCGGGGCGCCGAGGTTGTTGGCGCAGCGCCAGAAGGCCGCGTCGCCGCAGGCGTTCTGGCCCTCCAGGTCAACGGCGCACTCGTCGATGTCGGCGCAAAGGGCCTCGCCGCGCTCGTCCTCGCCGCAGCGCCAGAGGTGGGCCAGACCGCAGGCGTTGTTGCCGGCCTCGTCGGGCAGGCAGGGCGAGCGAGGCAGGACGCGCAGCGCCACGGTGGCCGGCGCCAGGGTCGGATAGGAAGGCAGCGACACCGACAGGACGGCCTGCCCGGCGGCCTTGGCCTCGACCTGCACCAGCGCCCGCCCCGCCTCGTCCGTGATCGCCGGAAGCTCCCCCACCACCGCCGTCGTGGCCTCTCCCTCAATGTTCGCGCCGACGAGGGCGCCGCGCAGCGGCCGGGACTCGAAGCGAGCCAGGGCTTCGATGACGAGGGTCTGGCCGACGCGCAGGGTCTGGGTCGGCTCGCCCTGGATGGTCAGCGAGAACTGCTCGGGGCGCGCGGGGATGGAGATGGCGTTGAGCTGCTCGACCCGGTCGAACTGATCGCGCACCACCACGGCGCCCTGCAGAGCCTGTCCAGGCTCCAGGCCAGCCACGGCCTCGGCCCACTTCTGGGGCGACAGGCGCAAGGTCAGCTGGCGGCGCTCGCCGCCGACGAGGGCGAGGGGCTCGGTGGGCAAGGCGAGCCAGTCGGGGCCGTCGAAGGTGAGCTCGAGGGTCTCGCTGGCGTCGCTGGTCAAGGTGACGTCGCTCTGGTGCAGGTCGCTGGTCAGGACCAGGACGGGGGGCTCGATGCGCACGGGGGTGGCCCTGTCGCTGGGGATCAGGGTCATGTTCAGGGCCAGGGCCTTGCCGGGCTCGGTCTGGACGGGCATGACAGCGGGGTTGTATCCGGGGGCCTCGGCGCGGATCTCGTAAAGGCGGCCAGGGACGACGCCCTCGGTCAGCAGATACTCGCCCTGGGCGTTGGCGCGCAGCAGCTGCGTGGGCGGGAAGGTGGAGATGAAGGCGCCCGGGACGCGCTCGGCGGTGATGAAGTCCAGCACCCGGCCCGCGATGCTCAAGGTCGAGTCCGGCACGCTGTCCGGAGAATCCGACACCACCACCACCGCCCCGACGGGCAGCGCTCCGGGATCGTCGCAGCCGCCCGCCGCCAGCAGCATCAGGCCCGCAAGGCCGCTCAGCGCAGCCCTCAAGTTCGAAGTCGACAGCGCGCGCCGGACTTGCGGATCGTTTTGCTTCATGCCGTGCTCCTGGGCAGGGAAGAAAGAAGGCGCCGTAAAGAAGATGTCGTCGGCCAGACATTCTAGATCTCCACCGCGATCGCGCAAGGGCGCGAGTCCAAAATTCCAGCATATACAATAGGATGGAGGATGTTTGACGACATGTGGGGTTGCTTTGGGCAAGGCCTTGTCTCATGATTGGGCGATTGGGACGGGACAGGAGCTTCGCAGAGGGTCATGAGAGAGATCGCGGAGGGACAGCCTGAACAGGCCGTAAAGCCGCTCGATCCGCAAGAGGGGCATGGCGAGACGCTCGACGGGCCCGTCCAGACGCTCTCGGCCCAGCCCACGGCGGCGCCTCGTCAGCACGCCCTGGGCGTGCTGGCGCCGGGGGACATGCTGGGGGCGGGGTTGCAGATCAAGGCCCTGCTCGGCGTCGGGGGGATGGGGCGGGTGTACCTCGCCCGAGACTTCCACCTGGCCCGGCACGTCGCCGTCAAGATGGTGCAGCTCGACGCCAGCGGGAAGGCCAGCCAGCAGGAGCGCCTCAAGCGCTTCTTGACCGAAGCCCGCGCCACGGCCCAGCTCAGCCACCCGAACATCGTGACGGTCTACAACGTCGGCGACCACAACGGGATGCCCTACCTCGTCATGGAGGAGGTCCGCGGCGAGGTGCTCGACGACAGGATCGCGCGGGGGAGGGTGGAGGTTCGAGAGGCGCTGACGATCGCCATCCAGATCGCGCGGGCCCTCATCCACGCCCACGCCCGAGGCATCATCCACCGGGATCTCAAGCCCTCGAACGTCATCATCCAGGAAGACGGCGTGGTCAAGGTCCTCGACTTCGGCCTCGCCACGATGGACGTCAACCGCCAGACGCTCCAGTCGGCCATGCAGATGGAGCCCGATCAGCTCAAGGCGCTGCTGGGCGAGTCGCCGCTGGCGGCCGGGACGATGGCCTACATGGCGCCGGAGCAATGGCGAGGGCAGCCTCAGGACGCTCGGACGGACCTGTGGGCGCTGGGGATGACGCTCTTCGAGATGCTCACCGGGGTCTTGCCCTTTGCGACGGCCATCGACGCGGTCATCTCCGAGCACACCCCCTCGCTGTCCGCCTCCGGCGTCGAGGCGTCGGAGACGATCGACGCGCTGCTGGCCCACCTCCTCAAGCGCCCCATCGATCAACGCCCTGAGAGCGCCGAGGCCGTCCTGGCCGAGTTGGAGCGCCTCAGAGCGGCGCTCGATCTCCCGGCCCCTGTCGTGCCCTTGCCCTCGCGCCCCCGTCCCTGGCTGGGGCTGGCGCTGGGCGGAGCGGCGGCGCTGGCGCTGGTCGCGGGCGTGGCGTACCTCGTCGGCAGCCAGCCCACCGCCCAGGAGCCCGACGCCCAGGCCCCGGCCGCTCAGGAGCCAGGGGGCGGCGAGATCGAGGCTGCCGTCGCAGACGTCGGGCTCGCGGGCGACGGCGCGCCGATCGAGGGCGCGGCGCCGGACGTCGGGGCGCCCTCGATCCAGGCCGTCGAGGCGGCCGCGCCCGCCGAGGAGGGCGTCGACGCCGGGGCGCCGAGCCGGCTCGCCCCCGCCTCGGCGGATCGCGGGCGCCCCGGGTCGCCTTCTGGCGTCAAGGTCGGGTCGGGGTCAAAGAACCCCGAAGATGCGGCGGTCGAGAAGAAGCCCGAGGTCAAGGAGGATCTTGACCGCGAACTCAAGGAGATGCTCAAACCTTGAACCTGACACGAACCAGGCTTCACCCGTGCGTCTGGCGAGCGCCGTGGCTCCTCGTCGCGGCGCTGGTCTTGATCGCGACGCCCTCTCTGGCCCTCCTTGGCGCCAAGGAGGCCCACGCACAGGGCGCCGAGGCGCTGGACGAGGCCCGGCGCGCCGACCTCCTCAAGCTGCTGCGGCTCGGCAATGAGGCGTACAACGAGGGGCTCTACGACGCGGCGCTGGCCTATTACGACGAGGGCCTCAAGGTGGCCGAGCTGCCCGAGATCTTCTACCGAAAGGGCCTGTGCCTGGAGAAGCTCTCCCGGCCCGGCGAGGCCATCGTGGCCTACGAGCGCTTCCTGGCGCTCTCGCCCGAGGCGAAGGATCGAGGGCGAATCGAGAAGGACATCGAGCGGCTCAGGCGTCTGTCCACCGAGCGCGAGCTGGCCCACCTGGAGCTCTTCTCCACGCCCTCGGGGGCGACGATCTGGCGGGAGGGCGACGGCGGCGGCGAGCCCCTGGGCAAGACCCCGCTGAAGATCGACGTCGAGCCGGGGACGCTGGTGCTGCGCTTCTCGGCCGACGGGCACGTCGACAAGGTCTGGAGGATGGTCGCCAACGCCGGGGAGCGCCCCATCGTCGAGGTGACGCTCGATCCTGTCGTCCAGGAGGGCGCCGGGGTGGATCAGGACACGGACTGGAGAACCATCGGCTGGGTGACGCTGGGCGGCGGGGGCCTCCTGGCGGCGACCGCCGCGGGCCTCGCGGTGCTCACCGAGGACCGCATCGGCGAGGCCAACGCGCTCGATCGCGCGCCCCCCAACACGCGCGCGGACCTCAACGCCCTTCAGGACCCCATCCCGGCGATGAAGGTGGCGACCTTCGTGCTCGGGACCGCGGCGATCGCCTCCTTGATCGCGGGCGCGCTGATGGTCGGCTTCGACGAGCCCGCTCAGGATCACGCCGCCGACAGCCAGCTTGAGTGGAGCGTCGATCCGCGCGGCGCGGCGCTTCACTGGCGTCTGGCCTTCTGACGATCGCGATGGGTGTGTGTATGTCTTTGTTTTTAGACGATTTTTGTGTGATCGGGCGCTTCGGGATGGCCTCGCGCGTGCTGTCGGCCTGCGGCGCGGTCCTGCTCCTGGGGGCTTCGGGCTGCTTCAGCGATCTGGTGGATCGGGACTGCGGCGACGACTCGGGGTGCTTCTCCGGGGAGCGCTGCATTGCCGGGCTGTGCACCCCCGTGATCCTGGGCGACGGGGTCGACGTGGGCGGCGAGGAGGACGTCGCCGAGCCCCTCTCCGTGCGCGTCGAGGTCTTCACCGAGGAGGACCGGGCGACGCCGCGCGACAACGCCCGCAGCGCGCTGAGCGGGCAGGCCGATCTGTGCAACTGCACCCCCTCGATCAACGTCGCGTGCGTCTACGAAGGCCTCGACGCGGCCGCGACGCACACCTTCTGCGCGTCCCTCAACGGCTTCGAGACCTGCAAGCGGGATCTGAGCGCGCCCCAGGGCGGCGCGCAGCGGCTCGCCCTGGTCATGGCGCGCTGCCCCGAGGAGAACCCGGCCTGCTCGCGCCCGATGGACGGCTGCGTGTGCGACGACTTCGCCGAGTGCCCGCAGTGAGGATCCCTCGGGGCGGTGGCCCGAGCCCGCCTTGATTGGGCTCCGATTACTCCCCGAAGCACAGCGGCGCGCCGTCCACCCTGAAGAGGGACATCAGCGCGCGCTCGGCGGCCTCCTCGGGAGGGAGGCCGGCGTCGGCGGTGACCAGCGCGAACCACTGGCGCTCGGCGTCGTCGTTGGGAGGCCCCGGGGTCAGGGCGATGGGCTGGAAGTGGACGGTCGAGGCCGCGCTCAGGATGACGGGCATGCCGAGGGGCAGGCCGGCCGCGTCGAGGCGTTGATAGGCGATCTGCTGGGGGGCGCTGCCTTGAACCCAGGCCAGCCCGAAGCCCGAGGCGAAGGGGATGAGGCGCGGATCGCGCGCCGGGGTGACGCCGTCGGTCAGCGGGGCGGGGGCGCCTTGAGGGGCGCCGTCGCCAGCGAGGGCCATGACGTGAAGTTGTTCAAAGGATCCGGGGCCTTGCGCGATGAAGGCGACGAGGTAGCCGCCGGGCGCGACGGCGACGGAGGGCTGGAAGCGGACCCCGGCGACGTCGAGCTGCTGGGCCTGCGCGGGCGAGAAGCCTTCGTCGAGCGCGATCCAGCGCAGGAGGCTGTTGAGGCCGGAGGGGTCCGTGCCGTGGGCCACCACGATCGCGCCTGAGGGGCCGATGGCCGCCGCCGGCTCCTGGAAGTCGCCGCAGGTGGCCGCGACGATCGCCGCGCCGGGCCTTCCCTCGGGGGGGATGTGCCGGGCCAGCAGCCTCGCGCAGCCCGCTTCGTCGCCGGGGTCCCACCACGCCGCCAGCGCGTGGCCGTCGGGGCGAGCGGCCAGCGCGGGCTCGTGGGCCTCGCGGGCCAGCTCCAGGTCCGCGACGCGGTCGCCGCGTCGGGTGAGGCGCTGGAGCTTGAGCCTGTCGCCGTCCAGGGCCAGCACCTCGAAGCCCCGCTGGTGGGCGGCGACCTTGGCGGCCTGGGGCAAGGTGAGGTCGAGCGGGCGGGCGGCGAGGGCGGGCTCGCCGTTGCGCGCGGTGATCGCCAGGAGGGCCTGCGCGCCCTGGGGCGAGTGCGGGCCTTCATGGGCGGGCTCGTCGACCTCGAACCACGCGGTGATGATACGGCGGCCCTCGGAGCTGAAGGCGGCCGAGGGGGTGATCTGGCGTCGGGCGGGGGCCGCGTCGCCCAGCGGGAGCGCGGCCAGCACGCCGTCGCCGCAGCAGTTCTCGTCAGGGAGGCCGTCGCAGTCGTTGTCCAGCTCGTCGCACAGGAGTTCAGGGGGGCCTTCGAAGGCGACCTCCTTCTTGTCCTCGGCGAGGCTGTAGCGCGCGGGGTCGCAGGGGATCGAGGCGCCCGCGACGCAGACCGAGGTCGAGCCGGCGCAGACGCCGCTCTGAAGGCCGCAGAGCTCGGCGGCGAAGTTCAAGTCGGCGGTGTCGATGAGGCCGTCGCAGTCGTTGTCCACCCCGTCGCACACCTCCAGCGCCTCGGGGTGGCGGCGTCGGTTGGCGTCGTCGCAGTCGCCGGGCTTGAGCGCGCTGTGGGGGGGCTGCGGGGCGCAGGAGGCCACGACGTCCTCGGTGACCCCGAAGCTGTCGTGGTCCTCGTCCCGGTAGAAGGCCGTCAGGGGGATGGGCTGGCAGACCAGGGCGCCGACCAGATCGCAGACCAGCATGTCGCAGGGGCCGCAGGGGTCGCCAGGGAGCCCGCTGTTGAGGGGCGCGCAGCCGCCGCAGGGGTTGGCCGGGGCGGTGCAGTAGAGGAAGTCGGGGTTGGCCGGGTTGCAGGCCCAAGCGCCGCCGGGGCAGGCGATGCCCCCGCAGGCGTCGCCCGGCGCGGCCGCCAGGAGCCGGCAGCCGCCGCAGGCGTTGAGCAGCCCTTCGTCGATCAGGCCGTCGCAGTCGTCGTCGACCCCGTTGCAGCGCTCCGCCAGGATCTGGCACTCGCACCCCGTGCCCGCATCGCCACGATCAAGATCCCCGTTCAGATCCGCGAAGCCCAGCGCGCAGCGGTAGCGGCACACGCCGCCCTCGCAGCGGCTCAAGAGGCTGTCCGGCCCGGCGGCGCATGGCGCGCACCCGCCGCAATGGGCCGGGTTGTCCAGCAGGCCGACGCACCCCTGCCCGCAGTCGGCCTCATCGAGGGCGCAAAACTCGACGGGCTCGACGAAGCGCGCGCCCTCGATCTCCACCTCGGCATTGCAGGCCGCCAGCGCCGCGATGCAGGCGAGGAGCCCGAGCCAGATCGCCGCCGCACTGTAGGCGAAAGATCTTGTATTTATTGGAGATATGCCGCGCAACGCCCCGGCCTCTCGCGCCGGATCCTGACCAGCCAGAGTGCGTCACTTCTAGCAGATCGTGCACACGGCGACAACCCGACCCTGCGCGGGCGGATCCTCAGGCCACGGGCGCGGGGCCGACGTAGCGCGAGCTGGGGCGGATGAGCCGCCCCACGGCGCGCTGCTCCTCGACATGGGCGCACCAGCCCGCCGCGCGGCTCGCGCAGAAGGTCGCCGAGAAGAGCGCCCTCGGGATCCCCAGCGCCTCAAGCAACACCGCCGTGTAGAACTCGACGTTGGCCCGCAGGGGCCGCCCGGGGTGCCTGGCGGCCAGCAGCCGCTCGGCCTCGGCCTCCACCGCGCGGGCCAGCGCCAGCCGCCCCTGGTGCCGCCCCGACTCGCCCTCCAGCCTCCCGATGGCCCGCTCCAGCACCGCCGCCCTCGGATCGCGCACCCGGTAGACCCGATGCCCCATCCCCATGATCCGGCGCCCGGCGGCCAGCTCCCCCTCCAGCCACGCCCCGGCGCCCTCGGGCGCCCCGATGGCGTCGAGCATGTCCAGCACCGGCCCAGGCGCCCCGCCGTGCAGCGGCCCCTTGAGCGCCCCGATCGCCGCCGTGACCGCCGAGACGAGGTCAGAGCCCGTCGAGGCCACCACCCTCGCCGTGAAGGTCGAGGCGTTCATCCCGTGGTCGATCACCGTCGTCAGGTAGGCGTCGATGCCCCTGACGCTGGCCGCCGAAGGCCGCTCGCCCTGGATCATCCTCAAGAAATCCTCCCCGTGCCCCCTCTCCGGGTCCGGCGCCACGGGCCGCAGCCCCCGCGACAGCCGCGACCACGCCGCCGCCGCCACCCCGATCATCCCCACGATCAAGATCGCCCCCTCATCCCCGCGCTCGGCCGCGCCCATCGAATCGCGCCCGATCACCGCCCTGAGCGCGGCCATCGCGTCCGGCAGCCCCAGCGCCTCCATCGGCAGCGCTTCGAAGGCCTCGACCCTGGCCTCCCCCAGCCGCCGGCGCAGCCCGCCCAGCTCGATCGCGTCCGGCAGCTCCCCCCCCACAAGAGCCCGCACGCCCCCTCGAAGCCCACCCGCTCTGCCAGCGCCTCAACCTCAAAGCCGCCCACGATGAGCACCCCTCGCCCCCCATCCACGCTGCTCATCCGCGTGTCCGCGACCACGATCCCCTCAAGGCCGCTGGCGGCCGCCGATCCCCTCTGCTCGCCCATGACGCACTCCTCCCTGATCGTAAATCAACATCGATCGAGTCATCGAGTTGTCTTTTTGACGCGCGCCGAGGCACAATCGAGCCCGATCCAAGGGTCAGCGCCTCTCGCGCTGGGAGTGTGGAGCGGAGGTGGAGGTGGTTCAATCTCGATTCGACAATCGACATGAGGATTTCCTGACCGCAGCCCAGGCCGCGGCCTTCCTCGGCGTCAAGCCCGCCACCCTCTACACCTACGTCAGCCGAGGCCGGATCCAGGCCGTGCCCGGCTTGGGCAGGACCAGGCGCTATGCGCGCTCGGACCTGGAGCGGCTCAAGGCCCACAGCGACGCCAGGGCCGGCCACGCCGCCGTCGCCTCGGGCGCCCTCAAGTGGGGAGAGCCGGTCATCGACACCGCGATCTCAGACGTGGACCCCCTCAAGGGGCCGATCTACCGAGGGCGACTTGCGCTGGCGCTGGCCGAATCAGGGATCGGCTTCGAGGCCACCGCCGAGTGGCTCTGGAGCGCCCGGCCGCCCACCTCTCCAGCGCGCTGGGACCTGGCCGGCGATGAAGTGCTCGCCGCGCTGACGCGCTCCGATCCCGGGGAGGCCGGAGGAGACGGCCTCGCCTCCTCCGGCCTCCCCGGGATCATGGGCGATCTGCCCCGCGGCGTGCCGATCCTGTCGGCGCTGATGTGCCTCATCCCGGCGCTGGCGGTCCGGGATCACGGGCGCTTCGGCGCGCCGCCCGAGGCCGAGCTCGCCCGCGCCCGCCGCCTGATCCGGGCGATGGCCTGCGGGCTGGCGCTGGGCAGAGAGCCGGCCCGCGTGGCCGCCGCCGGGGCGCGAGGGCGCGTCGCCGAGGTGGTCGCCGAGGCGCTCGGGCGGCCCGGGGTCGAGGTGGCCGAGGGGATCGAGCGAGCGCTGGTGCTCTGCGCCGACCACGAGCTCAACGTCTCCTCCTTCGCCGCGCGGGTGGCCGCCTCGTCCGGCGCCGACCTCTACGCCTGCGTCCTGGCGGCGCTGGCCACCCTCTCGGGCTCCCGGCACGGCGGGGTCTGCGATCGCATCGAGGCGATGGTGCGCGAGGTCGGCGATCCCGACCGCGCCGCCGCCGGCGTTCACGACAGGCTGCGCCGGGGCTCCCGCGTGCCCGGCTTCGGCCAGCCCCTCTACCCCCAAGGCGATCCCAGAGCGCGCCCGCTTCTGGAGCTGGCCCGCGCGGCGGGCGGCTCAAGGCCCTCGGTGCGGACCTTGCTGGCGATCGTCGAGGCGATGCAGGCCGCCGGACACCCGCCGCCGGCCGTCGACACCGGCCTCGTGGCGTTGGCCGAGGCTTTTGATCTTGGGCCGGGCGCCGGCGCCGCGATCTTCGCCGTGGGCCGCGCGGCGGGCTGGATCGCCCACACCTTCGAACAGCGACAGGACGCGGACCTGCTCAGGCCGCGCGCGCGCTATGTAGGCGCCGTTTAACGTTTTTTGATCCAGACGGGCGCCTCGGCGCCGGACCCGGCGGCCCACCAGGGCGGAGGCGGGCCGCGCCTCAGGCGCGCTCGTCGCGGCAGAGCATGAACCAGGCGCCGATGGGCTTGTCCTTCTTGAAGGCCGAGCCGATGGAGACGTGCTCGGAGACCTTGCGCATCCGATCGATGGTCTTGTGGTAGACCACCCGGCTGAGGCGGTAGCTGTTCGGGTGGATCGTGGGCCACGCGGCGGGCTTGTCCGGCGGGATCAGGTGATAGTCGATCCAGACGGGCGTGTCGGCGACCTCGCCGGGCCGCGCGACGAAGTAGCCCGGCCCCAGCGGCCGCTGGACGATCTCGGGGTTGTGGTTGTAGCCCCACAGGACGCCCTGGTGGGCGGCGGGGGGCTTGCAAAAGCGCTTCTGGAAGGTCGTGAAGGCCGGCAGGGAGTTCTTGCCGTAATGGATGACCTCGTCCAGCGGCCGAGCCGAGGCCGGGACGAAGTGATCCAGGCCCAGCGGGGCGCCCTCGACGCGGTCGAAGAGGGCGGCCATGTCGCGCCGCCGCAGGCTCTCGATCAGCCGCCGCCGCGAGGCGCCCGAGAGGGAGTCGAGGTAGGCGGCGATGTCTGCGGTCGTGGCGCCGCCGTGGATCATCTCGGTCAAGGGGTTCATGGCTTCATGTCCTGGTTGGCCTCGGTGGGGTGGCCCTCTCGCGCGTCGGCCTTCCCATAGAGGATGCGCAGCAGATCGGAGCGCGAGATGATGCCGACGCAGCGCTTGCCCTCGCCAGACACGACGGGCAGCCGCCCGATGTCGGCCTCGACCATCAGATCAAGGGCGTCGCTCAGCGGCGACTCGGGCGAGATCGTCTTGACGGGCCGCGACATGCAGCTCGACGCCGGCAGGCCCAGCCGCCCGTTGCGCTCGGCCGCCTCGATGTCTCGCCGCGAGATCACCCCGACGACTTGCCCCTCGTCCTCGACCGGCACGCCGGTGAAGCGCCAGGCCACAAAGCCCTCTCGGATCTCGGCCAGCGACGTGCGCGGCCCAACCGTGTGGACCGGGCTCGTCATCACGTCCATCACCACACGCGGCCTCGGCGGATCGGCGTTGAGGTGCTCCAGCAGCGCGTCCTTGATCGCGCCGACCTCGCCGCCCTTGACCGCCGCCGCCGCCGCCCCGGGGTGCCCGCCGCCCTGGACGCGCTTGAGCGCCTCCCCGACGTCGATGTAGGGCACCCGCGCGCGGGCGATGACCTGGACGGTCTTCTTGCGCTCGATCGGGAAGAGGGCAAAGAGGGCGTCGTGACCCTCCAGCTGCAACACCTGGGTGGTGACCTCGGCCAACCCGCTGATCGGCTTGTCGAGCGCCACCGTCACAAAGCCGACCTCGACCCCTCCGATCTCGATCACCTCCACGGCCCCCAGCATCTGCGACAGCACGCCTCTCTGGTCCGAGCTGAGCGACCTGCTCAGGTAGCGGTTGACCATCTTGAGGCTGGCCCCGCGCTCCAGCAGCCACGCCGCCGCCCGCGCGTCGCGCGCCGTCGTGCTGGCGAAGGTCAACGACCCCGTGTCCGTGTAGATCCCCAGCGCCATCAGCGTCGCCTCGATGGGGTCGATCGCCACACCGCGCTGGATCATCAGCTCGATCAGGAGCGTCGTGGCCGAGCCCACAGGCTCGATAAGCTCCCAGTCCCCCACCAGATCGTCGCGCGAGGCGCCGTGGTGATCGACCACATGGAGGGACACCTCGCCCCCCTTGATCCGCGCCACGAGCCGCTCCCAGCCCTGCAGGCGGCTCTCTCGGCGCACGTCGACCAGGATCACCCGCGTGACGGCCTCCTGATCGATGTCCGACTGCCAGCGCGGCGCGAAGCGATCCTTGTGGAGGGCCAGAAAGTCCCGCATCAGGCCGCTGACCCGCCGACCGAGCGCGATCGTCGCCTCCGGGTAGAGCAGCCGCGCCGCGACCGTCGAGGCGAAAGCGTCGAAGTCCGCGTTCTCGTGAGTAATGATGAGTTCCATGGGCGGCTCCCTGGCGACCTCTGCGTCAATGAGAGGGCATACCAGATGCCGCCAAGGCTGGCCAGCGCCAGGATCAGTGCGCCACGAGCGGCTCTCCGAGCAGCTCCATGGCCCTGTCCACCTCGAAGTAGAGCGCGCTGTCCTCGCGCTTGATCTCCACCACGCGCTTCAAGAAGGGCCTCGCCTCCCTGGCCCGCTCCTGCTGCATGAGCAGCTCACCCAGCCGGCACAGCGCGCTGCCCAGCAAAAGCTCGTCCCGCTCGCGCTCGGCCGCCGCGATGGCCCTCCTGAGCGTGGCCTCGCCCTGCCTCCGCGATCCCGTGTCCACCAACTCCAGGGCTTCCGAAAATAGTCTCTGAGCGTCCATACTGCACCTGCTCAAGTTCTCGACTTGGAGTCAATACTCGATGCCCCTCCGACGCTGGGGTCTGGCCTATGAAGAGAAGTTCGAGGGAACTTCAAAACGCGCTCGCTTTACCTTATAATTGCTCATCTGAGAGGCCGCGTCAAGGGCCGACATCCACACACACAGGGCTATCGAGTTCTAACTGGCACGATTCTGGCGGGAGCAGGGCGGTGGCGAGGAGAAGGGATAGGATCGACAAGGGTGTCGGTTCATGGTCCAAGGTTGTCGTGCAGCGCGGTGCTCACCAAGTCACAGGAGCAAA
>SXGT01050227.1_pt1 | contig 22259 bp, 17 predicted proteins | sample 3176221 | NCBI WGS metagenome assembly SXGT01 (sample SAMN11356862, study PRJNA531348) | freshwater metagenome | isolation source: freshwater sample F1-120 | place: China: Fuxian Lake, Yuxi | collected 2017-12-25
CACAGCGAGCGCGACGGGCGGAAGGCGCATGGCGGCACCCTACTACGCGCCGTCGCGCGCGAGGGGCTCGTGATATGAGTGGTTTGCGGCGTCATTCGGGCGGGCGCTGCGCAGTTTCTTGTCGCACGCGTTGGGGCGCACCAATGCGCGCGGCGCGGGCCCTCTACGCGAGAGCGCCCGCGGTAGTTCGAGCGCCACCTGCTTTCAAGACCGTCACTTGCTTTCGGAGTCAACGTATGGGAATGCCAAAGCTCGTTTCCGGAATCGTCGCCGCCGCGTGCCTCGTCGCAGGCGTGGCGGGGGGGTGTGCTTCGGGCATCGTCACGTTCGAGGACGACGCCGGTAGCGGCGGCGCGACCTCGCAGGGTACCTCCCAGGGCGGCGCGGCGACGGGCGGCGCGACCGCACAGGGGGGCGCGGGCGGCTCGGGGGAGCCCTTGCCGTGCGGCGTCGACTGCGCGGCCATCGCGGTGCCCGCGTGTCAGAAGGCCCAGTGCAACCCGTCGACCAAGCAGTGCGAGGTCAAGCAGCTCGGCAACGGCGAGAGCTGCGACGACGGCAAGTTCTGCAGCGTGAAGGACACGTGTCAAAACGGCGTCTGCGTCGGCGGACCGCTGAACGACTGCGGCAAGGACGCGCCGGAGTGCACGCAGCTCACCTGCGACGAGACGACCAAGAAGTGCGGCACGACGCTGCTCTCGAACGGTGCATCGTGCAGCTCCTCGAACCTCTGCATCGTCGGCGGGACGTGCCAGAACGGCGTCTGCTCCGGGCAGACGAACGATTGCTTCTTCGCGCCGGTGCCGAACGAGTGCTTCGTCTCGGTGTGCAACCCGGACAACGGCCAGTGCGAGCCGCAGCCCGGCAACGACGCCGGCGCGTGCAACGACGTGAACGACCTCTGCACCGTCGGCAAGACGTGCCTCAACGGCGTCTGCGGCGGCGGCGCGCCGAAGGATTGCTCGCTCCTCAGCAAGGGCTGCAACAACGGCGCGTGCGACAAGGTCACCGGGCAATGCAAGGCCGTGCCGTTGATGCAGGGACAGGCCTGCGCCGAGAAGACCGACGCCTGCAACGACGGCTTCTGCAACTCGATGGGTCAGTGCATCGGCACGCCGAAGAACGAGGGTCTTCTGTGCGACGACAAGCTGAGCTGCACGCTCGACACCGTGTGCACGGCGGGCGTTTGCACCGGCGGCACGTCGAACATCGTCGTCTACTTCTCTGACGACTTCAGCACGTCGGCCAAGGGCTGGACGCTCGGCAAGGAGTGGCAGATCGGTTCGGCGAAGGCGTCGTCGGGTCAGGGCTACGGCGGCCCCGATCCGGCGACGGACCACTCGGTGTCGAATGACAACGGCGTCGCGGGCGTCGTCATCGGCGGCAACGCAGCGACTGCCCTTCACGACTACTATTGGCTCGAGAGCCCGCCGGTGAACACGGCGAACGCGACCACGGTGTATTTCGAGTTCTGGCGCTGGCTCAACAGCGACTACACGCCCTTCATGGCGAACAAGGTCGAGGTCTTCAATGGCACGACCTGGGTCAACCTGTGGACCACGGCCGGCTCGCCCGGCATCCAAGACTCCCAATTCACGAAGGTCTCTTACGATCTCACCGCCTACAAGAACGCCGGCCTGAGGGTGCGCTTCGGCTTCACCGTCACGAGCGGCGGCGTCTTCATGGTCTCCCAGTGGAACGTGGACGACGTCATCATCTCCAACGGCCCGTGTCTCTGACACGCACCAAGGACTTCGCTGAAGCGGCGAGTGGATCGCCGCTCGACGCGGCCCTGCGATTCGCCCGCTCGCGTCGCCTCACGAGGCGTCGAGGTGGGGCGTGAGCGCGAGCGCGATGGCCTCGGCGACCTCGTCGGGCGCGGCGTCGCCGCACACGTGAAGGATGCAGTCGCCGGGCACCAGCCGCTCGGCATGGCGATATAGCGCCGCGAGCTTTCTCTGCAGCGTCTCGTGCTCGTAGATTTCGCTCGCGGCGCCCCGTGCCGTGCGCCGCTGCGCGGCAACATCGGGGTCCACGTCGACGACCACGGTCGCGTCCGGGCGCAGGGCGAAGCGATTGAGCGAGCGGACCCACGCGGTGAGGTCGAAGCCGTCCGCGGTCGCCGCCGCTGCCGTCGCGGTCTGGTAAGCGAGGCTCGACAGGTCGTAGCGATCCGAGAGCACGATCGTCCCCTCGGCGAGGCGTGGCTCGATCTCGCGCGCGACGTGGTCGAGCCGATCCGCCGCGAACAAGAGCGCCATCGTCTGCGCGTGCGTGGCGCCGCCGAGCTCGATCTTTCCGCCGAGCGCCTCACGAATGAGCGCGCCGATCGGGGCGACGCTCGGCTCGCGGGTGACGTGCACGGTGCGGCCCTGCGAGCGAATCCGCTCGGAAAAACGGGCGATTTGCGTCGTCGTGCCCGAGCCGTCGATCCCCTCGAAGACGAGGAGCTTGCCCCGGCGCAGGCCGCTCATGCGCGGGCCTCGAGCGGCGCCGGATCTTCTCCGAGGACCACGTTGTCGATGAGCCGCGTCGCGCCGAGCCTGGCCGCGACGGCGACGAGCGTGCGCGCAGGAATGGTGTCGCGGTCGTCGAGCGGTACGACGGTGTCGGCGTCGGCCACGGTGACGTAGTCGACGGAGGTCGCCACGCGCGTGACCTCACCGAGGGCGAGCCCGCGAAGTCGCCCCGCGTTGCGCTCACCGGCCTCGCAGGCGGCAACGGCGAGCGAGAGCCCGCGCGCGAGGCCGAGTGCCCGGGCGCGCTCGTCCTGCGAGAGGTAGCGGTTGCGCGATGAGAGCGCGAGCCCGTCGGCTTCGCGCACCGTGCTGAGGCCGACGAGCTCGACGGGGAGAAAGAGGTCGCGCACCATCCGCTCGATCACGCGAAACTGCTGGTAGTCCTTGCGTCCGAACACCGCGAGCGACGGGCCTACGAGCGTGAAGAGCTTCGCCACGACGGTGCACACGCCCTCGAAATGGCCGGGGCGATGCGCGCCGCAGAGCGCCGTGGCGACCTCGCCGACGTGCACGCGCGTCTCTTCGCCGGCGACGTACATCGCCTCGCCCGGAGGTGCGAACACGACGTCGACGCCCGCGTCGGCGCAGCGCGCACAGTCGGCCTCGAGGGTGCGCGGATAACGCGCGAGGTCCACGCTCGGACCAAACAGCGTCGGGTTCACGAAGATCGAGACGACGACGAAGCTCGCCCGACGCGCCGCAGCGACGAGCGCGAGGTGCCCGTCGTGCAGGGCGCCCATCGTCGGGACGAAGCCGACGCGGTGCCCGTTCGCTCGCGCGCGGTCGCAGGCAGCGCGCAGCTCGCTCGGCTCGTGGAGGACGATCACTCGCTGCCCTGATCGCCCGGGAGCCCCGGGCCGGCGGCGCTGCCTAGGGGCGCCGCGGCTGCCGGACGCGGCACGACGACGGGCGCTGGCTTCTTCGCGGCCCCGCCAGCATCCGCCTTCTCATTGGCTCCCGGCACGGGGCGCGCCGAAGGGCGCGTGCCCCACCAGAGGAGCAGGCCGGCACCGAGCGCGAGCCCCAAGAAAATGAGCAGGACCGTGCGGTCGCTCTTCTTGCGCGCTTCGCTGCGCTCCTTCGTTCGCCACGGAGCTGGCTTGCCGCGCTCTCCGGGGGCGCTCGTGCGCCCGCGTCGCGACACGCGCTCGGGTGGGCGCTCGCTGTCGCCGTTCGCTTCGGCGCCGGCACTCGCGTCTCCGCCCTCGCCCCACGGGCTCGGCCCGGTCGGGCGCGGCGCGGGCGGCTTTCGGCCAGGGTGCCGCTTGTCGTCCTTGCGCTGTTTCCGCGACCTCTTGCTCACGGGCCGGACGCTACTCCCGATCGCGCCGGTGCGTCCATCCGCTGTGGACGCGAAGCCCACCTCGTGTAGAAGGGCTCGTGGCCCGCGCGCGAAGCACCGACGGGCGAGCTCACCGTCTCTTCGCTGGCGCTGCCGTCCTCGTCGTCCTCGCCTCGGCGCTGCTCATCGCGACGTTCGGCTACGGCCGCGATCAGGGGATCTACGCGCTCGTCGGGCGCAGCGTGCTCGACGGCGACATGCCGTACCGCGACGCCTTCGACTTCAAGCCGCCGGGGATCTTCCTCGTCTACGCGCTCGCACGCGCGCTCTTTGGCTCGAGCGAGTGGGGCGTGCGCATCCTCGAAGCGTGCGGCCTCTTGGCGACGTCGGCCGCGATGGTCTCGATTTCGGCGCGCCTCTGGGGCGAGCGCACGCCCGGGCTCATCGCCGCAGCGCTCGGTGCGCTCGTGCACGCGCAGCTCGATTTCTGGCACACGGCGCAGCCCGAGACCTTCGGCGGCATGCTCACCATCGCCGCGATCTGGGCGGTGGCCGAGCCCGTGACCGTACCGGCGGCGGCACGGCGGGTCGCGTCGTCGAGGCTCGTGGTCGCCGGCGTCGCGTTCGGGCTCGCCGGACTCATGAAGCCGCCGCTCGCGGGAGGCGGCGCCGTGCTCGCGCTCGCCGTCGGCTTCGGCGCGGCACGTGCCTCGTCGCGCAACGTCAAGCAGGCGCTCGCCGCGCTCGTGCGCCCCGCGTCGCTCGTGTTCGCCGGGGGCGTCGTGCCGTTCGCCGTCTGCCTCGCGTGGTTCGCGGGCAAGGGCGCGCTCGGCGAGCTCTACGAGGTGCTGTTCGTCTTCACGCCGCACTACACGCGGCTCAGCTGGCACGACCGCTCGCTGCTCGGAATGTTCTACCAGTCGTTCACGAACTGGCTCTCGCTCTACTCGAGCCTCGTGACCCTCGGGCTCTTCTTCGGACTCGCGGCCTTCGACCGCTGCTACCGACGCCGCGGCGTCGCGCTGCTCTTCGGGGTCGTGTTCGTGCAGCTCGCGGGCGTCGCGCTCCAGGGCAAATTCTTTCCGTACCACTACGCGGCGGTGTGGCCGGTGACCGCGCTCGCGGCCGGGCTCGGCTGGGCGCACGTCTACCGCACGCTTGCGGCGCGGGGCGTGCTCGGGCTTGCGGCGTTTGCCGCGGTGGTCGTCCTCGGCGCGCAGCTTCGCACCGCGACGAAGGACCTCGCGGACTCGTTCTGGGCACGCAGCGCGAGCCGCGCGCGCGTGGCGCTCGGAGGCATGCGCGACCAGGCCGCCCTCGACACCCTCGCGTCCGTCGCCGACGTGAGCGCGCGCGGAAACCGCCAGGTCGCGGAAGAGCTCGCGCGCCGCGTGCGCCCCGGGAGCTACCTCTACGTCTTCGGCTTCGAGCCCGTGATCTACGAGCTGTCGGGGCTCGTGCCGGCGAGTCGCTACATCTACAACGTGCCGCAGCGGGTCGCGTGGGCGAGCGACGCGTCTCGTGCCGAGCTCATGCGCGAGCTCGCGGCGCGTCCGCCCGCAGCGATCGTCGTCGCGCACGGCGATGTCTTTCCGATGGTGACCGGCAACGCGCGCGGCTCGGGCGAGGTGCTCGAGCGAGAGTTCTTCGAGCTCGGCGCGCTGATCCACGAGCACTACCGCTGGCACGCGCGCATCGACGACTTCGACCTCTACTTGCAGCGCTGAGACCCGCTCGGTGCTCGATCTCGGCCGAACGCCGCTCGGCGCTCGATCTCGGCCAAAGGCCGATCGGCGCTCGAGCCCGACCGAAGCCTTGACGTAATCATGACGGCGTGGTTAGGTGCCGCCCCCTCACGCCAGGACTCGAGCCATGAAGCGCACTTATCAGCCCCACAACATCAGCCGCATCCGCAACCACGGCTTTCGTGCGCGCATGAAGACCAAGGGCGGTCAGAAGATTTTGAACAACCGCCGGGCGAAGGGCCGCGTGCGGCTCGCCGTCACGATCTGGGAGAAGTAAGCAGTTCGCGCGAGAGCTCGGGCGGGTCACGCTGCGTCCGAGCTCGACGAGCTGCTTCGTTTCTGCCGGTGGGGTCCGCTGCTGGGCTCGGGTCGAGCCGCTTTCCAAAGAGCCGGCGGCTGCTCACGCGCGGCGCGTTCACGCGCGTGCAGCGGGAAGGGATCGCCGGGCGCTCGGGTCTCGTGGTCGTGCTCGTCGCCCAGCGCGCGGAGCCCGCGGCGGACGGAGAACCCGAGCCCGCGCGTATCGATGCGCCCGCGCCACTCGCCGAGCCCGCGCGCCTCGGCATCGTCGCGTCCCGCAAGGTCGGCTCCGCCGTGGTGCGAAACCTCGCGAAGCGCCGTGTGCGCGAGTGGTTTCGCCGGCAGCGAACCGCCGCGGGGCTCGACGTGCTGGTCATCGTGTTGCCGTCGGCCGCGCGCGCCACGACGAGTGAGCTCTCCGCGGCGCTCGATGCGGCGCTCGGACGAGCGTTGCGGCGCGCCGGGATCGCCCCGACTTCCGCCGGGATCGCCCCGACTCCTGCCGCGGTCGCCACGTCCGCCGCCGGGATCGCCCCGCTTCCCGCGCCGGGGCCTTGCGGTGGTCCGAGCGAAGCGCCAAGGTGAGGCACGGATCCACGGCGATGGTCGCTCGGCTGCTGCTCGTCCTCATCCGCGGCTACCAGCTCACCCTCTCGCGGCTCATCCGCGCGACCCTCGGCGAGGTGTGCCGGTTCGACCCGTCGTGCTCCGCGTACGCGGCCGAGTGCATTCGCACCCACGGCGCGCTGCGTGGATGCTTGCTTTCAGTGAAAAGACTGAGTAGGTGTCACCCGCTTCACCCGGGCGGCTACGATCCTCCGCCGCCCGTTGGCCCCGCACGAGGGCCACGCAAACCACCTTGAATCGCAGGAATTACTGCGGTTCGAGCGCCCGCCGCGAGCACTCCGAGGGGAGCGCCCCTGGCAGTGCGCGCGATCGGACCTTACCTCTCTCGGCGCTGCCGGACCCTTCGCGACCCCCATTCGAGGCGATACGCCGCTGACGCCCCGCGCGTGTCAGCGAGCGGCTCGCACGTCCGCACAACATGGAACGCTCGAGCCTGCTCAGATGGACCCTCATTGGGGCTGCCGTCTTCTTGTTCCTCCAGTACGGCTTGCCCGCGATCTCGGGCAAGGGCACAACGAGCGATCTGCAGCCGCTCGCCGGCATCGTCGACGACTCGGCGGCGGCTGAGCGTCGTGCCGAGGCGCTGTGTCGCATCGAGGGCGTCCGCTTCGTCGCCGATCTGACGACGAAGGGAGCGGCGTTGCGAAGGCTAGCGCCCACCGACGCCAAGTACCTCGCCGAGGACGGCAAGCCGACGGAGCTCGTCACCACCTGGATCGACTCGCGCCTGTCGCTGCGGACGAACCTGCGCGCGCCCACCGGCACCGACCAGGTCGCGTACGACGACCTCGACTGGCAGCTCGGCGAGACCACGAAGACGAGCTGCGCGTTCAGCTACGAGGACGAGTCCGTCGCGCTGACCAAGACCGTTCGCGCGGGGGAGCGCCCCTTCGAGCTCGACGTCTCGCTCACCGTGAAGAACAAGGCGGCGCAGGCGCGCACGCATCGGCTCACGGTAGAGAACGACGAGTGGCGCAAGCAGTCCGAGACGCAAGGTTCCTGGGGCGGCCAGAGCGAGTGGCTCACCCAGGTCGTCGTGCGCGCCGAAGAGGCGACGCGGCGCGAGCCGGGCGACTTCGAGCCGAGCGATTTCGACGAGCCTGACTTCACCGACGAGAAGTGGCGGAGAGAGCCCGGCGCGCCGCGCTGGGTGGCGATCACGAGCACCTACTTCGCCAAGGCCCTCGTGCCGGTGAAGTCGCCGAGCGAGCCCGCGGGCGAGACGCTCGTCGAAGAGGTGTTCGACCGCGCGCGCTTCCACGACAAGACGGACGACCCCAGCTTCGGCCACGTCTACCGAGCGCGGCTCAACTATGGCAAGGCCGTGCTCGAGCCCGGCGCCACGGCGTCGTACGAGCTCATCGCCTTTGCCGGACCGAAGGAGCGCGAGGTGCTCGCCCACGCCGCGGGCGGCGATCGGTCGACGATCGATCTGCTCGATCTCGGCACCTTCGGCGGGATCGGCAAGCTCCTCATCAAGTATCTCTACATCCTCTTCGGCTTCGTCGGCACCTGGGGCTGGGCGATCTGTCTCTTGACGATCACCGTGAAGGTGCTGCTCTTCCCGCTCAGCATCGCGCAGATCAAGAGCACGATCGCGATGCGCAAGCTGAAGCCGGAGATGGACGCGCTGAACGAGCGCTACAAGGACGACGCGCAGCAGAAGGCGGTCGCGCTTCAGGAGCTCTGGCGCAAGAACAAGGTCGCCAACCCGATGCTGGGCTGCCTGCCGGCGCTCTTGCAGATGCCGGTGTGGTTCGCGCTCTACACGTCGCTCCAGACCGCCGTCGAGCTCTACCACGTGCCGTTCGGGCCGTTCATTCCGGACCTCTCCGCGCCCGGAAAGTACTTCATCATCCCGGTCGTCCTCGGCGGCTCGAGCTTCATCCAGCAGAAGCTCATGCCGATGCAGGGCGATCCGCTGCAGCAGAAGATGATGTTGTACATGAAGCCGGCGATCTTCACGGCGATGATGCTCTTCCTGCCGGCCGGCCTCGGGATCTACTTCCTCACGAACACCTGGCTCGGCATCGCGCAGCAGGTCGCGATGGAGCGCTACTACAAATCGCAAGAGGGCCGCGCCCCCGTACCGGCCAGCGAGAGCGCCGACGGAGGGCCCAAGGCCAAGGACTTCGGAAAGGGAAACGCACGTGTCTGACAACGATCTCGAACTCGATGTGAACGAAGAGCTCAACGCCCCGGAGCCCGGGGATGCCGGTTCGCCCGATGCCGGCGACGACGGCGCGGAGGATCCGACGGCCGGGCCGCAGAACTTCGAAGAGGACGGTCGCGCCGACAAGGCGCTCGACTTCGTCGTCGAGGTGCTGACCAAGATGGGGATGGATTGCACGGTGGATCTCATGGAGAACGAGGCGGAAGACCCGCCGAGCGACGTGCGAATCGAGATCACCGGCGACGACGCGTCGCGGCTCGTCGGCAAGAAGGGCCTGACCCTCTCGGCGCTGCAGTTTCTCGCCAACCGCGTGATCAACCGCCCGGCGCTGGTGCGGCGGCACGTGCTCATCGACGCCGATGGTTACCGCACGCGCCGCGAGTCCGCGCTCACGAGCATGGCGATGAAGCTCGGGGAACAGGCGGTCGCCGAGGGGAAGATCATCACCTTCGAGCCGATGACCGCGCAAGATCGGCGCATCGTGCACCTCGCGCTCGCGAAGGTCGCCGGCCTCGTCACGAAGAGCGAGGGCAAGGGCGACGATCGGCGCGTGCAGATCATCCCGACGCGCGAAGAGAGCTGAGCCGTGCGAGGGCGGTCCTCGGTTCTAGGAATCGAGGAACCTAGCGGCGCGGCATGAGCGAGCGGGGGGCCATGCCGCGACTCGCGAACCAGCGGCGATTGCCGAGCTTGGCGAGCTCGACCGCGGGGAACACGAGCGCGGCGAGGCCGAGCACGGTGCCCCACTCTCGCCATGACACGGGGAAGGTGCGAAACACCGGCTGAAGCGCGGGGACGAGCACCGCCACGAGGTGAATCGCGGTGCTGGCGAGCACGGCGAGCAGGAGCGGCTTGCTGAAGAGTGGTCGCCCTTGAAACGCCGAACGGATCGGGCTGCGGCATCCGAACGCGTGGATGAGCGGGGAGAGAGCCAAGACCGAGAAGGCGAGCGCGCGCGCGTGCGGGAGCCCGAGGCTCGTGCTGTCGGCGTCGATGTAGAGCACGACGGCGGCCCCGCCGATCACGACCCCGACGAAGGCCATGCCGAGGTAGTCGCGAAACACCATCAGCGCTTCGGTCGGGTCGCGCGGAGGCTCGTCCATGAGCGCGCGGTCGGTCGGATCGACGCCGAGCGCGAGGGCTGGCAGCCCGTTGGTCACGAGGTTGATCCAGAGGACCATGAGCGGCGTCAGCGGCGGCCAGCTCGGGAAAAACGACACCGTGAAGACCGCGAAGACGAGCCCCGCGTTCGCCGACAAGAGAAAGAAGATCGACTTCTGGATGTTGCGATAGATGGCGCGCCCTTCGCGCACCGCGTCGACGATGGTCGCGAAGTTGTCGTCGGCGAGCACGAGATCTGCTGCCTGCCGGGCGACGTCGGTGCCCATCTTTCCCATGGCGACGCCGATGCTCGCCTCACGCAGTGCGGGCGCATCGTTCACGCCGTCGCCGGTCATCGCCACGACGTGCTTCTTTCGCTTGAAGGCCCGCACGATGCGGAGCTTCTGCTCGGGCGTGGTGCGTGCGAACACGCGCAGGTGAGCGAGCTTCCGATCGAGCGCGTCGTCGTCGAGCTGCTCGAGCTCGCCCCCGGTGATGGCCTCGTCCGTCGGGTCAAACATCCCGATCTCGTCGGCGATGGCCGTGGCGGTCAGCTTGTCGTCGCCGGTGATCATCACGGAGCGGATCCCGGCGGCTCGGCAGGCCAAGATCGCCTCGGCGACGCCGGGACGCGGTGGATCCATCATCGCGACGAGCCCGAGGAAGGTGAGCTCGCGCTCCACGCTGTCGGCGGCGTGATCGGCTGGCGCCTCGCGCTGGCAAATGGCCAGCACGCGCAGCGCCTTCCTCCCCAGCCCTTGCGCCGCCGCGGTGATGGTGCGCCGCAGCTCATCGGTCATCGGCACGGTGCCGTCGTCGACCGCGGCGTGCTCGCACAGCGGCAAGAGCGCATCGATGCTGCCCTTCGTGTGCGCGAGCTCGCGGCCGCGACGATCGCGTGCGACGACGGTCATGCGCTTGCGGCTGCTGTCGAAGGGGACCTCGGTCACGAACACCGAGCTCGAGCGCGCGGTCTCGGGGTGGCGGCCGCCCTTCTCGGCGAGCGCGAGCAAGGCGCCCTCGGTCGGATCGCCGAGCACCCGCCACGCGCCGTCGGTCGTCTTCTCGAGCTTCGCGTTGTTGCAGAGAGCCACCGTCGCGAGCAGCTGCTCGAGCGCTTGCGGAAGCGCGTCCGGGCTCGTCGCCGTGCCACCCTCGTCCTTGAGCTCGCCGATGGGCTCGTAGCCTTGTCCCGTGACCTCGTATGCGTGTCCGACCGTGTATACGGCGCGCACGGTCATCTCGTTCTGCGTCAGCGTGCCCGTCTTGTCGGAGCAGATCACCGTGGCCGCGCCGAGCGTCTCGACCGCAGGCAGCCTTCGCACGATGGCGCCGCGCTTGGCCATTCGCTGCATGCCGAGCGCCAGCGTGATCGTGGTGATCGCGGGCAGCCCCTCCGGGATCGCGGCGACGGCGAGCGCCACGGCTTCGAGCAAGAGCACGGCCGAGGGGTGCCCCGGACCGCCGAGCACGAGCGGGCGCACGAAGCCCCAAGTCATCAGCGTCGCCGAGAGGCCGAGGCACACCCAGAGGATGACTTTGCCGAACGCCGCGAGCCGGGCCTCGAGCGGCGTCACTTGCGCGCCGATCGACGCGATCATCTGGCCGACGCGCCCGAGCTCGGTGTGAACGCCCGTCTCAGTAACGACGCCCCGCCCCTTGCCGCGCACCACGATCGTGCCGGTGAAGACCATGTTGTCGCGCTCGGCGAGCGGGGTGTCACGGGCGAGTTCTGCGAGCGCATCCTTGCCGCGCGGCACGCTCTCGCCGGTGAGCGCCGATTCTTCGGTGCCGAGATCGAACGTCTGCACGAGGCGCGCGTCGGCCGGGACCGCGTCGCCGGCCTCGAGCTCGATGAGATCGCCCGGCACGAGGAGCGCCGCCGCGATCTCGAGTCGCTGTCCGCCGCGGCGCACGCGCGCGGTCGGCGCCGTGAGCTTTCTCAGCGCCTCGAGCGCGGCCTCGGCGCGCCGCTCCTGGAAGAAGCCGATGAGCGCGTTGAGGAGCACGACGATGAGGATCGCGATGGCATCGGCGAACCGCATCAGGAGGCTTCGGTCGCCGCTCTCTTTCATGCCGACGAACACGGCGACGACCGCCGCGCCGAGCAGCGTCAAGACGATGGGATCGGTGAACTGCGACAAGAGCCGTCGCCACGCCGGATCGGGCGCGGGCGCGGGCAGCTCGTTCCTGCCGCAGGTCGCGAGACGGCGCTCGGCCTCGCTTGGCAGGAGACCCTCGCCCTGCGTCGCGCCGAGGAGCTCGAGGAGTCGCTCGAGCGGCTCGGCGGCGGGCTGCTCGATTTGCGGTGCTTGCGCGCGACCGGAAGCGGCCTCGTGCAAAGCGAAGGTCAACGCTTCATCCGCGCTTGTGCCGCCTGATCTTCGGCTTCGAGCTCGGCCAGCGCGGCGGCGAGCTCATCCTGTTCGGCCTGGCTCAACGCGGGCTCGCCCAGCTCTTCGGCCTCGACACGCGCCGGGGGCGCTGCGGCTGCAGGCGGGGGCGGCGGCGCGAGGCCCATCTTCTGCTTCAGCGCGGTGAGATCGCCATCGGCGCCCGAGGTCGCCTCGAGCGTGCGGAACTTCTCGGCGAGGTGATCGCCGCTGTACTCCTCGGCGAGCTCGCTCGCGGCGTCCGCTTCGCCTTCGAGCTGAACCACCTTCTCCTCCATGCGCTGGAAGGTCTCGAAGGCGGAGGCGTTGGCGATCCCCGACATCGTCTCCTGGATCTTCTTGCGCGCCTCGGCTTGGCGCGTGCGGGCGATGAGGATGTTCTTCTTGCGCTTGGCCTCTTCGATCTTGTTGTTGAGTACGCGCAGGGCAAGCTTGACCTGGTCGACCTGCTTCTTCTGCTTCGCCCATTGCTCGCGGAGCGCGGTCGCGTGGCCCTCGTGCTCCTTCTTGCGGGTGAGCGCCTCCTTGGCGAGCGCGTCGTCGTTCGCGCGGACGGCCATCATCGCGCGTCGCTCCCACTCCGCCGCGGTCGCGGCCTCCGCGTCAGCCTGCTTGAGGAGCGTCTTCTCCATCGCGATCGACAAGGCGACGCCCTTCTTCGCCTCGACGAGCTGATTGGCCATCTCGATGATGACCTGATGCAGCATCTTTTCCGGATCTTCGGCCTTGCTGATGAGGTCGTTGAGGTTCGATTTCAGCAGGGTCGCTAGGCGCGCGAACACTCCCATGACGATCTCCGAGTTCGAGGCAGTTGCGAGGCGCGAGCGCGGACCGACACGTCAGCCGAGCGCGAGTTTTTTCAGCTCGGGGACATGGCGAACGAGGGCCACCTCGATGTCGGCCAACACCGCCCCGAGCTCGTTGAGATCCAGGTTCTCGAGCTCGAGCGAGCCCGAGAGGATCAGCTCGGAGCCGTCGAGTCCGTACGACGTGTAGAGCAGATCGGCCACGTTGTGCTCGAGCAGCCTGCGAAACACGGCGAGCTGCCGCGCTTCATCCGAGGGCGCCTTGCCGATCGCCACGTCGACCATCACGATGGACCCCGCGACCGACACCGCGATCGGGGTGCCGTCGACGCCGCTCGCGACGATGAACGTGTCACCTTCGCGCTCGAAGCGGCGGTCGAGCCGAAACAGGTAGGATTCTACGTCGTCGATCGTGCGACCCATCGCGCCGCACCGTAGCAAGTTGCGCTCGCGCAAGCGAGGGCGAGGCGTGGGCGGCACGAACGGCACGAGCCGCCCACGCGCCGCTCGGTCGCGCCGAGGTGGATTCGACTATCGCATCGCGCCGCTTGTCCGGTAGGGTGCCGATCCAGGTAGCTTGGCGATCCACCCATCCGACGTGCTCGCGGGCTACCGCGTGACCCAGCTGCTCGGGCGCGGCGGGATGGGCGAGGTGTGGGCTGCCGTCGATCCGAGCGGAGCCGCGGTCGCCATCAAGGTGCTGCTCCCGAACGCCGCGCTCAAGCCGGACATCGTCGCGCGGTTCGAGCGCGAGGCGGCGCTGGGCGCGGCCATCGACAGCCCCTTCGTGTGCAAATTGCTGGGCCACGCGCGCGACCAAGCGGGCGCCCTGCTCCTCGTGTTCGAGAAGCTCGAGGGCGAGTCGTTGAGCGAGCGGCTGACGCGCGAGCGGTACCTCTCGTTCGCGGAGGTCGGGCCGATCATCGACGACATGCTCGAGGGGCTCGCCGCGGCGCATCGCGCCAACGTCATCCATCGCGATCTCAAGCCGGGCAACGTGTTCCTCGAGTGGACGGGCGACCGCGACCGACCCGAGCGCGCCAAGCTCCTCGATTTTGGCGTCTCGAAGCTGGCGCGGAAGGGGCCGGGCGGGCGGCACGACGAGCCGAGCCTCACCGAGTTCGACGCGACCCTCGGCTCGTTCGCGTACATGGCGCCCGAGCAGGTGCGCAACTCGGCGCGCGTCGATCACCGCGCGGATCTCTACGCCGTGGGCGCCGTGGCCTTCGTGGCGCTCGCGGGCAGGCTGCCCTTCGAGGCGGGCAACGCGGCGGCGGTGATCGCGATGAAGATGGACCGGATCGCGCCGACCTTGAGCGAGGCGACCGGAGAACAGTGGCCGGGCGGGCTCGAGCGATTCGTCGCGCGCGCGCTCGATCGCGATCCCGAGCGGCGCTTCGTCAACGCGGACGAGGCGCTCGCAGCGTGGCGCGCGTGCCTGCCGGTCGTGCTCGAGCGGCGCGCGGTGCCGCCCCCGCCGCGCCCCGCGGTCGTCGCGGACGGCGGAGAGCACACGTCGGAAGATCCCGCGCCGACGGCGACCGATGTCGGCGTGGCGTGGGACGACGCCGCCACGTTCTCCGACGACGGAAAAGCACCGGCGCTAGGGCGGTGAATCAGGGATTGCCGACGCGATGAGGCACGCTTTCATTGGCTCGCTCGCCGACGCGGGTCGGCCGAACGCGAGCGCGCACCACCGAGAGACGAGGAAGAGCGAATGGGCCGATTGGATGTCACGGTAGGGCTGAGAAATCGTGTGCACGTGCGCGGCGGTCGCATTCGCGTCGGCACCGAGGACACCTGGGTCGAGGTCGGTCAGGACCCGGTGATCATCGGCCGCAACCCCGCGTGCCAGGTCGTGGTCGACGACGGCAAGGTGAGCGCCGTCCACGTTGAGTTCATCGCGACCGCGGAGGGCGTGCGGGTGCGCGATCTCGGCAGCAGGAACGGCACGTTCGTCGGTACGGTGCGCATCGGTGAGGTGACCGTCACCGGCCCGTGCGTCGTTCGCGTGGGCGCGACCAACGTGCAGTTCGAGCTCGTGAGGCCGGAGACGATCACGGTGCCGGCCATTCCAGCGTTCGGGCCGCTCGTCGGTCAGAGCGAGTCGATGCGCACGATCTTCGATCGGCTCCAGCGCATCGCGGCGACCGATCTCACGCTGCTCATCTGCGGCGAGACCGGCACTGGCAAAGAGCTCGCGGCGCAGAGCGTCCACAACGCGAGCAAGCGCGTGGACAAGCCGTTCGTGGTCGTCGACTGCGGCTCGATCCCGCCGACCCTCGCGGAGGCGACGCTGTTTGGACACGAGCGCGGCGCGTTCACGGGCGCCATCGATCGGCACAACTCGCCGTTTCAAGACGCCGATGGCGGCACCATCTTCCTCGACGAGCTCGGTGAGCTTCCGCTCGACGTGCAGCCCAAGCTCCTGCGTGCCCTCGCCGAGCGGCGCATCAAATCGGTGGGCGGCTCGGCCTACAAGCCCTTCGACGTGCGCGTCATCGCCGCGACCCGCCGCGATCTCGTGCGCGCCGTGAACGCAGGCGGCTTCCGGAGCGATCTCTACTTCCGCGTCGCGCAGGTGAAGATCGAGCTACCGGCGCTGCGCTCGCGCGTCGAGGACATCCCGAACCTCGTACGCAGCATGCTGCGCGATCTCGGCGACGAGGGGGCCTACCAGCGCGTCTCGAACGCGCAGCTCGAGCGGCTCATGCGCTACGACTTTCCCGGCAACGTGCGCGAGCTTCGCAACGCCGTGCAGGTGGCGTTCGCGCTCTCGGACCCGCACGGCGACCTCGACATCGCCTCGCATCTCGGCGCGCTCGCGGACGGCGGCGTCCCGCGCGAAGACGGCGCGGGCGGCGGTGGCGGCGCGGGCTCGTACCTGCAGTTCTCGAAGTTGCCATTCCAGGACGCCAAGCGTGAGGTGCTCGCGCGCTTCTCGCAGGACTACTTCGTTCATCTCGCCGAAGAGTCGGCCGGCAACGTGAGCGAGATGGCGCGGCGCGCCGGGATGGAGCGCGCCCACGTGCGCACCTACCTCAAGCGTCACAAGATCGACGTGAAGCAGTTTCGCTGAGCGCGTCCGGCGCGAAGGCGGCGGCGTCCTGGCGCGTCGCGTGAATGGCCTCGGCGCGCGTGGGATCCGCGCCGCGTGAATGGCCTCGGCGCGCGTGGGGTCCGCGGCGCATGAATGGCCTCGGCGCGCTAAATCGCCGGTTTTTTCGGGGTGGGAGGCTTCTTCGCGGCCGGGGGCTGCTTCGTCGCCGCAGGTTTGCCGGTGCGCGGCTTCGTCGCGGTGTGCTTGCCGCTCGCGCGCTTCATGCCGAGCCCGCCGTAGCCTCGGCCGAGCCCGCCGTAGCCTTTGCCCTCGCCGTAGCCCTTGCCTGTGCCGGAGCCGACGCCGATGGTGCCGATGCTCCCGAGGCCCCCGCCGCCCGAGCCCGTGCCGACGAGGCCCCCGCCGCCCGCGCCGCTTCCCACCCCGCCGAGCACGCCCCACGCGCTGTCCGCGCCTCCGATGAGGTCGAGGCTGCCGCCGAGCGAGCCGGCGCCGAACGCGCTGTCGAGCGTGTGACGTTGCGACTCCCAGCGGCGCTCACGCTCGGTGCGCTCCGCCTCTTCGGCGGCCGCGCGCTCGGCTTCGTGTGCATCGAGCGCATCGGCGAGCCGGGTCGCGAGCTGCTCCTGCTCCGGCACCACGACCTCGGCGCTCGTCGTGGCGATCACCGGATCGGTGTCGGCGATGACGGGAGGCAGCGTGGTGAGCGCGCCCATCGCGACCTCGCCGGCGGCGTCCGCGGAGCTCTTCGGCGCGGCGCAAGCGGCGAGCAGCGCCAAGGCCGCGAGGCGTGCCACGACCGAGCGAAGCCGGATTTCCCGCGCGGAGCTTCGACAAGGGCGAGGCGACATGATCGAGATCGCGCGCAGGGCGCGACGACCCAGAGTCTACCCTGCTTGCCGCGTATCGGGATCCCCCGCGCCGATCTACGCTGCTCGCGATGCGCGCGGCGAAGCGACACGAGGCTGCGATTCGAAGCTCTGCCGCGGTGGCGCTCGCGTGGCTTTCGGCTTGTGGCGCGGCGCCGCCCGTCGCGGGACACGGCGCGCTGTCGAGCGCGGGCCGGTCGATCACGGCTCGGTCGAGCGCCGCGGCGACCGTCGCTTCATCCGCGCCGACCGCAGCAGCATCGGTGCCTGCGCCGGTGCCGCCGGTCGCCGGCGCAGCGTACGCCACGGCAGGCAGCCGCGAGCTGCGCCACCGTCCGCATCGCGAGCGCAGCGTGGCGGCCACCGCGGAGGCGTTCTTCGTCGCGGCCGAGCGCCGCGGCAAGACCGTCGTCGACGACGTGGTCTCCGGTAAATCGCTCGTTACCCTCGCCGAGACGAGTCACGACACGGCGCTGTCCGCGGACGCCAACGTGCTCGCCGTCATCGGGTACCGCGAGGCGCACATCTACGAGCTGCCGCGCGGAAGAGAGCGCGCGGTGCTCACGTTGCGCGAGCCGCCCAAGGCCGCCGCGGTCAAGGCGCGCGGGGTCGACGAGCTGCAGATGGGGGGGCTGCTCGCCGCGCTCGGTGGCTACGGCACGACCACGATCGCCGCGGAGCGTTTCGCGCTGAGCGCGGACGGGAGCGTGCTCGCCATCACGATGAGTGGGCAAGAGGACCTCTTCGTGTTCGACACCAAGACGGGCGCGCGAACTCACCGCATCGCCGGCGCAGCGGGGGAGGGCGAGGTCGCCATTTCCGGTGATGGTCGGCGCGTCGTCACGTTTCCGAAGCCGCTGCCCGCGCCGTCGAGCCCGGCCGCGGTCGTGGGAGAGCCGGCGCCCGAACGCAAGGCCACGATCTGGGAGCTCGCTTCCGACACCGCGCTCGGTCACGTGCCGCTGCCGAGCTCGGGCAAGGTCGCGGTCGCGCTCTCCCCGGACGGCGCCCGCGTCGCGCTCCTCGCGGACGGAGCGCTCTCGATCCGCGCCGCCGAGAAGGACGAGGTCCAGCACACGCGCGACGCGCCGCAGCGCGAAGAGCCGCAGCCGTTCGGGTTCGGGAGCCACGGCTCCGCGGCGGTGGTCTTCTCGCCCGACGGCTCGCTCCTCGCTTTCCACCATCGCGAGGGGATCACGGTGCTCGACGCGGGCACGTTCGCCGAGCGCGGCACGTTCGAGACCAAGCCGCTCGAGGAGCTGGTTTTTTCCGGCGATTCGCGACGGATCGGAGCGATCGCGGCGACGGGGGACGTCTCGTGGATCGACCTCGCCGCGCGCGAAGCATCGCCCGTGCCGCCGGGGCACGTCGGCAGCGTCGAGAGCCTCTCGTTCTCACGCGACGGCGCGCTGCTCGCGTCGACCGCCGAGGACGGCGCGCTCCTTCTCTGGGACGCCGAGACGGGGCGGCTTTTTCGCAAGCTCTCGCGCGGCGGCGGCTACGGCGTCGCGACCTTCACGGCCGACACGCTCATGACGAAGCTGCCCGACGGTCGCTTGCTCGCGGTCGACTTCGGCGATGGCGTCGACACGCCCGCGGTGCGCACGCTCGGGCAGTCCGCCTACGGTGAACGCGAGCTCGCGATCGCGCGCGATGGCGCCGTCGTCGCGTTCGCGCGCGGAACTACCTGGGACCACGAGGAGCCGCCGCGGGTCGTGCTCGTGCGGCGCGGCGGGGAGCCCATCGCCGAGCCCGAGCTCCGAGGCGGCGCCTTGGGCCTCGCCTTCCATCCCGATGGCTCGCACCTCGCGGCGCTGCATGGGTCGCATGGCGAGGCCGTCGGCGCGGGCGTGGTGTTCTTCGAGTCGGCGACCGGCGCCGAGCTCGACCGGCTCGCGCTGCCGGCCATGAACCCCACGCATTTGCTCGGCTTCGGCGCCGCGGGCGACGCGCTCGTCGTCGAGGACTCGAGCCGCGCGACGGTGATCGATCTGCACACCAAGCGGCCCGTGCGAGTCTTCGACACGGACGACCGCTCGGGCTGTTCCCCGGTGCGTGCGCTGTCGCGCGACGGTCGCGTCCTCGCGTCGGCGACCTGCGACTCGCCCATCCGCCTCTTTGACACGACGAGCGGCGCGCACCTCGGCTCGCTCGTCGTCGACGGGCCGGCACAGCTCGTCGCGCTCGCGTTCGATCCCGTGGGCGACCGGCTCGCGGCCGGCGCGGACGACGGCACGATCCGTCTCTATCGCGTCGCGTCTGCGCTGCCGCCCGTGCCGCCATCGCCGCGCGCGGCTGCAAGGAGCGACGGCGCCGACACTTACGGTCGCTGCACCCTCGACGCCACGGGCAAGCTCGCGTGTCCCACGCTCGGGCTCGCGGACGTCAAGGCGGTGGCTCATTCGGCGGCGCTCACGGCCGACGGGCGCGTGCACGCCTTTCGTTTGACCGCGAGCGGCGCGGACGTGCAGCCGCTCGCGGGGATCGACGACGCGACGGCGGTAGCCGGCAACTACGCCGAGCTCTGCGCGCTGCGGCAGGGCGGCCAGGTGGCTTGCTCTCGCTACGACTACAAGACGCAGAGATGGAGCGCGCCCGCCGAGCGGCTCACCTCGGTCCGCTCCCTCTCGGAGCGATGCGCGCTGCGCGACGATGGCAAGGTGACGTGCTGGGCGAGCGGCGCGACCACGAGCGAGCCCACCGAAGTCGCGGGCATCGAGGATGCCGTGGCGCTCGCGGTCGGCGGCGCGTTCGGTTGCGCGCTGCGCGGCGACGGCACGGTGCGCTGCTGGGGGAGGAACGAGCGCGGCGAGCTCGGCGATGGAACCGGGGTCGCGAGCGACGAGGCCGTGACGGTGGCCGGGCTCACTGAGGTCGTCGAGCTCGCGATCAGCGGGAGCGCGGCGTGCGCGCGCACGAAGGCTCGGCAGGTGCGCTGCTGGGGCGCGATCGCTGGCGCCATGGTGGACGCGGAGGTGGCGCCGCTCGTCCCGGTGGAGCTCCCGGCGGCTCGCGGCGCGACCGCGCTCGTCGGCACCCCGACGGCCATGTGCCTCCGCGACGCCGCCGGCGAGCTCGCGTGCTTCAAGCCCGACAAGAGCTGATGCCGCCCGGGCGTGATCGCCGCGCGCGCGCCATCGAGCGGTGCGGTAGCCGTGCCGTCCGGGTGATTGCCGCGCGTCCGCCGTCGTGCGAGGGGCGTGCCGTGGAATTCACGGACCTCGCGCATTCGTCGCCAGCCATCGAGACGGCGCTCGATCGGCGCCTCGCGCGGCTCGTCAACGACGAGCGCGACGTCCCGTTTCTCTACTTGATGATGCAGTGCGCCGTGGTCGCGAGCCTTGGCATCGCGCTCTACTTCGTACCGGGCGAGTGGCTCTGGTTTCTCGCGCCCGTCTACTGGGCGGTGTGGGCCTTCGGCGTGCTCGATCGGTTCATCCTGATGCTGCACTGCACGTCTCATCGCGTGCTGTTCAACAAGCAGCACCTCTGGATGAACCAGCTCATCCCGTGGGTGCTCGGGCCGTTCTTCGGCGAGACGCCGGAGACGTATTTCTCCCATCACATGGGCATGCACCACCCCGAGAACAACCTGCCCAGCGATCTGAGCTCCACCATGCGCTATCGGCGCGACAGCTTTCGCGGCTGGCTCGCCTACTACCTCGACTTTCTCTTCTGCACCGTCATTCGCCTCGCCATCTATCACCACGAGAAGAAGAACCCGCGCCTCGTGCGGCGCCTCGTGATTGGCGAGCTCGCCTTTTGGTCCGCGGCGGTCGCGGCCGGACTCCTCAATTGGCGCGCGACGCTCATCGTCTTCATCGTCCCCGTCCTCGCCGTTCGCACGCTGATGATGGCGGGCAACTGGGCCCAGCACGCGTTCATCGACGGCAGCGATCCGGCCGATGCGTTCAAGAACAGCATCACCTGCATCAACTCGCGCTACAACCGCCGCGCCTTCAACGACGGCTACCACATCTACCATCACGTCAAGGCGCGCGCGCACTGGACCGAATTGCCGCGCGAGTTCAAAGACAACGTCGCCACCTACGGCGCGAAGGACGCAGTCGTCTTCGAGGGCATCGACTTCTTCATGGTCTGGGTCTACCTGATGCTCGGCCGCTGGCACACGCTCGCCCGCCGCTTCGTGCGCCTCCCCGGCGCCCCCGAGCGCAGCGACGCCGAGGTCATCGCGCTGCTGAAATCGCGCGTCGCCCCGCTTGTTGGGTAGTCGGCAAACGCCCGCTCGATCAGCGGCCGAGCTAGCGGAAACGCACAGGAATCGAACCTGCCCGAGACAGCGTAGCTGCCCCACACCGATTTTGAAGACCGGGGACGGCACCAGCCCGCCACGCGCTTCCGACGCGAACGTACTACGCTCGGCTGCGTGCGACACGCGGTCATTGGAACGGCGGGCCATGTGGATCATGGCAAGACGTCGCTCGTGCACGCGCTGACGGGCGTGATGACGGATCGCTTGCCCGAGGAGCAGCGGCGCGGCATCACGATCGAGCTCGGCTTCGCCCCATGGAAGCTCGATGACGAGTGGCTCGTGAGCGTGATCGATGCGCCCGGGCACCGGCGGCTCGTGCATCACATGATCGCCGGCGCGAGCGGGATCGACGTGGTGCTCTTGGTGGTGGCCGCGGACGAGGGCGTGATGCCGCAGACGCGCGAGCACGTCGCCGCGTGCCGGCTGCTCGGCGTCACTAAAGCGGTCGTGGCCGTGACGAAGCTCGACCGCGCGGGCGAGGAGCTGGCGGAGCTCGCCGGCGAGGAGGCGCGCGAGCTGTGCGCCGCGCACGGCATCGAGGCCACCATCGTGTGCTGCTCGGCGGTGACGCGCGTGGGGCTCGAGGCGTTGAGGAGCGAGGTGTTGCGCGTCGTCGCCGCCAGCCGAGAGGGGAGCAAGGCGCGGGTCGGGCGGCGCGCGCGGCTCGCCGTCGATCGCGTGTTCGCGGTGCGCGGCGCGGGCACGGTCGTGACCGGGACCTTGGTCGAAGGAGAGCTCGCGGCCGGCCTCGAGCTGCGCATCCTCGGCGGCGCGCGGGAGCTCGTGGCCACCGCGCGCGGACTGCACGTGCACGGGCAAGCGTGCGAGCGGGCGATGGCGCCGACCCGGCTCGCCATCAACCTCGGCGGCGTCTCGCAGCACGAGCTCGAGCGCGGGATGATCGTCACCGACGACCGCGGCGCCGAGCCGTCGCGCACCCTCGACGTGTGGCTCGAGCCGGTGGCGCCGCTGCGGCGCGGCTCGGACGCGGCGGTGTTCGTGGGGACGGCGCGCAGCACCGCGCGCCTCCAGCCGATCGGGGGCGACGTGCTCGAGGAGCCGGGGCTCGCGCGGCTCTTGCTCGCGACGCCGCTCGTCGCGCTCGGCGGC
>SXGT01228653.1_pt1 | contig 22257 bp, 13 predicted proteins | sample 3176221 | NCBI WGS metagenome assembly SXGT01 (sample SAMN11356862, study PRJNA531348) | freshwater metagenome | isolation source: freshwater sample F1-120 | place: China: Fuxian Lake, Yuxi | collected 2017-12-25
CATGCAGTAGTTGAGGGCATGCAGGAAGCGGTGCTCGCTGATCCACTTTTTCTCCTCCACCAGCACCCGGTGCATCACCGCAATCTGCGCCGTCGGCCCCCCAAAGCTGAGCGCCGCGATTCGGCACCAGACCCAAGTCGCTTCGCCGAATGTGGGGTGGGCAGGGGAATTGGTCACGAAAGTCGAAAGTCAGAGGTCAGAAGATCAAAGGCTGACGTATTATCATTGCGGAGGGATTCCGACTTTGTGAGATCTTCCCGGAGATCTTAGCACGCCTTGCACAAAATAAACCGCGGTGGCGAAGAGGACTGTTGATAATGCCAGCACGATGGTCAGGCAGATTCCGAAATACGTGGTGGCCAGGACCATTGCCGGCGGCTGGTCACTCTTGGGGACGCGGCGCTTGACCGGACCCTGGTTGGAGAGCTTTTCCGCTCCCGACCGCCAGGCTTGCCACTCCGCCTGGGCCTCGGGACTTCCGTAAACGGAAATGGCCCAGGAGCGTGCGAAAAAACTTCCTCTGATCACTCCCCCCAGGAGCAACAGATACAGAATGCCGTACACCGCCCAAGTCCAATAGCCGCTGCTCCGCTCTGAGGGCACGGCTATTCCTCCGTCTTTTCGAACATCATGCTGATCGACTGGTCGTGATGGATTCGCTTGATGGCCTCGGCCAGCATAGGGGCGACCGACCTGACGATGATCTTGGGACACTGCGCCAACTTCTCGGGAGGCAGCGGGATAGTATCCGTGATGACCACGGCGGTAATCGGAGCCTCGCTCAGCTTCTTGACGGCGTCGCCGCAGAGCACGCCATGCGTCGCAGCAACGTAAATCATTTTCGCCCCTTCGGCATGCACCTTCAGTGCCGCCCCGCAGATAGAGCCCCCCGTGGAGATCATGTCGTCGAACATTAAAGCCACCTTGCCGGCAATCGGCCCGCCGATGATGTTTTCTTGCCGGGTCTCGGTCGGGCTGTCCCGCCGTTTGTCCACAATCGCCAGCTGTCCCCCCAGCCGTTTGGCGTGCCAAAGGGCTCGTTTGATGCTGCCGACATCGGGGCTGACCACCACTCGCTCTTCCTCCTGGGTAGAAAGCCCGATGACATAATCATTGAGCACCGGGGCCGCAAACATGTTGTCCACGGGAACGTCAAAGAACCCCTGAATCTGCGGCGAATGGAGGTCCATCGTGAGCACCCGGTCCGCCCCGGCCCGCGTGATCAGGTTGGCCACCAGCTTGGCGGTGATAGGCACCCGCCCCTCGTCCTTGCGGTCCTGCCGGGCGTAGCCGAAGTAGGGAATGACGATGGTGATTCGCTCGGCGCTGGCCCGTTTGCAACTGTCAATCATGATGAGCAGTTCCATCAGATTGTCGTTGACCGGCGGGCAGGTGGGCTGGATCAGGAAAATATCGCGCCCGCGGATGTCCTCCTCGATTTTGCAGTAGTTTTCGCCGTCCTTGAACTTGCCCAGCGAAATCTCCCCCAGCGGGAGATGCAAATGGGCGCAAATATCCTTGGCCAGTTTGCGGTTCGCCTGGCCGGAGAAGATTTTGAGCTCACGCATGGGAGGGGTCAGGGGGCAGGGGTCAGGGGGCAGAAAAGCAATCGGAACGTCCTCCTTGATGATGAGCGAAGGGGACGATGGAGGCAAGCGGCAGCGCGGGGGAGTACGCTCAGTAGGTCGGCTCGTAACCCAACTGGCGCATTTCGCTCTCGACAATCGCGAGTTCCTCTGGCGTGTTGATGCTCAGGGCTTCGCAGGGCTGCAGGATGGGAAGGGCCTGCACTAGTTTCCGCTCGCGCTGCAAAATTCCGGGGCAGTCGGTCAAGTAAAACTCTCCCTGCCGGTTCTCATTCTTCAAGAGATCCAGGGCGTGCAAAAGTTCGCGGCAGTCGAAAATATAGGTACTCATGTTGACCTCCTTGATCTGCCGCTCTGGCAAGGTGGCGTCCTTCTCCTCGACGATGCCTTGAAACTCTCCCCTCGCATCGCGCACAATCCTGCCCAGTCCCCGCGGATCCTCCTTCAGCAACGTTCCGAGCAGGCAGACAGGCCGTGATCCGTAGAAGTGATCCAGCAGAGCCGCGACGGACTGCCTTTGCAGCAACGGCGAATCCCCGGCCACGACAATCACCGGCCCGGCGTGCTCCGCCAGATGGCCGCGGGTCATCTTTACCGCATGTCCTGTGCCCAGTCGCTCGGTCTGCAGCGCGAATTCGACATTCTTCCGCTGGGCCAAAGATCTTTTCACGTCGTCCGCTCGATAGCCCACGACGGCAATCACACGCTCAACTCCGGCAGCGGCCAGAGCGTCCAATACGTAATCAATCATCGGCCGACCCAGGACCGGGCAGAGCACCTTGGGCAAGTCTGAATTCATCCGCGTGCCCTGGCCTGCGGCCAGCACCACGGCAACGGGGGGCTTCATGAGCGATTCCATTCGACTCCTCTTGGCTGGCTGAATTCCTGTCGTGATCTAAATCGCCTGCGGCGTCTTTTCCGGCGGAGTTGGCTGCGGATCCTTCTTCGGCTCGGTGGGCTTCTCGCTGGGTCTCTCAGCAGGTTTTTCCGCGGGATTTTCACCAGGCTTGTCTTCAGGCTTTTTTTCCGGATCCTTAGGCGGCATCGGCATGGGGACCGGCATCGGCTTCATGGGGGGAGGGGGAGGCGGTGCCACGGCCAGCTCGACGGTGATGGTCTTCTTTTCCTCGCCCCGCTGATACGTCAATTCCACCTGGTCGCCAGCGACATAGCGGGCAATCACCGACGAAAGATGCGTGACATCCATAATCTCTGTGCCGCCCAGCGCGAGCAACTTGTCGTCCTTGACCAGCCCTGCTTTGGCAGCGGGCGAGTCGGGCACGACGCTGACGATGCTCGCACCGCTGGGGGGCGTTCCCGTCGGTTTGCTTTGGACCCCTAGGAAGGCTTTTTGCAGGGTCTTCCCCTCTTTCATGGCGGCAATGACCTTGTCGATGCCCGTGAGCGGGACCGCGAACCCAATGCCCGAGTCATACCATTCGCTGCCAGCACCCTCCTGCTGACCGGCGGGGGAAAGGGGGACGCAAATGCCAATTACTCGACCGTCCAGGTCAACCAACGGACCGCCATAGTTGGCGGGACTGAGATTGGCGTCCGTTTGTACCGCCTTGGTTCCGATGCGGCTGGTGGCTGATATGATGCCCGCGGTGAGAGCCGCCTCCGAGTCCCCATAACCGATGCCCAGGGCGACCGCCCATTGGCCCACGGCGAGTTCGTCCCGCGGTGCCATTTCCGGCACCACCAGGCCGTTCGCCCCTTCCACTTTCAGCAGGCAGATGCGGCGGGTCTCGTCCCTACCCAGCATCCGGGCAACTTTGCGCTCTCCCGACGGCAAACGAACCGTGATAATCGGCGGCTTGCGAATAAAGTTGAAGGTGCTCGTGACGATGTATCCGTCCGAGGAGATTACCAGGCCCGTGGTCGGCCCTTCGCCGGGGGCATGAATTCCCTTGGTCTGCCCGCTGCCGGCAGCCAGTCCGCCAAAGCCTTCAATGGTCACCAGCGATGGCAGGACCTTTTTGGCAGCCGCGCGAAAAGCCTTGGGGGACAGCAGCGTGCCGCGCTGCAACAACTTTTTTTCCGCCGCAGGATCAATCGGCTTCGGCTCGTCAGCCAGCACCGCGAGGCCGCACATCAGCCACGGCGCGAGTGCGGCGAAAGCACCGCAGCGCGATACACTGAATCGATTCATCACTTGGCCTCCGCGGGCGTGAGCTTGATCGTGAGCAGGTCGTTCTTCCGCTTGACTTCGATGGTGGTCTCGACGCCGGCTTTCAGCGTATCCGTGAGACGATTGAAATCGCCAGAGTTCCGGACAATCTCGCCGCCGATGGAGACGACCATGTCGTCGGTCTTGAGCCCCGCCTTGGCCGCGGCGCTGCCGGGAAGGATGCGGTCAATGTAAGCGGGGCTTTTGCGTCCGCCGAGATTGAACAGGCGAATGCCGAGCTCACCCTTCGCGCCGGTGGACGGAGTCTCCGCCACCATGGGGGCCGTCTCTTCCCCGGACATGAACTTTGTCAGAGTGTCCGCCGGGACCGCATAGTTGAGCCGCGTGTTGGTGGACTTGGATTCGATGACGCGGCCGATCATGCCGACCAGCTTCCCTTCGGTGCTGACCACCGCGCCGCCGGCCGCGCCGGGATTGCTGGTGATGGCGTCATAAAAGTAAACGTCTCCTTCATACGGAAAGTCGTTTACGCCGCGGCGGGCGTCGAGCTGCGTGCGGAGCGACAGCACTCCGATGTTCACAGAAAGGGGCTCGGCGCGGTCGGCGACTTTGAAAGCGTTGCTGACCGCCAGAATCCAGTCCCCCTTGCCAGCCGCGGGCTTTACCGGGATTTCGAAAAAGTCGGGAGTGTTGGCTTCAATCTTGAGATGGGCAACCTGCAACGTCTGGCTCCTGCGGACGACGGTCGCCGGGTGAGTCGTGCCGTCGGGGAGCGTAATCCGCAGATTGTCGGCTCCCAGATAGACGCCGTTGCCGGTCAGCACGTCGCCAGTCGATGAGACCAAGATGCCGCTGGCGTACGCCGGGCTGCGGCCGATGCCGGCGCCGTAGATTTTGACCGTCCGCCGCTGAGCGTTCTGAATCGCCTCGGCAAATGCGCCGTCGGGCGAAAGGGGATCCTCCTCGGCCCACAGCGGAGCTGCGACCAGGCAGAGAAGCGCGCCAATCGCCGCGATCACGTTATTTGGGTGGAGCTTCATTTTTGGGAGCCTGGAAAAAGGCGTCTTCAATCTCGGCCAAGGCGGAACAGGACTGGGTATCGATCACAAGCTCGGGCGTTTCGGCAAGGCCGCGGACCAGCGTGGCTTTCCACGGCAGGAAGAGCCCTTCGGTGTCATCCCAATCATCGTAAACGACGGAAGCAATCGGCTCGTCATCGTCGATGCCGACTCCGGTCTTTTGCAATTGCACAGCCGGCTGCAAAGCGTCGTCGGTAACGCTGAGCCACACAAAGAACTGCTCGCTCTCCTGGTCGGTGGCGCTCAGCCGATAGCAGAGCCCCCCGCGCCCCTTGTCGGCACCGTCCAGAGCCAGCTCACCAAGACCTTCCAGCGGTTTAGGAGTAAGGAGCGCGGCGAAAACGACGGCCTGCGAGAAATGAGGATCGCGCAAGGCCCGCGCCTGCGAAATGGTTTGCACTTTTTCATCCACGCTGTGCCAGTACGCTTTGCCATCGGTTCCCAGGGAGTGCTTCTTGCCATCCAGCACATAATCCACACGGCAACGGCTGCCAGAGGCAATGGTCATCTGCTGGCCGCCGACTGCCTTGCCTTCCCGCAACAGCGCGCTTTCCAATCGGAAGATGACGCCGCTCTCCTTAAGCTTGCTCGCGCCGCATTGTTCCCGCCAGCGAGTGACAATCTGGCCGGCGTTTTTCTTGTTCAGGTCTTTGTCGCGAATTTTTCCCGCTTCCCCGAGTGGAATCTTGGGAGGTTGCGGACGCATGGGCATCGGGATCGGGAGCTTGGGCAGATCCTTAGGGTTCGGCGGAGCGCTGGGATCGGGCTTCTCCTCCTTCTTTCCATCCTTTTCGACTGGCTTTTCCTGGGCCGGCTCTGGCGGCTTTTCCGCGGCGGGTTTTTCCTCCGCAGGTTTCTTCTCTTCCGGCTTGCCTTCGGCGGGCTTTTTCTCCCCAGGTTGCTCTTCCTTGGGATTCTCCTCTTTGGGTTTTTCTTCCGGCGGCGGCTCTTCCCCCTTTTTGACGATGGGCTCGTAGGGCAGGGAGCTCAAGCGGATGTGGGCCGTGGTGGGTTTTCCATCCCGCTCCCAGGTGACTTCTACGGGCCAATTAGCGGGATACATACTCAGGTCGTTGGTGAATTGGTTGGCGTCCACGACCGGCCGCCCCTCGAACTTGATGAGCTTGTCGCCGAGTTGCAGGCCGGCTTTGGCGACGGCCGAGTCGAGATTGACGGTGTGGCAAATGACCTTTCCCTCACGGGTGCCGAAGACGGCATCGAGCGTGCCGTGCTGGGCGATTTTTGTCGCCAGAAGCTCGGGGATAAACATGCGGCACTGGTTCGCAGAGATCGCGTATCCCAGTCCGACGTTGACCCGTCCCCGCTCTTCAAAGCTGCCGCGGCCGTTGATGCCGATGACCTGACCCCGCAGGCTGAACAGCGGGCCGCCGGAGTTGCCGGGGTTGATGGAGCTGTCCACCTGAATGCAGTTGCCGTAGACCAGTTGGTTGAGTCCCGAGCCTTCCTGGAAGCGGTGCACGCCGCTGACGATGCCGAGCGTGACCGTGGGGCGCTGATCCTCCGCCAGCACGAATGGATTTCCCATCGCCATCGCCCAGTCGCCGACACGGACGGTTTCGGAATCGGCCAGTGGAGCGTATGGGAAAGCGTCTTTTCCCGTGAGCTGGATGATCGCCACGTCGCCGCCCGGATCGGTCCCGATCAGCTTCCAGCGATAGAGCTTGCCGTCGGCCAGGCCTCCCCAACCTTCCGTCCCCGCGCCCGCAACCACGTGATGATTCGTGAGCGCGAAACCGGCGGGATCATACAGCACTCCCGAGCCGCCGCCGCCCCGGTCATTGCCATAAATCGCCACCACTGCGCCGTAGACCTTGGCAATCGTTTCTACGCGCTGCTTTTGGGCCGCTTTGACGGCGGCCAGGTCGGCGGGGGAAAGCTCATCCGCTTCCTGAGCGAAAGTTGCGAAGTTCCAACTGACAAGGAGCACTGCCAAAAACGAAGCAGGAAGGAAGCTTGGTCGCATGTCTCGGCTCCGGCTATTTGCTGTTCTTGATGAAGCGGACGTCGCACCAGTCGGCATGGTCCCCCAGGTCGAGCCCGGCACCAGCTTCGACCAGGAGCGTGACCTTTTTGGCGCGGGGAATGTCGACCCGAATTTCTTGCGGCGGATCAGTTCCTTTCACGCGCCGGGTGAAAACCGATTCGCCGTCGGCGAGCACGCTGAAAATGCAGTCCCCCTTGCCCATCGTCTCGGAGTCGATGCCGATCACCGCGGCCAGCACGTCCCATTTGCCGTCAGCCGCAAAGGTCAAGCGGCACTCCGCGTGACAGCCGATTCCCTTCTCAAAGGTCCGCGAGCCGAGGGTCAAAGTACGGCTTTGCACACTGCGGTCCTTTTGCCAAGGCACGTCCAGGAAGGCAATCGAGCGCTGCTCCTCCTCGACCGGCTTCAGATCCGACAGAAAAACCAGGCGGCTGGAGCGGAAGGCGATGGACGCGAGAGCTTCCTGCGGAATCACCACCCCGCTGCCGCCGGGAAGGCGGGCGGCGAGCTTGCCACCGGAAAGCGAATCCACTTCGCCGGCGAGGAGAGTGGCGTCACGCAGTGTGATCAGAGCTTTGGTCGGGTCATCTTCCGCTGCTCCTTGGGCCACCACAAAACCAAAGAGTTTTTCGCGAGGCAGAGTCTTGCCTTCTCCCCCCAGCTCAAACTGGAATTCTTTGTCGCTGAGTGACTTGAAAATGCCGACTGCGGAATCGACTTTGTCCTCAATCTTAATAAACAGCCGGTCTTTGTCGGCGAGGGGCGCTGCAAGTGCCTTATCAAACTCGGGATTGACAACGGCAGGCTCCAGGCGAATGCCGCGGACCTGATCGAGCGGAATGGTGAGTTTGCCAGCCAGAGTTGTTTCGGCCTGGCACTCATCTCCAATAATGGTCAGGGATTTGGCGAAGACTTTTCCGCCTCCCAGCAGATGCAAGACCACCGCGGGCTTGGCGTCGGGTGTGACTGCGGCGAGGCGAATTTGCCGCAAGTCGTCGAGAGAAATAGCCTGGGTGATTCCCTCACCAGTGAGCTTGCCGGCGGCGATGGCGAGGGACTTGGGCGTTTGCGTTTCACCGCCGAGCAGGGTGTACGAGAGGGCGTCTTTCGCCGAGGGAGCTTGCTGGGCCGCAGCGGCGCTGCAGAACGTCAGAATCATGGCCGGCAAAAGCCCGTGCGCGGCCCGAAAGCGAGGTGCAATGGTCATGCCTCTATCATACACCAGCCGAATCTAACTCGGCTGGATTTCGTCGGACATTTGCAGCGAGAACCCGCGGAAATTACCCGTCGTTCTCATCGCTGAAGCTCTTGTAGTACTGCTCGATGAGCTGCTGGTAACGGGCAGGATACTTTTCCTTGATTGCGTTGAAGACCGGATCCCGTTCGCGATCGCGGAGGTGGCTCCAAGGGCTGGTCGGCCCGCCGCGGTGCAACCGCTTGACCGTGTCGCTATCGATTCCCTTGCTGCCGCCGCCGGAAGTTCCCTGCTGGCCCTGGCCTTCGCCCTTGGCCTGACTCTCGCCTTCACCACCCTTGCCGGGCTTGGAACCGGGTTTGGGCTTGCCGCCACCTTTGCAGTTGCACTCCTTTTCTTCGGCTTCCTTGATGAGCTTGGCAAGGATGTCAATGATCTTCTTCTGCTGATCCTTCGTGGCGTCGCCAGTGTCTTCGAGCGACAGCTTACGACGGCTGAATTCCATGCGGAATTGCACGTCGGTCAACGTGCCGTCCTCGTACAGCTTGAGGGCTTCGAGCTGGCGGAAAGCTCCGACCCGCATCCGTTCCGGAGCTCCCGGATACTGTTCAAGAAACCTTTTCAGACAGTCCATCGCTTCCTTCCGCTGGATGAGCTGGCCGAAGGCCACGCCGCGGAGAAACAGCGACTCGCCGCCACGTGCCGTCTTGTCGGCATATTTGCCAGTCGCATCTTCCAATAGCGGCAGCGCATCCTCGAACCGCTCGTCGAGCAAAAACGCACGGGCCAGAAAGTACCCCGCGTCAGCCGCCAGGTAGGGATCCTTGGCATCCCGCAACTTGCCGAGCTTGGTGATGGCATCTTGAATGTTCTCGTCACCGAGCGTTGTCAGCGCGTCTTTGAATTCTGGATAAAGTTCGCGGAGCGCCTCGGTGATGGCAATCGGCTGGCCGTCGACATCGGCGCGGAGAGCGGAGAAAATCTCTGTTGCCTTTTGCACCTGGTCGGCCTTGAACTCTTTGTTCAGCTTGACCGCGGCGAGAAAACCATCGAGTACCTTGTCGGTGGCGATCGGTTTTTCCACGGGGGCCACCGGCTTGGAATCGATGGCAAACAGGGGGGCGGCAACCGCCAAAACAATCGCGGCAAACGTGAGTTTTCGGATCATCGCGGCCATTCCTTGAGAGGTGCTTGGTAAGCAGGCTGAGACCTTGTCTGGAGTATCCCGCGCCAGGGCGGGTAATGCAAGTGATTTATTAATAGTCGGACAGGCTGGAAGCCTACCCCACGAATTACGGCTATTCCGTTCTTTCCAGGATCTTGATGGTCATTTCCTGTATCTCGGCTTGCCGTTTGGCAATGCTCTGGATCTCCCCTTTGAGGACATCGTCGAGCCCTTCCTTGGGTTTGTTAACGTCAAACGACTGCGTCCGGCGATTGACCCGCAATTGGGCAGCCCGCAGCAGCTTGAGCTCGGCGGAATTGGGAAGCAGGGGGGGCTCGCCGCCACCACCACCTCCGCCACCGCCACCACCACCTTCCTTCTGCTTCTGGGCCTGCTGCAGGGCTTCGATCAGCTCTTCCAGCGTGGCTTCGACTTCCTTTTGCATGGTGTGGGTGTAAGCGTCCGTCTTTTTGGCTTCGATCAACTTGGCCACGGAATAGAGGTCGTCCCGCAACTGCTCGATGACATCCGGGAAGACGACGCTGGTGCCGTCGTCGAGAATGATGTCCAGGGATTGTTGAGCGGCATCGGCGAGGGAGCTTTCTTCCTTCACGAGCGGGTTGTGCGCCAGGCGGTCAATCTTTTGATTGTCCACTTTTCTCTTTTCGAGTTCGGCGGTGTCGATCGTCGTCTTCTGCTGACGAGTGAGCATTTCGCGGAAGCGAGCTTCGAGTTTCGCCAGCTTCTCAAGCTGCGTCTCTTCGCGAAGCTGAGCCAGGCGCTCTTCGATCTCCTTGAGGGCGTCCTCGAGTTCCTTTATGGCTTTCTGCTCCTGGCGAGCGGCCCCTTCGGGATCCTGCTTCTTCAGGTCGCCGCCAGCCTGCTGCATTTGCTTCTGGGCTTGCTGCACTTGCTTCTGACCGGGCTGGGGCTTGCCGCCACCGGGCTGGCCGCTTTTGCTGCCGGGGGGTCCGCCCGAGGGGCTCCCCTTTTCGGCTTCCTTCATCTTGTCCTGAATGTCGCCGGTTTTCTGGGCGATCTCTTCCTGCTTTTTGGCCAATTTATCGAGGGCCTCCGGCGGCAGTGTGGCAATCCGCTGCTGTTCCTTTTTCAGTTCATTCAATGCTCGCTTGAGATTATCCAGAGCGGTCTGCTCGTCCTGCTGGGCGGCCTTTCCCTTTCCTTGCTGGAGATTCTCTTCGGCTTTTTTCTGATTCTCGGTCGCCTGGCGAAGCGGCTTCTCACCGGGCTCCGGCGGACGAGCCTGGCTGGGAGAGGGGGGAGCACCTTCGCTCGGCTTGCCACCCTCGGACGGCTTGCCACCTTCACTCGGCTTACCACCTTCAGATGGCTTACCACCTTCAGATGGCTTGGCACCTTCAGATGGCTTGGCACCTTCACTCGGCTTGCCACCCTCACTTGGTTTGCTTCCTTCCTTGGGCTTGGATCCTTCCGAGGGCTTGCCACCTTCACTGGGCTTGCTCCCTTCTTTGGGTTTCGCGCCTTCGCTCGGCTTGGCACCTTCGGCAGGTTTGCTCCCTTCCGCGGGCTTGTCACCCTCGGCGGGTTTGGACTCGGCAGGAGGAGCGTCGCCGGCTTCCTTCGCGATCTGGTCGGCGACCTTTTTGGTTTCGGCGCGAACCTGTTCTTGCTTGGGAGCAACTTTGCCAACGGCCTGAATACCGTCTTCGCGGGCCGCCTGGGTGTCGGCAATGACTTTCTGCTGCTTTTCAATCAGCTCGTTGATGGCCTTGATCTTGGCTTCCAGACCGGCGAGGGTCTGGTCCTTCTTTGCGAGCTTGTCGGCCTCGCGTTTCTCTCCCTTTTCCTCCTGAATAATCTTCTCGATGTTCTTCTTCCATTCTTGCAGCCGCTCGAATTCCTCGCGGTCCTTGTCCTTGTCACTCTTTTCGTCGAGCAGCAGGGCCAGTAGCTTGCGGATGTCGGAAAGAACGTCCTTCTGTTTGTCGGTGGCGGTCTCCAGGTTGGCCGTATCGAGCGACTTCGTGATGAATGCCATCCGATCCTTGAGCTGCAGTTTTTTGGCCTCATCGAGCGTCTTCTTCAAACGCTCCGCCCGTTCGGGCTCCGCCTGCTGCAAAGTCTGGATGAGCGCGCCGAAACGGCGCTCCAGCTCTTCGGTCATCTGCTCAACTCGCTGTTGGCGGACGCCGAGGGGCGTCTTGCCGCCCGATGTGGGAACCGGCGTCTCCTGACCAATGGTAAAAGCGGGGAGCAGGAGCAAAGCGGCAAGCAAAAGACGGCGGAGCATGTAGCGCCCTCCAAAAGTCAGGCAGGCAGGTTCGAGAACGGAGCAATCAGCAAGTTAGTACCCGCAAGGCGGGGTTTGGTTCCAATATCAATATGACGGGGCAAACGGGCCGGCGTAAAGGGAATAATCGCAAAATGATTGTAACAGGCAGGTTTTTGGGGGTGTTGGGCCTCTTGGAAGCCTACTCCGCGGATGGCTTTTCGGCCTAGGGCTTCTTCTCCTCGGCGGGCTTTTTCTCCGCTTTCGATTCGGGCGGTTTGGCGGCCGGCTTTTCGGCTGGCGGTTTTTCCTCGGGCTTTTTATCTTCCGGTGGACGCCCTTCGATAATGCCTTTAATGCGGTCCTGCTTTTCCTTCAGCGTTTTGTCGAAGACATCCTGCTGGGACTTTTGAATTTCGTACAACAGATTGACCGCCTCCTGATAGCCTTCCGACTTCACCATGTGCCGCAACACTTCTCGCATCTGGTCCACGATTTCCTGCTCGCGGGTCACGGCGGTCTGAAATGCTTCACCGCGAGGGGTGAGTTCCGTGGAAAGGCGGCGGGCCTTGTCGAGCTCGCTGACGGCGCTGGGCACTCCCAGCTCGGCGATCTCCCCCATCGGGCGAATGATGTCTTCCCGCAGCCGCTTTTCCAGCTTGCCGGCGGGGTCTTCAATCCGGTTGTTGAGCACCTCCGTCACGATGCTGCTGAGCCGCTCGGCAATGGCGGCGACGTTGGTGCCGATGACTTTCTGCCGCCGCTGGAACTGCATCAGCAGATCCTTCTGTTCCTGGCTGAGGCTAGCCGCGGAAGTGACGCCGGCTTGCAGCGCCCGGCAATCCGTCAGCAAATCCTCTTCGTTCTTCAGCAGCCGCTCGAACTCCTGCCGCTGTTCTTTCTCGCGGCGGAGGAGATCCGTCCGCAATTCCTCTTCGGTGACGATCCGCAGCAAAAAATCGGAAGACTTGCCCAGGTTCGGGCCGGAAACGTCGTCGTTATCGAGGGCGGCCACATGAAAGTTCAGCGACGTACCGGTCGGAATCTTCAGCGGCTCCAGGTCGAGCACGTCGTCGAATTGAAACTCCGCTTTCTTCAGCAACTCCTTGGCCGCCGGCAGCGGCAGTTTGCCTTCGTTGGTGGTTTGGGCCACGTCGTCGCGCCAGAGATACTTTACTTCCACGGAAGTCACGCCGTAGTCGTCACTGAGGCGGGCATTCAGGGGAATCCGAGCCCGCGGCACCACCATGCCGCTCACGCCGATGAGCTTTGTCCGGACCCGCGGCTCGCGGTCGGTCCGAATGCGCAGCCCGAACGCGGTCGGCCTTTTGGACGTGAGTTTTTCGGTATCGTGTAAATCGATCACGTACTGTCCGGCGAGCAAATCCTTCGCCGCGACCTGGCCGGAGAAATCGATTTCTTGCGCCAGCGCCAGTGGATGCCTTTTCCCTTCGATGACCAGTGTTGCTTCGGAGAGCGGCTTGTTGGCTTTGCCGGAGAGTTTGAGAGAGCTTCCCTTGAGGACGAAATAGGGGCCTTTGCCGGCCGGTAGGTCGACGACTCTTTCTCCGGTGTATTGGGGGGGAGTAACCTCCAGCTTGAGCTCGCTGACGGCCGGTGTTTCCACGAGCTCGACCCGAATCCAAGGTGAAACCGCATCGCCGCCGCGAGCCCGGAATTCAAACTCTTCAATTACGTTGCTGAAGACAGTCTCGAATTCCCGAGGCCGATCCGCAACTTTCTTCATCGCCTGCACGGTGCGAGCCTGACGAAAATCGATGTACACGTTCTCCGGCACCAATTCGCTGTCCGGGGTGACTTCCACTTGCTGCGTCCAGTCCTCACCGCGAGGAAACTTGACCTTGCCGTTTTCCACCCGCTTGACGAGCAGATAGGTCTTTTGCGGCCACAGGTCGTCGCGAAACAGAATGTTGCGGTTGAACCAGATGCTCAGAGTGCTCCCCTTCATAGCAATGCCGGCCCCTGCTCCCACGATGGCCGCCACGGCGAGCACCAAGAGGCCCAGATTGATCTGGAACTGCTTCGCATCCAGTACGGTGCCAAAGTTCACGCCGCGAGCCGCCTGCGTCCCAAACATGACCGTCTGGCGGACGAGCACGGGAGACATGCCCCTCGCGGAAACGTCGGGCATGCGGGCGAATTGCAGGGCGCTAATCAGCCCTTCCGAAAGCTGCTTGTTTCCTTTTTCCACTTGCAGGCAGAGGGCGTCGTCGCTGACCTGAGCCGCCAACGGGCGGAACAGCCGCCGCCACGCAAGCCAGCCGACACCGGCTGCGATGAGCGCCAGCATCACGATGCGCTGCGGCTTGTCCATGCGGAAGAACCGGTCGATGGGGAGATCCAGCACGCACAGGCCGATGAGCAGCCAGAGGACGCGGGAGAAGCCGTCGACCAGGAACCAGCGAGTCATTTGCGAACGAAGCTGCGACAGCCGCGTGAGCACGGGAGCGGTTTCGTTAGCCAAGGAACCGGCGGAAATGTCTGACATATTCGTAGTAGTCCGCTCACTCCGTGAGCGGACAAATCTGGATTAAAGGAGCTTGTAACGTTTGCGAACGAGCCATTCCACGCCGAGCAGACCAACCAGGAGGAACATCATTCCCCGCACATCCCACAGCGTGTCGGGGGGTTCGCGGAACTCGATTTGCCGCGTCTTGTCCGGCACGGCTGCGGCGAGCTGGTCGAGCTGGTCGATGTCGAAGTATTTGCCGCCGGATGTTTCGGCCAGTTCCTTGAGGAGTGGCTTGTCGAGCCAGACCTGGTTGGATTCCACGCTGGGGAGGACCACGTCGAACGAGGTCTCAATCGTGGAACCCTCGGCCTCGGCTGCGGCGGTGCGAACCCGGAGGCTGTGGCGACCGGTCCTCTTGGCGGTGAGGGTGGCTTCAAATGTTCCCGGCTGGTTGGAGACGGGCATGAGGACGACGGTTTCGGGATTTTCGGAGCCGACTTGCAAAGTTGCTTCCGCTTTTGGCGCGATGAGCGGGTTGTAGGCAGCGTCCTGCAAGCGGGAGGTCACCGTTATCCGTTCGCCGACCTCATAGCGATCCCGGTCCGCCTGCACATAACCGCGGCGGCGGCCTTCGAGCGAACGGCCTTCGACGAGATAGCGGACGGACTGAATCCAGAATTTGTCAAAGAATTCGGCCTGCCGCCCGGCTCGCCGCCACCGCCAGGTGCCGTTGAAACCGAGATACAGTGTGTGCCCGCTGCCGTAGCGTCCGGCGACGAGGAGCGGGCGCGAACCTTCCACGCTGCGGAGCGTGGGGTCGCTATGTTCCAGCAGCACGGTGGCCGTCGGCTTGGGTTCTTGCGAGGGGAAGCTCCAGAAAACTCCTGGCAGCGTTTCCCAGCGCTGCAACGTCTCTGCCCGATCGGGATAGAACCGCATTACAGGGTGGTCCGCATTGGCGGCAACCACTTTGAGCGGCCAGGCCCGCTGGTTCGTGGAAAGGAGCGCGGCCACTTCCAACGCGCCGACGTCGCCGAAACTGACCGGCATCAGCTTTTGCATTTCGGCCGTACGGGGACTCGTCAGCATCCGGCCTGAATGTTTCGGACCCGTCATGAACAACAGGCCGCCGGAATGTTCGCCGACAAAACTCTTGAGCAGCTCCACCCAGGGAGCATCGAACTCCTGCGGATTGGGGTCGAAGAGCATCACCACGTCGTAGTAAAACAGCTCTTCCTTGGTAATCGGCAGGCGGGTGATCTGCCGCGTCCCTTCCTGGGCCCGCTCTTCATCGAGCGTCTGCAGCCAGCAGGAGACCGTGATGGTCTTGTCGCGGGCCAGCAGCTTCTGCACCAGGCGGAATTCCCAGGTCGGCGCGCCGGCGACCAGCAGCACCCGCACTCGTTCGCGGCTCAGGACTTTGGCTTCGGCAGACGGAGTTTCGTTGTCCGCTTCGTCCAGCTCGTTCTCCACGGACTCGACCTTGACGGTGTATTTGAACCTGCCCGATTCCTTGACGCTGTGGGAGAACTGCACCCGCAGTCGGCCACCGGCTTCGGGTATGGCCAGTTGCTGAGAAGCGACCGCCCTGCCCGAGCCCGCCGAGCCGTCGGCCTCGCTGATTTTCTGTTCGACGAGCTCCACCCGGACTTCGCGGGGCTCCAGCCCCTGAGCCACCACCATGGCGTCAATTTCAAAGGGCTCGTCCTGCCAGACCTGTTGGCGGACGTAAAGGTCGGTCGCCTTCAGGTTTCTGGGCCGGGAGGGATCGCCGACGCCGACGATCAGGAGCGGAATTCCCCGGTCCCGCGCTTCCCGGGCGGCTGCACGGGGATCGTCCTTGCCAGTGTGTTGTCCGTCCGTGAACATCACGACGGCGGACGGGGATTCCGTCGCGAGCGATTCGCGAATCACCGACCAGATGTCGGTGCCGCGGCCGTCCGCTTTCAAGAGCGGCAGAGGTTTGATTTCCGGCACTTCAGCCTCTTTGGCCTTACTCTTGTCACCCACTGTTTTTTCGCTCTTGCCGTCCTTCGCCGGCTCCGCCTTGGCGGCTCGGGCATCTACCTTGTCGATGTGATCGGAGAAATTGAGGGCCCGCACCTTGCCGCGCGCGGACAGGGCCGCCAGCAACTTGAGGTTGTCGCGAGTCAGCGCGTCGTTGACGATCTCCACCCGCGTCGGCTTTTGCTTGCGAACTTCCTCGGCGGTCTTCCCCAGGAGCTTAGCCACGCTTCCGGCCGCGGCGGCATCCTGATAACTATCATGCGTGTTCATGGATAGCGAAGCATCGCGGGCCAAAATGAGCGGCGGATGGTCCGTCCGGTAGCGAAAGTAAATGAGCGCCGGATTGAGCAGAATAAACACCAAGAGCAGCATCGCCGCGGTTCGGAGCGTGGCCAGGACCATTTTGACCCACGTCGGGCAGCCGGCCATTTCCCGCCGGTAAAGCGCGTAGATGGCGTAAACCAGCGCCAGGACGACGGCAATCAAAACGAATACGCCCCAACTGGTCGGCTGGTTGAGAAACTCGCGCGTGACCTTCGTGCCCGGAGGCATCTCGCGGAGGTCGTTATAGCCGGCTAGCCAGAGCAGGTTTTCCCACAGGGTGGCGGCCAGGATTGGTGCAGGGAGGAAATTCACAGGTGTTCTTGCTGAAGTTAGAAGCGGTGGGCGCGGTAGACGTTGGTCATCGGCAGGTCTTTGACAATATTTCCCTTGGGGTCGAGCTCCTTGACGCCGGTCCGGTCCACCACCATGGTGTTGCCGTTAGTCAATCGCTGGATGGTGTAAGGATTGCTGAAGCCGGCCTTTTTGAAGACCACGGTTCCCCCCCGGTCGTATTCGCGGACTTCGCCGGTGCGCAGGTCGCAGATGAGCGTGGTCCCCGCAGGAGTCCGGTCGGCACTGAAGGACATGCCGCCGATGGGGAGTTCCCAGGCGACTTTGCCCCCTTCGTCGACCTCCACCACTCTCTGGTGCTGCTGGAGCGAGACGAGTGTGCGGCCATCTTCCAGCCGGCGGGCAAAGGTGGGCCGGCCGTCGAGCGCCGCCTTCCAGACGATCTTCTTGTCCGGCGAAACTTCGATCACTTGCATGGCGTCGGGGATGGCCAGAAGCGTATTGCCGTTGTCGAGTCGCTGCACCCCCATCGGGCCGCCGGGGAGGTCGTTCATCCGCCAGACTTCGTTCCCTCCTTCGTCAAACTCCACGACATTCTTGTCCTGGTAGCTGCCCGTGATGCGGTGCCCATTGGCCAGGCCAAAACAGGCCCAGGGAGCCTGGCCGACCTGCTTCTCCCAGACCTTGACGCCGGCATTGTCGAATTCGATGACTTTCTGCTGTCCCATGTCGCACACCAGCAATCGCCCCAAATCGATGGCAACGTCGGTGAGCGGAAACTTGAGCTCGGCGGACTGTCCGCTACCGGCCAGCCACTTTTTCCACTGCTCCACGCTGGCGGCCCTTTTGTCGGCCGGTTCGTAAACGGTGAAGGCAAAGTGCTGGCCGGTGAATGCCCGCAGGATGCGAATGCTTTCGGTGCGGACGGGCGTTTCCGCCGAATCGAGCAGCCGTACCAAATGCGGCAACGAATCCCGCCGCCCCTGATCGGCCAGGATGCGGAGCGCCGCGAGTTGCACGAGCTGGCTCTCATCCGCGATCAGGACCGCAGCTTGTTCGGCTGCGGATTTGGGACTGATCTTGCCGAGGGTGGCGATGGCGGCGACCCGCTGCTGCGCGTCGGAGGAGCGAAGCTGCTCGATGAGAAAGGTGGCGTCAGCATCCCCAGCGGTTTCCGCCAGGGCCCGCCGCAATTGATTGCGGAGATAGTCGTCCTTGCAAAGGGGAATCGCCCCAAACAGCGGCCGGCACAGGCCAGCGAGCTTCTCCTTCTGCACCGTCACGAACACCGCCTCCAGCAAGCGACGGCTTTCGCGCTCGGTGTGGTCCAGAATCTGCTTGGAGCGCCAGCGGATCTCAAAGTCCTGGTTCTTGGTTGCTTCCTCGAGAATGGGAATCACTCCCGTCGGCCGCCGCAAGAGCTGCCTTGAAGCGGACTCGCGCTGGGCATAGCTTTCATTCCCCAGTTCAGCGACGAGTTTTCCCAGCATCTCGCGTTCCTGAGGAGAGGGGTAGAGCGAAATGAGATAGTCCGCGACCGACTCCTTGGTCGGAGCGATCTCGAATTCCTGCAGGAGCTTGAGATTGGCAGGCAGCGCTATCGGTTCCTGAGCAACGGTCGGGAGTACCAAGAAAAGCGTCGCCCAGACACCCGCTTGAAGTGCCAGAGAAGGACGTGATTTGTATTCTACGTTCATCAACATGCTCGACTCAGGTCCGGCTAACAATCTGCGTACATCCGCGCAATCTGCGGACAATCTCCTCTAAAACTGCGATACTCCCGACGAATTATTCTGCTTGTGCTGCCAGCGTATTTCCTTGCCGGTGGGGTCGACCTCGTGCACGCCGTTGTTATCCGCAATCAGTGTGTTGCCGTTGGGAAGTCGCTGGGCGTTGCAGGGGCTGACCAGCGGGATTTGAGCCGCCCAAGCCGTGGTCTTGCCGGTCGGATCCACTTCCACCACTTGGCCCGTATACATCTGCACGATGAGCGTGTTGCCGTTTTCCAGCCGCGAAGCCGAACACGGGCCGTTCATATTGCGAGCTTCCCACACCGTCTTGTTGTCTTTGTCGACTTCCACCACCCGGTTGCTGGTCTGCAAGGCAATCAACGTGTTGCCATTTTCCAGTCTCTGGGCGCACATCGGGCGGCCTTGGATGGGAATGGTGGTGGTGGTGCCGTCCGGGGCAACCTCCAGGATCTGGTTGCTGTCGGCGCACGCGATCAGCGTGTTCCCATTGGCCAGCCGCTGCACTCCCCACGGTGAACTTGGCAGCCGGTCCTTCTTCCAGACTTCTTTCCCTTCCTCGTTGTATTCAATCACCGCCAGTTGCTGGGTGACGGCAATCAATCGGTTGCCGCTGGGCAACCCCTGGCAGCCCCAGGGGTTGCCATTGGTGATTTGCATCCGCCAGCGCTCTTTGTGATTGGCGTCGAGCTCGATGACGAGCGAATGGACGTGCGACGTAATCAGCGTCCGGCCCAGCGGCACGTCCGATTCCGAGAGCGGCAGCGTGAGCTTGGCGGTCTGGCCATCCTTGTCGATCCAGGTCTTCCAGGCGTCGATGGCTTTGGTCCGCTCTTCCGGCTTGCCGTCGGAAGCGAAGGGAATCTGCTGGCCTGAGAGGGAGCGGAGCGACTGGTGGGCCCGCACTCGCACGCGGGGATTCTCGGAAGCCATCAGCGTGACGAAGATCGGCAGCGTGCTCCGCTCGCCGGCATTGGTCAATGCTCGGGCGGTGGAGAGCTTCAGCCGATCGTCCTTCGAATCCAGAAATTTGGCGAGCGAAATTTTGGCTTCCTTGGGAGCCGCCTTGGTGAGCGGGCCCACGGAAATGAGTTGGGCAATGACGTTGCTGCCGGCCACGGCCTGCTGGAGAGCCGGTAGGTCTTCGTCGCCGCGGAAGGTGCTATCCAGAGTTTGCCCTGCCGCATGCTGCAGGTATTCCTGCTCGAGCAGCGGCGCAATGCCAAGAACCTGAACGGTCAACCCTTTCTGCTTTTTGTGGCGAATGACCGAGAGCGAGCTGCTGAGAATGTCGTTGCGGCGGGCAATCATGTCCTTGCCGAGCGCCGGCAGCGACGGGCCCTTCACGAATTCCTCGGCCAGCAGTTCCAGCACCAAGGCCGGATTGTCTTGTGAGAGCTTGAGCTCCGCGATGGCACCAAAAAACTTCTCGGCAGCCAGGTCAGGGGTCAAGCTGGCCTTGAAAAGCTGATAGCAACCGCGCAGGTCGACCAGCATTTCGTCGGTTTTCTTTTCCTTGGCATACAGCCGCATCCGGTTGAGCTGGGCCTCGCCGTCGCCGGCGGCGATTTTCTCTTGCAACATGGCCATGCGATGGTCCAGGTTGGTCATGGCATAGAACCGCCCCGCGCCGGCGACCCACAGTTTCTCCCCGTCGGAAAACAGGTTCCCCACCGGATCATCCGTGGTGAGTTGTACGCCGACCTGGCTCAATTCGCGCCCCTTGTTGTCGAGGGCGAGTTTAAGGACGGAGTTTTTCACCGGGACATAAATGGCGTCTTCGGTCAGCACGCCGCGACCGAGGGAGTCTTCAATTTCCTTCTCCCAAATCAGTTTGCTGCTGGGAATGTCGAGGCAGCGGACGACGTTCCGGCCGGCGACAAACAGGCTCCGCCCCTTGGTCCCCAAAACGTAATTCGCCGCGTGGCCAAACGGACTGATCCGCGGTGACAGACCCAAACCCCCGGCTCCGGTGCGGCGGTCAAGCCACATCATCTGGTTGCTGTCGGAAGGGAGCACCACCAGCATCTTGCCGTAGGGGATCACTACGTCGTCGTCCCAGCCCTCAATATCCATCATGGTCATGTTGTTGAAGTTGCGCATGGCCAGGTTCTGTTTCTGCACGCGTTCGTAGCGAACGGCCCAGCGGATGGCTCCGGAAACCGCATCCACGGCAAAGACCACGCCCGTGCCGCACAGGACGTAAGCGTCTCTACCGTCAATCGAGATGCCGACGGGCGACCAGGGATTGCATCCGCCGGAGGGTTCGTCGCAGAGATAGGCTTTCCATACCGTCGAGCCGTCCTTGCTATCGAGCCCGTAGAGCCAGATCGTGCCGCCGTCGGTGATGGGAACCAGTAGTAGACTGCCGTAGGGGACCGGGGCGGCTAGAAAACCAACGTCCTGAGAGCCTTCCTTTTCGTCATCGCTGGCGGAGCGGTGCCATTTCGCCTTGCCGCTGGCCGCTTCGTAGGCCGCCAGAAAATTGCTGCGGGACCGCCGGGGCTGTACGTTCCACTGAATGGCCCGAGCCGGCTGAGCGGCGGTTTGAGTGGGGCCGGTTTCCTTGGAGACGCGCTTCCCTTCGACGGAATAGATCGTCCCATTGGAAATGGACATCGCCTGGTGGATCTTGTCGCCAAAGAGCATCACTTCCGGCAACGACCGGGGCCGTGAGCTGGAACCCATTTGCTGGCCATAGGCATTGGACATCACGATCAGATGGCTGGACATGCTGTCCATCTCGAACTGATTGAGCCAGACGCTCCGCCAGAGTGGCTTGTCCGAGTTGGCGCTCGCGCTATAGCAGGCGATGTCCTCGTTGGTCTTCACATAGACCTTGCCGTTATCGAAGAGCAATTGCGAAGTGGGATTCCACTTGTTCTGCTTCCACTGCGTGACCAACTGCTCGCGTGAGACTGGTTGCGCTGCGGTTCTTTGGCCGCGGCCGCTGCGGATGACCATCACCGGACTGTTCATCCCATTCGGATTCATGGCTGTTTCCAGCATCAGCGAGAACTCCTGCGTCCAAAGCTCGCTCAGCGTTTTGCTGGTCGCATCTGCCGGCAGTTCCTTCATCCGGCCGCTGCGGGCGGGATTGCCCAGCGACATGTGCCAGTTTTGCGAGGCGGCGGAAACAAGCGTTGCGGTCTTGGCTGCTTCACTTGCGTCCTGCTCCACTTGCTCGATCGAGTCGTTCGTCGGTTTGGGGCCGGGCATCTGCGGGATCGCTTCAATCGCCGCTTTCGCTGTCACGCTGTCGCCGACATGAGCGGCAGCCACCGCCAGACGAAGCATGATCTCGCCCCGTGGGACGGTTGGGTCCGGATGTCGTTCGAGAATCTTGGCAAACAGCCGGCTTGCGCCGACAAAGTCGTGCCGGTCGAGCGCATAACAACCCAGCTTGTAGGCGGCTTCGTCGCCGCTGGAGCTGAGGAAGTAACGGCGGACAACCGTGCTCAGGGCTTCTTCTTCTTGATCCGGCGCGGCTTTGGCAAGCACAGCCTGGGCTTCACCATCGGCCGAAATGCGATAGGTTTTGAGGGCCAGCGGGTCCGCGGACGAAAGCATCCGCTCGACTTCTTCGGCCAGCGAAGTGTAGGTCCGGCCGTCGCGGGTCATCAGCGTGTCCCCCGCTTCATCCAGCACTTTCTGCCACAGCACGGCCGCCAAATCGAGCCGCCCATCCGCCACGCACTGCTCCGCCCGCTTGAGCAGCCGTTGCTGCTCGGGGTCGGTCTTGAGCGCGGCTCCGCCGGGGAAGGACTTTTCCGCCAGGTCCTGCATCAGGTCGGCGGCCTCGTCCGCTTCCTTGGCTTTTTTTTCTCCCTTGCCCGCCGGAGCTGCGGCGGCCGGAACAACGCCCGCGGGCGCTAGCCTTATGACTTTCGGTTGCGCGGAGGCGTGTCGCGCCGGGCCGCCGACAACAAATACTGCTGTCGCCAGGATGGCCGCATAACCAGCGAAATTCCGCGTGACGAATTGCCTCATCGAAATCGCTCC
>SXGT01771322.1_pt1 | contig 22257 bp, 15 predicted proteins | sample 3176221 | NCBI WGS metagenome assembly SXGT01 (sample SAMN11356862, study PRJNA531348) | freshwater metagenome | isolation source: freshwater sample F1-120 | place: China: Fuxian Lake, Yuxi | collected 2017-12-25
CGGGACCCAATGAGGGGGTGGGCAGTGTCCGGGTGGCATCTTACACCCCCGAGGAGGTGCGGTTGGAGGTCGAAATGGGGCGGGCCGGTATCCTGGTGTTGTCCGATACCTTCTATCCTGGGTGGAAGGCCTTCGTGGATGGGGAAGAGCGGCCCGTTTTGCAGGCCAACCACGTCTTCAGGGCGGTACCACTTCGGCCCGAGGCGCGCGAAGTGGTTTTCCGCTATGAACCCGAGAGTTTCCGCCAAGGTGCCTGGCTCAGCGCGGTGGCAGTCTTGCTCTTCGCCGCCCTAGCTTGGCGTCTGCGGCGCGCCGGCTTCGACCCTGTCCCGCAGGAGATGGCCCCGTCGGGCAAGCCCAGGCTGTGGGTGCTGCAGGGGGTGCTCATCGCACTGGTCCACGCCCTGGTACACCAATGGCCGGTCTGGGCAGCCAGCCTGGAGCGCTGCCGGGCTTTGGGCAACTGAGGCATGGGGTACACCGGCACTGCGGCAGTGGGGATGCTGGCAGGGGTCCTGAGCCTGGCGGTCTATCTGACCACGCTCTGCCCGACGGTGTACGTGGAGGGGTCGGGGGAACTGATCGGGGCCACCTACCTGCTGGGCACGCCTCACCCCACCGGTTATCCGCTTTACTGCCTGCTGGGTCGCCTTGTCTCCCTCTTGCTGCCCTTCGACTCCCCGGCGTACGAGATCAACGCGTTCTCGGCCCTGGCGGCAGCCTCGGCTGTAGGGGTGTTGTGCGCCCTGTTGTGCCGCCGGGGTTGCCATCCTGGCGTGGCGCTGGGTGCAAGTCTGGTTTTCGGGTTTTCGGCTACCTACTGGAGCCAGGCGGTGATCGCCGAGGTCTACGGCATGGCCATGTTGGGGGCGGTCCTGTGGTGGTGGCTGGCGCTGCACTTCGCCGACGAGGGGAGCGAAAAGGCGTGGCTGGGCTTCGCCTATCTCTCGGGCATGAGCCTGACCCTCCACCTCAGCCTGGTATTGCTCTGGCCGGCAGCGGGGTTGTTGCTGTGGCATCAGCGGCGGGCATTCCTGCGGGATGCAGGGGTGCTCGGGCGCGGTCTGGGGATGTTGGCACTGGGTTATAGCCCGGTATTGTACTTGTTCATACGCAATGGCAAAGGGGAGGCATTTCACTGGGGGACAATGAGTTCCGCATCCCAATGGTGGGATCATCTCAATGGGGCCCTGTACCGGGGTTCCTTCTTCTCGCTTCCCCCCGCCGCCATGCTGCTCAACCTCGAACGCTGGGGCCGGCAGCTGCTGGTGGAGTTCAATCCAGTATTGATCCCCCTGGTGCTGTGGGGCGCCTGGGTCGGTCACCGGCGCGAACGGCCGTGGTGGTGCCTGGCGGGAGGCGCCCTCGCCTGCAACCTGGCCGTGGCGCTCAATTACCATCGGGACCCCAACGGCATCGGGGTATTCTTCCTGATCAGCATTCTCACCCTCGCCGTTTATCTGGCCTGGGGTCTGCAGGACCTTGCCGACCGCTGCGCTGCGGGACCCTGGCGGGTGGCTGTGCGATGGGTGCCAGGTCCAGCCCTCGCCCTGCTGGTCTTGTGGACCCAGTTGGCAGCCGCCGATCGCAGCGGCGTGTGGATCCCACATCAGTACGGCTCGGCCATCCTGGCCCAGCTGCCCGAGGGTGGGGTGCTGGTGGCAGAGGGGGACGACGCGGCGTTTGTCATCGACTACCTGCACCGGGTTGAGGGGCTACGGCCCGACCTGACCCTGGTCAACCGTCTGGGCAGGGGCCGCGACCTGCTCGCCAGAGCAGAAGGGGCGCTGGAGCCTGCACAGCAGGCCAAGCTCAGGATGCAGAGGGAGCGGGAACTTCTCCTCACGGGTGACCGCCCGGTTCACTACCTGCACGCCCGCCGGCTGCCGGTCGAGGGGTTTCGCCTGGTGCCAACTGGGCTCAGTTACCGGGCCTGGCCCGCAGACCAGGCCGTGCCGGCAAACCTCTTCAACCCAGTGCCCGAGGTCCCGAACGCCAGCGGCGCCGCATTGGATCCCTGGGTCCGCAAGCTACAGGCCAACTACGCCTTCATGCGCGGCGAGTATTTCCTGGCTCAGGCAGACACTGCCTCGGGGATCAGCGCGTACCTGGAGGCGGCAAGATTGGCCCCTGACTCGCGGAGCACGCGATTCAATGTAGCCCTTATGTTATTGCGGTGCAACCGATTGGACGAGGCATGGCTCCAGGCGAGGGCGGCGGAGACCCTGGACCCATGGAACCTTGAGGTCTATAGGCTGCAGGCGCAGATCCGCATGCGCGGGGGCCAGCGCGCCGAAGCAGAATTACTGCTCAAAAAAGCAGATGAAATCTCGGCAGGACCTTGACTGGGCGACGGGCGAACCGTACCTTGCGCTGGGGTTTTCGGGTGTATTTCTCGGAGCTGGAGGCGCTGTGTTATGGGAGGAAAGTGGGGTCGATTGCTCTCGGCCGAGCGCATCGTGGTCGGGCTGGAGGCCACGCGCAACCGGGAAGCGATCCGGGAGTTAGCCGGGGTGTTCGAGGGGGACGTGGCGATCGAGGACTACCGCGCCCTGCTGACCGAACTCATGCGCCGGGAAGAACACGGATGGACCTGCATCGGCAAGGGGGTGGCCATCCCCCATGTTCACGAGGACACCATCAGGTCGCCGCGTATGGCCATCGGCACCTCCCGCGTCGGTATTGAGTTTGGGGCGCAGGACGGCCAACCCGTGCAGCTCATCGCCCTGCTGGTCACCCCCAAGAAACACCAGACCCAACACCTCGAACTCCTGGCGGCCCTCTCGCGGCTGGTGCAGGTGGACGAGGTGCGCCTCAAACTGATACAGGCGGCCGATGCGGCGGAGATACTGGCGATCTTCGGCGCAATCAACAAATAAGGTCCGGCGCCGCGGGAATTTTGGGTTCCGGGGTTAAGCTCTGGAACCTTTTTTGTTGTCTCCCAATAATTTAGTTGGGGTAGACAGAGACCTCCGGGTGCGCTGGAATTGGGCGAGCGCAGAGGAGAGACGATGCATCCCACACTGGCGGCGTATTTCGCACCCGGCACCGCAGGCACCACCGGGCGAACTTGCTTTGTCGAGGGCCCAGTAGGGGCCGGCAAGCGGCACATTCTGGGGCAGCGCCTGCGCCAGTTGCTCGAGTCGGGTGTTCCGGGGTACTCCATCCTGGTGCTGCTGCCGGACCGCGCCGGGCGCGACGAGTACCAGGACCTGCTCTCCAGTTTCGATGTGGGTCCTTTCGGCGCCGTGGACCTCAACACCTACTACAGCCTGGCTGGTCGCCTCGTTCGCCTGTTCTGGCCGCTGGTGGCGGCTGATGCGGGGTTTGCCTCTCCGCAGCGTCCCCCGGTTTTTCTCACCTACGAAACCGCCCAATTCCTCATGGGGGAACTGGTAGAACCCCTGCTGAGTCGAGGCTTTTTTGAGGGCCTGGTGCTCCGGCGCCAGCAGGTTCTCTCCCAGTTGCTCGACAACCTGAACAAGGCAGCGGTCAACACCTATACACTGACCGAGGTGGGGGAGCGCCTCAAAGGCGCCTGGGCAGGGGAGGACCTGCGCCTGCGCTTCTTCGACCAGGCCCAGCAATGTGTTGAGCTCTTTCGGGGCCACTGCCTGCAGCACGGCCTGCTGGATCTCTCCCTCACTGTGGAGGTATTCCACCGGCATTTGGTCGAAAAACCCCAGTTCTGGCAGTACTTTGCCCAGCGCTACCGCCACCTGCTCGTCGACCAGGTCGAGGAGATGGTGCCGGCGGCCCAGGATTTGGCTGAACGCCTGCTCCCCGGGTGTGATTCGGCGCTGCTGGCCGGCGATAGCCGGGGCGGTTTCCGGGTGTTTATGGGGGTGGAACCGGGAGGGGTGCAGCGCCTGCAGCGGGCCTGCGGCCTCGTGGTTCAGCTGCCGGAGGAAGGGGGGGTGGACCTGCGGGCCTTTGCCTGGCGGATCGGTCGGCACCTCGAGGTGGACGCGGGGGAGGACCCCTTGGGCAAGGCGGGGCGGGCAGTGCTCGGCCTCATCCAGGAGCGCCAGCGTTCGGGGATGGTGGCCCGGGTTGCCCAACGCATCGCCTGGTTGGTGCGCGAAGGCGTTCCACCCGGGCAGATCGCCGTGGTGGCGCCCCATGCCGACGGAGTGTTGCGCTTTGCCCTCTCCGAGTCCTTTGGGGCGGCGCAGGTGCCTTTCTCCCTGGTTCGCCGGTACGAGAGCCTGCGCGAGGAACCCGCGGTTCGGGCCTGCCTGACCCTGGCCCAGTTGGCCCATCCCGCGTGGGGGCTGCGGCCGCCCGCCTTCGACCTCGCCGAAGCCCTGGCCGTGGTGCTGGCTCCAGTCGATCCCCTGCGGGCAACGCTGCTGGCGCAGCTGGTCTACGACCCCGCCAACAGCACCCTCTTGCCGGCGGCAGGGGTGGCCGCTGAGGAGGCCGCCCGCCTGGGCACCTCCACACTCGCCAGGTACGAGGCGGTGCGCACCTGGCTGGCGGGGTACCTGGCCCAGGGCAGGGTGGACCCCATCGACCAGTTCCTGCGGCGCCTTTTTGCCGAGGTGCTGGCAGCTGCCCAGCTGCAGCCCGACGACGCGGCGCTCTACAGCAAACTGATCGCCTCAGCCACCTGGTTCAGGCAAGTGGGGCCCGCGCTGGGCCTTGGAGGCAAGGCGCTGGGGCAGTGCTACGTGGAGATGGTAAGGTCCGGGGTGGTGGCGGCTCAGTACCTGGCGGGGACCGACGTGGAGGCCGCCCCGGATTCCATCACCCTCGTGGCACCGGTCTACACCTACCTGCTGAGCGGCCATCAGGCCCGCTTCCAGTTCTGGCTCGATATTGGCTCCCGGCGCTGGTGGGAGCCGCCGCAACAGCTGTTGACCAATCCCCACGTGTTGTCCCGTTCCTGGCGCCCGGATCGGCGCTGGACCCTCGAGGCGGATCTGGCGGCCCGCAACGCGGTGCTCCACCGCCTGGTCCGCGGCCTGGCCCTGCGCTGCCGGGAGGGCATTTTCCTGTGTGCGAGCGAACTGGAGTCCAGCGGGCAGTTGCAGGACAGCCCCTTGCTTGAAGCAGTGCAGGACGTGCTGCAGGGGGCGGGGCCGTGAGCCGCTTCGAGGCTCGCCCGGGCCAGCAGCCCATTCTGGACTACGGGGGAGGCCGGATGGGGGTCTCGGCGGTGCCCGGCAGCGGCAAGACCAGCACCATTGCCGCCCTTGCGGCACGGCTGGTGGCCGGAGGCCTGCCCGGGCGGGGCAAGGTGTTGGTGGTCACCTACCAGAACGCGGCGGTGGAGAATCTGCGAAACCGAATCCGCGAGGAACTGGTGGGCCAGGCGCGCCTGATGGTGGGTTGCGAGGTGCGCACCTTACACGGCCTTTCCCACGGCCTGGTGCGCACCTACCCGGCGCTGGCGGGCGTGGCCCCGGATTTCCACGTGCTCGACGACCGGGCGAGCACCCACCTGCTCGACAAGGCCGTGCGCCTGTGGAATAGCCAGAACGCGCGGGTCTGGGCACGGCTCGGCCCGGACGAGTATTACGGCGAGGCCTGGGAAAAGGAATGGCAGCGATTGGCCGGCCAGTTGACGCGCACGGTAATTAGCACCGCCAAAAACCGTCGCCTCGCACCCCAAGCGCTGCTGGAACTGGTGGGCGGCAGCGGGAACGAGTTCCTGCGCATCGGGGCCCAGATCTACGAACTCTACCACCAGCAGCTGCAGACCATCGGCGGCCTCGACTTCGACGATCTGGTGTGGATGGCGGTGGAACTGCTGGAACGACACCCAGACCTGGTCTCGCACCTGCGCAGGCGCTGGCCGGTGGTGCTGGAGGACGAGGCGCAGGACAGTGTGCCGCTCCAGGAGTCCCTCCTGGGTCTGCTGACCGGCGAGGCGGGGAACTGGATTCGGGTCGGCGACCCCAACCAGGCCATCATGAGCACCTTCACCGCGTCCGATCCCCGTTTCCTGCGCCAGTTCCTGGAACAGCCAGAGGTGCAGGCCGTGGAGATGGCGGTCTCCGGCCGCTGCGCCCCGCGCATACTGCGGCTGGCCAACCATCTGGTGGCATGGACCTGCCAACATCATCCCCTGGAGGCGGTGCGCTCATTGGCCTTCCGCCTGCAGCGTATCGAGGCCACGGCGGCGGGCGACCCGCAGCAAAACCCGGCGGACAGCGCCAGCGACGTGGCCTTCCGCGAATACAACAACCAGCACGAGGAGTTCGCCGACGTTGTGCGCCGGGCGCGCCTGTTTGCTCTCGCGCACCCGGAATGCACCCTGAGTATCCTCGTCCCCACCAACCGTCTGGGGTACGAGTTGGGAGAGTACCTGCGCGAGACCGGCACTGATTTCGACGAGTTGTTGCAGAGTGGCAGGGCCTCCCGCCACGTCGCAGACACCCTGGGAGGGGTCTTGGGATTCCTGGCCGATCCCTTGCAGCGGGTGCGTCTCGAAGGGGCCTATTCCGCCATGCGGATTTGTTGGCCCGCCGCTGCCCAGGCCGGCAACACCCAGCAGGTGGCGGCTCTTCTGCGCAGCTGTTACCGGCCCGAGGCCCTGATCTTTCCCGAAGCGGGGGCCCGACCGGAGCAGGCCCTGCCGCCGGTGGGCACTCTCGCCCCGGGGGACCTGGCAGAGATCGAACATCTGGCCGGGGGATTGCAGCGCTGGCTGCGGGCCGCCTGGCTGCCCATCGATCAGTTACTCCTGACCGTTGCCCAGGATCTGCTCGGGGAGGACGAGCTGGGGCGGGCGCAGAAATTGGCGGCCTACCTGAGGAGTCGCGCCGAGCAACACGACGATTGGCGCCTGCCCGAGCTTTCCCGCGAGTTGGAGCAGCTGGCCCAGGGTGGACAGGGCGGCCTGGGCGAGGACGGCGAGGGTTTCGAACCCCAGCCAGGCCGCATCACCCTCACCACCATGCACAAGGCCAAAGGGCTGGAGTGGGACCTCGTCTATCTGGTAGGGGTGAACGGGCGCTGGTTTCCCCACACGCTCGATGCGTACTTCCTAGGCGAGCGCGATTTTCTGGGAGGGGACCCCGCAGCCGAGGCCCGCTCGGCCCTACGCTCGCTTGTGGGTGAGCGCGACCCGGGAGGGCTTTCCGCCACGGACCAGGCCCACCTTGAGTTTATCGCCGAGCGATTGCGCCTGCTCTACGTGGGCATTACCCGGGCCCGCCGGTACCTGGCCCTGAGTTGGAGCCGCGAGGTGCCGGCAGGCAGCCGGATGCGCAACGCTGCTCCGGCCCCTATCTATCATGTGTTGCGCTCCCAGTACCAACGCGAGGCGGCCGAGGAAGGAGGGGGATAGCGAGATGGGTCTCCTGCCAGCTGGTTTTCGCTTTAGCCAGGCCAGCCTGTCCACCGGCGAAGGGTGCCTGCGCCGCTTTTACCTACGCTACCTGCGCCGCCTGAACTGGCCGGCGGCGGCAGATGCCGCCGGACTCGCCAAGGAGGCCGGCGCTGCCCGGGGCCGGCTCTTCCACCACCTGGTGCTCCAACACAGCCTGGGCCTCGAAGTTGAGGAAGAGGTGCAGGCTCAGGGCGACCCGGTGTTGGCGAGATGGTGGCACAACTTCCTCAGCCACCCGCCGTTGGGTGTTCCAGAGGGGCAGGTATACAGTGAGATCGAGCTCTGGGTGCCCCTCGGACCCTGGCGGTTGCGGGCCCGTTTCGACCGCGTGGTGGTGGCCGAGGCGGGAGCGGTGTGTATCGTGGACTGGAAAACCGGCGCCTCAGACCCTGAACGCCTTCTGGAGAGCTGGCAGACCTTGGTGTACTGCTTTGCCGCGTGTGAGGGCGGGGTGTCGCTGACTCGAGGCCGGCAGGTAGACCCAGGAAAGGTCTCCCTCTGCTACTGGCAGGCGGAGCGGCCCGCAGAAGACCTGTGGTACCGCTACAGCAGCACCCGCCACCGCGAGGCGCGCACCCGGATCGAGAACCTGGTGCAGCACCTGGCCGCCCTGCCGGACCCGGAGGCCTTCACCCTCACCCAAGAAAACCACCGCTGTGCCGAATGTGAATTTCGCGCCTACTGCGGCCGGGGCACGGGGGTTGGGCAGGGATGGGAGTCAGAGCCGGATGGAGGGGAGGAGGATCAGGAATTGGCCCTTTGGCTCGAACCCAGGCCCGGGGGACCGGGGTTGGGCTCGGGGGCCTAGGGTCTGGCTGAAAGTCACAAATCGAAGATCGCCAACCCGAAGGGTCGAGCGGCAGCATGCGAATTGACCCAGAAAAACGCCGAATGAGGGCAACCTGCAGACCCCCCGGAAACCTTGGAGTTGGGCGTCACGCAGATCCGCGCCACTTGCAGCCGGGCGACGCCAGAATGGGGTTTTCAGACAGAACCTAGCGGCAACGGCCGAACGATCCGGCGCCGCAGGTGCGGCCGTCGACCCAGATCGCTCCGGCGAGATTGACACCCTGCAGGCCGAGGGTGTCCAACGCGGCCCCCGTGAAATCTGCGCCGGCCAATTTGGCACCACCCAGGCGGGCTTCGGCAAGCTGGCTTCCCTGAAATCTCGCCTCGCGCAGGTCAGCCTGCAAGAACACGGCGCCGCGCAGCCGTGCACCCCGCAGGTCGGCCTGTTGCAGGTTGGTCTTGAGCAGCGTCGCCTCCTCCAACACGGCCTGGCGCAGATCCACCTGGCTCAGGTCCAACTGGGCCAGATCCTGCCGCCGCAGGTCGCAACCGGCACACGCGCGTTGGGCGAGGAGGTGGCTGCGGGCGGCCTCTCCGCTCAGGGCCAGGAGTGTGGGCGGTTCCTCGACCGTGTCTACGCCAGGGACTCTCAACCACACCTCTGCCGCCACCGGCACCTCGGTCGACCATTCGGGACTCTCGAGGCGAAAGGCGCTGATCCACAGGCGTATGGGGCCCGCAGCCTGCGGCAGGGTCTCGACCTCGAGTTGTGCCAAGTCCCCTTCGCCGCTGACGAGGTGCTGTCCGCTGTGGGTGCCCCCCAAAACCACCGAGCCCTCCTCGGGTAGGGCGACCTGTATCTCCTGACCTGGGAAAAGGTTGCCTGCTGTCTGACCGCCTTCGACGCAGCGGACCTGGGCCGGGTCGAAGGAGAGTTGGGCAGACCAGACAGAAAAGGGAGGGGCCTGGGCCAGGTGCAGCTGCACCTGGGCCAGGCGGGTGTGTCGATCGGTCCACGCCTCGCGCTGGCCCTGGTCTCCCGGTTCTGGATCGAGGTCGAGGACCAGGGTCTGTGGGAGTGCTAGGGTGGCCCAGAGGTGAATGGCGAACAGCCCCAGTAGGAGCAGGCTGGACCTTGAGTGGGTCATCGGCGTCTGCTGTCGAAGGGTGCGGGAGAAAGATACACCGCCAGCGTGTAAGGGCAAAACAAATTATTAAAATGCTTGCGGCCAGCGACGGGGTCTAGCCCAAGGTGAAGACGTTGCCGGACATGCCCGTGCAGAAATCGATGACCAACCAGACACCCGCCGAGCCAAAAGCCCCCAGGGTCAGGCCGAGGAAAAAGGGCCGGAGGCGCAGGTACACGCGCGCGCCGCCGTACTTGAGGATCAGGGCCTTCAACAGCCAGGCCACGGCAACGGAGAACCACACGTGGTAGATGGGATGGGTCAGGCCCAAGGTCATGCCGATGGGGTGCAGCGGAAAACCGACGAGATGGCTTTTTACATAGGTGAATAAAGCCATCAGTCCCAGGCCAAGGGCTCCGTAACCCAGGTGCCACCACTGAGGGGGTTGGGGATTGTTGATGTTCTGGGTGATCCAGTCGCCGGCAAAGGTGGGCAGCCCGATAAACTGCCAGCCTACCAGGTTGATACCGCCATAGGTGTAGGCCAGGCGCAGGATCATCCACATCGAACCCGCCAGGGTGATGGTGATGGCCAGCGCGATGGCCCAGAAAAGCCGCCGGCTCTGCAAACCGGTCTCCCGGGCAACCTTCAGACCCGTGGACGCCGAGGCCATAACAAAGGTCCGGATATCGGCGGACCAGGCGAAGTTCAGGCCGAGGGTGGTCAGGCCCGCCGAGCCCACGGCCGAGCTGCCCAGGGCATTGGCGGTAAAGATCGGCGCAGCCACGGTGGCCCGGCCGTACGCCAGGCCGGTCTGCGAGATGATCCGGCTGAGGCCGATGAAGATCACCAGGGAGGAGAGCAGGAACACCAGGGCGGTGGCCAGGTTGAGGCCAGCGGCCAGGAGCCAGAAACAACAGAGCGCCGAGCCGCCCAAGGCGCCGAAGACCGCCACCCGATATGAGAAGAGCTCATCCCGGTCCTCCAGCGCCGAGGTCAGGCCCAGTGCCTTGCGGCCCACCTGCCGCAGGTGGGTGCGGGCGTTCCAAAAACAGGACCCCACCAGAAAGAACAGGGCGCCGAGGGCGAGGTGGGCCACGCTGGGGGAGGCCGGATCGGAAAAGGGCTGCGTGGGGCCGATGCTCCATCCCAGGAGGTGTTCGATGCCGTTATGCAGGTGGGCGAGCAGGGCGAAAAACCAGATGCCGAAGGAGACGTCGAGGCTGAGCAGGTAGGAGAGGCCGATCACCTCGAAGCGAGGTGTGAAGTTGAGCCACACCGAATTGCGCAAGAGCGGCATGGAACTGCTGAGGGAAATGGGCGGGATAAAGTTGAAATAGGCGTGCAGGGCATTCAGGGAGTTGACCAGCGCCGGCAGGGCGATACCCAACCAGGTGAGGGGGTTGCGCAGCAGGGGGGGAAACAGGCCCTGACCGTCCTGGGCACTGAGTTCAAGCGGCAGGATGGCCAAAGGATAGAGCAGCTTTTCCCTCTCCATCCACTGGCTGCGCAAAATGACCAGAATACAAAGGGTGACGAAGTACAGGCAAACAATGAAGAAGCTCCACGCCAGCAGGGGGTTCAGCCAGACTGCCCAGGGAAGACCCTCCTGCCTGGCCCCTCCCTCGAAGAGCTTCCAGGTGCTCTCCAGGTCGGTGGGCACCAACCATGGGGGCAGCTGCGGCAGGATCTGGGAGCGCCAGCCGTTTTCTGGGGTTGCGTAATAAAACAGGCCGCCCATCAGGGGAATGAGGTTCATGCTGAAACCCCAGGAGGGGATGGCTGCGGCGACCAACATCATAATGTAGACGGTGGCCAGTTCGCCGGTCTGCAGGCGGTTCAGCCGCAAGAGCCCCAGGGCCGGGTTGACGAGGAATACAAAGGCGAGGAAGAGGAAGAGCGCCGCACCGGCGGAGAAGTCGGCCGCCATCGGCGAGCCGCGCAGCACCAGCACCCCGTAGGGTTCACCCACGGCGATGGTCAGGCAGCCCAGGGCGCCGAGCAATACGGCGCGGGGGCTCACGCCCCGCCGGGGGGAGGGTGGCTGGGAAGTCATGGTGGCGCAATCAATAAGCAAATGCCGAAGATGCGTCAATCTCCCTTGACGCCGGCCGCGAATTGGACAATATTGCACTGCCATCACCAAAACGCCGCATTTCATCCAACTCAGGAGGGGTTCAGCACTATGGAATTGGTCTCGCGCCAGAGGATCCTCGAATACACCGCCGCCTACAAAGGCAAGCGTTTCCCCGACGGCCGCCCCCGGGTGGCCGACGATATCGTCGAGCGAATGCAAAAGGTCACCACCGAGGAGGCCTGGGGCACCCTGCACGGGCACGGGTACCGCATGCAGTACGAGGGCAACTGGCTCATCCTCCATCCCGAGAAGAACCTCACCGGCCGCGCGGTAACCGCCCGCTTCGTGCCCACCCGGCCCGACCTCAACGACGCGGTCGTCAAGGAGGGCAAGGCCCACAAACGCATCGGCGGCCAGAACTCCTGGGTCATCGACACCCTGGTCAAGGGCGACGTGCTGGTTATCGAACTCTTCGGCAAGGTCACCGACGGGACCTTTATCGGCGACAACCTCGGCACCTCGATCGCCACCAAGACCGGCGGCACCGGCCTGGTCTGCGACGGGGGCATCCGCGACACGCAGCGGGTGCGCAAACTGCCCATCAATGTTTTCTGCCGCGGTATCGACCCCACTGGCATCGCCAATGTCACCATCACCGAGATCAATGGCCCGGTGCGCATCGGCCAGGTCACGGTGATGCCCGGCGACGTCGTGCTGGGCACCTCCTCTGGTCTGGTATTTGTGCCGGCTCACCTCGCCAAGGACGTGGTCGAGCAGTCCGAGAGCACCCGCCTGCGGGACTACTGGGGCAAGTGGTGCCTGCGCGAGGGCAAGTACACCCCCGGCGAGATCGACAGGGCCTGGACCAATGCCATGACCGCCGAGTTCGAGAAGTGGAAAAAGAACGTCGACATGGACGCACTCGAGTACTGAGGGGGAGCCTATGCATGCGTATCATCGACGCCCATGTCCACGTCTTGGACAACTATGCTCCGATGGCGCCTTTCGAGGATACGGGCAGGTACGATCGCCTGCTAAAGCTGATGGATGAATGCGGCGTGGAGAAGGCGGTCATGCTGCCGGTGGTGGCGGCCTTCTCCCCCCACAACAACGAGGAATGCGCCGGCTGGGCGCGGCTACATCCAGACCGGCTGGCCACCATGACCGACGTGCCCCTCGACCAACCCGAAGCGCCGGCCCGCATCGGCAAGGCCCGCGAGCAGTTTGGCGCTGTGGCCATCAGCTGTTATCCCGCCAAACCAGATCTCGGCTGGATGCTGGAGCCCGAGTACGGGGCCGTCTGGCACGCCTTCGCCGATTCGGGCCTGGTGTGCAATCTACACGTCGCCCCGCCCAATTACCCTCCGTTTTTCGAGTTGGCCAGGCACTATCCGGAGATCAGGTTTGTGCTCAACCACTTTGGCCTGGTGGGCAGGACACCGGCCGAGGACCCCAAGCGCGCCGGGCTGCTTGCCGCGGCCGACGTGGCCAATGTCTTCGTCAAGGTCTCGGCGTTTTACTCGGTGGCAGCCGCCGACTGGGACATCCGCTGCCCGCAGGCCCTCGAGGTGTTTGCTTGGATCTTGGGGGGGGTAGGGCCGGAGAAGCTGCTCTGGGGCACGGACTGGCCGCCATCCAGTCGCGGCCTGACCTACCGGCAGAACCTAGAGATCGTCCGCACGATCCCGGGAGTGGGGGAGGCGGACCTGGGGTTGATTCTGGGCGGCAACGCGGCCCGGGTCTTCGGAATCTGAAAAAAGCGGGGCGGACAGGCCGCCCCGCTCCCACCTCGATTCAGCTCCAGAGCCGTTCGTGCGCCCGTTCGTCGTTCCAGGCCTCGGTGGGCTCGAAATATCCGGGGTCCCGCGGATCGAGGTGCTGGCGGATCAGATCCTCGTTGAGCCCGTCGAAACCCAGGCCCGGTTTGTCGGGCACCTGGATATGGCCGTCCTGGATGATGGGATCGGGCAGTCCGGTGACCAGCTGATTCCACCAGGGCACGTCGATGGAGTGGTTCTCGAGCACCAGAAAGTTTTCGGTTGCCGCCGCGCAGTGCACACTGGCCATCGCCGCCACCGGGGACATCGCCATGTGCATGGCCATGGCGACCCCGTGGTCCTGCGCCAGGTCGCCGAGTTTCTTGGTTTCCAGAATCCCGCCCGAGGAAGCGATATCGGGGTGGATGACCGAAACCCCCCTGGTCTTCAACAGCTCGAGAAATCCCTCCTTGAGATAGATATCCTCGCCGGTGCAAACCGGCGTCGCCACGCTGCGGGAGAGCTGCACATACTGGTCGGTGAACTGCCAGGGCAGCATGTCCTCGTACCAGGCAAAGGCGAACTGGTCGAGGGCGCGGCCCAGGCGTATACACGATTCGAGGCCGATATGCCCAAAGTGGTCGAGCGCCAGGGGCACCTCGTAGCCGATCACCTCGCGCACCTGAGCCGCGTACTCACATAGATGGGCAATACCCTTTTCGGTGAGTTGGATCCCGGTGAAAGGGTGCATGACCGTCCAGTTCTGCAACGCCCCGGGCGGGGCGATGAGGGACTCCTTGACCCCGTGCAACAGGCCGATGCCGATGTCCATCTTGAGGAAGCGGAAACCCAGGTCCATGCGCTTTTTCAGCCGTTGGCCCATCTCGCGGCCATCGGGCACCGAGTCGGTGTCGCAATAACAGAGGATGCGGTCGCGGAACTTGCCGCCCGCCAGTTGGTAACAGGGGACCCCGTACGCCTTCCCGGCCAGATCCATCAGCGCCATCTCCACGGCGCAGACCCCGCCCGCCTGGCGGGCGTGGTGGCCGAACTGCTTGATCTTCCGGAACAGCCGGTCGACGTCGCAAGGGTTTTCCCCGAGGAGCCGGCTCTTTAGCAAGAGGGCGTAGGTCTTGCTGGCCCCGTCGCGGATCTCGCCGTAGCCGCTGAGGCCCTGGTTGGTATCGAGCCGGAGGATCTGGCAGCGCATCGGGGCGCCGGTGAGGGTGACCACCCGCATGTCGGTGATCTTGAGTTCCGAGGGGCGGGAATATGGATTGACGTGTTGTTCGAGATGGGCCATGCCTGGTCTCCTGTGCAGGGTTGGAATGATCGACAAGCAGTCTAAGATAGGGCGTGGGCCAATGGCGCGCTACCAATACGCCGCAACCTGGCTGGGGGTGCTGCTGGCTGCCCTGCTCGGTGCTTGTGCTCAGGGCCCGGACAAGCCCGGCTTTGTCGAGGTGGGCACCGAAGCAGGGGTGCTGGTCGAGGTGCGGTCCGGCTCAGCCGAGAAACGCTACATCCTCGAATGCAACACCGGGGGGGTGGCGCTTTTCGACTATGACCAGGACGGGGACACCGACATCTTTGTGGTCAATGGTTCCGATCTGGCAGGGTTTCCAGCCGGCCAGGAGCCGAGGGCCGCGCTCTACCGCAACGACGGGGCATGGCGCTTTGGGGAGGTGGCGGCACAGGTCGGTGTGGATCACCCCGGCTGGGGTATGGGGTGTGCGGTGGCGGACTACAACGCCGACGGCTGGCCCGACCTGCTCGTCACCGGCCACGGCCGCCTGGCGCTCTACCGCAACGAGGGGGGGATATTCAAGGAGGTGGCGGCCGAACTCGGCCTCGGGGACCGAGGGTGGTCCACGGGGGCAGCTTTCGGGGATTTCGACGGCGACGGGGATCTGGATCTGTACCTCGCCAAGTACCTCGAATTCGATCCGCAGGCCTTGCCCGACACCAACTGCACCTGGCTGGGTCTCACGCTCTTCTGCGGGCCGGTGGGGCTGGAGGCGTCCACGGATCGCTATTTCTGCAACGAGGGCCCAGAGATGGGCTGGCGCTTCAGAGATGCCAGCCGCGAGGTTGGGCTGGATGGGGAGAAGCACTATGGTTTTGGGGTTCTGGCGCTCGACTACGACAACGACGCCGATCTAGATCTCTACGTGGCCAACGACGCCGGGCCAAACCTCCTTTACCGGAACGAGCGCGGTTTTTTTGCCGAGGTAGGTGCGGCCACTGGCTGTGCGTTCAGCGGCGAGGGCCGCGAACAGGCGAGTATGGGCATTGCCGCCGGCGACTACGATCGCGACGGCGACTTTGACCTGGTGGTCACCAACTTCTCCCACGACCACAACACCTTGTACCAGAATCAGGGGGACGGCAGTTTTCGGGACCTGAGTTTCGCCACCCTCATTGGCAGGGCGAGTATCGCGGACCTGGGTTGGGGGGTGGAGTTTTTCGACTGGGACAACGACGGCGACGAGGACCTCTTTGTGGCCAATGGCCACGTGTATCCGCAGGTGGACAGTCTGGACGTTGGGACCAGCTACGCCCAGGCCAACCGGCTTTTTGCCAACCAGGGGCAGGGGGATTTCACCGACCTGGGCCGGGTGGCGGGGCCCGCGCTGGCCGAACGCAAATCCAGCCGGGGGGCTGCGGTTGGGGACCTCGACAACGACGGGGACCTCGATCTGGTGGTCGTCAACATCGACGACCGCCCCTCGCTGTTGCGCAATGAAGGGGGCAACAGCGGGCATTGGCTGGAGGTGCAGCTGAAAGGGGCGGGCGCCAATCCCCAGGCCATCGGCGCCCGGGTGCGGCTGCGGGCGGGAGGGCGGTGGCAGGTACGGGAGTTGCAGTCCGGAACCGGGTAACTATCGCAGGACGAGCAGCGCCTGCACTTTGGTCTGGGAGGCGAAATCCTGGCCGAAACCCTGCAGGTGCGCTGGCCCGATGGCGCGGTGGAGAACTGGGCCACGGTGCCGGCAGACCAGTTGGTGGAACTGGTGCGCGGCGCCGCCCCAGCGCTGCGCTGAGGAGCCCTACCTGAGCAGCACCATGCGCCGGCTGGCACTGGCACTGCCCGAGGACAGCCGGTAGAGATACACGCCGCTGGCCACCTGCTGGCCATGCTCGTCCCTTCCGTCCCACCACAGCTGCGCCGCACCCGCCGGCTTCATCCCCGCTGTTAGGGAGCGCAACCGCTGGCCAACGAGGGAGAAGATCGAGACCTCCACCTGGCCCGCTTCCTCCAGGCTGTAGGGGATCGCGGTGCCGCCGTTGAAGGGGTTCGGATAGTTCTGGGCGAGGGAGAAGGCAGCTGGGAGGGGGCTGAACTCCTGAACCGCCGTGGGATTTCCGGGGAAGGTGATCTCCCAGAGCCCCCGCCCGCCGCTGTATTCCAGCACGTAGAGCTGGTGGCCGCGCAGCACCGCGTCGACGGGATTGGCAAAGCCCTCGGCCACGCGGGTGACGCGGGCCTGGTAGTTGTCTGCCCGCCGTTCGAGTTGGAGGAGGAGCAGGTCCTGACCCGGGTCTCGGAAGGGGCCGGCTTTGCTCTGACCCCTGGGGTCGCCCTCGGTCCAGCCCATGACCAGGCCGGCGCCGGTATAGGGCGGGCCCAGGCGGTTGGTGCGGTCGAAAACCAGGCCCAGCGGGGAGCGATGGGAGGTGAAGGTGCTGCGGGTCAGGCCCAGCTCGCTGGCGTCCTTCACCTGGCCGTCCACTGGGTCGCGGAAGCTGTCGGCGTCGGGGCCGAGGTTGAACACCGGTTCGGTGAACCCGCCCGGCGAAACCGGGAAGGTCGGATCATTGACGTAGGTCCCGCGCTGGACGGCGACGAAACTGGCGGGCAGGAGGCGGTCGAGGGCCGGTTGGTACTCGGGGAATTGCTGGGGGTTGTCCTCGGCGCCCATACGCCAGGGGAAGCCATAGTGGTGCCCCTCGCGCACCCAGTTGAGCTCGTCATCCATGTCGCGGTCGGGTCCGTTCTCGGTGGCAAAGAGCTACCCCTCGCGGTCGAAGGCCAGGTCGTAGGCATTGCGCAGACCATCGGCATAGAGGTGGCCGCTGGCTCGGAGGGAACCTTCATCGGCGCGCAGAATCAGCTCCTCGCCGTTGGTGGGCAGGCGGAAAATCGCCGAGCTGAGGGGCACCTCGCGCACCCCAGGGAAAGTCCCCCCATTCTCCTGCACCTCGCCGTGGTCGGTGCGCGAGCCGCTGTTGAGGAACACGTAGCGGTTGTCCGGGCTGATGGCGATGCCGTTGGCCTTGTGGTCGAAGTTGTTGCCACTCAGGGGGTAATTTTCGGTGCGGGCGAGCACGGACCAGCGGCGGTTACCCGTGCTGGCGTCCAACACCCCTTTGGTGAGGGTAACGATGTTGTACTTGCCCTCGGCGATACCAGTGGAAAACTCGTTGGTTTTGTTCTCTACCAGGTAGAAGGCGCCGTCTGGGCCAATGTTGAAACTCGCGGCACTGCGCACCCCGTGGTCAGAAGTGGTGTAGACCTTTTCCAGCGCCGGGGCCGTGGCCTCAGGGTTGAGCCGGGAGACGTCGCCGTTGGCGTTGAGCATGTAGAGGTGGTTGTCCAGGGGATCGAGGGCGATGGCGATGGTGTTGCGGGGCACGCTGAGAACCCGCCGGGCCTGGAGCTGGGGGTCGAGGAGGCGCGGCTGGGCCAGCCCCTCGCGGGTGGCCAGGGGAACCAGACAGAGGCCGGCGACAACGAGGCGTGCGAGCATCAGGGTTCTCCTGCGTATGGGGTCAGGCGGGCGCCAACTCGCCAAAAAGGGTGTGGGAGGTGGCGCGCAGAATGTTCACGGGCACCAGGCTGTTGGTCGGCGCCTCCTGGGAAAAAACCACGGTCTTGCCCTGTGGGGTCCGGCCGAAAAAGCTGGGTGTGGAGCCGTTTTGGCGTTTGGACGGGCCCTCTACCAGCACCTCTGCGGTGGTGCCGACCTGGTTCTGGTAGAGCTGTTTCGAGATGCCCTCCTGCAGCGCGATGATCCGCTCCAGGCGTTCGGATTTCACTGGCTCCGGCACGTCGTCGTCCATCTTTTTATGGGCGTGGGTGCCCTCGCGCGGCGAGTACTTGAACATAAAGGCGGAATCGAAACGGATCTCGGCCACCATCGCCAGGGTCTGCTCGAAATCCGTTTCTGTCTCGCCGCAGAATCCGGCAATTAGGTCCGTGGTCAGGGCCAGGCCCGGGAGTCTGGCGCGCAACTCGCCGACCAGGGCGCGGTACTGGGCTGCGGTATATCCCCGGCGCATCCTTTCGAGCTGGCTGTCGGATCCGCTTTGCAGGGGCAGGTGTAATGATGGGCATACCACCGGCACATCGGCGAGCGCGGCGATGACCTGGGGACTGAAATCGGCAGGATGGGGGGAGGTGAAACGCAGGCGCTTGATCCCCTCCACCTGGCCCACGGACCGCAACAGACCCGCAAAATCCACCTCCCCGTCGTCATAGGAGTTCACGGTCTGCCCGAGTAAGGTGACCTCCTGAAAACCCTCGGTGGCCAGTTGCCGCACCTGGCGGATCACCTCTGAGGCGGGCACGCTGCGCTCCCGGCCCCGGACAAAGGGCACGATGCAGAAGGTGCAGAACTTGTCGCATCCCCGCATGATCGTCACCCAGGCGTTGACCCCCTGCCGGCGCACCGGGTCGATGCCGAGGTACTCCTCGTCGCGGTCCAGGCGCACGTCCATCAGGGTCTGCTCTGAGGTCTCGGCGAGGAGCTGCGGCAGGCGGCGGTAGGAGTCAGGGCCCATCACCAGGTCTACAAAAGGGGCCCGCTGGGGCAGGGATTCGGCCAGGTGCTGGGCCATACAGCCCAGGATTCCCAGGGTGAGATTGGGGGTGTGGGCGCGCAGGCCGCTCAGCTGCGAAGCCCGGCCAATCACCCGCTCCTCGGCGTGTTCGCGCACGGCGCAGGTGTTCAGCAGGATGACCTCTGCGCCTTCTGGGGTGGGGATGATCCGAAAACCGGCCTGCCTCAGGATACTGGCCACCAGTTCCGAGTCGGCCACGTTCATCTGGCAGCCGTAGGTCTCGATGTAGACGCTGCGCATCAGACCACCTCCCCGTATACCAGGCCCTCGCGGGCTTGCGCCACCCGCACCTGGACCATTTGGTTGACCTGAGCGGGCCGGCCGGGGAACACCGCCTTGATGTAGTTGTCGCTCAGGCCGGTGCTCAGGCCACTTACCGGGTCTGGGTTTTCCTCCACCAGCACCTCGAGGTCTTGGCCGACGAAGCGGCGGTGGAACTCGAGGCGTTTCGCCGCCCCCAAGGCGATGAGTTCCCTGGCGCGGGCGGCTTTGGCCTGGGCTTCCACCTGGGCTCCCAGTCTCTGGGCAGGGGTGCCGCTGCGCACCGAATAGGGAAAGACGTGCAGGTAGGTGAGGGGAATGCGCTCGATGAGGCGGCGGGTGTTGGCGAAGTTCTCGTCCGCCTCGCCAGGGAAACCCACCATTACGTCTGCCCCCAAGGCGCAGCCGGGCACCAGTCGGGCGAGGGTCTCGATCCGCTCGGCGTAGTAGGCGCTGGTGTAGCGGCGGTTCATCCTCCTGAGGATCTGGTCGTCCCCGCTCTGCAGGGGACCGTGGAAGTGCCGGCACAACTTGGTGGACTGGGCTGCGTGGTGGATCAAACTGTCGGACAGATACCCGGGCTCGATGGAATTTAGCCGCAAACGGTCGAGGCCCGCGATGGTCTCCAACGCCCGGAGGAGATCTACCAGCGCGTCTGACTGGTCCTGGTCCTGGCCGTAGGAACCAGTGTGGACGCCGGTGAGGGCCAGTTCGCGGTACCCGGCCTCGACCATCATCCGGGCCTGGGCCAGGACTTCAGCGGACGCCCGGCTGGCGCCGGGCCCGCGCACCAGGGGGATGATGCAGTAGGTGCAGTGTTCGTCGCAGCCGTCCTGAATCTGCAGGGAACCCCGGGTGCGGCCCTGCTCCACGCCGCCCTCGATGCCGAGGAATTGCGTGGTCTGGGGGCGTTGTTCTGGGTCGAAGGTTGGGGCGAGGGTGCCCGCGAGGTGGGCCTGCACGTGTTCGACCAGCCTGGCCTTGTCGCCGTTGCCTACCACCACCTGGGCGCCGGCGCGGTGCATCTCCTCTGGTTGCCGCTGCGCATAACAGCCGGTGGCCACCACAGTGGCCGCGGGATTGGTTCGGCGCGCCCGCCGCACGGCCTTGCGGGAGTCGGCGTCCCCAGAACCGGTGACCGTGCAGGTGTTCACTACATAGAGGTCGGCCTGGGCGCCAAAGGGCACGACCTCGAATCCCTGGCGGGCAAAACCCGCCGTGAACGCTTCGAGCTCGTAGTGGTTGAGTTTGCAGCCCACATTCTGCAGGGCCACACGAAGAGGTCTGGGGTCCATTGTGCCTTGGTCGAGGGGAAAAGGTTAAAACAAAAGAAGTTACACTATTCCCCCCAGACTGACAACCCGGCTGCCGCTCTGGGCGAGAGTGAGGGCTTCGAGCACGGGGCGGGCTTTGAGCAGCATCTCGGCGAACTCGGCCTCCGGGTCGGAACGGGCGACGATGGCTCCGCCGGCACCTACGGTGGTGCTGGTCGGGGTGCTCACTGCTGTGCGAATGACGATACTCAGTTCGAGGCGGCCGTCCCAACCGAGGAAGCCCAGCGCGCCGGAGTAGGGACCGCGCGGGGCCACTTCGATGTGGTCGAGCAGTTCGAGGGACCGCAGTTTCGGCGCCCCGGTCATCGAACCGCCGGGAAAGGCGGCGCGCAGACAGTCGAACCCATCCACCCCGGGCCGCAACCAGCCCGCTACCGTACTCACCAGCTGATGGCACGAGGCAAAGGTCTCCACCGCCATTAGGGAGGGCACCTCGACCGAGCCCACCCGGCAGACCCGGCCCAGGTCGTGGCGCAGGAGATCGGTGATCATCAGATTCTCGGCGCGGTCCTTAACCGAGGTGCCTAGATCGAGGCGCAGCCTTTCGTCAGCCTCGGGGGTGGTCCCCCTGGCGCGGGTGCCTTTGATGGGGCGGGTGCTCACCCTGCGCTCGCCATCGACCCGGAGGAATTGCTCTGGGGAGGAGGAGAGCAGATGCAGGGACCCGAGGCGCAGGAAGGCGGCGTACGGGGCTGGATTGGCCCGGCGCAACACCCGGTACGCCGACCACGGGTCCGCCAGGGCGGGGCCCTGAAACTGAGTGGTGAGGCACAACTCGTAACTCTCCCCGGAGCGAATGGCTTTGAGGCAGCGGTCGATATCGCCCAGGTAGGTCCGGCGGTCCCGGCGCAGTTGGAAGTAAAAAGGCACACCCGGACAACGCGGTTTTAGGGCGGGAAGCTCCGGCAGCCCCGCCAACAGCGCCGCCATCTGCGAGAACCACCGCTGGGCCGCGGCTTCGGGACCAGCAAAGGCCAGATAGAGGAGTTGGTCGCGGTGGTCGAAAACCAGGTACCGGTCCACCTCCAGAAACGCCGCGTCGGGCTGCTCAGCGGGAGGCGAGGGCACCCCCGTGGTTTCGGTCTTGAACTCGTACCCCAGATAGCCGATCCAGCCGCCGCAGAACGGGAAGGGCGCCGCTGCCGCGTAGTCTGGGCGAATGGTTCTCAGATATTCGAAGAGGCCCTGGCGCCGGGTTTCAACCCCCTCGGGGCCTTCGAGCTGCAACTCCCGCCTCCCTGCCCAGTACCGGACTAGACGCTGGGCCGAACCCATGTAGGAGAAGCGGGCCCCGTCGCCAGGCTGGGCGCTGTCCAGCCAAAAACACAGCGGCGCATCTGCAAACAGCGCGCCGAATACGCGTTCGGGGTCAGGGGCGGGGAGAAGGGGGCGGTAGTGAAAGGCACCAGTTGGGGGTTGGTCGCTGGCGGCTTGGGGCGGGTTGGGCAGTGCGGGCACAAATGAGCGCGGCGGGGCCGGCACGTGGGCGATAAAGTTGCGCAGTAGTTGTTCCCCGTATTCGGTACACACCGACTCGGGGTGGAACTGTACGCCCCAGAGCGGCCGCTGGCGGTGGGCCAATCCCATCAGCAGCCCGTCCCGGGTCCACGCGATGGGGTCGAGGCAGGAGGGCAGATCCCAGTCCACCACCAGGGAGTGGTAGCGCACCGCCGCGAAGCCCTGCGGAAGGCCGGCGAACAGTGCCTGACTGTTGTGGAAGATGGCGCTC
>SXGT01143382.1_pt1 | contig 22256 bp, 22 predicted proteins | sample 3176221 | NCBI WGS metagenome assembly SXGT01 (sample SAMN11356862, study PRJNA531348) | freshwater metagenome | isolation source: freshwater sample F1-120 | place: China: Fuxian Lake, Yuxi | collected 2017-12-25
CGTAGGAGTAGGTAAAACGACTCTGCTGCGCGCTTTTTCTCGCGGCATAGGTGGCGCTTACCAGCGTATTGAAGGCACCATCGATTTAATGCCTAACGACCTCGTTTACCACACCTATTTAGGTGAAGACGGCAAACCGCACGTCAGTGCCGGGCCCTTGCTAATGTCGGGTGAGAATTTATCGATTTTCTTTTTTAATGAAATTAACCGCGCACGCCCACAAGTGCATTCATTGTTGCTAAGGGTGATGGCGGAACGTTCACTCACGGCTTTCAATAAAGAACATTATTTCCCACACATGTTGGTGTTTGCCGACCGTAACCAAGTTGAAAAAGAAGAAACCTTTGACATCCCATCTGCGGCACGCGATCGCTTCATGATGGAAATCCCCATCGCCGTGCCATCCGACCCAGCCATATTGGAATCCCTGGTCTTCGATACGCGCTACCATGACATTGATGCATTGGTTGGCAAAGTGCCTGAGGATTTGTTGCAGTTTGATCAACTCAATGGCTTTGCCGCCACACTGCAAAATAGCATCAGCGCTAGCCCTACTCTGCGCAATTACGTCTTGGATTTATGGCGTGCAACCAAAACGCCTACTGACTTTGGCGTGAAGATTACTGGGGTGGATATGAACCGCTTAGTGCTATCTGGCGCCAGCCCGCGGGGCATGGGTATGGTCTTGCGTGCTGCTCGGGTCAACGCTTGGTTGAACAATCGCACTGCAGTTCTGCCCGAAGACGTTCACGCGGTGTTTCATTCCACTGTGGCGCATCGCTTGGTATTTAGCCCGGTTTACGAAATGCGTCGCACGGAAATTGCTAGAGAAATGCTTAGCGGCATCATCAATGCAATTGCCACGCCTTAAGCTAGCATCATCAGCGGTCACTTAATGCCTGAACAGCACATCAAAGAATTTAGCTACCACATCGGCTGGCGTTCGCGTTCGCGTCGCCCTGGTCGCCACAAAAGCAACCAACGTGGCATGGGCATGGAGTTTCGTGGTCACACCACGCTATTAGCCTACCCCGATCCCAGACGCATAGACATCAGGCAAACCATACGCGACCCATTGGAGCAAATCCATGTTCGCTTGTTTAACCAAAAAAGCGTCACCCCGGTGTTTGTCTTATGCGACCTATCCGGTTCCATGCAATACGGCGCCAAACAAAAAAAATTAGCCGTAGCGGCTGACATTGCCCAATCGGTCGCCCAATCGGCTACCCGCAATCGTGACTTAGTCGGCTTCATAGGCTTTGATGACGTGGTTAGGGAAGATTGGCTGTGCACGCTGTCCGCCAGACCCCACAGCACAGTGGAAATGGCAGAAAACCTGCGTGATTACCAAGCCGCCGAAGTGGGCAGCCGCGGCGTCATCGACACCGTTCGTTTATTGCCTCGTGAACGTTCGCTGATTTTTATGGTATCCGACTTTCACATGCCTATCAGCGATTTAGAAGAATCCTTGGTATTAATGCAACGCCACCATATTGTTCCGGTGGTTTTATGGGACTCCACTGAATACACGGACTTACCAGAATTTGGCATCACCAACGTCACCGACCCCGAGACCGGCGCCAAACGTACTTTGTTTTTGCGCAAAGCTTACCGAGAGCAAATATTGCAAAGCTTTGCTGAACGACGCGAACTCATCAAATCCTTGTTTTCGCGCTACGACATGGAGCCTTTTTTTGTGGAAAACCACTTTGACGCCGATTTACTTACCGACTATTTCCACCAGTACGTGGCAGCCTAAATTAATGAGTATTTTTATGCGAACCCGATTTTTATTAGCGCTATGCGCTTTATCTTTGACCACACAAACGGTATACGCCGACATCGTTTTACCGGACGTGGACGCCAAATACGTCAGCCTCAAACAAATCAACCCTAGCCGTGATGCAGGCTACGTGGTTGGCGACGTATTGGACAGGACCATCATTTTAAATATCAAAAAGCCCTACGAACTGGTTAAAGAATCGCTACCCATAGAAGGATACGAACACCGCTACCGTGGTCAAATTTCCGGCATAGAGCTGGTCAAAATCAGCCACCAAGAAAGCCCTAGCAGTGAAGGCGTCAACCACGAGCTGCAATTGCGCTACCAAGTTTTCACCACTGGCAAATTAGCCAAGCCGGCCGCCCTGCGCGCAGAAATTGTTAAGTTACGCAACACCAATAGCACAGAAATAGTGCAATACCGCATCCCCTCTTATTCATTCCGAATCTCACCGCTGTCGGTGTTCGGCGCGGTTAAATTAAAAGAGGAAATGAGTCCCTTTGTGCGCCCCTTATTTCTGGATGACCAAGCAGACCTGCTGCAACTAAGCCTTGCCATAGCAGCGCTAAGCTTATCTTTGCTAGGCCTGCTTTACATTCTTGGCGTGCACGCCTGGTTGCCTAGAATGGGCGCCCCGTTTGCCAAAGCCTACCGTGATATCCGCAAAATGCCGGATAACGAGGCGGGCATACAAGCAGCCGCCACGCGTTTGCATGCCGCCTTAAACAAAACCGCTGGTGGTGTTTTATTTAATAGCAACTTGGACACCTTTCTAAAAAACAAACCTGCCTACGCACCCTTAAAACAAGAATTAGAACGGTTTTTCAGTCTGTCTAGCTTGGTGTTTTTTGCACCGGTAGCGCACACCCACCTAGGCATCAGCCCCAAGTTATGGCTGCAACAATTTTGTCGTCAGTTGCGCGATTGCGAGCGCGGACTATTGCCTAACGTTAAAAACAAAGTGAGTCAGTGATGGGCTTTGCACACCCACTGCTGTTATGGCTGCTGCCTTTGGCCGCTCTGCCTATCCTGCTAGACAGGGCTAATAGCCGCGGCTACTCATGGCTAGCCATGTTACCTAGCGATCCTCTATCTAACTTAATAGGCTTGCTACTGAAGATTTTGGCAGCCATCAGCTTGTTTTGCATTATTTTAGGCTTAGCGGGGCCGCACAGTTTGGAACAAAAAATCCAACGCATAGGCGTAGGCGCGCAAATAGGCATGGTGATAGACCGCAGTGCCAGCATGGATGACCCTTTCTCAGAGGGAACGGCAGAAGGCCGAGTCGGCGAAACTAAATCGGTAGCTGCAGCCAGACTGATGACGGAGTTCGTCAGCCAGCGTAAAAACGACATGATAGGCGTGGTGACATTCAGCAACTCGGCGATGTATGTATTGCCGTTAACCGACAGTCGCGAAGCCGTATTGGCTGCCATTAAGGCCACTTCTGGCAATTCCTTATTTCAAACCAATATAGGCGGCGGCTTAAGCAGTGCTGTCAGCCTGTTTGAGCACGTGCCGGATTCTGGTTCTAGGGCCATTATCTTAATATCAGACGGTGCCGGGCGAGTTGGGGCGGAAGTGCAACAAAAATTACGCGACTGGCTAGAGCGTTACAACCTGTCTTTGTATTGGGTGGTGTTGCGCCAACCGGCTGGTGTGAATATTTTTGATCCCAAATACCAGGATCATTATGAGGAAATGCTGCCATCGGAAGTGGAACTGTACAACTATTTCAAATTACTGCGTACGCCCTTTCACGCCTACCAAGCGGAAGACCCAAAATCCTTAGCGGCGGCCATGGCGGACATCAACCAAAAAGAAAAGAAACCCATCAAATACATGCAAAAAATTCCTGGTCATGATTACACCCAGCTCTGCTATTTTATTGCAGCCATCATGATAGGCCTTTTGCTTAGCGTTAAATACTTCGAGCTTAGAACCTGGAACACAAAACCATGAGCCTTAAATTCCCATCTATCAGTGTCAAAAAACTCACGCTACTTTTAGTCGTCATTGCCACCTTGGCCAGCCTAGCAATCGCCTATGAAGTTAACCGCATCAGGCAAATCTACGCATTCAATCGCGCGGTGAGCACCGGCAAAAATCCGCAAACTGACAAGCAAAGTTTTGAAGCCAAGTACGCCACCGCCTATTGGTTAGCTAACAATGAACGCTACAAAGAATCAACTTTACTTTATTCGCAACTGACGCAAAAAGGCACGCCCGCGCAAAAGGCAGCCGTGCAGCACAATATAGGCAATATGTTCTTTTTAAAAGCCTTACAAGTGGGTGGCGGCAACGATTCAAAAGTGCGCGATGAAGTGGAATACTTGCTTATGCAAGCCCACAGCTCATACAAACAAGCGCTCAAACAAGACAACAGCAATTGGGGCACGCGACGCAACCTAGACCGAGTCATTACCTTGCTACCGGAAAATCCCACCCCTGGTGTGGGTGAATCCGACTCCCCTGGCCTTATCATGGGCAATATACCGAATGGCTTGCCGTGAAAATACTCATCGCTTATCTTAAATCCAATCGCGACACGGCCTTACTCAGCAGCGCCATGTTGCTGCTCTTATTGGCCATGCTTGAGCCCACCATACCGCTTAAGCACAATATCTACAGCTACTTCCTAGTCGCCGATATTTCACAAAGCATGAACGCCGTGGACATGCGCATCAACGGCAAACCAGTTTCACGGATTGCTTATACGCAAAAATTGATGCATGAAACCGTGGCTTCGTTGCCTTGTGACACCAAAGTCAGCATAGGTTTATTTGCTGGCAACAGCGTTGCAGCTCTGTATACACCTATCGAGGTATGCGAAAATTTCGCTGCCATTCAAGACACCATAGATCACCTAGATTGGCGTAATGCCTGGTCTGGCAACAGCCGTGTGCGAGAAAGCCTATACAGTGCTGCTCGAGCCGTGCGCGGCTTTCCTGAACCGGCGCAGGTGGTGTTGCTCACGGACGGTGAAGAAGCCCCTAAGCTGCATGCCTTTAACACCAGAGATTTAACCAACTTCCAAGGGGCAGATGGTTGGCTATTAATCGGTGTGGGCTCAGAAAAAGGCACGGCCATACCTAAGTTAACTGAAAAAAATCAAATAATAGGCTATTGGTCTAACGACAGCTTTGCCCTGCAACCGGGCATAGCACAAATTTCCGAGTCTACCTTGGGCACCCGTGATGACAGCGTAGCGGGCGCCAACGATAGGTTTATCTCAAAATTGGATAGTGAGTACTTGAAAAACGTCGCCAAGGAAATTGGTGGTGACTACGTGAATGGCGATAACGTGCATAAGGTATTGGACGCCATGAAAAAGCAAAAACCGGCTAGGCGTGACATTGCGCCGTATAATTTGAGCAGCGTTTTAGCTGGCCTTGCGGCACTATTATTGCTGTTTGCCTATGCGGGCAAACACCCCTGGGCGCAAATACAATCCAGCTTAAAGTTTTACAAAAAAGAATTATTCAAAAACCGGATCAGTGCTAACGAAGCCAGCATTGCTCACGACAATCAAATTCGTTAAACCGGCAGCGTCGCCCACCTTAGGTATACACGTAAACGCCGGTAGTCCTCAGTGTCCACCGCATCGCCAGGTATCAGCACGTAGCGCACAGGCGAATACCAGGCCGCCTCTTGCAAGCGATAATGCACCACTGATAATAAGGGCGTCACCACGGTGCTAGGCATGATACGTACCGCCTGCCTACGACCATTCTGAAGATGAAGAGTAACGCTGTTATCTGGCTTAAGCTGTAAGGCCACGACCGAATGCTTTAAACGCCTTAAGCCATGCAGCAAGATGGCATGACTTGTGGCCGCTGCCAGCAGTAGGCAACTTATCACTCTCCACGGCCAAGGCCAGGGCAACACGCCTACGCACACTGCGCCCAACAAGCTCATGGCGCCTAATACCAAACACAAAACAATGGATGGCCTGATGTCTAATTGTATGCGGTGCATATTTCCTCACGCGAAGGGCACGGCGGCTAAATTTATGCCGCACAGGGCGCTTCAATATATAATGCCTTTAGCCCCCTAATTACCCACTACGAGTGACCCATGGCAAACAACGATTGGCAAGAATTTCAATTCATACAAGGCGCGGTGTTTAATAATCAAACTATAGTCTCATTTGGCAACATACAAAATGAGCTGTTGTGCGCAGCACAAGCCGACATCGTATGTGACTTGTCGCACTTGGCCACGCTGGCTTTAAGCGGTGACGATGCGCTGACTTTTCTGCAAGGCCAGGTGACCAACGACGTTAATTTACTCGGCACAAACAAGGCCCATTACAGTGGTTACTGCAACCCTAAAGGGCGTTTATTGGCTTTGTTTTTGGCATACCGTAAAGCGGATGCCCTGCACTTGCAATTAAATGGCAAACTGGCTGAAGCCATAGCCAAACGACTCAAAATGTACGTCATGCGCGCCAAGGTCAATTTAGACAACATCAGCGACGCCACCGTGAAACTGGGCGTCAGTGGGCCCAATGCCGAGCAAGCTTTATCGGCTTTTTTCAGCCCCATCCCTGCCCTAGCCTTAGAACTGACACACAATGAAAACGGCACTTTAATTCGCTTGAGCGGGCCATTGCCGCGCTTTGAAATCGTCTGCAATACCGACAACGCCAAACGCATTTGGTCGGAGCTGAAAAAAACCTGCAAGCCTGTAGGCAAAGCCGCATGGGAATGGTTGGAAATACAAGCCGGCATTCCAGACATACAGTTGACCACCCAAGAAGAGTTTGTACCGCAGATGGTTAACTTGGATAGTCTAAACGGAATTAACTTCAAGAAAGGCTGTTACACCGGGCAAGAAATTGTCGCCAGAACCCACTACTTGGGTAAAGTCAAACGCAGGACGCATTTACTCCACCTAGCGACCTCGGTGCCTGCACAAGCAGGGATGGACGTCGTCACGGACAAACAGGAAGTGGTAGGCAAGGCAGTCAGAGCGGCGCCTGCGCCTAATGGTGGCTACGATGTCTTGGCTGAAATCCGTTTAGACAGCATGGATACCGGCGATCTTTTCATTAATGGCGTCAAACTTGAACTGCGCGCCCTACCCTACGCCTTGAGTGCAGATTAAGGCTGGGCTTTAGGCAGGATGGCAGGTTTGGCGGTGTCCAAGACTTGATAAAAAACCTCGTCTTGTTTGACCATGCCCAGCTCACTTCTAGCGCGCTCTTCAATGGCGGCGCGACCACTTTTCAAATCCAGCACCTCTGCATCCAAGGCTTGATTTCTCGCTTTTAAGGTGAGGTTGGTCTCTTGCGTCAAACTGATTTGACGGCTTAACTTCCACACGCTCAGCCAACTGCCTTTGCCCAACCACAATGGATACTGCAGCAAGGCAATAAGGGTAATGAAAATGAGGGTGAGCGCTTTCACAAGGCTTATTTAAACAATTGGTAAAACGCACCCATGCCGGCGTAACTAGAGGCGTCGCCTAACTCTTCTTCTATGCGCAACAATTGGTTGTACTTAGCAATACGCTCAGAACGGCACAATGAACCGGTTTTGATTTGCAAGGCATTGGTTGCCACTGAAATGTCGGCGATGGTGGTGTCCTCGGTCTCACCTGAACGATGCGAAACCACCGCGGTATAGCCGGCACGTTTTGCCATTTCTATGGTTTGGAAGGTTTCAGTCAAGGTGCCGATCTGGTTTACTTTAATCAATACTGAATTGGCCACACCGCGCTGTATGCCCTCACGCAAAATTTTGCTGTTGGTCACGAATAAATCGTCGCCAACCAATTGCGTGGTTTTGCCTAGGCGCTTAGTTAGAATGTCCCAGCCATCCCAATCAAACTCGCCCATGCCGTCTTCTATGCTGATAATTGGGTATTTATCACACCAAGTAGCCAAGTAATCGGTGAATTGAGCCGATGATAAGGCCAAGCCCTCCGATTCCAAGTGGTATTTACCGTCCTTATAAAATTCCGTACTGGCGCAATCTAAGCCCAAGTAAACATCACGGCCAGGCTCGTAACCGGCAGCCGAAATGGCCTCTAAAATTAGTTGTATGGCCGCCTCATTGGAAGGCAAATTAGGCGCAAAACCGCCTTCGTCGCCCACGGTGGTGGCCAGGCCTTTTTTATGCAGTGTTTTTTTCAATTGATGAAACACTTCAGCGCCGCAACGCATGGCTTCACGGAAGCTAGGCAAACCGGCTGGAATAATCATGAACTCTTGCATGTCCACGCTGTTATCGGCGTGCGCACCACCGTTGATGATGTTCATCATAGGCGTAGGCAATTGCATCGCGCCTGAACCGCCTAAATAGCGATACAAAGGCAAACCGGATTCTTCGGCGGCGGCACGGGCACAGGCCATGGACACGGCTAAAATGGAATTCGCGCCTAAACGGTCTTTGTTTTCCGTGCCGTCTAATTCAATCAAGGTTTTATCGATAAAACTTTGCTCTTCGGCATCCAAACCGATGATGGCTTCGGTAATTTCAGTGTTGACGTTTTCCACTGCCTGCAACACGCCTTTACCTAAATAACGTGCGCTGTCACCATCGCGCAACTCCATGGCTTCCTTGGCACCGGTAGAGGCACCTGAAGGCACGGCCGCACGGCCTATCACGCCGCTTTCTAGCAAGACATCGCATTCCACCGTCGGGTTGCCACGTGAGTCTAAAATTTCGCGGGCGATAATATCAACAATTGCACTCATCACTTACTCCTCAAATTAATGGTTTAGCCATGAATCGATGGGCTTAAACCGTTTTAGCTAGTTCTTATAATGTACTTTCTATGAAGCCGGCTTTTTTCACCAGCTTATCTAAATCCACCAACACGGCTAACAACTCCTGCATTCTATGCAAAGGCCAAGCATTAGGGCCATCGGACAAAGCGCTATCCGGGTCCGCATGGGTCTCCATGAAAATGCCGGCTATGCCACTGGCCACCGCCGCTCTGGCTAACACCGGCACATGCTCGCGTTGCCCGCCACTCTTATCGCCTTGCCCGCCCGGCTGTTGCACCGAATGGGTCGCATCAAACACCACCGGGCAATGGCTTTCGCGCATGATGGCCAAGCCTCGCATATCCGACACCAGGGTGTTGTAGCCAAACGACACACCACGCTCACACACCATGATGTTGTCTTGCTTGCCATTCGCTTCTCGGGCTTTTTGCACCACGTTACGCATGTCAGCCGGTGCCATAAACTGGCCTTTTTTTATGTTGACCGGCTTACCGGATTTCGCACAAGCCATAATAAAATCGGTTTGACGGCATAAAAAAGCCGGCGTTTGCAGCACATCAACCACGGCAGCCACCTCATTTACTTGCTGCTCGGTATGCACATCGGTCAGCACCGGCACGCCAATTTGGCGACGCACCTCATCTAAAATCCGCAAGCCTTGCTCTATCCCCAATCCCCTGAACGTGCTGTTGGCGCTGCGATTGGCTTTATCAAAAGACGATTTGTATATAAACGGCATGGACAAGGCCGCTGCCATTTCTTTTAGCTGGCCCGCACTGTCAATGGCCATTTGTTCGGATTCGATGACGCAGGGTCCGGCTATCAAAAATAAGGGGTGGTCTAAGCCCACCTCAAAATTACATAATTTCATTTAAGGCCTTTTTATACCGCAGCGCTTAGCCAACCGCCGACACAGACGTCATTAGTGTTTTTTATTCGCCAAGGCCGCGCTAACAAAAGCGGTAAACAAGGGGTGGCCGGTACGTGGATTGGAGGTGAATTCTGGGTGGAATTGCACGGCCATGAACCATGGATGGACCGATTTAGGCAATTCAATAATTTCACACAAATCTTCCGTTGGCGTTCTGGCAGAAACAATCAAACCGGCCGCTTTCAATTGCTCCACGTAATGGTTGTTCACCTCATAGCGGTGTCTATGTCGTTCATTAACTTGCTTGCCGTATATATCGGCAGCCATGGTATTAGCCACAATGGGGCAAGCTTGTGCGCCCAGGCGCATGGTGCCTCCCAAATCGGAATCTTCCGAGCGGGTTTCCTTGCTGCCATCGGCCGCTTGCCATTCGGTGATTAAACCCACCACTTGGTGCGGGCTTTCTGGGTCAAATTCCGTGCTGTTGGCTAGGTTTAATTTGGCTGCATTGCGGGCAAACTCGATCACCGCCAATTGCATGCCCAAGCATATCCCTAAGTAAGGCACTTTATTTTTTCTGGCATAAGCGATGGCGGCAATCTTACCTTCCGTTCCACGCTTACCAAAGCCACCCGGCACCAAAATAGCATCCATGTCGGCCAAGGCGGCCGTGCCATTGGCCTCTATGTCCTCGGAGTCTATGTAGTGAATTTTAACTTTCGATTCGGTGTGTATGCCGGCGTGTATTAAGGCTTCGGTCAAGGATTTATAGGAATCGGCCAAATCAATGTACTTGCCAACAAAGGCAATGTTGACCAAGTGTTTGGGATTTTTTAAGGCGTAAGCAATTTTTTCCCAGCTCGATAAATCCGCGGCTTTAGCCAAGATATCCAATTTATGGCAGACGATTTCGTCCAGCATTTGGTCGTGCAATAGGCCGGGTATTTGGTAGATGGAATCGGCGTCGATCGCGCTGATAACCGCTTCCGATGGCACGTTGGTGAACAAGGCAATCTTTCTGCGTTCTTCATCAGGAATGTTGCGGTCAGCACGGCATAACAAGATATCCGGCTGAATACCGATTTCGCGCAACTCTTTCACCGAGTGCTGAGTCGGTTTGGTTTTTAATTCACCGGCCGTTGGTATCCAAGGCAACAGGGTTAAATGAATGTAACAGGCGTTGTTTTTACCCTCTTCAAAACCCATTTGACGGATGGCTTCCAAAAAAGGCAAGGACTCAATGTCACCGACCGTGCCGCCCACTTCAATGATGGCCACGTCGGCGCCTTCAGCGCCGCGTTTAACGCTCGCCTTAATTTCATCGGTAATGTGCGGGATGACTTGCACGGTTTTACCTAGGTATTCACCGCGTCGTTCTTTTTTAATGACACTTTCGTAAATTTGACCGGTGGTAAAGTTGTTGCGCTTGCCCATACGCTGGGAAATAAAACGTTCGTAGTGGCCTAAGTCTAAATCCGTCTCTGCACCGTCGTCGGTGACAAACACCTCACCGTGCTGGAAAGGCGACATGGTACCCGGGTCCACGTTGATATAAGGGTCCAGTTTGAGCATGGTCACTTTAATGCCGCGTGACTCAAGAATCGCGCCTAAACTAGCCGCCGCTATGCCCTTACCAAGAGAGGAAACCACACCGCCAGTTACGAATACATATTTAGTCATTAAATTAACTTTGTAGAAGACTTTTTAGAAGGCTGTTTATAACTACCTAGACGGGAACAAATTTTACCGTAAAGGCAGTACAATCACAATCAATCAAGAGGCATCCTTGCAGAAATTTTCACCGCCCTTATCTGGCCGTATAAGAAACCGTTAAAGCAACCTTTACTAGCATGAACCCAGCCAATTTAAACAGCATAAATGACCAAAAAACCGCGGACGAGCGCTGCATGCGCTTAGCCATGGCTTTAGCCGAACAAGCCGCTCAAGCGGGTGAAGTGCCTGTCGGCGCCGTCGTGGTGAAGGACGGCGTGGTCATTGGGCGAGGCAGCAACGCGCCTATTGCCCAGCACGATCCCAGCGCCCATGCCGAGATATTGGCATTGCGAGAGGCCGCCCAGCATCTGGGTAATTATCGCTTAGTGGATTGCACCCTTTACGTCACCTTAGAACCTTGCGCCATGTGCAGCGGCGCCATTCAACATGCGCGCATAAGCAGGTTGGTGTTTGGCGCCATGGATCCCAAAACCGGCTGTTGCGGCAGCGTGCTTAACCTCATGGCGGAAGCCAAACTCAATCACCATACTGAGGTAAGCGGCGGTGTTTTAGCGGATGAATGCGGCAGCCACTTGTCGGCTTTTTTTTCGGCGCGCCGCAAAAAATAATCCCGCCAAAAAGCAGAGCCCACAAAAGCAAAAAAGCCGACACGATGTCGGCTTTTTTGTAATTAACGAGGGCTTAACACCCTGTTAAATTAATCGTTGTTGCCACCTAGCAAGCCCATCAATAACTGCAATAGGCTGGTGAATAGATTGTAGATGCTCATGTACAAACTTAAGGTAGCGATGATGTAGTTGGTTTCACCGCCGTTAACAATGCGGCTCACGTCATACAAAATAAAACCCGAGAACAAAATCACGCCTACCGCTGACATGGCTAAGGTCATGGCAGGGATTTGTAAAAAGATATTGGCCAAGGAGGCGACAATTAGCAAGATAATGCCCACCATTAAGAATTTACCCATGAAGCTAAAGTCTTTTTTAGTGCTGGTAGCGATACCGGCCAAGGTCAAAAATATGATGCCTGTGCCGCCTGCAGCCAAACCTACAATTTGGCCGCCGTTACGCAAGTGTAAGGCGTGTTGCAAGATAGGGCCTAGCATTAAGCCTAACAAAAAGGTTAGGCCCAATAGCAAGACCACGCCTATGCTGCTATTGCGATTGGCCGTGATGGCAGCAAACAGTCCGTATAAAACAGCCATGGCACCAATCGCAAAAATGAATGGGTGCTGTGCGGCAAATGAAAAATTCATGCTCATGCCGATAAAGGCGCCAATCACCGTAGGGATTAGGGTTATGCCTAAAAGTGCATAGGTGTTACGCAAGACCTTATTGGTCACTTGTTGTGCTGAAACTGAACTGGCTAACACTGAATTTTGATCTGACATGCTTTGTTTCCTTTAATTGAAAAAACCACACTGCATAAGATAGCGACTAAGCCTAGAAGTTTCAAGGGCAAAATGATGACAAACACACTATTTTTTTGTCGACGCCTAATTAAATAACTCGCCCTCTTGCAAACCAAGCTGCCCCACCTGATGCACCGCTTGCACAAATTCGGCATTTTCATGCAAGGCATCCAGGCTGGGCGGATGCTTTTGCCCGTGCATGCGCGCCAGGCGAGCGATGCTTTGCGCAGAAATAGACCAAGTTAAATTAGCCAGTAATTCGTCTTGCATGGCCGGCTGATTGCACAGCAACACCATGTCGCAACCGGCGTTTAAGGCCGCCAAAGCGCGCGTGGTGACATCGCCACCGGCCGTGGCCGCTTCCATGCTTAAATCGTCGCTAAAAATCACACCATTGAAACCCAAGCGTTCACGCAGAATTTTTTGCAACCATCGCGTCGAAAAGCCCGCCGGCTTGTCGTCCACTTTTGGGTAGATCACGTGCGCCGGCATGATGGCTTGTATGCCATCGTCTATCATCATCTTAAACGGTTGCATGTCGCGCTGGGCGATCTGATCAAACTCCCTGTCGTCCACCGGCATGCTCACATGGGAATCCGCCACGACAAAACCGTGCCCAGGAAAATGCTTGCCGACGGCGGCCATGCCGCCTTTTTTCAAGCCCTGCATTAAAGCAAAAGCCAAGTCATTAATGGCTTGTGGCTTTAGGTGAAAGGCGCGATCGCCTATCACCAAGCTGTCGCCGTAATCCATGTCCAAGACCGGCGTAAAACTAAAATCGATACCGTGCGCACGCAATTCGGCGGCCAAGATCCAACCGGCTTCGGTGGCCAATTGCTTGGCCTTTTTCGGATGTTTATCCCAAATTTTACCGAACTCGCGCATGGCCGGAATTTTAGTGAATCCTTCGCGAAAGCGTTGCACGCGTCCGCCTTCATGATCCACGGCGATCAACAAGGGTGGCGTTCTAACCTCATGAATGCTGGCGGTGAGCGCCTTTAACTGGGTGTTGTTAATGAAATTGCGTTTAAACAATATCACCCCGCCAACCAAGGGATGCTGCAAACGACGAACGTCGTCTGCAATCAACTCGGTGCCAACCACATCCAACATCACGGGACCTAATGACATACGCTTTACCTTTTTAATTTAAATAATCTTACTTAGACTGATAGCCTACACGCAGCACAATGACCTTAGTCGGCCTCCTGCCGCACATCCAGGCGATCCCTGAGGCTGTCGCCGCCTAAATTAATGGCTAGGATCAAGCTCATTAAACTCAAGCCCACAATTAAAACATAATGCGGGGCCACCAGCATATAGCGCACCCCATCTCTTAGCATGGCGCCCCATGAGGCATTAGGGGCTTGGATGCCCAGCCCTAAAAAGGACAAGCTGGCCTCGGCTATCATGACGCTGGCCAAGCTGTAAGTCGCTTCCACAACCAACACCGAGGTTAACAATGGCAATATGTGTTTACCTAGCAATCTAGGCACGCTAGCACCTAGCGATAGCGCCGCCAAGACATGCTGCCTATCACGCAAACTAAGCGTCTGACCACGCGTTAAGCGCGCGTAACTGACCCAACCGGTTAGGCTAAGCGCGATCATTAAATTCAGCAAGCCTGGGCCCAATACCGCGGCAAAAGCAATGGCCAACAAAATGCCAGGGAAAGCCAAAAACACATCGGTGACCTGCATTAGAAATTGATCAACCCGGCCGCCGTAAAACCCGGCCAACATGCCAATCAACACACCCACCGTCATGGTCACCGCAGTCACTGACAGCGCCACTAACAGCGACACCTCTACCCCGTGCAAGAGTCTGGCTAAAATGCTGCGCCCCAAGTCGTCGTTACCCAACCAATAAACCTGGCTCGGCGTGCTCAAGATGGCATTTAAATCGATTTGATTCGGATCGAGCTGAAACAATCGACCTAGCACAACAGCCAATAACCAAAACAGCAAAATGCCGTATGCCAGTATTTTGATCATCAATGCCCTAGCCTAATACGTGGGTCGACCAAGCGATAGAGTAAGTCGGTCAGCACATTAACCACAACATAGCTTAATGCCACCAATAAAACGCAGGCTTGCGTCACTGGGTAATCACGCTTTTCTATGCTCTCCACCAACAAGCGGCCTATGCCATCCCAACTGAAGATGGTTTCGGTGATCACGGTGCCAGCCAACAAGCTGCCCATTTGCAAACCCACTATGGTGATAATCGGCAATAAAGCTGCTCGCAATGCGTGACGCAATATGACCTGACGCTCAGTTAAGCCCTTGGCGCGTGCGGTGCGGATAAAGTCGTCGTTTAGCACCTCAAGCAAACTGGTGCGCGTCATGCGGGTTAGGATGGCACTCAAGCCAAAACCCAAAGTAAGCGCCGGCAAAATAATCGAGGACGGGCTGTCCATGCCACTAACGGGCAAGCAGCCCAACCAAACGGCAAAAATTAACATCAACATCGGCCCTAGCCAAAAAGCCGGCATGGCCGACAGCCGCACGGAAACAATAGTCACTACCAGATCTTGCCAATGACCGGCTTTGAGAGCGGCATAAATGCCCAATGGCACCCCCACTCCCACGCCTATTAACAAAGCCAGTAAAGCCAGCTTAAGTGTGGCCGGGTAGCGGGTGTTAATTAACTCAACAATGGGGGTTTTACTGTGTATGGACAAACCAAAATCGCCATGCGCCAATCGGCTTAAATACAAGCCGAATTGGCTAGCGACGGATTGATTCAGGCCCAACTCGGCACGCAACACTGCACGGTCTGCCAAACTGGCCGATTCGCCCAACATCACCTCAACCGGGTCACCTGGTACTAAATGGATCAGTAAGAAAGTAAGACTAAGTACGCCAAAGACAACGGTACAAAAACTGATCAGGCGCTTAATCATTGCGTATGTTCACCGTGGTGCCCACCGCCACCAAATCAAATAACGTGATCAACTCAGCATTTCGCATGCGTATGCAACCGTGGGAACCAATTTTGCCCATTTCAACGCTGTCTGGCGTACCGTGTATGTATATGTAGCGCTGCATGGTATCCACCTCACCCAAGCGATTTAGGCCCAATTCCGTACCGGATAACCACAGTATTCTAGTCAATATCCAATCGCGCTCAGGGTATGCCGCCATCAAATCCGGCGTACATAGCTCTCCGGTTGCGCGGCGTCCGACGAACACGCTGTTAATCGGCGCACCGTCACCTATCTTCGCCCGCACCGTATGCTGACCTAGCGGCGTGCAACCGCTGTTTTTTTTGCACCCAGGGCCATTGGCGGCGCTCGATATCGCGCAACTTAGCAGCGGCTTACGACTGGCGTCGAACAACGTTAATCGCTGCTCTTTCAATGAAATATCAATGTGCATAAGCGCTTATTGTAGCTAAATCGTCCCAATTCCCGTCGGCTTTAGGCGAATAATTTTCTATGCCTTTTTGCATGGCGGCAAACTGACCTTCGTACCACAGTGGAATATAAGGCAACTGTTGGTGTATGCGCTGAGTCACCGCTTGCCAATCGTCTGTACTTAGCAGTTTGTCCAATTCAGCGTCTTGGTAACGGCCACGATTAAAACCTTTTGGTGGAATGTTGTCCGAACCAAAAGCCTGAGCATAGATTTCCGGCGTTTTTACCCCTACCCACGTCAAACCGTACAACTGGAAATTGCCTTGCTTAATTTCAGCAAAAAAAGTCGCCCAATCCAAGCTGCGTATTTCCAGATCTATGCCGGCAGCACGCATTTGCGCTTGCATGATAGTCGCCAATCTTAAGCGCTGCGCATCGGTAGAGGTTTTATAAACCAATTTGAGCGGCAAGCTGACACCGGCTTGTTGCAGCAAACGCTTGGCCAGCGCCGGATCATAGGCATAAGCGGGCAAAGTTTGTCGCTGTGCGTAATGCTCGGGCGGCAGGATGGCCCCACCTAAACGACTGTGCTGCAACATAACCTTGTTAATAATTTCTTGCCTGTCTATGGCATGCGCCAGCGCTTGCCTAACCTTGAGTTTTTTTAATTGCGGGTCTTGCGTATTTAAACCCAGGTAAGAGAAATTCACCCCTACAGCCGTTTTGACGGTTAACCCAGGCTTAGCTTGCAAATAGCGCACGGACTCAGGTGGCAAATCGCCTTGAATCAAATCCACTTCTGCGTGCACCAATTTCAGCATGCGCACCGTTGGGTCTTTTACCTCAATCAAACTAATACGCTGGCCGTCATCCAGGCGCTGCAAACCCCATTTATTTTTAGCCTCAAGCAATACCAATGGGCCGCTACCCACTGGAAAATGAGCGAAATCGTGTTTAACTTTAACCAATTCAGCAGGCAAAATACCCAGCACTAATTTGGCCGGAAAATGCCGGTCTGGTGCTTTTAAATAAAACAACACGGTACGCTCATTGACCACAACAATATTTTTTAAGTTGCTGAACTCTGCACTGTGCGGTGAATCTGAAAGAGCAGTAATGGAATCGTAAGTAGCTTTTACGTCGTAGGCCGTTAATTTTCTAGCTTTTGCTTTGTGCTCTGCGCTTGCTGGGTAGTAAAAAAGACGGCACTGTTCGCTCAGCGTGAATCGGTAGCTTAGCGGACTTAATTGTTGCCAAGTGGCTAAATTGGGTTGCGGTTTGGTATGGTGATCAAAATCCACCAAGCTTTGATAGAGCAAGCGATTAAGCCGTTCCGATGTGGCATCGCTGGCATACCTGGGGTCTAGATTTAGTGGTGCTTGACTGATGGCGAAGACGATTTCCGGCGAGGTCGAGGCTTTGTTTATTGAGTCAGATGGCGAAGATGGCGGCTTGCAAGCTGTTAGGGTTAATATGGAACACAGCAACAAGCCACTTAATAGGCGGTAATGTAAAAGCATGAGGAGAATTTTACTTGATTATGTTGTTGCATGGCGAACTAGCCAATAAGTCAGGTAATTTTTCCAATTGCCTCAATCCCACACATAATTTTGCTTAATGAAATGCCTTATAATTGCGCCTTCAAAATTTATGCACTGCACTCACCGCCTTTGAAAACCAATATTTTGCTTATCTATTGATATAAATCAATTTGACTCAAGGCGATGTGCGACAAAATGTCACGTGTGAAAAATCACAAAAGAATTATCAATTAGTACCATGGGGGAAACCAAATGCAAGACCTAAATGTAAGCTCGAACACGTATAGCGACGGTGTTATACGGCAGTTTTCTATCATGGCCGTGATTTGGGGTGTGGTGGGCATGTTGATGGGCGTGATTATCGCCGCACAACTTGTCTGGCCAGAACTCAATCTCGGCTTACCATGGACCAGTTTCGGTCGTTTAAGACCACTGCATACCAATGCGGTGATCTTTGCTTTTGGTGGCTGCACTTTGTTCGCTACTTCCTACTATGTCGTACAGCGTACCTGTCAAACCAAGCTGTTTATGCCTAAGTTGGCTACTTTCACCTTTTGGGCATGGCAGTTGGTCATCGTTTCAGCTGCCATCTCCTTACCCCTAGGTTTCACCCAAGGTAAAGAGTACGCTGAATTAGAATGGCCAATCGACTTGTTGATTGCAGTTACATGGGTGTGCTACGCCATCGTGTTCTTCGGCACCATAGGTACGCGTAAAGTAAAACACATCTACGTAGCAAACTGGTTTTTCGGCGCATTCATCATTACCGTGGCCTTGTTGCACATAGTTAACAGTGCCGCTATGCCAGCTGGCTTAATGAAATCCTATTCCGCTTATGCAGGCGTTCAAGATGCCATGGTGCAATGGTGGTATGGTCATAACGCAGTGGGCTTTTTCTTAACCGCAGGCTTCTTGGGCATCATGTACTACTTTGTGCCTAAGCAAGCCGGTCGTCCTGTTTACTCCTACAGTCTGTCCATCGTGCATTTCTGGGCATTGATTTTCACCTACATGTGGGCGGGCCCTCACCACCTACACTACACTGCCCTACCTGATTGGACTCAATCGCTAGGCATGGTGTTCTCACTAGTACTATTAGCGCCAAGTTGGGGCGGCATGATCAATGGCATCATGACCATGTCAGGTGCATGGCATAAATTACGCACTGATCCTATCCTACGCTTTTTAATCGTTTCTCTTTCTTTCTACGGTATGAGTACGTTTGAAGGTCCAATGATGGCGATTAAAACCGTTAACTCCTTATCACACTACACCGATTGGACCGTGGGCCACGTGCACTCTGGTGCTTTAGGTTGGGTGGGTTTGGTGTCCATGGGTGCAATCTACTACATGATTCCACGCTTATTTGGTCAAAAACAAATGTACAGCATCAAAGCAATTGAGCTGCACTTCTGGCTAGCCACTATAGGTATCGTGCTTTACATCGCCGCCCTATGGATTTCCGGCGTGATGGAAGGCTTAATGTGGCGTGCAATCAATGCTGACGGCACTTTAACCTACACATTCGTAGAAAGCGTCAAAGCTAAAACACCTTACTACATCACTCGTATGGTAGGCGGCCTGCTTTATCTAAGTGGCATGTCCATCATGTTGTGGAACGTCATTAAAACAGCAACCAGTGGCAAAGCGGCTACCGTGTCCATACCCGCTGCAGCTGCTCACGCTTAAGGAAACCATTATGTCGAATCATGAAACAAAAAAAGGCTTTAGCCACGAAAAGATAGAAACCAGCAACTTTCTAATGATAGTGCTGATTTTAGTGACGGTTGCATTTGGCGGCTTAGTGGAAATCGTACCGCTGTTTTTCCAAAAATCCACCACCGAACCAATTACTGGCTTGCAGCCGTACACCGCCGTTCAATTGGCTGGACGTGACATCTACACACGTGAAGGCTGTTACAACTGCCACTCACAGATGATACGTCCGTTCCGCGCAGAAACCTTGCGTTACGGTCACTACTCCGTGGCAGGTGAATCGGTTTACGACCACCCATTCCAATGGGGCAGCAAGCGTACCGGCCCTGATCTAGCGCGTGTTGGCGGCAAATACAGCGACGAATGGCAACGCATCCACTTGATCAACCCAAGAGACTTGGTGCCTGAATCCATCATGCCAGCCTACCCATGGCTAGAAAAAGACTTGGTCGATGCAGAAGCCATGCCAGCGCACATGAAGGCGTTACGTGCAGTAGGCGTGCCTTACACCGATGCCGACATTGCCGGTGCAGTTGAAGCGACAAAAGGTAAAACCGAATTGGATGCCCTAATCGCTTACTTACAGGTTTTAGGCATACACCTTAAATAAGCAACTTGGATAGGATTGAATCAAATGGACATTAATTCGCTACGCATCTTAACCACGGTTCTTAGCTTCATCGTATTCATAGGAATCATGGTTTGGGTTTGGCAACGCAGAAACACATCGGATTTTAAAGATGCGGCCAATCTGCCGTTTAAAGACGAGTAGAGTTTAAAGACTATAGCTAAAAACTGCCACGAAAGTGGCAGTAAAACCAAAGGAAAATAAAATGAGTGACTTTACGAGTAATTTTTGGCCAGTATTTATTACCGCCATCTCCTTGCTTGGTATATTCGGTTGCGCCTTGCTGTTATGGCGCACCAGCAAAATCAAAGTTGAAACCAATAGCGAGGGCACCAGCGGCCACGTTTGGGACGAAGACTTACGTGAAATGAATAATCCACTGCCTCGTTGGTGGGTGGGCATGTTCATTTTGACCATCATTTTTGCGCTGTTTTACCTAAGTGCTTACCCAGGTTTAGGTAACTATGCCGGTAAATTGGGTTGGTCGCAAAACGGTCAATACGACAAAGAAGTAGCCGACGCCAACAAGGCGCTAGAGCCTTTGTATGCTAAATACACTGCCATGACTACCGAAGACTTAGCAAAAAATGCGGATGCTAAAGCCATCGGCGAACGCTTGTTTATGAACAATTGTTCGCAATGCCACGGTTCGGATGCCAAAGGCAGTCGCGGTTTCCCTAACCTGGCTGACCAAGACTGGATACACGGGGGCAGCCCAGAAAAAATCAAGGAAACCATTACCGGCGGTCGTATCGGCATGATGCCTCCAATGGCGGCAGCAGTGGGCAACGCCGAAGACGTGAAAAACGTTGCTCATTATGTACTAAGCCTATCAGGCAGCATGCACGATTCTGGTCGAGCCGGCTTGGGTAAGGAAAAATTCACGGCTTGTGCCGCCTGCCATGGTGCGGACGGTAAAGGCAACCAAGCGATTGGTGCGCCCAACCTAACAGACAAGATTTGGTTACACGGTGCCGGCGAAGCTGCTATCATCAAACGCATCAATGAAGGTAAGGTTAACCAAATGCCTGCGCAAGCCGGTCGTTTAACCGATGCGCAAATCCACGTGGTGGCTGCTTATGTTTACGGTTTATCAAATAAATAAACACTAGCTAGTCCATGAAGTTGCATGCAGCATCACTGCATGCAACTTTTTTATTCGCAAGCCCTACGCACCATAGAAAGTGAGTCATGACCCATACGCCAGATGAAAAGAAACCCAGCAAGGCCACCTCAAAAAAGGCGCCTGCTAACGAGGTAGTCATTTCACTCTACGAATCGCAAGACAAAGTCTACCCACGTAGCGTTTCAGGCTTTTTCACCCAATGGCGCTGGGCTATGATATGGCTGACTCAGCTATTCTTTTATGGCGTGCCATGGCTAGAATGGGGTCAACGCCAAGCCCTGTTGTTTAACCTAGAAGCCAAACGCTTCTACATATTCAAATTAGTCTTGTACCCACAAGACCTGATCTACCTCACGGCCATACTCATCATTTCGGCCCTATCGCTATTCCTTTTTACCGCGATTGCTGGGCGACTCTGGTGTGGTTACACCTGCCCACAAACGGTCTACACGGAAATATTCCTCTGGATAGAGCGGAAAATTGAAGGCGATCGCGCCACGCGCATGAAGCTTGACGCGGCTGCCATGTCCACTGAGAAACTGGCTCGCAAAGGGGCCAAACACTTTGTTTGGATTGCCTTCGCCTTATGGACAGGCTTTACCTTTGTTGGTTACTTCACCCCGATACGCGAATTATGGGCCGCCGTAATGAGTTACAGCCTTAGCCCATGGGAAACGTTCTGGGTGTGTTTCTACGGCTTCGCCACTTACGGCAATGCCGGCCTTATGCGCGAGCAAGTGTGTAAATACATGTGCCCATACGCACGCTTTCAAAGCGCCATGTTTGACGACGACACCTTAATCGTCACCTACGACGAAGCACGCGGCGAACCGCGTGGTGGCCGTTCACGCAAGGCCGATGTCAGCGCACAAAAACTAGGCTCTTGCATAGACTGCAATCTGTGCGTGCAAGTCTGCCCTACCGGCATAGACATACGCAAAGGCCTGCAATACGAATGCATAGGCTGCGGCGCCTGCGCTGACGTATGCGACACGGTGATGGATAAAATGGGCTACGAACGTGGCCTAGTTAAATACTCCACGCAAAACGCCATAAACAACAATTGGACGCACAGCCAAATGTTGCGTCGCATCCTGCGTCCACGTGTATTAATATACGCTAGCATCTTGTTGCTGTTGATTGCTGCCCTAGTGGCCAGCCTGTGGTTTAGAACACCGTTCCGTGTGGACGTGGTGCGTGATCGAGGCGTAATGGCACGCCTAAGCGACGACGGCAAACTGGAAAACGTCTACCGCTTACAAATCATGAACGGCACAGAATCGCCGCAACATTACACTCTAAATGTAACGGGTATTGATGGCATAGAAATCGAAACCGAAGCCGCCAGTGAC
>SXGT01515019.1_pt1 | contig 22251 bp, 19 predicted proteins | sample 3176221 | NCBI WGS metagenome assembly SXGT01 (sample SAMN11356862, study PRJNA531348) | freshwater metagenome | isolation source: freshwater sample F1-120 | place: China: Fuxian Lake, Yuxi | collected 2017-12-25
GCAAGTTGCTTAAAACCCCATTGGCTGATCTTGACCTTTCAGTACGTGCATACAACTGCTTGAAAGCTGCTGAGATTAAAACTCTGGGTGATTTAGTAAGCTACGATATTGCTGATTTGTTGAAATTCCGCAACTTTGGTAAAAAATCACTTACTGAATTGGAAGACTTAGTTGCTAATAAAGGTTTGACTTTCGGAATGAACTTAGCAAAATATAAATTAGATAAAGAATAAAAAACAGATTAGAGATATGAGATTAGAGATATGAGACGTTTAGTTTTATCTCACATCTCACATCTCACATCTCAATACTAAAAATAAAATGAGACACGGAGATAAATTAAATAATTTAGGTAGAAAATCTGCTCATCGTAAGGCGATGTTGGCAAATATGGCTAGTTCATTGATTCTACATAAACGTATTAGCACAACTGTTGCTAAAGCTAAAGCTTTGAGAATATATGTTGAGCCAATTTTGACTAAGTCAAAAGAAGATTCAACACATTCAAGACGTACAGTATTTGCTTATTTGGGCAACAAAGAGGCAGTAGAAATGCTTTTTAAAGATGTATCAACTAAAATTGCTGATCGTCCGGGTGGATACACTCGTATTCTTAAGACTGGTGGTCGTTTAGGAGATAATGCTGATATGTGTTTTATCGAATTGGTTGACTTTAACGAAAATATGTTAGCAGCTAAAGCTCCTGCTAAAGCTAAAGCGTCTAGACGTGGAGGTAAAAAGAAATCAACAGAAACAACTGCTAAAACAGTTGATAAAACTGAAGAATCAACAGATGACAACACAAAAAGTGAATAATTTGTTAATTTAATATTTTCAATCTTAAAAAGGATAAAGTAATTTTGCTTTATCCTTTTTTTACGGCCATACCTTACCTAAACCGTTTATTTGGAAAGTAGAGGAAAAAAGAAAAATTATGAAGTACACAGCAAAAACTCCGGCAATTTTATTACTTGAAGACGGTAAAGTATTTTATGGAAAAGCTGCCGGAAAAATTGGTATTGCTACAGGTGAGATATGTTTTAATACAGGTATGACGGGCTATCAGGAGATTTTTACTGATCCTTCTTATTTTGGGCAAATAATTGTTACAACCAACGTGCACATTGGAAACTATGGAGTAAATAAAGACGAAGTAGAATCAGAATCTATAAAAATTGCAGGCTTGGTTTGTAAGCAGTTCAACGAATTCCATTCCCGTAAACGTTCTGATGGCTCTTTAAAAGAGTATTTTGAAAATGGAAACATTGTTGCAATTTCAGATGTAGATACCCGTGCAATTGTTCGATATATCCGTGATAAAGGAGCAATGAATTGTATCATCTCATCTGAAACACAAGATATAGCCGTATTAAAAGATAAGCTTTCAAAAGTGCCATCAATGGTGGGGTTGGAGCTTTCATCAAAAGTTAGTACTGCAAAACCCTATTTTATGGGAGATCCCAATGCTGATTACAAGGTTGCTGTGACAGATTTTGGTGTGAAGAAAAATATCTTACGTTCTCTTGCTGAACGTGGTTGTTATCTTCAGGTTTTTCCAATGAAAACTTCTTTCGAAGAAATGAAAAAATGGAACCCTGATGGTTTTATGATTTCAAACGGTCCCGGAGACCCATCAGTAATGAAAGAAGAGATAGCAACTATTAGAACCATTATTAATTCTGGTATTCCAACATTCGGAATTTGTTTGGGACATCAGTTGATTGCTGAAGCATCCGGAATATCAACATTTAAAATGCACAAAGGACATAGAGGGATTAATCATCCGGTTAAAAATATGATTACCGGTAAGAGTGAAATTACTTCTCAAAACCATGGATTTGGCGTGAAAGCAGAAGATGTTGCAAAAGTAAAAAACATGGAAGTAACACACCTCAATCTTAATGATAATACAATAGAAGGTTTGCGTTATACCGATAGAAATGTATTCTCAGTACAATATCACCCTGAAGCTTGTCCGGGCCCATACGATGCCCGTTATTTATTTGATGATTTTATTACTATGATTTCATCAGTTAAAAAGGCATCAAAAAAAGCTGCAGTAACAGCATAATTAAAAACTCCTCTGAAAATTCAGAGGAGTTTTTGTTTGTGGCCTCGAAGGGAGTCGAACCCCCAACCTTCGGTACCGGAAACCGACACTCTATCCAGTTGAGCTACGAAGCCAATTGATTTATGCAAAGGTATTAAGATTTCCCCGCTTTTTTATTAGAAATAATGCAATAAAATCCCTACTTTTATGTTTACTTTATGCACTAATTGTGTTAAACTGTAATGAAAAAAACAAGCCTTCTATTCCTTTTCCTTTTAAGCTTTACAATACTGTCTGCACAGCAAGTTCCAATCGGAGGGTGGCAAGAGCATCTTTCCTATAAAAATGCTATTTCAGTAGCTGAAGGTAATGGATTAGTGTATTGTTTAACTACAAGTGGAATTTTTAACTATAGAAAAGCTGATAATTCCATGACCCGCTTATCAAAAGTAAATGGTTTGTCGGATATTGAGGGAGTAGTGGTCAATTTTAATCCTTACAACAACAAATTTATTATCGCCTATAAAAACTCCAATATTGATATTATCGAAACAGGACAAATTGTAAATATTTCTGATATTAAACGGAAATCAATTATTGGAAACAAATCCATAAATAATATTTATTTTATTAATCAATATGCCTACTTATCCTGTGGTTTTGGAATTGTTGTTTTAGATACGGAAAGAAACGAAATAAAAGACACTTATTATATTGGTCCGCTAGGTGGAGCAATAAATGTGATGGACCTTACGTCAGACGGAACTTATTTTTATGCAGCAACCGAAACAAGCATTTACAGAGCTTTGGTGAGCAATCCTAATTTAGCTAATTATACATCCTGGACAAACATCAACAATGTTGCTACTGGACTTGATTTACCAACAGGTCTTTACAATAATATAACAGCATTTGCCGGAAAAATTTATACAAATTATTCTAAAAATATTATGACAGGTGCTTACGGAGAAGATTCATTATTTGTTTTTGATGGCACTGTTTGGACGCATTTTATTCCACCCGGTTTTGCTATAAGTGGTTATAATGGTGTTCAAATAAAAACCTACAACAATCAACTTGTTTTTGTTATTGGTTGGGCAATATATACTTATGATTCTTCTTTTTTTGGAACAGGATATTATTCAGGATATTTTTCTGATATCACTAGAGCAAATGCAGCAATTCTCGATAATGCTGGCGGAATGTGGATTGCAGATAGTAAATATGGACTAGTGTCATGGCGACCAAGTATTGGTTACCAATATCGTTTTCCAAATGGTCCTTCCAGTGAAAGTGTATTAAATATGTGTATTGAAAAAAATCAGTTGTATGTTGCTCCCGGTGGCTATTCTAAATATTTAATAGATGGAATTTATCAGTTTAAAGAAGAGCAATGGTATAATATCAGATCAAATACCACATTGGTTTCAATGGATTCAATTTATGATATCATGAATGTTTTAGTGGATCCAAATGATCCCAAAAAATTATATGCAACAACTTGGAATTTTGGGATGCTGGAATTGTATGATGGACAAGCAGTGAAAGTGTACAATACAACCAATAGTACATTGTCTGATATTGATGCACCTGGTTATAATATTTGGACTTATGGTTTAGCTGTTGATGAAGGAGGAAATTTGTGGGTAAGTAATTCAGGTGTTAGCAATTCTTTGTGTTATAAAAATACCAGTGGAGTTTGGGGGGCATTAAATTTTGAATCAATTATTAATAAGGCAAGTGTTGAACAAATAGTAATTGATAAAGCCGATCAAAAATGGGTTGTTATTTCAAATAGTGGGGGTGGTATTTTAGTTTATAAAGGTAATACGACAGCACCTCCAAGTGCATCCAACGCAAAAAAACTAACCACTACAGCTGGAAACGGTGGTTTACCAAGCAATGTAGTTTATTGCTTAGCAAAAGATTTGGATGATGAAATTTGGGTGGGTACGGATAAAGGAGTTGCCGTTTTTTATTCTCCTGAAAATGTTTTTTCAGGTTCAAATTTTGATGCTCAACAAATTTTGCTTGAACAAGATGGACATGTACAAATATTACTTGAAACAGAAAATGTCCTTTCAATTGCAGTTGATGATGCAAATAGAAAATGGATAGGAACTTCAAACTCTGGAGTATATTTAATGTCAGCTGATGGAACAACTCAAATTCACCATTTTGACATTTCTAATAGTCCGCTTTTTAGCAATACAGTAAAAAGTATAGCTATTAATCACGAAACGGGTGAAGTGTATTTTGGAACATCAAAAGGTATTATTTCTTATAGAGGAACTTCTATTGAAGCTTTTGAAGGGTTTACAGATGTTTATGCATTTCCAAATCCTGTGAGACATGATTATGATGGTCCAATAGCAATAAAGGGCTTAATGAATAATTCTACTTTAAAAATCACCGACATTAGTGGAGCTTTAGTTTATGAAATGAAATCGGAAGGTGGGCAAGCTATTTGGTACGGCAAAAATTTTAAAGATGAACGAGTAAGTTCCGGAGTTTACATGGTCTTTTGTACTAGTGAAGATGGATCGAGTAAAGCCGTTACTAAAATATTGGTGATTAATTAATTTTTCAAAAGTCTTTGATGTAAATGATATGCTTCACAAAACAAGCGGTATAATACTTCAAACGACAACTTATTCCGACACCAGTTTAATTGCGAAAATTTATACCGAACATTTCGGACTACAATCCTATATGATTTCTGGTGTGCGTAGCAAAAAATCTAAAACAAAAGCTTCTTTGTTTCAGCCTATGACTATTGTAGATATTGAAGTTTCCAATTCTACAAAATCAACATTACATCGTATTTCTGAGATTTCTATTCGTCATCCCTATTCTGATATTCCGTACAATATTGTAAAAAGTACAATTGCTATTTTTTTAAATGAGATATTGTTTCGCTCTTTAAAAGAAGAGGAAGCAAACGAAGATTTATTTTCATTTATTAAAAATTCGTTATTGATTTTAGACATTAAAGGTGAAAGTTGTTCAAATTTTCATCTTTGCTTTTTGGTGCAAATAAGTAAGTTCTTTGGTTTTTATCCGCAAGGTAGTTTTTCTAATTCAGATTCATATTTCGATTTGCGTGAGGGTAAATTTATTTCTCATTTGCCAAGTCATAACAATTATTTAAATCCTATTCTCTCTTCTCTTCTAAACAAAATAATGTTGCATAAATTCGAAAATATGCAAGACTTAAAAATGGACTCAAATCAACGCAAAACCTTGCTTTTTTCTCTCGTTTTTTTCTTCCAATTTCACATCCCTTCCTTTGGTGAAATCAAGTCTGTGGCGGTTTTAGAGGAGGTAATCAACTAAATTTTGATTTTACTGGTAAATTTTGTATGTTTGGGTATTATAAACCCTTAAAACCAAATCATATGAAAAAACTTTACTCAATAATTTTTGCTTGCGCTTTTGTTTTGATCGGCTTTAATTCAAAAGCTGCTACTATTGTAGTAGGTGTAGGAGTAGATGCTACATTTACGCCAGCTAACGTATTTACTCCTTCAACTGTTTCTGCAGCAGTAGGAGATGTTATCCAGTTTATTTTAGGTGCTGGTACTCATAATGTTACTAGTACTTCTATTCCAGGTGGTGCAGCGGCAATGAGCTCAGGTACTATGTCAACTCTTGGACAGACTTATAATTACACTGTAACTGTTGCTGGTACTTATCTATACAGCTGTACATTTCACACAGGAATGAATGGAACAATTAACGTTGGAACTTCTGGTATTGCAACCCCAACTGTTGATTTATTGACAAGTGCTTATCCAAATCCTTTTAAGGATAAATTTACATTTAAGTATGGTTCAATTGAGTCTATTGATTTGTTTAATATTATTGGTGAAAAAGTAAAAACTTTTGAATTGCCAAAAAATGAAACAAAAACAGAGATTGACCTTACTGATTTAAATACAGGTGTTTATTTTATCCGTACTTACCATGAAGGTGTAATAGTTGAAACTAAAAAAATTGTAAAAACTAAATAATGATTATTTAGTTTCTTTGAAATCGTCCCGTCCCGAGCACTCGGGACGGGACGATTTTATTTTTTGGATTATTTAAAAACTTACATAAAATGAAATCATTTCTTTTTTCTTGCATCTTTTTATTTGCATCTTGTTTTGTTTTTGCTCAAGCAGATAAACAAAATATAAAAGTTGTGACCAATAGTGAACCTTCTTTTCCTAAAGGTGATAATGCATTGTATTCATATGTTTATATGAATTTAAAGTATTCTGAGGAATCGAAAAAAAAATATATTCAAGGAGAAGTTACTTTGAGTTTTGATGTAAAACCTGATAGTGCTGTTACAAATGCAGTTGTAATAAGTGGAGTAGGTTATGGAGTGGATGAAGAAGTGAAAAAGTTAATTCAAACTTTGAAATTTAGTCCAGGTGTTCAAAATGGGGTGGTCATAAAAATGAATACTATGTATACCTTTCCAATAAAAGCTCATTAATGTATAGAAAAAGTCTAATAATATTTTTTTTAGCTGTTTCTTCATGTGTTTTTGGAGGCGATATAAACCGAAAACGCGATACCTTACACATTTATAATAAAATTGATACAACTTACATAGAAAGCTATAGAGATTGGTTAAATGCAAAATTAATTGGGGTTATTAGGACAAATAAATTCAGTATAACTGATAATATTACCCAAAACAAATTGGAGTATAGCATTAATACCAACGCCAACATGGGTATTGGTATGAGTTTTAAAGGTATTGGTTTTGAATTTCAATATAACCCTCCTGGATTAAACAATGATGATTATAAATTTGGAGCTTCAAAGCAAATTGCTTTTGCTACAAATGCTAATGGTAGAAGATTTATTTATGATGTTTTTTATAGATATAATCAAGGATATCATACAACTTCAACTTACAAAGTTCCAAATGATACAGGTTTTACAATGGAACACATTTACCGAGCAGATATAAAAAACACCACCTTGGGTGCTGAACTGGTTTATGTTTTTAATAATAAACGTTTTTCAAGTTCTGCTCCATATAATCTTACACAAAAGCAAAAGAAGAGTGCCGGCTCATTACTACTAGGAACGTTTTGTTCTCTGTATGCAATAGATGCTGATTCTTTGATTTTTCCTGATTCTCTAAGGTATAAATTCAAAGAGGAAGTTCAATTTAAAACAGCTGGTAGTATTACTTGGGGTATTTCTTGTGGATATACTTATACGCTGATATTTGGAAAAAATTGGTTTGTCAATATTTATACTTTACCCGGCTTAGCTGTTCAACAATATTATTCTACGAATGCATATGATCAAAAATCACATTCAAATACTGCAATCGGGGGAGCTTTACAATCTAGATTTTCATTTGGATATAATAAAAAACGATATTTTATTGGAATTTCATGGACCAATACACAATACTTTGTAAACAACAATAAAATGTCTTCTCTCAATTATAAAAATGGTTGTTTCCGTTTTTATTATGGGCATCGATTTGATTTGAGAAAAATGTTGAAGAAGAGATTGTAAATTATTTTTTCTTACTTACAATTTCGAATTGCTGAATCAATGATTCTCCTTCTTCATCAACCAGCGTAAGTGTATGAACTCCTTCATCAGGCGTTAATCCCATTTGATGATTGCTTTGTGTTGAGCCAATAAATACTCCGTCCAAATGCCAATAAATTATGGTGTTTGCTTTTCGGTGTGCTACTTGGAAAACTGTTTTTCCCATTTTTCCATCTATTTCAACCGGAACATATATTTTGCTGAATTGTTTTGGATAAATAATTTCCATTCCACTTAGTCCAGCTGTTTCGCAATCGCTCCGCAATGGTGGCAATTCTTTATAGGTAGAATTTTTTGATTTAAAATACCATTCCATTGCAGGTGGTAAAACAAACCAACTGATGTGTTTCATTTCATTTACATCTTCACAATTACTATTTACACGATAAGTTTCACTTGCATCTAAATGAATCAATCGATGGTATTTGCATGGCTCTGTTCTTAATCCGTTTTTTTGAATCCAAACTGTATCAATAGGTTCACATATGTCACTTGCTCTGCTACCGCTTTGTGTACAAAGTTTTATTTTTTCCATTTCATCGTAAGGAGGTATGAACCATTTGCTAGGTTTTAAAACATTAAAAATGTCAAATAAAATCGGAGCGGCTGTTTCTATTCCAATCAATCCAGGCCGACCTTCTCCGTCTGCGTTTCCAACCCAAACTCCAACTACGTATTTTGGTGTTACACCAATTGCCCAACCATCTCTATAACCAAAGCTAGTTCCTGTTTTCCATGCAACTTTAGTTGAAGATGTATATTGTTTCCACCCGGCTTCTTCGTCAGGACGAGCAACTTCTACCATTGCTTCAAAAGTGAAATAGATGGATGCAGCATCAATAATGGAAGTATTTTCTAAATCAAGTTTTTTTTCATTTTGCAACGTATAATATGGAGGATGAAAATCATTTTTATTGTATTTGCCTCCGTAATTTGTATAGTTATTTAAAGTGCGAGCCATGCTAGCATACATCCCCGTTATATCCCATAGTTTTCCTTCTGCACCACCCAGAATAACTGATAGTCCATAATGGTCAGGAGGATTCGTTAATGTTGTCATTCCTATTTTTTTAAGATTGTAATTAAATTTCTCTATTCCATAATTTTGTAACATACGAACTGCAGGAACATTTAAACTTCTGGCTAATGCTTTTTTTGCGGGGACAGCTCCGTCAAATGTTTGATTGTAATTTTGCGGAGCATAACCCGCAATTTGTGTAGGAATGTCTGGAATAAGCGAGGTGGATAACAGTTCTCCATCATTGAGCATATTGGCAAATAAAAACGGTTTTAAAATACTTCCTGTACTTCTTGGAGCATTTATTACATCCACATCTCCTTCGTATTCAGGTTTACCTTTGTTAGATGTGTTTCCAACATAGGCAAGCACATTTCCGGTATTTACTTCTAATACTATTGCGCATGCGTTATGGATTTCATTTCCTCTTAAAATTTTATGATGATTTTCTATTATGGCGTTTACACGTTCTTGTATATGTCCGTCTATTGTTGAAGAAATTCTTTGTCCTGAAAAAGTTTCTTTTACTGCTCTTTGTAAAAGATGTGGCGCAAGTTGTGGGATTGCATGTGGCTTTCCTGGTAATGGTTCTTCTTTACTTAATTCACAAGTTTCTTTGTCAATTATTTTAGCTACGAATAATTGATCCAATAACCGATTGCGTTTTTTTAATAATCTTTCTTGATTTTTACCAGGGTAAATTAAGCTGGGTGCATTCGGCAATACTGCTAATGTGGCTGCTTCTGCCCATGAAAGTTTTGAGGGCTCCCGACCAAAATATCTCCATGAGGCTGCATCAATTCCAACTACATTACTTCCGAATGGTGCATTTGATGCATAAAGTGAAAGTATTTCTTTTTTCGAATAACTAAATTCTAATCTGGTTGCTAAAATAATTTCAATAAATTTTTCAAAGAAAGTCCGTTTTTGTCCTTTCCTCGACATACGGATTACCTGCATTGTTATTGTACTTCCACCGCTCACCGTTTTTTTTGCTTCTATATTTTGTTTGGTAGCTCTGGCAATTGCTGAAGGGCTAACACCCCAATGAGTATAATAACCCCTGTCCTCGAATTGTATAATGCAGTCAATAAATTTTTGAGATAATTTTTTTGTTAATGGAAACCTCCATTGTCCATCATCAGCAATTTTAGCGGCTAATAATACTCCTTTGTTATCTTCCAGAACAGTACTTGTTTTGCTTTTAAATAGAGGAGAAGGTAAACATAAGCAATACCAAACTAATAGAATAAATAGAAAAATAAAAACTATTCCTTTTCTGCTCTTTATGAACTTTAATATGGAAGGAATGTGTTTCAAATAGATTCTATGGAGTTGAATTTTTTTTCAATAATTCGTTTCTTAATTGGCGGGAAGTTTTTTTGCTTCCATCGTGGCTCCAGCCTGGTGGGCCAAATACGTACATAAACTTAGCTTTTAAAGTAGAAGGCTTTTTTAAATCTTTCGCTATGTTAATCCATTCATGAAAAACCATTTTTATTGGATGATACGTTTTTATGTTTTCGGTTAGTCCATAAACAACATTCTCTTTTTCATCTTCGGCTACAAATGTTCCAAATAATTTGTCCCAAATAATAAAAACCATTCCCATGTTTTTGTCGAGATACTTTACATTGCTTGCATGGTGCACTCTATGATGTGATGGGGTAGACATGAAATATTCTAAAAACCCAAGTTTTTTAACCGTTTTTGTATGAATTAATATACCATAAATCTGAGTTGCTGAATATATAAACATGATATCAATTCCTTTGAATCCCAATAGTGCTAGTGGAATAAAATAAATAAAACGATACAAAGGTTGGAAAACGGAAGACCTGAATCCAACAGTTAAATTAAATTCTTCAGACGAATGGTGTGTAACATGAACAGCCCAAAACATTCTGCAATAGTGGTCAACTCTATGAAGCCAGTAATACATAAAATCCTGGGCTATTAATAAAATTCCCCAATATGCAAATTGATTTTCAATTTCAATAAATTTGAATTGAAAGAAATAATTTAAAACTATTAAACATATTCCTCTGACCAGGATATCTAATCCCAGATTCAAAGAAGTAAGATAAATATTAGCAAGCGTTCCTTTTACTGAGTAATAATTTTTGTGGTGCAAATAACTGAATAGGATTTCTGCTCCAATCACAATGGCATAAATAGGAGTTGTAATAGCAATAAGAAGCGCTTCTCGGAATTCGTTCATGCTACAAAATTAAATAAAAAAGCCATCATGCTAAAGGCGTGATGGCTTTATTTATTGGTTTATTGATTTATTATTGGATAAATACCTTTTTAGTATAAACAAGGTTTTCTTGTGATATGGTAACAAAATAAATTCCAGTCTTTTCTTTAGCCATGTCAATTGTTGTTTCTTTGTTACTAATGGATGCATTGTAAACTTCTTGACCTAAAGCATTGGTGATTTTAACATCTGCTTGAATTATTTCTTCAGTTAAAAATTTAATAACTATGTTTTTGTTAGAACTATAAATTGAAGTATTGTTTGTCAACGAATTTTCACTTATTCCAACAGGCATTTCACCCGCAAGAATGTATGCATCAGGAACCGAATTATAAGCATAGTCTTTTATAGTAAATAAACTTGCAGTAGCATCTACATCAAAACGAGCCCATCCATAATGTAAATTAGGGCCTATGTTAAATTGCAATCCTATAAATTTATCGGTTTGTCCCAAGAAATTTCCATAGCTATATCCTGAGCCAAAGTAGCTAGCCATCGATTGACTTGTGGTAAAGTTAAATTGTAAAGTAGATTTGATGGTGTCACCTGAATTAAAAGCAAATGGATATACATATGCTCCAACTGTATCACCCGCTATTCCGTTGCTGCCAGTTGGGGAGATAGCTACTTGCTGAGAAGTATATGTTCCTGTTCCAATATTTAATGTAATTGTATAGTCGAAAACCCCTCCATTATCCAAATCGAGATTGTAAAAATTACCTCCGATGTTTGTAGTAGAATCAGGGTTTATGTCTGTATAAATGATTTGAGCATCGGCTTGAGAGCTCATTAATGCTATAGATCCTGCTAAAGCAGAATACGACTTTAGTTTGTTATTAAGAGTAGGAGCTGTCATTTTGATTTAGTTTTATCAAATATACAAAAAAAAGCCCCGAGAAATAATCTAGAGGCTTAATAATTGTTATTTATTGAATATTATTTCAAAAACAATTTTTTAGTATAGCTACTACCATCAGCTTTTGATATGGTTACAAAATAAACACCAGCTTTTGCATCCTCCATAGAAATGGTTGTTGTTTCATTAGTAATAGAAGTTTTAGCAAGTTCTTGTCCTAAAACATTAGTTACAGTTACAATACCATCAATGGTAGAGTTGTTTAAAATCTTAACATTGATTGATTTATCAAATCCATAAATCAAAGTATTTTGTGACAATAATTCATTAATTCCAGTTGGCAAAGGCATTCCTCCTGCAGGAATTGCAGTATTTGGAGTTGCATCATAAGCATAATCTTTAATGGTAAACGATGCTCCGTCTGTAGCAACATCAAAACGAGCCCAACCATAATGAGTAGCACCGGCTAAATTGAAACGAAATCCAAAATATTTATCTACAGCACCTACCCAATTCCCGAAATTATAAGAAGTTGAAGCTGGATAAACTCGAGCTGCAAATTGAACAGTGTCTGTAGCCCAAGTTAAAGAAGCATCAATAGGATCGCTTAAATTTAACATTGCATTTAAAGGATATGTAGAAATAAGACCATTTTGTGCAATTGCATTTACGCCATTTTGTGGAACAACACTTAAAACTTCATTGTAGGCATAACCTGAGCCGGTTACACCTGTTTGTTCGGCAACCATAAAATCAACAAATCCACCATTGTCAAGGTCGATGTTAACTCCGGATAAAGTAGTGCTAATAGTCACATCTGGAATAACATCTGTGTAAATGATTTGAGCATTAACAACACCTGTGGTTGCAACAGCACCTGCAAGTGCAGAGTAGGATTTTAGTTTGTTTTGTAGATTTTTTTTCATGTATAGTTTATTAAATTATATGCCGATATTATATGTAGTGTAAAAATACTAAAAAATATGAATTGTTATATTATGAAGTTTTTCTATTTCTATAAAGATTTGAATCCACGGCTTCAACCATTTTAGCACTATTTAAATCAGCATCTAAAAACATGGATAAATTTTCTGCTACTTCTGAAGGATTATTAATTACATCTGCATAGTCAACATACATAACTTCAAATTGTGGATGTGTTTTAATCCAGGAGCGTGTTTTTTCGAGTTGTTTTTTAAATGTATCAGCTAGGGCAGTTGGATAAACTTTTTTATCTACTTCTGATTTTTTTCCTAACATGATTTGCTGGGATTTGATAATTTCTTCCATATCACGTTCCATAAATACCACTTTATATTGATAAGATGCAGGTAAATGCTGAAGTAATTGTGCAATCACTTTTATTACTTTGTTTTGTCCCTCATGTATCCAGGAATTATCGGTGGCTAAACTTTTAACTTTTTGATATTCTAAATAACCTTTTGGATTATTTTCATCGCTAGCTCTTATGTTATCTGTTAAAACAGCTAAACCACCGGCTTGTAACATTTGCATCATCATGGATGTTCCTGAACGGGGCATTCCCGAAACAATTGTAATTGTTCCTTTGATATTATTTTTTATAAATGAAGTATGTTTTTCAGCTTCAGATAAATTGATAATATTATTTGTAAAAATTTTAACTAAAAACAAATGCGCTTTTCGGTTTCCGGGTTGGTATGTTGTCACTACTTTAAAAGCTTCTATAGCTCTCTCATACATCTCTAAACGGTAAAATGCTTCCCCCAAAAAATAATGTGCTAATGCGTTATTAAAAATAAGCGATACAGAGCTTAATAAGTGGTCAGTAGCATCTTCCAATTTATCCTGTCGGAGAAGTGCGATTCCTAATCCTAAATGAGCACCAGCATTTTCCGGATCAATTTCTAAGGCTTTAGTAAATGCATTTTTTGCTTCTTCCCATTCTTTTAATTTAATAAATGCTTCACCAACTTTTACATGTATATCAGGCATATGAGCAATGGCTTCCATTGCCTTTTTAAATAATGGTAAAGCTTTTCGAGGACGGTTTTGTGATACTAATAAAACACCTTCTAGAAAGTCTAAATGAGGTAATTCCTTTTTATCAAGTTTTTTTATTTGTTCAATAACAGAAACACAAATGTCAAATTTTCTTAACTTTTGTAAACACTCAGCATATTTTAAAGCATAGCGTGCTATGTCAGGAGTTTTGTTGAAAAGCTCTTCTAAAATGGGTTCTGCTAAATTTGCCTGTTCTTTAAATAAATAAATACGTGCTAAATTAAATTGAGTTTCATTCACAACTTTTTGAATGGTTTTAGCTTTGTCTTCTGAAGGAGCTTCAATATAACCAAGTTCTATTAACTGTTTCAGAGCTTCCTGAGCAGCTAATGGATCCTGTTGCAATTCTTCCGGATGGTTTCCTGAGTTTCCTTCCACATTTTCCCATGTTTCAATATATTCAGGAATAATTTTTTTATCGAACACCTGTGTTAAAACTTTTCCATCCATATCTTTTCCAACAGGCAGTCCGAATAAAGTTAAAATGGTTGGTGTGATGTCTAATAAAGTTGCTCCGTAAATTCGTTCATCCTTAATTATATTTGGACCCGACATACAAAACATTCCAAATTGACGATGCTCTAAAGCGGGTGCCATTGGCTCTGTTGGTAAGCGTTTAGGACGAAGGTGATCTGAATGAAAACCGTGATCAGAAAGAATAATAATTGTAGCATCTTCACCGGCAAGTTTGATATACCGTTCCAGCATCATATCGTGGAAACGGTAAATTCCATTTACTACATCTTTATATAAATCAAATTTTTCATCTGAAATGCCTTGCATTTGCGGTGGATGAAATTTCATGAAACCATGGCTCAAGTGGTCAATCGTATCGAAATAAACAGCTGTTAAATCCCACGGTTCATTTTCCATTAGCCATGTTGCAGCAGCATGAGTAGAGGCACACTCGGCAATGTTTTTTGCTATGATAGTAAGGTTTTTATCGTTTTCCTGATCAATTAATCTTGCTTTTGGAATGAAAGGTAAAAGATGTTCTGCTGTTAATTCAGCAGGATGCACTCTGTACTCAGCAATTATTTCTTTTAATCGTTCAGGATAAATAGTTCCTTCCGGTAATTTCCAATCTTCTGCTTTTTCGCTTGTAATTTTATGATAAAAATTAGAAACCATTGCTCCGTTTATAGGCTCTACCGGATTACTGGGCCACCAGCCGACAATATTTGATTTTAAATTATTTTGTGATAGAATATTCCACAATGCCTTACATTTTCTACTGGTAGAAGTTACAGGCCGCAATTCCATTTGTTCAGGAATTGGTTCAACAAAATTCAGGATGCCATGTTTGTCGCCCGTTTTTCCGGTGGCTATAGAAGTCCATAAAATAGGGGATAATACAGGATCGAGTGTTGCGATATCACCCATTACTCCTTTATTAATTAAGGATTCCAGTGAAGGCATTAGCCCTGCGTCCAGCAATGGATTAATAATTTTCCAATCAGCAGCATCCCATCCAAGTACCAATACTTTCTTTGCTAATCGGTTAGTCATTTTTAGAATTGTTATTTTCTTTTGATTTTTCTGCATCACGTTTTTTTCTCCAGGCTTTTATTCCAACTGCACCTAATGCAAGAAGTCCTAATGAACCATCAGCAGATATTTCAATAGCATTGATTATTTTTTTTGAATTTGTATTTTCAGAAGAATTTTTCAAGATTTCTTTTTGTAGTAAAAATATACTTTTTCGAGAAGATTTGCTACGTAGCTCTTGATTAAAGGTACTTTTTGGATATGATTATCTGCAAAAAAACATGATTTCCAACATTTTTATAAATTTTTGTTCGAAAAACTTGCCTTGTGTATGTTTTCTGCATTACATTCGTTACATAAATTTAATGTTTAACCCAAAAAACAAAACAAGATGAACAAGGCAGAATTAGTTGATGCAATGGCTGCAGAAACAAAATTATCAAAAGCTGATGCTGGAAGAGCATTAGACGCATTCGTTAACGCTACAACAAAAGCACTTAAAAAAGGTGACAGAGTTGCATTAGTTGGATTTGGTTCTTTCTCAGTTTCTAAAAGAGCTGCTAGAAATGGCCGTAACCCACAAACAGGGAAAGCTATTAAAATTGCTGCTAAAAAAGTTGCGAAATTTAAAGCTGGAGCTGATTTAGCTAAAACAGTTAACAAGTAATTTTGTCAACTAAAAAAAATCCCCAGAGTTCATAACTCTGGGGATTTTTTATTTCTATCACTCAACCGGTATTATAATTTTCTTTCCACACCAGTTCCTCCTAATTCGAATCTATACAAATTATTTTTTGTATCTAATTTATTGGATTCCGTTATAATAATATCTAAACTAAAAACGGAGGTACAAATGCAAAATCCAATTTTCTTTCTTTCGCTTATTTTTATTGGCAGTGCAGCAAGTGTTACTGCTCAGCCTACCAGTCTGAGTCCATCCAAGTATCCTGATTTGTTTTATATAAAAGAAAATGCTCCAAATAAAGAAGTGGTTTCAGGACCATCTATCAGAGAAGCTGATGTAATGTGGAGCAAAAGAGTTTGGAGAGTGATTGATTTAAGAGAAAAAATAAATCATCCATTGTACTATCCTGATTCCCCAATTTTAGATAGAAAAAGTTTGTTTGATGTAATTACAAATGCGGCCTTAAATGAAGGAAGAATTACATTATTTGACAATCCTGCAACAGATGCTCAGTTCAGGTATGAGATGACATCTGCCGAAGCAATTCAAAAACTTTCACCCATTGTGATGATGTATATTGAACGATTGGATGGTTCAGGAATTTTTGATACAGTTCCAACGCCTGTTCCAGTTACAACAGACAAAGTTTGGAAATACTGGGTAAAAGAAGATTGGTTTTATGATAAACAAAGATCGGTGATGGATGTACGAATTATAGGACTTTGTCCGTTAATAGAGAAAGTTTCCGAATCAGGAGAACATTTAGGTGCAGATAAACCCCTTTTCTGGATCTATTTTCCGGAAGCCCGTCCGGTGTTTGCGACTTCAGAAGTCTTTATGCGAGATAATGACGCTGAAAGAAGAACACTGGACGACATCTTCTGGAAACGAATGTTTTCAAGTTATATCCGGAAAGAAAGTAATGTTTACGATAGAGGAATTTACGATTATAAAGTTGGCTTAGAACAACAGTTAGAATCTGAAAGAGTGAAGAATGATATCTTTACTTATGAGCATGATTTGTGGCATTTTTGAGGATGCTTCTTTGAAACCGTCATCCCGTGCCACGACACGGGGTCTCACGAATTTAGGTTTGCCTTCGAAACATGGAGATGCCGTGTCGTGGCACGGCATGACGTCCGGGGTAGCAGAGCGTTATTATCTAAGCTTTCTCTTCCCAGATCATGCACAAATGCACAATGGTAGCAACTGCTTTTTCCATATCCTGGATTGATACCCATTCGTGTTTGGAGTGAAAAGCATGCTCTCCGGCAAAAATATTCGGACAAGGTAAGCCCATGTAAGAAAAACGGGAACCATCTGTTCCGCCTCTTATACTTGATAACACTGGTTCTACACCTGCTCTTTTAATTGCTTCCAATGCGTTGTTTACAATTTCCGGATTTTTATCCAGCACTTGTTTCATGTTTCTGTACTGTTGCTTTACTATAAAATCGAAAGTAGAATGCGGATAATTTTTTATAATTTTTTCAGTTAATTCTTTTAGAAAATCTTCTTGCGTTTTTAAATTCTCTTCATCAAAAGCACGGATAATAAATTGCAAAGTGGTTTCTTCTATGCCTCCCGAAATGCTAACTGGGTGAACAAATGGTTCTTTCTTTTCGGTCGACTCAGGACTCATTTTATCTTTTGGAAGTGCTGCAACAATTTCGCTTGCAATTTTAATAGCACTTTCCATTTTATTTTTTGCAAATCCGGGATGCGTACTTACCCCATGAATATTGATGGTTACGCCATCAGCAGAAAATGTTTCATTTTCTATATGTCCTAATTCCTCTCCATCAATAGTATAACCAAAATCAGCTCCTAACTTTTTCATGTCGGCTTTGTCCGCACCTCTTCCTATTTCTTCATCGGGAGTAAATAATATTTTTATTGCTCCGTGTTTTATTTCTGGATGTTTCATTAAATGATGAGCAGCATCCATAATTTCTGCAACACCTGCTTTATTGTCGGCACCCAATAATGTGGTTCCGTCTGTAGTGATAATGTCGTTTCCAATTTGTTTAGTCAAGGATGGATGTTCATGCACCCGAATCACCTGTGTTTTATCATTTAGTAAAACAATATCTTTTCCATCGTATTTTTTATGAATTTGTGGGTTTACATCTTTGCCCGAACAATCAGGAGAAGTATCCATGTGTGAGCAGAAACAAATAACAGGAACCTTTTTAGACGTGTTACTCTGGATAGTTGCATAAATGTATCCGTGTTCATCCATATGTGCATCACTAATGCCCATTTCCAGTAATTCGGATACCAGCACTTTTGCTAAATCTTTTTGCTTCATAGTTGAAGGGCAAGTAGGGGAATTCGGATCGCTTTGTGTATCGATTTTAACGTATTTTAAAAATCGCTCGGTTACGGTATGGCTGATTGTCATTGCTTTTGTATTTAAATAAATTATATCACGAATTACACTATTTTTGAGCAATATTCAAAATATAATTTGCCATGAAATACAAACGTTTAGCAAGTGAAGAGCTGAAGGAATTGGAGCAGGAGTTTGTTCGTTTTTTAGCATCTGCTCAAATTACAGGAAGTGATTGGGAAAAGATGAAAGTAGAAGAAGTTGAAAAAGCTGAAGAGCTGATTGACGTGTTTAGTGATTTGGTTTATGAAAAGGTAATGAACAAGATTGAATATTTGGAATACAGAGATAATAAATCCCTCAATATTTTTCATTTTACAAGCGATAAAATACTTTTAGTTGGTTTAAGAGTAAAGGAGAATAGCAGTTTGGATTTGATGACAGACAATGTATTTGAGGCATGGAATCAAAGCAATATGAATGCTGTTAATCTTATTAAAACAGAAAAAATTTATTCTAAAGAAAGAGGAGAGGAAGTGTTTGAATTATTGCAAACCGGTTGTATGATAAGCGATGGAAAATTGTTTAAACTACTGGAAAAACTCTAGTAATTAGTTTCTTGAATTGGAAGTACGTGCCACTTTGCCAGCTTTTTTTAAGCTTCCGTTATTATTACTCAAAGTAGGAGCTGGAATCATTTTAAAAATAACAATGTTGCTTTTTGTAGTAATGGTTGAGTCATTTCCTTTTGGACCGGGTTTATTCAAATCTCCTGTACCTTTAGAAAAACCATAATTGGCTATGAAGATAAAGAATGTTGTAAGAATAAGTTTTGAAATACGACTCATTTTTCTGCTTAATTAATAAATTAATAAAAGCCCCGAGAAAAAATCCTCGGGGCTTTGTTTGTGTTATTGAGTAATAATTAATTTTTTAGTAACTGTAGCATTGTCAATTGTGAATCTCACAAAATAAATACCATTCAATAAATTCAATTCGCTTTTTGAAATTTCAACTGAATAATCACCTTCAACTTGATTACCATTCTTAACTTCCATTATTTTCTTTCCTAATACATCAACCACTTCAATTTTTACATCACCTTTTTTATTCAAGTGATAATATAAAGTAGAAGCTTGGTTTGTAGGGTTAGGGTAGATAGAAACGTTAGCACCATCAATTACACTTTCGTCAATGTTTAATACACCCGTCATATTAATATCATCAATCCAAATGGTGTTGTTAGCATCTCCTGAAGTGTACTCAAATTTAAAGCGGGTATTAGCAGTTGCAAAAGTTGCAGGAACACTAATAGTATGTAACATCCATTGACTTGCACTTGTAGGAACAAATTCTTCAGGATGGTAGCTATTGTTAATTAAATCGGCATTGGTTGTTCCTGCTCCGGAAATACTTGTAGGAGAACGTAAGTTCCACGTAGCACCGCAGTCGTTTGATGAATAAACTTTTAGTTCATCAGTTATATCTGCAGCATCTGTTGCCTGAGTGGCAGCAGCACATCTGAAAGTAAGAACAGCACTGCTGATATAAGTTAAATTAAATGAAGGAGAAATTAATTCATCCACATCATTTGGATAATTGTAATATCCATTCATCATAATACTACGTGAGCCAGTATAAGCAGCAGTAGAATTTATCCACCAAGTTTTGCCGTTCATATCCAAATCTTTCACTTGCCATAAGTTATAGAAAGAGGTAGGATTTTCAAAACCTTCAGAATAAGTGTTTGATACTTGAGCGAAGTTGTCAGACACATTAATGAAATTTGTTTTTGTTACAGTCGTAGAAAGTGTTCCAGAAGTAACTGTTAATGTTACATCATATCCTCCGGGAGTATTGTAAACGACTACCGGTGAAGGAGAAATTGATGTTCCAGGAGTTCCACCAGGAAAAGTCCATGCATAAGATACGGATGCACCTTGTGATAAATTTAATACGTTCGGTGTGTATGCAATGTTTGCACCCGGACAAATCATATAATCATCTGCATAAAAGTTTGTAGTAGGAGTACAATTAGGATAAGTGCCACCATCTGTACCAGTTGCAGCTAAGTTAGAATTAATCCATAAGCTACTTCTTTGAGCTACTGTACTTTCAGCAGTTGCTCTCATCCTATCAATTTGATTTTGGGTAAACATATAAGTGCAACTTGAATAATCCATGTAATTGGTAATATTTTCAGCATCACCATAAGTTCCTGTCAATACAACGTTGTCAATTCCAAATGTTCCAGAAGTACTTTCTGCATTGTATCCATAAATACGGAAAGTAATTGAGTCGGTAACACCCGTAAATGAAGCACCACTTAATGTAATTTTGCTTCCAGCTTGATTGGTATTAATTGAATCATAATTACTGAAGAAAACGTTTCCTGTTTGTACACTTAAATTTGGATTTGCTGGAGTAATGGATGCGGATAAATTTGCTGTATAGTTATCTTTGCTTGAACGCACTGCATAAGTTCTAGCTCCAGCAGAATCACGTTTGAAATCAAAAGTAATTCCGGTTAAAGACATTAAAACTCTTGTATCTGCTTTTACTTTAAATTCATAATATTTTCCAGCGTTAATTGCCCCTGTTAAACCTGCGAAAGATGTTTCACCATTTACTGCTCCTGTATCCCAGCCTGTAAATTCAAACATGTTTGTGGAAACTGAATTTGCAGAAACACCATTAGCCATAAAACTAGTTAATGTTAAAGTTGAATCAGCAACAGTTGGATTAGTGCTTGGGTCAGTTGATCCCGAAGAAGTAGTAACACTAGAAAAAGTGTAAGAAGCACTTAAAGCTGCATTGTCACAAAAGAAGTCGTAAGAAGGACAAGTAGAAAAATGCCCTTTTGTAGGAGGTGTATCATTTATCCCATCATCACCACAAGCTGTAGCAACTTGTGTGTTTCCCCAAGTATGCTCTAGTCCTAACCAGTGACCAACTTCGTGAGTTAATGTTGTTGATGAACCATTACATTGTGAAGAAATCATAATTACACCATCTGAAGGTGCACCAAACGTATTTACAGATGATGGGAAGGTTGCATAAGCTAATATAGTTCCGGGTGTAGATCCCGGAGGGATATTGGTCACTACCCAAACGTTAAAATATTTATCTCTAGGCCATTGATTTAATTTTGAATAGTCATCAGCATCTATAGTTCTGTGCGAATAAATACGATCAATACCATTTGTGCAATTACCATTAGGATCAATTTTAGCTAACTTAAATTGAATTAATGCATCGCCACCAATAGACTGAAAATATGGAGGATTTGAACTATAGTCGGAGTTTAACATAGCGAAATCATCATTCAATGCATCTACTTGAGCATAAATACTCGCATCAGAAATGTTTTCTGAACCATTGATATGAATCACGTGAAATACAGTAGGGATGGTATAAAGGGTAGTACTTCTTCCTTCTTTCTGATTTACTTTTTGATTGATTGCATTTACATAATCAACATATGCTTGTCTCAATTCTGGATGTTTAAGATACATTTCTTCGTTCTTTTCAACGGTTCCGCAAGGAATAACTCCTTGAGCTGTAACAATTTTGATTTGTGAAAAACAAACAATTGAACTTAATACAGCTAATTTTAAGTATTTTAATTTCATGTTGGTATAGATTAGAATTTATCTAAGGCAATATTAAGGAAAAATAGTCTAAAAAGCAAGACCATTATAGGAGTGGTTGGTATTTATGTGTAAGTGGCTGCTTTTAAATGAAATCGGTAATTATTTGAATAAAAAAGGTCCGTAATTACTTTACGGACCCTTTTTATATTAATCTAAATGCCTCGTCCTGAAATAAGTTGACACAAAAGTTGACTTATATGATAAACACAAGTAAATCACGAATTCAAAAGAGGACTCAAAAAGATTACAGTTTGGCTTTTAAACTTCAATTAGTTGATGAAGTAGAAAAAGGCCA